>Ga0207641_10004217_pt1 | contig 12527 bp, 16 predicted proteins | sample KBSSwiS62_FD_184306 | JGI IMG/M metagenome (GOLD analysis project Ga0207641, IMG submission 184306) | Switchgrass rhizosphere microbial communities from Kellogg Biological Station, Michigan, USA - KBS Switchgrass S6-2 (SPAdes) (version 2) | ecosystem: Host-associated > Plants > Roots >... | reverse complement strand
GACGGCGATTTCGTTCTTCAAGCGGTCGTCAAACAATGGACGAATTGCGCGGTCGATGAGGCGTCCCGAGAGAATGGCTTCGTCCGTCGGGCGGCCTTCACGTTTGATGAAGCGTGAACCTTTGATGCGACCTGCTGCGTACATGCGTTCCTCGAAATCAACTTGCAATGGGAAGAAGTCGACGCCATCGCGCGCGCCTCCCATGGTGGCAGTGCAGAGCACGACGGTGTCGCCGTATTGAATGGTGCATGCACCGTTGGCTTGTTGCGCGAGTAGCCCAACACCGATCGTGAGCGTTCGTCCGCCCCATTCGATCGAAAATTTCTGTTCTTGTTGCATACGTGGTTTGTTGATTCACCACGAGACTGAATCTGCATTGCAGATCTGTGTCTCGCGGCGAATGGTAAGAATAATTTTTCGTCATCCGTGCGCGAACATGTCGTGCGCGGATGTCGAAGGGCGAGTTGCCTCGCCCACGAAATTTTTAGTACGTGATCTTCACGCGACGTGTACCGGTTGTCCCTGCTCGACCCTTTTTGTTGTCTTTCACCGGGTGCTCACTCATCTCATTTTGGACCATGAATTCCGCGGGATCTTTGGTTGGTTTGAGCGGGATCCGCGGGAAGCCTTTACCCATCAGATACTGCCGCCCTTCGGTCGAGATGTCAAAGAAGCGATCGACGACGGTTTTGAGTTGGGCATTGGTCGATTCGGCAAAGGCGGCGACCTCAACGATGACGCCTTTTCCATGGAGATATTCGACGAGCGGAACGAAGTCGCCGTCACCCGTCATGAGGATGATCGTATCGACTTTTTCCGCTAACTTCACAGCATCTACGGCCATTCCGACGTCCCAATCGGCCTTTTTAGCGCCACTGGCGTATTCTTGGACGTCTTTGACCTTTAATTCGATGCCCATCTCGGTCAACGCTTCAAAAAACGATGATTCTTCACCGGTTTTGGACTTGGCGACGTACGCGATGGCGCGGACAATCGGCCGACCATCCGCCACGGCATCAGCAACCTTGCCGAACGCCAAACGCGCTCCGTGCAAGTGTTTGGCGGAGTGATACATGTTTTGCGTGTCGATCAAAACCGCGACACGCTGTGCGGTACGGGTAAACATAAAAAATGGTATCGCCGGGAAATTATTAAAAAATCGAACTGGCGATGAACGAAATATAGCAGAAAAATGAGGAAATGTCAATAAAAACAAAAACCTGACCCGGAGGTCAGATTTTCAGCTTTGCCATCAACTCGTCGTAGCCCTTGGCGTCTTCACGCTTGAGGTACTTCATGAGGCGGCGACGTTCACCGACTTTCTTGATTAACCCGCGGCGCGAGGAGAAGTCCTTCTTGTGCGAGCGGAGGTGGTCGGTCAGATCTTTGATTTCTTCGGTCAAAATGGCGATCTGGACCTGCGGCGAACCGGTGTCGGTGGCGTGTGTCTTATATTTTTCAATGATGCGCTTCTTCTTGTTGGCGTCCAACATGTGATTTTCGGGAACGGTCGCCCACGACAGATCCGTGAAGATCGAGTCATGGGCGGCTGTGCCCGGGTTCGCGTCTCGCCGAGCCGAGGCCTGGCGGACGTAGGGATTTAAGGTATGCTGAGGCTACCACAGCCCTGCGTGATTGGCAAGGGTAGAAAGGGTTGGAAATGAACCTTCAAAAGTCGTGTGTAGTACTGCTCGGCTTGGGAGTGGGGTGCAGTCCCGGCCCGGAAACCCTGCAGAAAAACCTCGAAGCGCCCCTGGCGCTCGTCTCGGCCAAAACGGTCGAGTCACCCGAAGACTTGGGTCGCGTCGTGGACGACTGCCTCACCCGAGGCGACCGTCGGCTGCCCCGGGCCTACGTCGGGGTCCACATCCCGGTGTTGAATCTCGCGACGCGAGCATTCGAGAAGGAGAGCTTCACCTTCACGCTGCACGAGAAGACGCCGTCGAGTGAGACGTTCGAACTCGCGTTTCTGATCGGGCATGTCATCGTGACGTCGCCCAACGACGCTTCGCTCGACCTCATGGAGCACTTCAGCGACCGTACCAATCGCTGGGTGCAGAAGGCGCATCAGACTCCCTGGCGTGTCGGCTGGCGCACGTCACGTGGACTCCCCGATACGTGGGAGACGAACGCGGTGATGTTGCACATCGCCAACGGACGGTACGCCGCATCGCCGCTTGAGTGGTTGAACTACACGCAAGAGGTCATCATCCCGAATGATGGTGACATCAACACGACGGTCATCCACATGGTGATCTCGCGTTCGATCGTCGACTTCTTTCTGCCGGATTTCGCGGGACGCGTGACGTTCGTGCCGCGGGTCGTCGGCCTCGCCCAAAAGCACAAGCTCGTCGCCTGCGTCCCCGCACAAGTCGCGGAGACGAAGGAGTGAGCCGGTACCCCTGAGCTGCCAGCAACGTTGCTGGCAGCTCTTTTTATATTGTGTTGACGTTTCATCTGATTGCCTGTACTTGTTTTTATGTCAGTTGGCCTCGAAGAAAGTGAGAAAAACAGATGTTCCGCTATTTCAAATCGCGGTTGCGTGTTCATTTGACCCATCGACAGACCGAACTGCGTCTTCGCACGCTTGGGTGCAATTGGAGTCCGGGTGTCATCATCCACATCTGCCCCGATTGCTGCGTGCCGTACCAATTCATTCGTACGGTACAGCCTTGGCTGTTAGGGGAAGAGCCTTCCCGAAGGTTCGTCGGATACTTTTGTTTTGCGTGCGGGCGCAGTCAAACGCGTTCCCAGATGTACGATACGGATCTGCATCATCTCTTTCTAGAGAAGCTGATCCATGCGAACTTGCTTGAGTTTCTCGACCGCGTCGAAAGCGGCGAGTTCGCATATTTTGCAGCAACGTGCGCGCTTACGCTCAAGCAGGAACGTTTGGCGGAGCTCGGGCTACGTACCGTAGCCATCGTAACCGGGGATTACGATGAGTCCCTACAGAGGGAGCGCCAATGCCTTGAATCGGAGATCGTTGCGCTGCAACAAGAATGTGCGCGACTCGCTCGGAAGGGTCAGCCGGTCTATCGCGTGTTGTCACGGAAGCTCTAGCCGATGTTGTCACTCCTGACACGTCGGTTTTTTGTTCCGGGTAGCATTGACAAAATGTCCATTTTGGAGTATGTTCCATTGTCCCAATGGGACAGGAAAGGACGAAACATGAACGCTCGTTTCTTTGGTTTTGTGGGGATTTTCGGCATTTTGGGCTGCATTTCGACGTACGAAGGTGTCCGTCGTCCGTGGGAGGTGCAGATCCCGCTTAGTGCGCCAGCTTCAGCAATGGTGCCTGCCGAGATGGTCGAGGCTCCCGAGCCGGCCACGCCGATCGTCGAGGAATGCCTTGCCCGCGGCCGGGAGAGGTTGCCTGATGTCTACGCCACGGTTCTCCTGCCGACCTACGACCTGGCGGGCATGACCCTCCTTCAGCACGACCTCGAGATCCACTTGCACGAGAAGGTCTTCTCGGACGGCGACGCGCCTCCGTATTTCGAGCTCGGGCCCATCATCGGGCAGGTGATTGTCACGAACCCGAACAAGGCCACGCTCGAAGCCATGAATGATGGCACGAAGTCCATGAACGACGGAGTGCGACGGGAGGGCTTCGAGTGGCGCTTGGGCTGGAAGCAGTTGGGTCCGGGTACGTATGCCACGAACGACGTTGCGTGGCAGGTCTCGAGGAAGCGGTTCGATATCTCCCTGACGGAAAAGCTCGACTTTACGTCAGACTTCGCCAACGTCGAGCACGAAGACCTGCGCGGGCTCACGATCAACCTCAGCATGGAGTCACCGAGCGTTTTCACGCGACTCCTTATGCCGGACTATGGCGGTCAGATCACCTTCAAGCCGCATGCACTTGGCCTGGTGCGTAAGGGCAAGCTCGTCGCCTGCGTCCCTGCGCGCGCGGCCTATGAGAAGCAATAACAGCTCGGGGAGTCATCAACCGTGAACGGTTGGTGGCTCCCCATTTTATTTTCCGTTTTCCGACGCATGGCGTATCATCTTGCCATGGCCGACAAAAAACTTTCTGCCTACCTGCGGCAGTTCCTCGAGTATCTCGAGATCGAAAAAGGGAGGTCCGCGCTGACCGTCCGGAACTACGACTTCTATCTCCATCGCTTCATTGAATGGGCCAAGGATCCGATGGCATCCAAAGTCGATTCTGAGCTCGTTCGACAGTATCGTCTGTACCTCAATCGTCTCGAAGATCCTAAACGAGGACCGCTAAAGAAAAGTACGCAGAACTATCATCTGATTGCGTTGCGTTCGTTCCTCAAATATCTCGCGCGCCACGACGTCGAGAGTATGGCGCCAGAAAAGATTGAGCTCGCCAAGCAAGGTTCACGCGAGCCGTCATTCCTCGATGCTATCGATCTTGGTCGGTTGCTCGATGCGCCGAGTCAAAGTGATATCGATCCGATCCTCAAAGCGCGTGATCGTTCCATCCTCGAGCTTTTTTTCTCCACTGGCATGCGCGTTTCGGAACTTGCCTCACTCAAAAAAAATCAGATCAATCTCGATCGGGATGAATTCTCGGTGCGTGGAAAGGGCGACAAGGTACGCGTGGTGTTCCTCTCGCATCAAGCGCGACACTGGCTCAAGGAGTATCTTGGCGCTCGGGGTGACGAATCGCCGTATATGTTTGTCCGTCACGATCGCGCAAAAAGCGGCCAAGCTGACGTTGGGCCATTGACGCCGAGATCGATTGAACGCCTCGTAAAGCGGTACAGTGTGATGGCGGGGATCCCAAAGAAAGTATCACCGCACACGCTCCGTCACTCGTTCGCGACCGACTTACTCATGAACGGCGCGGATATCCGCAGCGTCCAAGCGATGCTTGGCCACGCCTCGATCACCACGACCCAGGTCTATACCCACGTCACCAACCAGCAGCTCCGCGAAGTCCATCAGGCATTCCATGCCAAGCGTCGCGATGATGAATCCTAAAAACATCTCTATGAAAAAACTCTCTCCATTGTTCGCTTCCGTCGCCTTGCTCACGCTCGTTGGTGCGGGGTGCGGATCAACGCCTGCCCCTGCGAATGACCAGACGTCCCAAACCACTCCTTCGCAAAAAGCGCCAAAGCCGGGTGCGGCGATGAGCAACTGCGACACCCCGTATTTCCCGGTGCGCAAAGGCCATTCGATTTCGTACCAATCAACGATCGCTGGGAAAAAGGTCAGCTATAGCTCAACGATCACGGACGCCACAAAAGACAGTGCAACCCTGGAATATGAATTTGGTGCCGGTTCCGCGTCGACATCAAAGATCACAGTTCAGATGACCTGTGCCGATGGCCACCTCCGTGCACTGGGCCAAGCGGACTTCAGCTCGTTACTCGGGCAAAATACGCAGTTCACAAGCGAGACTAAAAATACCTCTGGTGATTTGCTGCCGAAGGATCTCGCCGTTGGTTCCGAGTGGTCCGGTTCGTTTGAAAGCGAAGCGACGATTAACAATCCGCAGATGATCAAGATGGGGATGGGCAAAATGGAGATCGCGAGCGACCTCACACACAAGGCGGTTGCTGAAGAGCAAGTGACGGTGCCAGCCGGAACCTATACCGCCATCAAAGTTGAAACCACGACCAAGATCACGACCACAATGTCGGCAAATGCAAAGCCGGCGATGACCACGACGCAAACGACGGAGTGGTGGGTGAAGGATGTGGGTCTCGTGAAGACGGTCGCGGGGAGCGGCACATCCCAATATACGACGGAAGCTGTTTCGGTCACGAACTAACCCTTGAAAAAATACGCGATATCTGGTAGAACCGGATGTCGCGTTGGCCCTGGTAGCTCAATGGATAGAGCGCCGGACTTCTAAGCCGTGACATGTTGGTTCGATTCCAACCCGGGGCACCAGCAAACATCTCCGCCAACGCGGAGATTTTTGTTTGTATCAATTTTTTACACTTAGCATGCTCGTCAACCTGACGGCCTTTGTCTCTGGTACGTTTGTCCTGAAGGCGACGGATACCCCACGCCTGTCACCAGATCTTTTGAAGGAGACCGCTCATGCCGAACCACGACGTCATGTGTCACTGCCGCGAGTGCTACCACGATCCCGACGCGATCTCGCCGGAGGAGGCGGAGCGCAACTGGGGCGAGATGTGTGAATCGCTCGCAGCGGCTGCCTCCGTGGGGGCCCCTCCTGCGCCCTCATACGATGATCCCGACTTCTGGAGGAAGCTCGCCGCCACGGCCCCGATCAATCGCGGGCATGATGACTACTGATCTTTCGTCGACCTGCCGCATGGCGGGTCTTTTTTTAGGAAAAAGTTGTCACGAAATTTCAACCTTCGTATGAGAAGCGTATAAAAATAGGGCTTCCCTGCGTAAAACGCGGGAAGCCCTGACTTGAGGAAGCTCGTGCGAGCTGGAGCAGCTAGTAGTTGCTGTCGTCTGAATAGACGGTGACGGTCCCCGCCGGGAAATAGCAGTCGTATCCGGCGCTGTACGCGTCGTAGGTGATCGTGTGAGATCGGCGACTCTCCTGAGACGAACGCTCCGTCGTCGTTCGATCGGCGTATTCGCCGTTGCGCCTCGAGCCGTTGGAGATGGGCGCGCGGTTGGGGTTTTGGCAGCAGCAGTTACGTGCACACATGGTTCAGTCCTCCTGCGGACAACATGCCACGGAAACGCAAATGCTACTTGATCCTGGCGTAAAGTGTAAAATATATTGACATTTATAAATTCGTCCTGTATACACGCAGCATGAGAACATCTTCAATAGAAGCGCTACGCATCGCTGGCGTATCCGAGCGCGAAGCTCGGGTTTGGCACGTCCTTTCTACTGAAGGGCCGTTGAATATCAGCCAACTTTCCCGTGCGACCGATCTCCATCGTCCTGCGTTGTATGCGCTTTTGCCTCAACTCATCGAGAAGAAACTCGTCAAAGAGGTGAAAGGCAAGCGTCGTGTGGCGTATGTGACAACCGGCGCGGCTGCGCTCGAGGCTTGGCGTGCACAGCATGATCGCGCCTTCGCAAAGCAGATCGAGGCACTGAAGAAGCAAGAAGGTGGCCAACAGCTCTCGCACGAAATCCAGGAATTCCATGGCAAAGACATCTCAAAGGTTTGGGAGGTAATCCTCAAAGATCTTCCAAAGCGCGCGGTCTTTTTTCGGTACGACGGCTATTCGCATACGATCCCAATCAAGACATATATCGCAAAAGGGTATTACGAAGAAATCCAGGAGAAAGGTCTCGAACGGTTCGTGATCACGAACCAAGGTTTGCGAACGTCGCCATACAAAAAACGCATCGAATGCGCGTCACGGATGCTGCCTGGTTCGTTTGATGCGTTTGAATACGGCATGACCCAATTCATCTGTGGCAACAAGATTGCGATGGTTGATTTCACGACCGAATCAGCGTACGTCATCACAAACGCTGCCCTCGCGAAGTATCACGCAAGACTGTTCCAGTATTTGTATCGGTCGTTGCCAGGGTAAGAGTCGTTGCAGGTCGATCTCTTTCCCTTGACGGAAACGTATTTTTGTGGAAATATCGTGAGTCATTTTGAAAAAGCCGTTCGTCCCAGGCGTCTGACATGCTGTCTGGCGTCTGGGCTCGAATGGCCTTTTCTGGGAGGTCTACTGTGAGTAACGTTGCTGAGTTGATCGCCGCATTCAAGTCCTGCAAGGACGACGTCTTTGCGGACGATGCCAAGACGGGTGAGAGGCTGAAGGTCATCGATATCGTGGATGACCCGAACATCGTGTCCGAAAGGCGCGAGCCGATTCACTTCGTGGTCAAGCTGGAAGGTGCGCGCGAACGCTGTTTCGTCGCTGACCAGCTTGGAGAGCCGGATGGTATGGGAGGGTTCTTCAGCAAGATCACGATCCACAAGCCGCACGTCGAGGGGACGGAAGTGACGAAGATCGAGATCTATGAAGAAGGTTCCAAGTTTCATTGGTCCGAGGGCGGCCACGTCTTCGGTCCGCGTCTGACTCTGACGCTGGTGCACACCGGCGCCGAGGAGCGCAACGCACCCCGCTTGAAGGCGCATGAAGTCGAGGCGGAGCGTCAGCGTGAAGAAGAGCGCCGTCAGCGCGATGAAGCGTACGCGGTGGAGGCGGCGGCCTACAAGGCAAGCCAGGATGAGCACTACCGGCAATACCGTGAGTGTGCAGTTCTCCCGTTCCTCGAACTGCTCAAGGGCAGGTCGATCGAAGACATCACGATGGAACAGGGCATGCTCACCATCGTGGTGACCGGCGCTGAGCCCATTCGCATTTGCGTGCGATCCATCGGTGAGATCACGAGGAGCGGCAGCATCGTCGAACGTCCGGAGATCTTCGCACAGTGCGGTACGCATGACCTCTCCGGAAGCGCTTCCTTCTACTTCAAGCCCTAGGTCATCTCCCATCAGTGGAGCGTTTGATCATCAGATGATCGCGCTCCATTTTTTATTTCCGCCGATTGACGATTTTATCCATTGTTGCTTATGTTTCTGTGTCCTTCGACAAAGGGGTGGTATGAACAAGAAGCTCGTGGTTGCCGCAATCACCGCGGTCTTTGCGGTGTGCGGCGTGGTTGCATCGGTCTGGTTTTTCCGTCGTCCGTTGGTGTCGTCCGTGTCGTCCGCGGCCCCGTCTGCGAGCGCATCTGCGGCGCCACCGACCAAAGCATCTGCCGAAGAAATCGCGGCGTTCGAGAAGCTCATCGCTGAAGGCATGGCGAAGCTTCCCCCGGCACCGAAGCAGGAGTCGCTCGGCGAGAAGCTCGCCGTGCGGATCAAGGCCATGCGTGAACGCGCATCGTCGCAGGACTGTCCTTCGACGCTCTGGCAATCGAACGAGGTGTATCGTCTGCTGGGCCATGTGGGGGACAAGGAGTTTCCCACGGTCGCGTCGGAATCGAGCGGCAAACGGTCCGACGACGCGCTCGTGTTCTCGGCTCGCACGTCGTCTATCCAGGTGTGGCCACGTGTACTCGAAGATCCCGACGAACGTGTCGAGCAGCTCATGATTCACATGGCGACGCGAGCTGTTGTCGAGCGGGAGTTCGTCCGGCTCACGGGGCTCAAGACCGATGAAGTCGCTGCGCTCCGCGAATGGTGCAGCGATCTCGGTGTCGAGTTCCGTTTTGCGAGTGACGCACTCGCGCTCCGCAACGAGGCACTGTGGCTCTCGCGCCTCCACGAACGGCTCAACCGTTCGCCCGACGTCGGCAAGGACGTCATGCTGAACGCCGCACTCAAGAGTGAACGCGGCACGCCTGATGGTCGGTTGTCCTTTGCGCGGGCCTTGAACGCGTATCGCGCGAAAACGCCCGCTGCTCCTGGCACGGCCGCACAGAAGTGCGGTCGGCTCATCCTCACCAAGGGTCCGCGCCGTGGGGAGTTCGTTTCTCCCATGGACATTGCGTCGGAGATCCTCCGGCCGCTCTGGGAGCTTGCCAAGTAGCGCTCGCGCTCCGGTCTGACCGGAGCGTTTTTTGTTTGGACGATCTTTCCTGTACGCTACTGGCCTATGGCGATTTCCGTCCGTGCGGTGAAGACTCGTCGGTTTGAACAGGACGAAGATCTATTTGAATTCCTCTGTGAAGCACTGCCTCCGTTAAAAGAAAATGACTGTCTGTGCGTGACATCAAAAATCATTGCGTTGGCACAAGGCCGGAGCGTCTCGCTTGAGAACGTTTCGAAAGAAGAATGGATACGCCGCGAAAGTGCTGAAATGCTTAAAACGCCTTGGTGTTGGTTGACGCTGAAGAACGGAGAGTGGTGTGCCAACGCAGGTGTTGATGAATCGAACGCGCACGGGAGATTGATTTTGCTGCCAAAGAATATTGGCAGGCTCGCCCGCGATCTCCGAAACGCGCTACGTAAAAAATATCATCTCCGTCGGTTGGGTATTATCATTACGGACACCCGTATCTATCCCATGCGTGTCGGCACCATGGGGGTTTCTCTCGCGCACGCCGGTTTCCGAGGGGTGAAGAGTTACATCGGTAGCGAGGACTTGTTTGGGCGGAAGCTCGCACATACCCAATCAAGCATGGCAAATGCCTTGGCTGTGATGGGTGTATTTGCGATGGGTGAAGGTGCTGAGCAAACGCCGCTTGCCGTGATCCGAGGGGCGTCTCTTGAGTTTACGGATGTCCCGGAAAACCCAAAGCGTTTTGTGATTCCTCCTCAAGATGATCTCTACCGGGTCGCCTATTATCACACCGGAAAACGGTCCAGCCATCGACCTTCTCGATCATGAGCCAATCCATTGGTTGATCCCATATCTGCATCTTGAGCGGCGTCTCTGAAAATGACTTCTCCGTCCCGATTCCTACACGAATCCAGTCTGCGGGAACTGCCGCGAGGAATCGGTCATACCACCCTCCGCCTCGTCCATGCCTGTTGCCCAGAGAGTCAAAACGTTGCCCGGGGACAAGAACGACGACACGTTTGTGTGTAAAGCGTTGGGCAAGCGCTGCAGCGACGTGTTGCTGGTTTGTTTGTGGATCTTGTGGGATCGGAACAGTCGGCAATATGATGCGGCCAAGCACGGAATGCGTTGGATCAGCTTCATCGGGGAGGGGCATGAACGTAATGCACGCATCGCATTTCGAAACGAGTGATGTGAGGGTTGTTTCCGTTGACATGCCTGTTGAGCCGTGATATCTCGGCAGTGGCCACTTCGTCAATCCGGAGAGGTATATCAAGGAGTCGTCATGAAACCCAGTTACGTCAGTCCGATCATGGAGAAGGTCGCGCGCCGGCTGGGCGTGACGATCCACATCGAACCCAAGTACGGCTATGTGGGGCAGGTCTTGCTCCCGGACGGCCGGACGCGGTATTTCCGCAACACGAACTTTGATCTGAACTTGTTGGGCGCAAGCGAGATCGCCCGCGACAAGGGCTATGCAACGTATTTCCTGAAGCACATGGGCTATCCCATTCCCGTGGGGGACGCCTTCTTCACGACGCGTTGGTGCAAGGCGATCGGTAGCCGGCGGACGCCGCTTATGGCGTACCGCTATGCGCGTCGCTTGGGTTTTCCGGTGATCGTGAAACCGAACAGCAAGAGCCAGGGGTCGGGCGTCGCCAAGGTCTGGAACAAGCGCGAGTTCTTGCAGGCGGTCCGCGCCCTCGAGAAGGGCGAGCGGGTCTTTCTCGTCGAGAAGATCGCGCCTGGCAATGACTATCGGATCGTGGTTCTCGATGGTCGTATTATTTCCGCCTACCAGCGTATCCCGCTCTCGGTGGTTGGTGATGGCAGGAGTACGATCACGGCCCTCCTGCGTCGCAAGCAGTTGGAGTTCAAGCATGTCGGTCGCGACACGGTCTTGAAGCCGGCAGATGTGCGCATCTCGCGTACGCTTACGCATCTTGGCTTGACCCGTCGTTCCGTCCTGCCGAAGGGCGAGCGCGTATTCCTCCTTGCGAACGCGAACCTCTCTACGGGAGGCGATGCGGTCGACGTCACGCATGAACTCCATGCCGGTTGGCGCAAGCTTACCAAGCGGCTCGCGCGTGACATGAACCTTCGCTACGTGGGGATCGATGTGATGGTTGAGGGAACGCTGTCTGAAGCCCCGGGGCGCTATGGCGTACTCGAGGTGAACGCGGCGCCCGGACTCGACAATTACGCCGCAATGGGCAAGCAGCAGGAGCGTCTGGTCGAAGACATGTACGAAGACGTCCTCCGCGCGATGCTTCGCTAGCAAAAAACAACCGCCGATGGCATGAGTATGCCATCGGCGTATTTTATTTCTGGAGTTCGCGTCGGATGATCCAGATGAGGTCCTCGGATGATTCGACGTCGAGCGAAGAAGGGGTAGAGAAGGTCAGAACCGGAGAAGGTGGGAGGACGCGGCGCGTTCCACGATATTCCCGTCCCACGAGGTATGACTCGAGGCTGCATTCAGTCACGCCCCCGGATTCAAAGCTGGCATGCGCGACACGGTCAGGACCGATGGCGATGCCAACGTGGCCAACGCCATCCGGCGCATGGCTCGCGACGTCATTCCATCGGCCGGTCGAAAACACAAGGTCCCCGGTTTCCATCCTCTCACGGCCCACCTCCATGCCGCAGGCCAGCTGCTGCACGGCACGGCGCGGCAGGCGAACACCGCGTTCGGCGTACAGCCATTTCGTGAAGGACGAGCAGTCAACCGTGTGCGGCGCAAGCGACAGCGATACGCCGCGACGATACACAGCCACGTTGATCAACGAGCGCGCGAGGTCTGCCAGATCGATCTCCATGGCGAGACATCCGTGGAGGTCGAGGATCTGTTCGATGCGTTCCTGAGAGATGTGTGCAATGTCGCGAAGGTCCAGGGCACAACGCGTGCCTGCGGCCTGAAAGTACATGGTGCTCCTTGGGTTGAAGGTTGAGGCGTGACGGGAGCACGGTCACGCGACGAATCAATGGAGATCCGTAAAACCAGACCACGTTGAGATACGAGAGGTGACGAGCATGGACGGTATCATGCGCCAGGATGTTTTTCCTGGCAAGCGGTATTAGAGCGCCGCAACGAACGATCCGCCTTTCCAAAAATGAAGACCGCCGGTGAGCGT
>Ga0207641_10004206_pt1 | contig 12548 bp, 16 predicted proteins | sample KBSSwiS62_FD_184306 | JGI IMG/M metagenome (GOLD analysis project Ga0207641, IMG submission 184306) | Switchgrass rhizosphere microbial communities from Kellogg Biological Station, Michigan, USA - KBS Switchgrass S6-2 (SPAdes) (version 2) | ecosystem: Host-associated > Plants > Roots >... | reverse complement strand
AAATCCGGCGTGCAGATGCTTCTGCTCATGATCGCGGCGTCAACCGTACTCGTAGCTCAGACTAGCGGCCCGGATGCATCTCAGAATCAAGCAAGCGTCGCCGACGCTCGTCAGGTCATGATCCCTTCGGTCTTGGCCACGCAACGCAGTTGGCAGGCGCGTGACCACTACACGTATGTCGAACGCAATGAGGATCGCCGCTTGAACTCGCTTGGGCAGGTAAAATCGGAAAGTGTCGACGTCAGCCGAATGATGGTGATCAACGGCGCTCGCTTCGAGCAGCTCCTGGAACACAACGGGCTACCTCCATCGGCCAAGGAGCAAAAGAGAAGTGATGAAGATCTCGATAAGCTGAAGCATGAAACGCCGGACGAGCAGGCAGCGCGAATACGCAAGGACCAGGAAAACAGAGCTTTTCTTGCGGAGGTGCTGGAGGCGTTTGACTTTCGCCTAGTCGGCGAAGAAACAGTCGGCGGCAGGCCGGCCTACGTGCTTCACGCTACGCCTCATCCTGGGTATCACGCGCACGGCAAGTACGCCAAGATTTTCTCGAGAGTAGAAGCCAAGCTCTGGGTGGACAAGCAAGACTTTGGCTGGATCAAAGTCGATGGCCATGTAACAGAGTCGTTCTCGATGGAGCTGATCTTGGCGCGTGTAGAGCGCGGCTCTCACATCACCATGGAACAGACATGTGTCGGTGAGGCTGTCTGGGTGCCGAAACGGATCGAAATCCGGGCAACGGCGCGCATCCTTTTCCTAAAGAGCCTCGACATCCAAAGAACCCTTACTTACACAGACTACCGTCCGGCGTCTGACGGGCCATATTCAGCGAGTAGATAGCCCCGGCATTGTTGGGGAAATTGTATGAAAATCCCTTCAGCAGACGTTTTAAGCACTTACTTGAAGCCGCCTTGTTCGAGTCTTACGGAAGGCGCAACCGCCGTGCGATATTAGTCAGAGCCAGGGCCCCAGCATTGCTCATTTCTGAGCTTTCTCTCGCACCATACCGATGTGCAATCGCAAATTGTAGAGCTGCGGTCTGAAGGACGATGGCACCCACAAACGGCTGGCGCGGCCTTCCAGTCGGTCCAATCGCGCGATAAAATCCTTGCTGGCTTTGTCGGAGCTGGCAGAAGCTAACTCCTCTTCGAGGAGCCTTAGTTCAGAGTAGAGCCTGTACACCCGGTGGCTAGCAACCCACAAGAATATCCTTGGTGAGATTCGCAGTAGGGGGTACAGCAGCCCGGCCACAGGAATAAACAGCGCCACAACCTGCTGGACCAGCACTGCCAGCCAGAAAGGCAGATGGCGGTGCAGGAAAGGCGACCCAGTCTTGTAGAACTGACGCGCATCCGTGCTTAGCGGCAGCTCGATTGATTCGGGAGCTGGAAACTGACCGGCTGTGCGGAATAACCCCGGGTCAGAGTGGATCTGTGATGCCGCTTTAAGCAGCAGGTATTGAATGGATGGATGAAGATCGTCGCGCACGACAAGGCTGGCCTTAGGCGCGAGCAGCAGCATATCGGTTGGGGGCCGGTTTTCCGCCATGTTCGCTACGCCGGCGGGCAACACCAACTTGTTCAAGTAGGGGTACAAGGCCACGAAAGCGTCGGCCCTGGGAATATTTGTCAGGTTTATTTCTTTGGCTGTCAGAAGCTGCTGCACCACAGGGGTTTCCCAAGCGTCTACGAGAATTGCAGCGTCAATATCTCCTTTGAGTAGCTTCGCAGCAGACTCCTGCGGGGTCTGCGGTAGCAACGTTGCGGATTTTTGGTCGATTATGCCAACCCGCGTTAGAAACTCGAGCGACAGCGCACGGCTAGCGCTGCCCTCCGGGCCAATTGAAATGCGCAGGTTGTGAAGTTGCTCGTGATTTGTCAGACGTTCGCCGCGAGAGAAAACCCAAAGTGGTTCGTAGAACAACGTTCCGAGTGAGACCAGACGGAGCGACTCTTGCTGATTACTGATACCGCCCGGAATAATGGAGATGCTAACGCCCGACTTTGGATCCCGCAGGCGAGCCATACTTTCGACGGCTCCTGCCGTCGGCACCAGCCTGAGATCGATCCCGTCGCGCGCAAGAAGCTGACGGTAGCGCTTCCCCACTTCGGCACTGAAACTGCCCTCCGGGTCGATGGCCATCGCCACCGAACGCGGCGGCGTTGGGCGCAGCAATGAGAACGTCAGCCAAATCCCAATCGACAAGAGCGCTGCTGTGATGATCGCTACGATCACGAGAAGGCGCCGGTTCACGTGTTCACGCGTCAGAATATTCATCGCGCTACCAGGGTGGCAATGTGTCCATAGTGATTGCGGTCGACTCTGCGGAATACCTCATTAGCTTGGCGCGGGCGTCAGCACGCGCAGGGCGAGCGCCCCCGCTGCAACCATCAGCATGAACACAGCGGGCCCAATGCCATTGAAGTCACGAACGCGCAGATGCGACACGACCGCGCCCACAAAATAGATGACCAGGCCAACGCCTGCCGCGATGCCCGCCCATGGTAACCAGATGCCAAGGACAAGGCCCAACGCACCGGCAAACTCACAAGCGGCTAGGAGTGGAAAGTGCTTCAGCGGTACGCCGACTACTTCCTGGATCACATGAACTACCTTCGGCTCTCGGCGAATCTTGGCGACCGCGGAGAACGCCACCATCGCCGCGAAGAGGATTGTAATCAACAGATACGTAGTGTGCATGCAAGGCTTCCCATCATTTAGTTCATTGCTTGGTATCGATTCGAGAGATTACACCAGAACGCCGGCCGTCACGCCAGGCGCTCGCAATAGTAGTTTTGCCGCTGCACGCTCGATGAGTTGCGTTCGCAACGTTCACCCGCGAGCTGCGAGCAGTATAGCCCTTCCGAGAGGATGACGGGCATGCCGGAAGTAACGGTTTGTCTGTCGGGATTTAGTACCGACAAACGCAGATGGCATTCCCGTCCTACATATTGTTCTTGGACCACATTTTCGGATAGGCCCGGAGGGTTTCATAGCGCTTGCATATAAGTTGCGGAAGGATTTTGGAGCTAAAAGCGACGTTTTCGTTCAAGTGTTCGACAACGAAGATGCTGCCAAAAAGTACGTGGACCCTTCCGCACGACATAAACCGCGAGATTGGCAGCTTTATGCCAAGTCGTTCAGGGCCTTTTATACTTGGGAACCTACTGCGAATCAGAATATTTGTTTTGTGGAATTTCGACCCGCTCACTCCGTACTCCGACGGAGCTCGGCGCACCGTCGCCTTTGCCCACCCCGATAGAGTCGGGAGCAGATAAATCCTGATTCACGCGCAAATCGGAGAAGTGGAAAATCGAGTTTCCGGTTATGCGACTTGAACAGGACTTGGCTAGGCCTTGACACAAACCGGTCAAGAGCACAGTGTTGCTCTAAGACACGACCCACCTGGAATATTTCGTCGAGGCCGAATCGCTCATTCAATCAAGGCCGCGACGAAACGCGAAAGACCTCTGGAGCTTGAAGTTCTTCGTTATTGTCCCTGAGCAAATACGAAATTGTCTTGGAGCAACGACAGCAGAACGCTGCGCTAGTAACGTTGCGGGGTTTGGTTCAGCACAGCTGGTCATACCTCGACTCGGAGGAAACGGTTTGCAACTTTCGACAGTCCGTATTCTGGTGGTGGACGATTTCGAGAAGTTTAGACAATTTGTAGTCGAGATGTTGGGGAAAAGACCGGAATTACAAGTCGTCGGAGAAGCGTCCGACGGACTGGAAGCGCTTCAGAAGGCGGTAGAATTGCGACCGGATTTGATTCTGCTAGACATCAGCCTCCCGAGCCTGAACGGAATCGAAGTTGCTCGGCAAATGCGGAGTCTTGTCCCAGAATCCAAAATCATCTTCTTGGCGCGAGAATCTTCTTCTGACGTGGTACAAGAGGCCCTTGGTCTGGGCGCACGAGGCTACGTCACCAAGAATATGGTACTAGCCGACCTTTTCGCTGCCGTGGAAACTGTCCTCGTAGGAATGACGTTCGTCAGTAACCTATAAACCGCCAATTTCGACTTCCGACCTGAGACGCAAGCCCGCTACTGAGTTCTACATCGCCAGCACTCGACTCCGACGTAGGGGAGCTAATTTCCAGAGTGTGCGCGATAGAATCCAATTCTCTTTGCGGAACGGTGAAGTGAGAGTAGCCGCAATCCAAGCAGACGAAAAGTTTCGGGAATACCCAGACGCCGGGTTTGTCCAGATTCTTGAGACCGGAGAAATGGATGACAATTTCACCGGTGAGTTCTGCCTCATTGCCCGACCCGCATAATAGACAAGACATAGGGTGCCTCCGTACCAGGATTAAAGACACCTACAGACTCTGGCGCGAGAGAGTAGGAAGGTTGATTTGTTATACTTTTAATAGAAGTTCTAGGCAAGTAAAATATCCATGAATAACGTTGAGTGAATGTTAGGATTGTGGTGTACACCTTTCTACCATTCCGCACACCCGACAGCGCTTACCGGAGCTTTTTGCCCTAGGCAGACCTCGCATCGTGATTTTTCAGTGAGTTTCAATCCGGGAACGCGGCGGTGGGCCGCGCGCTTTTCCAATCCCCCGCTGTGCATTGAAAGTCCGACGAAATCCATACCAAGTGAATTTCAAGCGTTGAACAAATCGTTGAACAAAAGCTTCCCCTTCGCTTGTTGTCCCTGAGCAAGTACGAGGTTGTTTTGGAGCAACGACAGCACCGCGCTGCGCTGGTAGCGTAGCTTTTGGAATGACCCACAAACTAACCGGACGAGAAGTCTATGACGCGTTGCGCGAGCGGCGGCAAGGCCACCCAGGAGAATTCATAGCAGGCTTTAGTACTTGGATTGACGGAAAAGTTTACTTTGACGCCCTAGCGCTGCGCCTGAACGAAATCTGCCATCCTGATGCTGGGGGCTCCAATGATGCCATGACCGGACAAGGGGAGCCCTCGATGCAAGAACCTGTCCGCAGTCTAATCCGTCAAACGGCAATGCGCTACCGATTGCGCGCTTATCGCGCAAATGATCCGGCTGTCTACGACAAGCCAACGAAAAAACGTAAGTGAATAGGATTCGCGCATGCTGCTGACGTATGAGTTGCTCGGCTTGGCGGTTCTGTACGTCGTATGGACTATCTACAAGGCTGTTATGGACCGGAGCGACCGCCGCAAAGAATTCGAAATTCTGCTGGATGAAAGTCGCGCAGAATGGCGCAGGAGCCCTCTTTTGCGAAAAACGCCCATTTCTCCCATGGCCTAGAGCGTCACACGGCCGTTCTCGAAGAGCTTGCGTGTGACCGGCGAGGAATCTCTCGCTTCCCTCTCTGCACCTTGCTCTTCCTTCGCCGGAATTTGCCTGGGTGCCGAGCAATGTGCTAACCCCGGATGTTTCGTGAATGCAGGCAGTACTTCCATCTAAATTTTCCATGAATCCGAGGAATTTGCGGCCCTTGAGCGGTCTCGCTGCTTACGGAATTGCAGCGACGGCGTCTACCGCAAACGTGAGTGTACCGCCAGGATCTAGCGTATTCACTAGGTAGCGACTACGAGAGAGGATGGTGCGGTTATGCGCCGCATGTCAAAGTGTCTTTTGGGGTTGTGTGTTGGATTGGCCGGCGTCGTATTCCTCGCCACCAGTGCGGAAGCGCAATTCAAGAACGGCAGCCAACCAACGGAATTGAACATTCCACGAGTCAGCCAGCGGGCCAGCGTGACACAGCGGGTTGGACTGACCGATATTACCATTGCTTATCACCGCCCGACGTTGGGCGGGCGAGAGGTCTGGGGAAAGACCGTTCCTTATGGAAAGGTCTGGCGCGCCGGTGCCAACGAGAATACGGTGATTACGTTAAGCGACGACGTCACGGTGGAAGGAAAGCCGCTTCCCGCCGGTACTTACGGCCTGCACACGATTCCCGACAAGGATGAGTGGACGATCATCTTCTCCAAGAACTCGACCTCGTGGGGGAGCTTCAGTTATGACCAAAAAGAAGATGCACTGCGCGTGATCGTAAAACCGCATCCGGGGGAAACGTTTGAGCAGCTGACGTACACGTTTGAAGATGTCAAACCGGAATCGGCAGTGGTGACGCTGCGTTGGGAAAAGCTGGTCGTGCCGTTCCGGATTGGTGTCGACGTGAGAGCCGTTGTGCTGCGGAGCATCAAGAACGAGCTGCGCAGCGTCGGTGGATTTACCTGGTCGGGCTACGATGAAGCGGCGCAGTGGTGCCTGGACAACAATTACGACTTGGAAGAAGCGCTGAAATGGGAGCAGGCCTCGATTGACAATGAGCCGCGCTTTGAGAATTGGGAGACAAAGTCGCGCATTTTGAGCGCTATGGGCAAGAACGAGGAGGCGGACAAGGTGCTGCTGACGGCTCTCGAGAAGGCAAACGCGACACAGCTGTATGTCTACGCGCGCGGACTGCAGAGACAAGGGAAGACGGAGCGAGCGTTCGAGCTGTATCCACAGGTTCCCAAGAAGGACCCGAACCACTGGATCAGTCATCTGGCGTTGGCTCGCATCGACTCGAATAAGCGCGATTTCTCGGCAGCCGCGAAAGAGATGACACAAGCCATCAGCGGAGCCCCGGAAGCCAACAAGCCGTTCCTCGCGCCGCTGCTGAAGCGCCTCCAAGCCAACGATGACATCAACAAGTAGGGTTATTGGCAATCTTCACAAGCACACTAGCCAAATCCCATTCTTGGCCGAGCTTGTAGGCAGGCGGAACGAACGTCTTGAGGCTGCGAGCGAGACCGGAAACTCGATGCGACGCGCGGAGAATAGCTTGAGCCTTGAAAGCCCGCCCCAGCCACGATTGGCATTATCTGTCCTTGAGATCGATTACGGTGACGACGGTCTCACCCTCAAGAACTGCGTAGAGGCGAGCGGTCCTGTCATTCACCGCGAGCGAATAGGGCGTTTTTCCTGTCCGCAGCGTCTCAATCACAACGTTACGCGCTCCGTCGATGACGGAGACGCTGTCTCCGTGAACGTTTGCCACGTAGACTCGATTTGCTTTCGCATCGACGACGATCCCTTGCGGTTTCTTCCCGACTTTCACGGTTCCCAACGCTTTGCCCCGAGCGCCATCGATTACGGTAACCGTATCATCTTCGTGGTTCACGACGTAAATTAGGTTTGTCGCGGAATTCGCTGCAACAGCACAAGGGCGCGCGCCGGTCACGATGTTCGTCACGCTTCCCGAAGCCTCATCGACGATCGCCAACTCCGCATTCCCAGCACGAGTCACATACAGCTTCCCATCGGCTTCATTCACAGCCATCCCCCACAGATGCATCCCGCCCATTTGTACTTTGCCGACGATAGCGGGCCTGCTGTCCAGCACGGTGAGATTCGTGCCTTCCCATCCGGCAAGATAAGCACGATCCCGTTTTGTGTCGATCACGATGGAGTCAGCTGATTCGGCTTTGATCGTGCTTGTGGCATTGGTTGCGCCGTCGATTAATGTGATTATGTCGCTGAAGGTGTTGGATACGAAAACCTTGTTCGTCACAGGATTCACCGCCAGGACGTAGGGCAGAGTGCCAACATTCACCGTCGCCACCACGGTATCGTTGGTGCCGTCAATTACGCTCACCGAGCCGCCCGCGTTGTTCGCTACGTAGATCCGGTTTGTTGTCTCGTTGATCGCAAGAGCCACCGGCTCCTTCCCTACTTTCACGCAGACGGCGGCTGCCTTCTCTCGATCGAATACCGAAACCGCGCTCTGCGCACGGTCCACGGCGTAGACTTTCCCCGTCTTCACGTTCAGCGCGATCGCACGTGTGGCATTCAACAGAGATGTCGACGGCTCGCGGGCCTGCGGTTGCGCCCACGCGGTTGCGCCCACGCCGAGCGCAATCGCGACGGTGAATATTTTCTTGGCGAGTTTTCTGGATTTGTCGTAAATAAGGTCTCCCGCCCTTGTCGATGAAAGTGCGCGACGAGCATCATCGCAATGCTTCCGAAGTATTTTCAAGTGCCCTTTTTCGTGCTTCGAATTGCTGGCTGCGCAGATGCCCCCATGTGTTTCAAGTGTGTGCGCTTGTCGGACGAACTTTGTTGGATCGCACGAAGATAATCGCGGCAACCTTCGTTCAAGCCTTCCTCTCCGTTAGAGGAAGTTCCACCTCCTCTCAACGTCGCCCGTCCTGGCCTCGGTCGACGAAAACACTTATACTCCGGACTCACCGCTAAGGATGGGCGATCACCCGGCGGTTTTTGGACGAACGAGCATGTCGAGGCCAGAAACGTGGTACATCTTCATGGGGCATCGCCGCGAGCAGTTCCGAAGCAAAGCTTTCACGACCCTTTTTTCGCAACTCCATCATCTGGGCGACCATCAATGAAAGGCCTTACCAGACGAAGGCGCAACAGTGCTGGGCTCGGGCGGACTCGCCCTCTTTGCGCTTTTGTAGTTGGCCTTACCGTAGTCCTGTTCCCTGCGACTAGTGCGACACAGCAGCACTCCGAGCATGCGTCATTCCACGCACTCGCCTTCTACACCGACAAAGGCGAACAGGACCACATCGACTTCGCTCTGCAATCGCTGCGGTTTTACGGGGACCTCGCGAAAAAAAGCAATTTCTCTTTGGATTCCACGACGAACTGGAATGACATGAATACCGCCAAGCTTGAGAACATCCAGCTCATCATCTGGCTCAACGATTTTCCCCACACGCCCGAACAGCGCAAGGTTTTTGAGGACTACATGACTCGCGGTGGCGCATGGCTTGGCTTCCACGTCGCGGCTTACAATGACGAGAGCACCCACTGGCCCTGGTTCGTCGACTTTCTCGGCGGTGCTGTCTTCTTCGGCAACAATTGGCCCCCACTAACCGCCACGCTGGTCGTCGATGACCATGCCCACGTGCTTACGCACAATCTTCCCGCTACATTCACAGCTCCCGCCAATGAGTGGTACATCTGGAAACCGAGTCCTCGCCTGAGCAAAAACGTAAAAGTCCTTCTCACCCTTGATCCCGAAAACTATCCCATCGGACTAAAGGACACGATCACAGGCGGCGATTGTCCAGTCGTTTGGACCAATACACGCTTCCACATGCTTTATATGAACATGGGCCATGGAGACAGAATCTTCGCCAGCGCCACGCAAAACAAACTCTTTGAGGACGCAATTCTGTGGCTTGGTGCCCGAAGCAAGGTCCGGAGCAAATAGCTTGGTCAAACACGCTGTACTAAGAGCGTGTAACAAAACCCTTGCGAGACTCGCAAGCCACCCCCGAAGCCCGGTGCGCCGCAGTTAACTTCGTGTTTGCCAACCATCCGGGAGTCGCGTGGTGGTTCGAATGGGTATGCCGAGTGCGGCCACCTCTACGAGCGGCGCACATTTGAGATGAAGCCGACCTCCCAGGCATGGGCAAGCAGCGCGGAAAGAGCCTCAGTCGCCACCGTTGATTCGGTCTTGGAACGAGAACTTGGATTCCACCGACAAATACAACCCCACGGAGATTTGTTGCGGTTGCAAAATCCCCGAGTTCTCGAGAAACCTAATCTTCATCATCTTTGTCCCGGATGAAATGGTCGTTTTCGCTCTTACCTTTAATAAAGGTCAGTGCTTTTTCCCAAGCCTGATCCGCGACTTGACGCCCCGTGGCTCTCCCTACGAGATCCGCAAGCTCGAAATGGATTCCGCCATAGCGACGTGATATTCCAGCCTGGTTTGCGGCATCCGTGAAAGTGGCCCAGGAAAGGGTGAGTTCGTGTTTGGGCGTCAGACCCGGCTCGGTGTTAGAACTCCCTTGGGCAAACGTCACAGAATCTCCGAATTTGTCGCTGTGCGTGAAAAGCTTGAGAATCTCGGCACCAGCTGCACTGAAAGTGCTATGACCGGAGATATATTCGGGGAAAGGTGGGGTCGGAAACGTGGTCGTCTGGTAGGGAATCCACTGCGAACCGTCAGAGGTTTGTGTTCCTTGGAAAGGACGCCAGGCTTTGATCTGCTGACCATGAAAGAGGTAAGGGATGCTGGTAACGGGACGCACGGAATCAAACGCGCGCTTTGCATCCCAGGCGGCGATACCAGCGTCGAATACGGCGTTGGTCAGCGCAAAGAACATCTTGGCGTCATCATCGACGGTGTGATTGTCGCGGCGTGAAACAAACTCACCGAATAACGCCCAACGTCCGGGTGGAAGTTCCGTGCGCGGACCATTGGCCCAGTACTCAGCAATCATCTTTTGCTCATCCGTGAGGTTCGCACTGAGGCTGATGAGATCCGTCGATTGTTGGAGATAGGTTTCCGAACCGAACAAAGCCGGACCGAACCGGGCGACAAATGATCGAAACTGGTCGGGCGAGGTCATGGCGAACGGAGTCACGCGATACCACTGCGCTCCCACAAATGATTGAGTGACAATGTGTGGCGCCGTCGCCCCGTCGTCGTACGTCAATGCCTGCCAGTGGTTAGGATCGAGCACCAATGCTGGAAATGGCGCAAGAAGCATTGATAGAGGCAGACTTCGGTAACATTCCGGAGGCGCGGACTCGCGCAGCCGAAGCCCTCCGGTTGGGCCGCGGTATTGACGCGCGCGAAACAACGGCGGAAGTGTTTTCGCTCGCTGGCGAGGAAGCAAAGGCTCGCACCCTCGTTCAAGAATTGCGCTTACGCTTTCCGCAACACGCGCCTCTCAACGCCGCCTCTCTTCCGACAATTACGGCCACAGCAGAACTTCAGCGTGGCAATGCCTCGAAGGCCATCGACTTGCTAACGGAAGCTGAGCCGTACGATTTGAGCGAATTCTCGAATCTTTCGCCAATCTACATTCGCGGACAGGCGTATCTTCGTTTGCACTCTTCTAAAGAAGCCGAAGCAGAATTTCGAAAACTGTTAGGCCATACTGGAATCAATGCCTTGTCCCCGCGTCACGCATTGGCACGATTGGACTTGGCACGGGCTTTTGCTGTAGGGGGCGATGTTCCCCGAGCCCGCAAAGCTTGTGAAGATTTCTTGGCGTATTGGTCGGAGGCAGATCCGGAACTCCCGATCTTGCGTCAGGCAAGGGCCGAATTCAGCAAATTGAAGTAGGGCACGAACGAACATCGCTGATGCAGTTATGGCGTAATTCGACAGCGGTTGGAGAAATTTTGCGGGCCTCAAGGCGTCCACTACATCGCCACTACTTAAATCATACCCAGTGTGACGGACTAAAAACGGCACCACCCGTTCGCGCCACTACCCTATCTGCAAAGAAATCAACCCCGTCCATTGGCTCGATAGGTCATTTTACTTCTCGCTCGCCGGTTCCAGTTTAAAGTTGCGAAATGCTCAGCGAGGACAGCCGGCGTCTCCTCAACATTTTGCGGATGGGAAACCAGCTTTCGTAGATTCGCGAGGCGCTGCAGCGCAGTGGCGCGAAGGTTTTCGAGCCGATCAACTAGCGACCCCAGCCCAGGTTCCAACAGACGGTCGGTGATAGATTTCAGTTCGCCTTCGCGCTCACTGATTGCCTTTATCACGCTCTTTGAAGCGCGGCCTTCGGCTATTGCCTGGCCGTCGAAGCATGGCGAGGGGAATACAACAAGAGTCGCCCTCACCAGGCTCACAGGGAACGCTTCATGAAAACAACGCAATAGTCCTGCGTCGACCAATCGTGAACAATCCTCTCGACTTGCAATCCGGCGGTTGTCAGCTCTTCTACCACCACCTTCTCTGCTATTCCGTGCCCCTGGCGATTTTTCGGGACTCCCTCTACAGGTGGCAAATTGGGGCTGGGTGGGAAATCTATGATTGCAAGATAAGCTCCCGGTCGTAGCGAGCGCACCAAATTTCTGTCAAACTCCAACGGTTGTGTAAGATGGTGATATACATGTCGCAGAAAAATCGTGTCGCAGCAACTCGTTGGGAGCTTTGTGTCATCTGCCGACCCCTCCACTACGACGATGTTCTTCATCTCGCGTTTCGCAGCTTCCGCTTTGAGACCTTGTAATTTTTCCTTATCAATTTCAGTTGCATAAACACGTCCCGACGGCCCGACCTTTTCGGCAGCCAAGAAGCTGTACGTTCCATCACCTGCGCCGATATCGGCCACAACAGTCCCTTCCTTCCATCGGGTCAACTCCGCCAGCCGAGTGAGCTCTTGCCGTTCGTCGCCGTTTGTTTCTAGAGCTAAGGCTCCTACTGACCAGAGCGACGTGACGACAATGGCCGCGATTTTGGAGCGAGACATTTTGTAATTCATTGTTGTTCTCCCCATCCTAAGGGCTTCTCAGGCCGCTTTATTCTCGCACCTTGTAGAGATTATCCGGTGCCGAACCGAGAGCCGCAATCGGAGGGCTAGTCGCACAAACCATCCAAGCCGCGCATCCTAGTCCTGATTTCAGTTGTGCGGTAACCCGACCCGTAGTTAGCCGGAAAAAACCTCTGCATTCTCAACTTCAGTTATATTCGGCGACCTTCCCGCTGCTGTCCCAGAGATCCCCGCGGGGACAAAGCCCCTGCCTAATATCTTCAATATTCTGAGAAGTTCATAGCAGTAAAATGTGTACTTTCAATGTTCGGGCACTGGCGGAAAGGGCCTGCGCACGGAATTTCCGTCATTGCG
>Ga0207641_10004203_pt1 | contig 12554 bp, 19 predicted proteins | sample KBSSwiS62_FD_184306 | JGI IMG/M metagenome (GOLD analysis project Ga0207641, IMG submission 184306) | Switchgrass rhizosphere microbial communities from Kellogg Biological Station, Michigan, USA - KBS Switchgrass S6-2 (SPAdes) (version 2) | ecosystem: Host-associated > Plants > Roots >... | reverse complement strand
CCCGATTCACCCGCTTTCCGGAACGCCGGGAAGAACCTAACCGTACCCACCCCCCTCATCGGCCCCGCCTACTCAGGCGGCGCGCCCGCTCTTGGATGACCGCGTTGTCCGCATCCTGTGTCGTGCCTATCGAGGCCACTGCAGCACGCACGTTCTCGTCGGTATCGTCGACCAGAACGGTCTGGCCCGTAGTGAGGGACAGCGTGCGAGCGTCAACCGTCGGACTCCAGGCGAATACGCCTGAGAGTGAGAGAATTCCATCAGCACGAACATAGACGGGACCATCCTGGCCAGGGAGGGTGAAGAGGACGAGCGCCATGATCAGGCTCGCCCTCTCATACGACCACCGGCTTGAGGTTCGTCACCATTAAGACGAACTGATGGGTCACGATGGGATACGAACCAAGGCAAACAGCGCGGAAGACAGCACGATGTTCCTCGGTGGTCCGGAAGTCCTGGACGATCACGTTGTCGAGCGTCTGGAGCTGCCACGTGAGCAGCCCTGATGTCGCATGGATCGTGACGTTGTTGTTGTTCTTCACATCCTGGCCCGCACCACCCATCACCCCACGACTGTTGATGATTGCCGCGGTTTTGACGTTGTAGAGCCAGAGTTCCAATGTGCTGATTAGGGCGAGTGGAATCGGCGCGCCGGTCTCGTCTTCAAGCGTTGTCGTGTAGATCCCCGTCGTGCGCTCGTTCATCGCCTTGACGAACATCACTCGACCAGCCCTTCATCGGTGAAAACGACCTCGACGATGAGCGTCTCGTCGGTCGCTTGAGCCTCGCGCAGTTGTTCCCCGCTGAAGACGATCAGTTTCAGGCCGCTCGTCGTCGGAATGAAGTTCACCCAGGCCGCGTTGTAGGGGCCTTTCTGTGGACCCCAGTCCTGAATCCAGGCTGCAACGGCGGACACGAGCTTCTGGAGCGCGAGGGGCGATTGTGGCCGCGGCTGCGCGCCATAGACCAACGTGAGCGGGGCAATCGAGACGCGCCCCGGCGGCCGGATGAAGGGTTCCTCCCACGCGCGCCAAATCAGTGCCGGTAGCTCGGTACTCGGGACCTGAGCCGGGATCACGTTCCAAGCGATTGACCGCAGCAGCGGCGGCGGTGGCGGCGCCTCCGGTGTCCAGGCAGCAACCGCGGCGGCGAATTGCCGCGCCAACGCGGCGGCCGTCAGTGGCGGCTGCTGCCCCGTCGGCAACGTCAGTGTGACGATCGTGACGGGCCGAGGCGGCGCGACGAACGGCGGCTCCCACGCCGTCCAAATCAGTTTCGGGAGCGGCGCGTACGCCACTGCGCTGAGGATTGGCGGGACGTTCCACGCCGCGTTTTTCGGCGCGCTTTGCGCGTCCCACGTCTGCACCCACGTCGCGACGATGGCGTTCAGCTCGAGGACGGACAGGGGCGGCTGCGGGATCGGCTGCTGGCCATACGTGAGTAGGAGCGGCGCGATCGAAACCGGCTCAGGAGGTGGATACCAAGGCGGCTGCCACGCCGTCCAAATGTGATCCGGAAGCGGGACGTATGGCAGGACTGTCAGAATCGGCGCAACATTCCACGCCGCGGTCTCCGGCGCCGTTTGCGCGGACCAGATGTCGGTCCAGGCCGCGACGAGCGCCGGCATCCGTGCGGCTACCGAATACCGAGGCGGCTGATCGCCGCTGTCCGGCACCTGCACTACGCTGGAGACCAGCTCGAAATCCCCAGAGTCGTCACGCTGCTCGTAGAGATAGGACGGCAGGCGCACATACGGGACGGAAACGACCGGCGGCGGGGGTAGTAGCGGCGCGGAGATTTTCGGGCGTTGAATCGAGGGATAGTCCAGCGGCCACGAGCCAACGATCGTCAGCAACGGTCCGAAATCAAGGGCGGGCTGCCGCTGCGGCTGCTGACCGTAGGTCAGGGTCAGCGGGGCAATTTTTTGTTGCTGCTCATTCGGGCGGCCGAGTCGTGGTTCCAGATCGAGCGGCCAGGCGTTCCCGATTACCTCCATCCGGGTCGCGATGGAGAACCGCGGCGGCTGCTGCCCATAGGCCAGCGTCAGCGGCGCGATCTTGGTCTGTTGGTCGTTCGGTTTCGTGAGGCGAGGTTCGAGATCCTGCGGCCAGGACGCCAGGACCGCTACCATCATCATGGTGACGCGGTAGCGAGGCGGCTGCGCACCTTGCGTGCCGATCGGAACGTGCGGCTCGGGCGGCGTCCCGGCGTTATTCGCGGTCGGCGGCGGCGGCGGGTTGTAGAAAATCCCCATCGGTCGCGCTCACGCGCACGTGGACGAGGGCCACCACGAGCATGCTCGTGGCAGCCAGCCCGTCACGTCGCAAGCGATGAATTATCCGATTTCGCGGTAGAGCACGCCGAACGACCAGCCCGTGAGCGTGCCGGGCGTGCTCAGGAACTGCTCGAAGAACGACGACGTGCCGCCCGGCATGAACATCATCGTCTCGGGCGGCGTGGCGACCCAGAGCCAGCCGTTCAGGACGTTGAAGTTGTCCGGATACACGCCGATTTCCGTGCCGGCGCCGCTCGCCGAGCTGTTGATGCCGGCCTGGCCCGCGGCGCCCGTGGTGCCGCCCACCAGGTTGGCCGTCGGGTCGCCGAGCTTCGTCTTCGCCGGGGTGGCCGAGACGAGCGTCGGGAACGCCGTGACCTTCGTCCCGAGCCGGATGCCTTGCTGGGCCGACGTCGCATTCGCGCGCTGCGAGCACCAGGCGCGCAGCACCTCGAAACCGGGAATGCCCGCGCCGCCGGCCGACGGGTTCAAGTGAACGAGCTGCGGGGCGGCCACCACGGTTTGGTTGTCGCCGCTGACTGTGTACTCACGCGCCATTGTCTGTCTCTCCTTTGCTTTACGTCAGAATGATCCGATTCGATGACTGCAGCGCCGACGGTTTGTCTGTACCGGCATGCACAAACCGCTGTCCAGGCCGTTCGTAATCGATCTCCTGGCCGGTCCGGACATCGATGTGTTTCAGGCGCTCGACCACGCCAGCGCCCTTGCAGACCGGACAGGTGATGAAGAGGTCTTCGCCGGTCCGGCTGTAGCCGAGCCACATCCGCCCGGGTTGTCGCCGGAAATCGCTGCAGGCGACGCACGGCATCCAGCCAACGGGAATCGTCGCGAACGGCACGATTTCAAGTCGCTTGGCCATTTAGCGAGACCGACTCGCTGATCGAATCAGTTGGTAGCGTTTACTCGAGAATGTCGGTGCGATCATCAAGCCTTGGAGCACCGTGATAATGCTCTGCGCCAGCAACGTGTTGCCAAACGCCGTGGGATGAACCGTGTCGCTGTACAAGGCGCCATCGTTCTTGGCCGCTTCTGCGCCCATCGTCGTGGAGATATTGCCCACATCGATCACGTGTGCGTAGGTGGCGAGTGTGTTGGGGTTGATCGCCGCCCGAAACGCGACGCTGTCGTACGATCCGCAGGGCAACATCGTGAGCGGAAGCGGCACAAATCGCGCGTCTAATCCTGCGACAAATGTCGCGAGGTCCCCTTCGAACTCAGCCGCAGTTTTGGTGAGGCCGTCATTGGGCCCGAATTCGATAATGGCGAAATTCTGCTTGAACGGGTCAACCAGGGCGTTCGCAGTGGCCAACTGATTCGCGCTATCACACGTCGAACTCGGCACGCCGATATTCGAGACCGTGAGTTGTGAAAGAGCATTCCCGACTAGGGTCGAGAACCGCTCGACGGTGGGATTGCCCAGGTGATTCCCGGCGGTAATCGACGTCCCGATGAAAATGGCGTTAGCACCCGCCATCGACCGCTTCTTGACGCACGCCACACCCAGCGGCGCAAATACCGTCGCCAGCCACGTTCGACGCGTCAACTGATTCATGCCACATAAAGGATCCCACGACAGGCCGTTCACTCCCTGCACGCCTTGGCTCACGGTTTCGGACTCACACCAGAGACAGCGAGGCGCGATGGAACGATTTCCAGTCGCTTCACTGGAGCGTCACCACAGGCGCCAACATCCGACGCGCCGCATCCCGAATGATGCCGATCCGCTCGATCTCGCGCACGGGGTTGGAGTCCCTCCAAGCCGGCGTGTCGTCGTTCCAGTACGCTTTCGCGTAGCCCGGCCCTTCGACAGAGAGATCGCTCGCCTTCTCGAACTCGAAATTGATCCCCTGAAGGCCGACCCAGATGACACATCCGATCTGCGCGATCGTGACGCCTTTGTTTTTCAGGATCACGATGTGGATGCCGTCCTGGGCCGGCACGAACTCGAACGCCGTCAGCCGTTCCATGTCTCACCCTACTGCGCGAGCATCGGCGCCAACGCGTACCACGGTTGGTAGGGGGCCGGAACAGAGCCGGCGGACGCGAACAAGGCATAGGGATCCGAGTGCAGCGTCGACGCCTCGGACTGTGTCAGTACGCGATCATCCCAGAGGTAGACATAGGAGATCGTCCCAACAAAGCTCGTCCCGGCCCCAGAAAACCCGTTCCCGAGCGCGGCGATCGTCCAGCCGAGGCCGACGCCGCCGTTATCGATCGGACTGCTGGCGACTTCCGCCCCATTCTTGTAGAGGTGGTAGTGATACGTCACGGCCGGCTCGAGTTCGCCAGTCAGCACCCAGTCGTCAAGCGCCGTAAAGTCAGTCGGTGAAAATGTCCCGACCGCGCCGTCGTTGATTCGCAACAGCATGCCAGTGCCGCCGCGCAACCAGAGGTAATCGTGCGTGTTGTTCGGATTCCCCGCCAGCATGCCGGCATCGTTACTCGTCGTCTGCTTCGCACGCCACGCCAGGGAGAACTTATGGCCGTTAACCGTGTTATCCCAAGAGGTCGCGAGACTTAGCGGGAACGTGTCTGAATTGTTCGTCGTCAGGATGACCGGCCCATCACCATCCGTCGACCAGAGCCCAGACCCAGAGAGCGTCAGCGTACGCGAGCCCTTCTTGTCAGCCGATGTCGTCCCGGACCCCTCGAGGAGCGGCCAGCAGGCATGCAGGTTGGCGTATAGCGCATGGCCTGTGTCGAGCGTGGCACTAGAAGATGGTTTCGCCATCTAGCGCATCACCGCGTGATCGGAAATTCCGTCGTGCATTTCGTGCCGACGCAGACCCGGAAGACCTCAAGTGCGCCGAACTTCTGGACGTCCAAGACGCCGCCAAGCGACGCGATGGTCACCCACACATCAGGCGGAGGAGGCGGCGGAGGCGGAAACGTGCACGGCAGTGATCCGCCGACATTCAGCGCCTGCGGATCGGTACACGTCGACACCGGCGGCGGCGCGTCGCCGACCGTCACATCGATGACCAGGAGCGAGGCGACCATCTCCGCGGCATCCGGCTGCGTCCGCACGTACGCCACCTTGTGAGTGCCCGGGCCCAGGACGGCCGGCTCGAGCGTGATGTGCTCGTTCAGGTCGCCCGGGTGCGACGTCGTGAACAGTACGCGCCCGGGGACGCCCATGTGCAGGTCGAGGTCGGCCCGCAGGTCCAGCGTCGCCGCCTCCGGGTTGATCCCGCCGTATCTGGCCGTGCTGACCACGTTGTCCCAGGGCGCGCTGATCGGCACGATGGGGAGGAACTGCCCCGTCTCCGCAAACGTCGTGCCCCACGCCTTCTCGGGCCGCCGCGACGAGTGCGCCTCTGACCGGCAACTGACCAGTGGATAGCTCGACACCTCCGGGGCCGAGGGGTCGCGCATCGAGTAGAACCCCAGCAGGGCCCTCGTCTGAAGGCTGTCTCCGTTGTCAAGGAACGTGGATACGAAGATGTGCGGGACGAACCAGCCGTGGAGGACCGGCGACGGCGTCGGCATGGCCGGGTCCATCGTAACGTGCCCGGTGTAGACCTTGAGCCCGCCAGGGTCGCCGACCATCAGCGGCGGCGTCGTGCTCCCGGTCGCGTCCCAGACCATGTCCCGGTACTGATAGAAGTAATCGGGATTTACGTAGGTCTGGCCGGCGATCCGGAACTGCTTGATCGCGAACTGGCAGGACGTCGGGCCTGACACCTCGCTGTAGAGCGGGCACTTGAGATCAAGGTGCACATGCGAGAGGGTCGAGGCGCCGAACGTGCCGGCGGCCAGGTCAAGCGCTATCGTCGAGGCCGGCGCGAGGACAGGATTCTCCCCAGGGGCCCAGTGCGTCTGACAGGAGACGGTCGGCTCCTCTGAGACGCTGGCATACGCCGCCTTCTGTGGGTGCCCATGAATCGGCTGGGCAGCGGCCGGAACCGCGACAGCAAGCAGAAGAATGAACGCGGCGAGGATTTTGGTGATGGGCTTAGAATGCGGCCGGATTGGTAGAACCGAACAACTTACGGACGAGATTCGCGTGACGCGTCACGACTTTTTGAGGTGGCTCGGTAACCCGCTTGCTTAATCCGACACGGCCGGCACCGCTTGAAGCGATCCGGCTTCTCTGCGCCACAATCAATACACAATCCTTTGGCCGCGAACCGACGGCGCCGACGTTCGAGCCGCGTCTCAAGGCGCGTGCCGCAGTGCGGACATTTCACTGCGCGGCCTTCGCCGTCACTTCGGCCCCTCCGCGACATAGACCCGCACCTCAAAATTGATCCGCACGCGCTGCCCTGGCCCTGGGCCTTGCCCGACCACCATCCCGCGTGGCGCCTGTCTGTCGGGCACCTCGATCACCTCGCCGAGCTTCAGGCCCGCGTCCGCCAGCTTCGCCTCGGCGACTTTCACCGTGAGCCCGATCACCTTGGGAACGACCACGGTCTTCGCCTCTTGCGGCGCGGCGTAGAGCACGAACAGGAGCAGCCACGTCATCATGATTCAATCCTCCGTGAACGCGAGCGCCAGCCCTCTGCCAACGCTCGCGCCGGAATCCTATCTAACTACTCGATGGACCACCAGCAATCGCCGCTGGCCCACTGCGGACACTCGCAACGCATACAACCGAAGTACGCATCGCAGACCACGTCGCCGTCGTAGAAACACACCCAGATCCCGGTGCCCCAATCGTGCTGACACTGGTACTCGCCGCACTGCATCGGACTCGCAGCGGCAGTGGTTGGGCGAACGCCAATCGCGAACAGGAATCCCAGGACCAGCAGCACACGGCACAGTCGGTTCCACATACATCCCTCCTCTTACTGAAGCAGTTCCCGCACGGCTTGTTGGTCTGGAGCGGACAGCAGACCAATCCACGATTTCACGACACGGCCCGTGTCATCGACGATCAGCAGGGTCGGCGTACCCGTCAGCTTCGGCCACGACGCACGCTCGACCGTCGCGCTCTCGATCGAGAGCCCGTGCTCGTCGAGGTACGCGTTGAGACTCTCTTGCGGCTCTCCACTGATCGCCACGAGCCTGGCACCTCCTTTCATCAGGTCTTGATAGAACGGCATACTTTCCGTGCAGTAGTGGCACGTCGAGCGGATAAACAACACCGCCGTTCGCTTCGCCGCCGCGTACGGCACGCCCGTAATCGCGGAGACCGTCTCGCCCGACTGGTAGGTCGTCGGCTTCGGCTGGCTCGTCGGTCGCACCGCGGCAATGCCATAGACCACGGCCACCAGCAACAGCACGTTCAGCACTCGATCAACGGTGACTCTCGCCGCAACACTCATACGTTCCTCCTGGGGATCAGTGATTCATCACCCTGGCTCCGCATCACCAGCCACCAAAGAAAAAGCCGCCACAACTGCCACGGATGTCCGTGTCCAGTCGGGCGGCTTCTTCCCGGCGGCTCTTGTCGACTCGGCGCGCGTGAGCCTCACGCGTCTTCGGGTGCCCCCTAGCCGATGTCGAAAGGTCGTTTAGGTCGTCGTCATGGTGTCAGCGCGGCGGCCACGGCGTCATTCAAGCGATGACACGCGTCGCAGTGGCAGCCAAAAGAATGCGTTGCTGATTGGAACCGGCGGACCGCTTCAGTCAGCTGCTCGAACGGCGTGCGCGGCTCCGGGCGTTCGTCGGCGAAGCCGCAGACTTCGGCCGTCGCCTCTGGCACTTGCATCTCCAGGGCCTCGCTGGAGATCCCAGAAGCTGTCTGGCCAGCCGACACGGCCGGCAATACCACCTCTAATAACTCAGCCCGATCAATCAACCCGTCTTCGTAGACCACCATCTGATCAACGACGGCACGATGGATCTCAGCCAGGATCTGCTCTCGCTCACTCATAGATCTCTCGCGGGATCGATTCGTTGGACAGCCAGGCGGCGACAAGCTCCGGCGTTCCCCAAGAATTGCCAGGCGCGTAGTTGTAGAGAAAGAACACGATGTCGGCGAGATGGTTGCGGACAGTGCCGTCGGCGCGCGCGCAGGCCTCGCGCAAATCGTTCGAGACGACCGACGTGAGGAAATGTCCCATCGGTCGCCGCGCCACGATGTACTCGGTCAGCCCTTCGTGGAGCTGCTCGGGCACCTGGCTCTCGACCAGGCGGCGCCGCAGCTGTGCGCGATAGTCGCCGCTCATGTCAGCGCCTCGAGCTGCTCGGCTCGCTTCACGAAAAATGACGCCTTGATCCCGAAGGCCTTCAAGCTCGAGGGTTTCCCGTGCGCGACGATGGCGACGGACCGCGCCGGCGAGCTCAGGCCGCGACAGAGCTGGCAGCGCTCGCACGTCGTGCGATGGTCCATCTCGTCGGACGCCGGACACGCGAACTCGAGGCCGCGTCCGAACCCGCTGGCCAGCAGCGGCGTGTCGGGCATCCGGATCCGAAACGTCCGCCAGCCGGCCTCGCGCGCTTCCCAGAACTCGGCCTCGGTGTCGACGCTGGCCATCGCAAAGGACTTGAGGCGCACGTCGCAGCGGCGCCAGGCGTGCGTGTACGCGACCCAGCCGGCGGCGCTCACAAGTAGCGTCTGCCAGACTTCGAACGGCACCGCCGCGGGATCACCGTAGGCGCAGAGGCGGACGGCACGGCCTTCGACGCAGGCCTGCAGCTCGCGCCAGGTGACCGACGGGTATTCGTCGAGCCGTCGGTACACCTGGTTCGGGGCATTCCAGACGGCGACGTAACACCCGCTGTCGACGCCGTCTCGGCCGCGGAGCTTACAGTCGCCGCAGATCGCGTCGTCCACGTTCTGGCGCTTGGCGTCCATCGGCGGCAGGTCTTCACGCAGCACCCAGGCCTGCGCCATTGGACCCGTCTTCGGGTTGTGGGAGCCGCCCTCGAGGCCTGTCAGTACGCCCACGATCGGGTCGCCGGTCAGCAGCGACGGACCTCGATAGAACATGGCGCCGAATTCACTCACGCGAGGACCCATCCTTCACTCGTCTGTCGAATCAACTTCTTCACGCCCAGCCGAATCAGTGCGCTATCTCTGGCAACGATCCGCTGTACATCGGTCTGTGCAGGCTCGTTAGGCATCTCCCGGAGCAGCGCGTAGGCCGATCGCGGTCGATACTTGAGTGCGGCGAGAATCGCCTTGTCGCGCGCCTCGACGATCTCCTTGGACGCCGGCGCCACGCTCGCAACGGCGGGATTGATCGGCGCCATCGGCGGATCGGTCGTATCGACGTCGTCAGGGGACCTCCTTCGCCGCACGCTTGCCGGCCATGGCGATTTGCCGATTCATCGTCGCGCCCGTCGCGATGACCGAGCCGTTCTTGATCAGTTCCCTGAGTCGATACGTCAACACTGGCCGTGAGATCTTCAGGCGTTGCGCGAGCTCGCTCGGACGCTGTGGACTCTTCTCGCGCAGCGCGGCGAGGATGGTGTTCTGCGGATCGCCATCAGGGAGGCTCCGCCGTGCGCTCTGGCGCGGTCCTTGCTCCGTCCGTCCGTCCGTCCGTCCGTCTGCCTCTCAGCCCGCTCTTTTTCGGCCGATGATTTTTCGCGACGCGCGTCGGGCGGACGGTCGACGACGCCGACATCTCGGCGGTGTTGTCGTCGACGAAGTGCGTGCGGATCGTTTCGATCATCTGTGTCAGCGCATCACGCTTCGCCGTGATGTCGGCCAGGAGATGCGGCCAAGCGGTGTTGCCGTTCGTCATAGGTTCCTTTGCCATTAGGCAGTCACCAGCAGTGCGCGGAGCGCCAGGTCGCGTGCTTCGTTAATGCGCGCCATGTCCTCGGAGCGCCCGCCTTTATCCGGATGGTGTTCCCCGGCAAGCCGACGATGCGCGGCGAGAATCTCGTCACGCGTCGCCGTCGGTGGTACGCCCAGAACGATCGGCCAGTCGGCCGATGTCGCCGGCAGCGCCGCATAACCGGCAAAGGCCTGCTCCATCGTCCCGACGCCGTACCGTTCAATGCGACGCAGGGCGTCGATGTGCTGCGCGAGGGCAGCGATGTTGTCGGCGACACGCGTCCAGCGATCGCACGCGAGACAGCGCGGCTTGCCGTTGAGCGTGAAGTACACGGCGGCACCGACGTCGGTCGGTTCGCTGAGATCAGACCGTGGCGTGCCGTCGATGCGGAGCTTCTGGCTGGTGCTCAGTTTCGCGTCATCCGCGCCCAGGCGCTCGAGCTCAGCCTCGAGGCGAACGGCGGCGTCTGCGGCTGTCAGCGGCGCCTTTCGCTTTCTGGTCCTCGTCTCAGGCGGCCGGCCATCGTAGAACTTCTCTTGATACGTTTCAGTCCTGGTCTTGCCGAAGTCGGCGCGCTGACGCTCGTGCGCCGGCGTGCGCTTCCAGCCAGTCGGCCATGACAATGGATAGCGGCGCGCGGATTCGTGAGCGGTCACAGGCTGCTCGCGAGAACGACGCGTTTACCGACATGCGGCGTCAACAGCCGAACGACGATCGCTGAGAGCGGCTCGCCTTCCCGCGTGAGCTCGTCCGGACACTTGTCCAGCATGAACGAGGCGATCACGTCGAGCTCCTCGGCATTGTCGCGCGCCTGCTCTCCGAGCTCCGTCTCGAGCACTTGGTTGACGCCGGCGAGGTACGTCCGACACGCGAGCACTAGGCCGCGCTGCTGCTCGAGCGTGATCCCGTCCCAGGAACCCGCTTTGGTCAGGTGCACGTCGGCCTTCGGCGTTGCCGAGACGATGCCGAGAATCCGCACGAGCTCCATCGCGATCGTCGCCGCGGCGAGGCAGGCCGTGCACAGCGTGCGCGTGTCGTCCGTCCACGCGCAACCGCCGTCGCACGGCCGGGTCTCGATGCAGCTGCAGAAGCGACAGGTGCCGGCCTTCATGACGCCTTCTTCGCCGGCGCCGCGGCGAGCGCCTTCTTGATCTTTGCGACGTCAATGCCGAGTGTCTTTGCCCAAGCGACTACACGCGGTTCGTCGTAAGAGCCCCATGCCCGGTCGAATGTTCGTTTCGAATGTTCCAGTACGATCACGCGCGCCAGATCCGCCGGCTTCACGATGGGAATGCTCAGACCCTTCAGTGCCGCATGGAGGACGTTCGGCGTCGGCTGTTTCATCGACCTGAGCGTTTCATCGATAGCGGTCTTGAGTGCGGCCTTCAACTTGTCGAAGGCCTGCTTCTTCGCCTTGCGTTCCTGCTCTTCGCGTCTCCACTTCGCGTCGGCGCTCTCGGCTTGCTTTTTCTCATTCTTCGCGGCCTGCTTCCCTTTGCCGCTCTCCCGCAGCTTCGCGTTCTTCTCGCGCTGACGGATGACGGCTCCGAAGTGCACCAGGCACTTGTCGCGGTTGACGCAGACCTCGAGCGTGTCGCCCTGGCCGCGGCCGGCGACCACGACACCCAGCACGGAGTACTCGCATGTCTTCGATTTCTCCTTGCCGTCGGCCCGTTCCCAGGACTCGCTGCCATACGTGCGCTCGCTCTCGTCGCGGGCGTCGTCGGCGACCCTGTATTCGTGCGTGATGCTGATGACCTTCTTGCCCTTTCCGGGTTTCGCTTCTGCTTCGGTCACACGTGTGACCACGTTTTCGAACTCGAGCGGCTGGGCCTTGGCCGCGTGTGCGACGTCGAAGCGGATGTGGTCTCGAATCCAGGCCTCGAGCTCGCGGACGGAGCACGGCTTGAGCCGCTCGTACAACGTCGGGATGCGCTTGCCCTTATTGGCGGGGTCGTCCTCGTCGAACTCGAAGCCGCTGTCGTGGCGCCAGAGACCCTGGTTGCGGAATTGCGTGCTGCGCTCGTCGTCGAACTCGATGACGCGCTTCTGGTCCTCGGGCTTCAACCGGGCGATCAGAATCGCATGACCGACCGTCATCTGGTCTCGCTCGAGAATCTTCTTCGCCTCCGGGATCAGGTCGTTCAGCTTCAGGCGGTCCCAGACCCAGGCCTCCGACATGCCGATGCGCGTCGCGATCGACGCCGCGCTGTGCTTGTCCGGATTCGACTTGATGAGCGCGCGATAGCCGGCGGCCTGCTCGAGCGCCGTCAGGTCCTTACGATGAATGTTCTCGATCAGCTGCAGCTCGAGGACCTGCTCGTCGGTGTACAAGCGGATGACCGCGGGGATGTGCGTCTTCCCTGCCAGCTTCGAGGCACGGTACCGGCACTCGCTGGCGACGATTTCGAATTCCTCGCCGAGCGGCTTCCCGCCGCGGCGGCCGACGATCGGCAGCGGCCGGACCAGGATGGGCTGCACGACGCCCTTGTCGCTGATGCTATTCGCGAGCTCGGCGAGGTAGACGTCGTCGAAGTGCTGGCGTGGGTTCGTCTTTGATGGCTCGACCCATTCGATCGGCAATC
>Ga0207641_10004202_pt1 | contig 12555 bp, 12 predicted proteins | sample KBSSwiS62_FD_184306 | JGI IMG/M metagenome (GOLD analysis project Ga0207641, IMG submission 184306) | Switchgrass rhizosphere microbial communities from Kellogg Biological Station, Michigan, USA - KBS Switchgrass S6-2 (SPAdes) (version 2) | ecosystem: Host-associated > Plants > Roots >... | reverse complement strand
GTAGTCGTTGGTGTAGGCCTTCGGGTCCGGGTCCTTGGTCAGCACGGTGGCACCGTCGGCGTTCACGGCGGTGCGGGCCACGTTCACCGTCTGTGCCCACGCGGCGGGGTCGATGGTCCCCACACCAACCGCGGACGAAAACCAGATCAGCTTGTTGACCTCGTTGACCTGCCAGAGCTGGTGGCTCGCGCCGAGCTTCGACCCGGCCTTGACGACCATGTCCCGGCACGCGGAGACGTTGTCCCGGCAGTACGCCCACCCCTTCAGGGACGCGGCGATGAACCGGACCGTCTGGTCCTGGTAGGCCGGGTCGGAGAGCTTGTCGGTGCTCGCCCAGATCGCGTCCTGCAGCATGGCGGTGCCGTCGGCGTTCCAGTCGACGGTGGTGAAGTCGCCGGGCTGGTAGAGCTTCCCGGTGGCGGGGTTGGTCGCCTCCAGCACCTGGGCGTACTCGTTGTAGGACATGGCCTGCGCGGCGTCGATCTCGCCGGAGAGGAGGGCCTGCATGTCGAACTGCTGCTGGACGAGGGTGACGTCCGCGGGCTTGAGCCCGGCCTTCGTCATGCCCGCGAACAGCTCGAACTCGTTCCCGAACCCCCAGTTGCCGATCTTCTTCCCGGCGAACTGGGCGGGCTGGGTGATGCCCTTGGTCGCGAACGACACCTGGCGGGTGCCGGAGCGCTGGAACACCTGTGCCACGTCGGTGATCGCCGCGCCCTGCTCGCGCGACGCCAGCGCCTTGGGCACCCAGGCGATCGCGTAGTCCGCCTGGCCCTGCGCCAGTACGGTCTGCGGGACGATGTCGACGCCACCCTCCTTGAAGGTGACGTCGAGCCCCTTCTCCTTGTAGTAGCCCTGGTCGGCGGCGGCGATGTAGCCGGCGAACTGGCCCTGGGTGAACCACTGCAGCTGCAGGGTGACCTTCTGCAGCGCGCCGGGCGCGGCGGAGGCGCCGCCGGAGGCCGCGTCGCCCGCCGGTGTCGTCGAACAGGCCGCCAGGGCCATCGCGGCGACCGCGCCGCAGGCGGCCAGCAGGGTTCTCTTCACGGACTTACCTCCGGTTGCGAGTCACGAGGCGCTCGGCGAGCAGCCCGGCGAGGAAGAACAGCAGCCCCAGCGCGATCGAGGCGGCGACGAAGGCCCACGCCCTGGCGTAGGCGGTGTTGGCGGCGGCCGAGGAGATCCGGCTGCCGAGCCCGTTCTGCAGACCGCCGAAGTACTCGGCGACGATCGCGGCGATCACGGCGGCGGGCGCGGCCAGCCGCAGGCCCGTCAGCACGAACGGGACCGCCCCGGGCAGTCGCACGTACCGGGTGTACTGCCGACGGGTCGCGGCGAGGGAGTCCATCAGCTCGGCGTGCACCGGGCGGACCCGCCGCAGCCCGCGCGCGGTGGAGACGAACACCGGCACGGTCACGACCACGATCACGACCAGCCGCCGCGGGATCTCGGTGGTGGAGCCGAACATCGTGGTGAACACCGGCGCCAGCGCGACGATCGGGATCGCGGACGCCGCCAGGACCACCGGCGTGAGCAGTTCGGACACCGTGCGCCATCCCGCGGCCAGTACCGCCAGCAGGACCCCGAGCAGGAACCCGACCACCAGCCCGACGAGCGCGTTCCCGCCCGTGACACCCGCGGTCTGCAGGATCACCGGGAGCTGCGCGCCGATCTGCTCGGCGATCGCGGTGGGGGCCGGGAGCAGGAAGCTCGGCACGCCGGCGACCCGGACCACGAGCTCCCACAGCACGAGCCCCACGATCCCGAACACGAGCGGCGCGACCACCGCCGAGGCACCGCGGAACCGACGGCGCGGCCCGGCGACCGCCCCGACCCCGCCCGCGGCGACCCCGACCGCGCCACCCGCCCGGTCGCGGCCGACCTCCGCGACCGGCGCCTCCCCGCTGGCCGAGCCGTGGCCGTGGGACGGTTCGGGGCCGGCGACGCTCACTGCGCCGCTCCCTTGCGCAGCGCCTCGCGCACCGCGGTGACCGCCTCGAAGAACGCGGTGGTCTCCCGAACGTCCTCGACCTCGTCGACGTCGACGCCCGTCGAGGGTCGCCTGCCCGCCACGATCTCGGTGATCCGGCCGGGCCGCGGGGACAGCACCGCGATCCGGTCCGAGAGCACGACGGCCTCCGGGATCGAGTGCGTCACGAACAGCACCGCAGCCCCCGACTCCCGCGCGATCCGCAGCAGCTCGGCCTGCATCCGCTCCCGGGTCATCTCGTCCAGCGCGCCGAACGGCTCGTCCATCAGCAACAACGGCGGCCTGCGCGCCAACGCGCGTGCGATCGCGACCCGCTGCTGCATCCCGCCGGAGAGCTGGGCGGGGCGGGAGCGCCAGAAGTCGGCGAGCCCCACCAGCTCCAGCAGCTCTGCGACGCGGGCCCGGCGCTCGGCCTTGGCCACCCCGTGGATCTGCAGCGGCAGCTCGACGTTCTCCGCGACCGTCCGCCACTCCAACAGCCCCGCCTGCTGGAACGCGATGCCGTAGTCCTGGTCCAACCGCGCCTGCCGGGCGGGCTTGCCCGCGACCTCGACCGTGCCGGTCGTGGGCTGCTCGAGGTCCGCGACCAGCCGCAGCAGGGTGGACTTGCCGCAGCCGGAGGGACCGATCAGCGACACGAACTCCCCCACCGCGATCTCCAGGTCCACTCCGGTCAGTGCCGGCACCGGACCCGTGACCGGCCCGAACTCCTTGCCGACGCCCGTCAGGGAGACCGCGCTCATGCGAGCGGCCCGCGGTACCGGCGCAGCCCCAGCTCGCCCAGCGTCACGATCCCCGCGGCCACCAACCCCAGCACCGCGGCCCCGAGGATGGCCGCGTACATCTGCGACGGGTCTCCGGTCGCCGACTGTGCGTACTCGATGATCAACCGTCCGATCCCGCCGCGGGTCCCCGTGGAGATCTCCGCGACGATCGCGCCGACGACGGCCGCGGCCGCCGCCAGCCGCACGGCCGGGACCAGATGCGGCACCGACGCGGGCAGCCGCAGTCGCAGCAGCGTGGTCCACCAGCCCGCGGCCAGCGAACGGAACATCTCGACGTCCGCGTCGGCGGGCGCCGTCAGGCCGCGCAGCATCCCGACCGCGATCGGGAAGAACGCGAGGTAGGAGGAGATCACCATCACACTCGCCCACGGCTGCCACGTCCAGCCCGCGATCGCGATCTTGCCGCCCCACCCGGCGACCAGCGGCGCGATCGCGATCAGCGGCACGGTCTGGGAGGCGATCACGTACGGCAGCACCGCCTTCTCGGCGAGGGCGAACCGCTGCATGAGCAGGGCGAGCAGTACGCCCGCGATCCCGCCGAGGACCAGCCCGCCGAGCGCGAGACCGAGGGTGAACAGCGCCCCGCCCACGACGGCGGCGCCGACGGTCCGCGGGTCGGCCGCGCCGGCGACCTCCGGGTCCCCGAGCTTCGCCAGCACCGTCCAGACGTGCGGCATCGCCGCGTCGTCCGTCCGGGGCAGGACCCGTGTGTCGCCGAGCGTCACCCCGGCCGCGGGCAGCACCAGCTTGGCCAGCTCCCACAGGGCGACGAGCAGCACGAACGCCACGACGGCGGTCGCCGCCGTCCGCACCCTGCCCCCCATTCCGCCCCCTTCCGCCCCGCTGGAGGGGGATCCTCAGCGTCCGACATGACGGACGAGTTACGGCGAGGTTCCCCTTCGACCGTCGATCCCGCGGCGGTCGGCGAGACGATCACCGGGCCCTTGCGCGGCGGCCCGTCCCGGGTCGAAGGTGACGCCCTCAGGTGAGGTGTGAAGGGGGCGGAGACATGGGGCGCACCGTTCGGGCGGCCATCCTGCAGGCCAAGTGGACCGGGGACACCGAGTCGATGATCGACGTGCACGAGTCGTACGCGCGCACCGCCGCCGCGCAGGGCGCGCACGTCATGGGCTTCCAGGAGGTCTTCAACGCGCCGTACTTCTGCCAGGTGCAGGAGTCCGAGCACTACCGGTGGGCCGAACCCGTCCCCGACGGGCCGACCGTGCAGCGGATGGCCGCGCTCGCCAAGGAGCTCGGAATGGTGCTCGTGGTACCGGTCTTCGAGATCGAGAGCGCCGGGAACTACTTCAACACCGCCGCGGTGATCGACGCGGACGGCACGATCCTCGGCAAGTACCGCAAGCACCACATCCCGCAGGTCAAGGGGTTCTGGGAGAAGTACTACTTCAGGCCCGGCAACCTCGGCTGGCCGGTGTTCGACACCGCGGTCGGCAAGGTCGGGGTCTACATCTGCTATGACCGGCACTTCCCCGAGGGCTGGCGCGCGCTGGGCCTCGCCGGGGCCGAGATCGTGTTCAACCCGAGCGCCACGAGCCGCGGGCTGTCCGCCTACCTGTGGCAGCTGGAGCAGCCCGCCGCCGCCGTCGCGAACGAGTACTTCGTCGCCGCGATCAACCGGGTCGGCGTGGAGGAGTACGGGGACAACGACTTCTACGGCACGAGCTACTTCGTGGACCCGCGCGGGCAGTTCGTCGGGGACGTCGGGTCGGGCACGGACGAGGAGCTGCTCGTCCGGGACCTGGACCTGGGGGTGATCGACGAGGTCCGCCGGCAGTGGGCCTTCTACCGGGACCGCCGCCCGGACGCCTACGGGACCCTGGTCGAGTCATGAGCGAGCTCCACGAGCGCACCCGAGCCGTCCTCCCGAGCTGGCTCTCGCTCTACTACGAGGACCCGATCGAGCTGGACCACGGCTCCGGGCGCCATGTCTGGGACGCCGACGGCACCCGGTACCTGGACTTCTTCGGCGGCATCCTCACCACGATGACCGAGCACGCGCTGCCCGCGGTCACCGAGGCCGTCGCCGCGCAGGCCGCGAAGATCATCCACTCGTCCACGCTGTACCTGAACCGGCCGATGGTGGAGCTCTGCGAGGAGATCGCGGCGGTCTCGGACATCCCGGACGCCAAGGTCTTCCTCACCACGTCGGGTACCGAGGCGAACGACGCCGCCCTGCTCCTGGCGAGCACGCGCAACGGCGCCAACCAGGTCCTCGCCCTGCGGAACAGCTACCACGGCCGCTCCTTCTCGACGATCGGGATCACCGGCAACAGCGCCTGGTCACCGACCTCGCTCTCGCCGTTCCAGGTCTACTACGTCCACGGCGGACAGCGGTTCCGCTCGCCCTTCGCCGCGTTGTCCGACGAGGACTTCATCGCCGCCTGCGTGGCGGATCTCGAGGACGTGCTGGACCAGACCAACGGCCGGATCGCGGCGTTGATCGCCGAGCCCATCCAGGGCGTCGGGGGCTTCACCTCGGGCCCCGACGGGCTGTTGGGCGCGTTCGCGGAGGTCCTGCGGGCGCACGACATCCTCTGGATCTCCGACGAGGTGCAGACGGGCTGGGGCCGCACCGGCGAGCACTTCTGGGGCTGGCAGGCCCACTGTGCCGACCATCCTGGGCACACCCCGGACATCGTCACCTTCGCCAAGGGCATCGGGAACGGGCTGTCCATGGCGGGCGTGATCGCCCCGGCGTCCATCATGGACAACCTGCCCGCCAACTCGATCTCGACGTTCGGCGGCAGCCCGATCACGTCCGCGGGCGCCCTGGCGAACCTGCGCCACCTGCGGGCCCACGACCTGCAGGGCAACGCCGCCAAGGTCGGCCCCATCCTGCTCGACGGGCTCAAGGCCCTCGACCTCCCGCACGTCCTGGACGTCCGGGGCAAGGGGCTGATGATCGGCGTCGAGCTGGACACCCCGGCCCGCGCGACGGCGGTCCTGCAGGGCTGCAAGGACCGCGGGCTGCTGGTGGGCAAGGGCGGACTGCGCGGCAACGTCCTGCGCATCGCCCCTCCCCTGTCGCTGACCGCGGACGAGGCCCACGAGGGGCTCGCGATCCTCACGGAGGCACTCCAGTGACCAGACTCGCGATCCGGGGCGGCACCGTCATCACCGCCGCCGAGGAGGTCGTGGCGGACGTCCTCGTGGTGGACGAGCAGGTCGTGGGCGTCGTCGCGCCGGGGTCCGTGCCGTTCGTCGCGGACGCCGAGATCGACGCGACCGGCCGCTACGTCCTCCCGGGCGGCGTGGACGCCCACACCCACATGGAGATGCCGTTCGGGGGCACCAACGCGGTCGACACGTTCGAGACCGGGACCCGCGCCGCGGCCTGGGGCGGCACCACCACGATCATCGACTTCCCCGTCCAGAAAATCGGCGGCTCGCTGCACGAGGCGTTCGACGGGTGGCAGGAGCGCGCCGCCGGGCAGTGCGCGATCGACTACGGGTTCCACATGATCCTCGCGGACGTCACCGAGTCCTCGCTCAAGGAGATGGACGCGCTGATGGGCGAGGGCGTGAGCAGCTTCAAGCTGTTCATGGCCTATCCCGGCGTCTTCTACTCCGACGACGGGAAGATCCTGCGCGCCATGCAGAAGGCCGGCGAGATCGGCGGTCTGGTCATGATGCACGCGGAGAACGGGATCGCGATCGACGTCCTGGCCCAGCAGGCCCTCGCCCGCGGTGAGACCGATCCGCGCCACCACTTCGCGGTCCGGCACGCGCTGCTCGAGGCGGAGGCCACGAACCGCGCGATCGCGCTGTCCCGGGTCGCGGGGTCGCCGTTGTACATCGTCCACCTGTCGGCGCGGCAGGCCCTCGCGGAGGTGGCGGCGGCCCGCGGCGCCGGGGACAACGTGTTCGCCGAGACCTGCCCGCAGTACCTGTTCCTGTCCACCGAGGAGGTGGACCGCCCCGGCTTCGAGGCGGCGAAGTACCTGTGCTCCACGCCGTTGCGCCCCGCCGAGCACCAGGCCGCGCTCTGGCGGGGCTTACGCAACGACGAGCTGTCCGTCGTCTCCACCGACCACTGCCCCTTCTGCTTCAAGGGGCAGAAGGAGCTCGGGCGGGGCGACTTCACCAAGGTGCCCAACGGGTTGCCCGGCGTGGAGAACCGGATGAACCTGCTGCACCAGGCCGTCGTGGACGGACACCTCACGCGGCGGCGCTGGATCGAGCTCGCCTGTGCCACCCCGGCGCGCATGTTCGGGCTGTACCCGCGCAAGGGCACCATCGCGCCGGGGGCGGACGCGGACATCGTGGTCTACGATCCCGCCGCCACCACCACGCACTCGGCGCAGACCCACCACATGAACGTGGACTACTCCGCCTACGAGGGCCGCACGACCGTGGGCGCGGTGCAGACCGTGCTCTCCCGCGGCCGGGTGATCATCGACGGGGGCGCCTACCTGGGATCCGCCGGGCACGGCCGGTACGTGCCGCGGGACGCCTGCGGGTACCTCCGATGAGGGTCGGCCTGGTCCTGCAGACCGACCCGCCCGCGTCGGCCGTCGTCGACCTGATGGTGCGGGCCGAGGAGCTGGGCTTCACCCACGGCTGGACCTTCGACTCGCACGTGCTCTGGCAGGAGCCGTTCGTGATCTACAGCCGGATCCTGGAGCGGACGTCCCGGCTGGTCGTCGGGCCGATGGTGACCAACCCCGGCACCCGGGACTGGACGGTGCTGGCCTCCCTGTTCGCGACGCTCGACGACATGTTCGGCCCCCGCACGGTCTGCGGGATCGGGCGCGGGGACTCCGCGATGCGGGTGCAGGGTCGGCCGCCGACCACCCTGGCCCGGCTCGAGGAGTCGATCTCCGTGATCCGCGGCCTGACCGGCGGCGAGTCGGTCTCGGTGGGCGACACCGAGGTGCGGATCCCCTGGGCCACAGGGGCTGCGGTCCCGATCTGGGTCGCGGGCTACGGCCCCAAGGCGCTCGCGCTGGCCGGGCGCTGCGCGGACGGCTTCATCCTGCAGCTCGCGGACCCGTACCTGGTGGAGTGGACGATCAAGACGGTCCGCGCCGCGGCGGCCGAGGCGGGGCGGGACCCGTCGTCGATCACGATGTGCGTGGCCGCGCCCGCGTACGTCACCGAGGACCTCGCCCACGCGCGGGACCAGACGCGCTGGTTCGGCGGCATGGTCGGCAACCACGTCGCGGACCTCGTCCGCCGCTACGGCGAGTCCTCCGCCGCGGTCCCCGCCGAGCTCACCGGCTACATCAAGGGCCGCGAGGGCTACGACTACTCCCATCACGGCCGAGCCGGGAACCGCTCCACCGACTTCGTGCCCGACGAGGTCGTCGACCGCTTCTGCCTGCTCGGACCCGTTGCCGCGCAACGGGAGCGACTCGCGGAGCTGGCGGCCCTGGGCGTCGACCAGTTCGCCGTCTACGCCATGCACGACGACCGGGAGGGGACGATCGAGGCCTACGGGACCGGCGTCATCCCGGACGTCTGACGGGGCGCCCGCGCGGCGCGCAGGCCCAGCGCCGGGACCAGCCGGCGGTGCAGGTAGCCGCGCAGGGCGTCGTCGTCCATACCGGACTCCCCGTCGAACCAGACCAGGGACAGCAGGAACCGGATGACGGTCTCGGCGATCTCGTCCAGCTCGGCCGCGAGCTCGGGCTGGTGGTCGAGCAGCGGCACCAGGAACCGCTTGCACAGGGCCACCGCCTCGCGGGACAGGCTCGCCCGGGCCAGGGCGAACGTGCCCTGCTCCGGGAACGCGACGGGCGCGAGCGCGGGCTGGGTGCGGAACTCGTAGCGGGCCCGGATCGTGGCCTCGACGACCAGCTCCGCGGGCGACCCCGCCCCGCTCGCCGCGGCCCAGATGCGCTCCACGATCTCCTCGGACAGCCGCATCATCGCCGCCGACACCAGCCGCTCCCGGGACCCGAAGTGCCGGTAGACGGTCGGCCGGGACACCCCTGCCCGGATCGCGACGGCGCTGAGCGACGCACCCTCGAACCCGGTCGCGGCCAGGACCTCGATGGCCGCGTCGAGAATCCGCCTTCGCACGTCCTCCACGGGCCCATCTTCACAGCTCAGCCGATGTGGACACCACCGCTGACGCTCGCCCGGCGCGGATCGGCGGCCCCGAACCCGTCGGTCCCCCCGGCTACGGTGCCGCCCATGAGCACCCCCGCCGACCCCACGATGGACCGGATCAGCGCACTGGTCGCGTTGTCCCAGAGCGGCTCCCGCGCCGAGGCCGGAGCCGGGTTCGCGGAGCTCTGGCCCGAGCTCACCGATCCCTTCCACCGCTGCGTGCTCGCGCACTACGCGGCGGACGTCGCCGAGGACCCGCAGGCCGAGCTGGCATGGGACCGACGTGCCCTGGCCGCGGCGGACGAGGTGCCGCCCGGGCGCGCGCAGGCCCACCATCCGGCGCTGCGGCTCGCGGCCTTCTACCCGTCGCTGCACCTCAACCTGGCCGAGGCCTACCGCAAGGTGGGCGAGCCCGGGCCCGCCCGCAGCCACCTGGCGGCCGCCCGTGAGCGGCTCGCGGCGCTGGACGGGGCGGACCCGGGCTACGCGGCGACCATCCGCGGGGGCCTGGACCGGCTCGCGGAGCGGCTGGCGGAGTGAGTGGTCAGAAGCCCACCCGCTGCACGTCGAGGTTGCGGAAGGTCTGCTCGCCCTCCACCCGCTCCCGCATCCGCTCGGCGATCCGCCCGGTGGCCGGGTGCTTGGAGTTGCGCATCGCGGCCTCGTAGTCGGGGAAGGCCACGAGCTGCACGTAGCGGCCGGGGTCGTCGCGGTCGGCGGTCACGACCGACCAGGTCGCGGTGCGGGCGTCCCCGATCTCGGCGAGCCACTCGGCGGCGGCCTCGTCGAAGCCGTCGAGGTTCGGCGCGCGGAACTCGATGAGCTGCACGAACGCACCCTCGCCGAGGTCCAGGCCTGCGGCCGGGGTCATCGCGCCGCGCAGCGCGTCCCGCAGCTCGTCGTCGTCGGTGTGGCCGTGGGCGTCCACCGCGTGCGCCACCGCGGCGCGCAGGAGCTCGTCGGGCTCGCCGCTCAGCGTCATCGTGCAGTTCGCCTCGCTGGGCATGGTCCGGCAGTCGATCGTCATCCGGGACATCGCGGCCTCCTCGCCGTGGGCAGGGATGCCAGCGCACTCCCGTCCCGGGCGGGTGTCAATACGCAGTTCGGGGCGGGACCGTCCGGGCGGCGCCACGCGGCACCCGGACGGCGCCGGCTCAGCGGGCCTCGGTGCCCGTCGCGACCCGGGGCGCCGCGTCCCCGGAGGCGGTGGCCAGCACCAGCCGGGCGATCCGGGCCCGGTGGTCCTCCGCGCTGCCCAGCAGGGCGGCGTCGGTGACCGCCCGCTTGAAGTACAGCTGCGCCTGGTACTCCCAGGTGAAGCCGATGCCGCCGTGCACCTGGATGGTGTCCGCGGCGACGTCCGCGTACGCCGCGGAACAGGTGGCCTGCGCGATGCTCGCCGCCAGCGCGGGATCGTCCGAGCCGTCCCCGAGCGCCCACGCCGCGTGGTACGCCGTGGAGCGGGCGTGTTCGGTGTCCACCATCATGTCCGCGAGCCGGTGCTTCACCGCCTGGAAGGAGCCGATGGGACGGCCGAACTGCAGCCTGCCCTTCGCGTACTCCACCGACAGGTCCAGCAGGTGCTGCGCGCCGCCGACCTGCTCGGCGGCGAGCAGCGCGGAGCCCACCCGCAACGCGTGCGTGATCACCCGCTCCGCCTCCGCGGGCCCCGCGACCAGCCGCGCCGGCGCGTCGGTCAGCCGGACGTCCGCCTGCCGTCGGGTCAGGTCCAGGGTGGTCAGCGGGATGCGCTCCGCCGCGGTCCCCTCGACCGCGTAGAGGCCGACACCGCCTGGGCCGGTCGCGGCGACGAGCAGGTCGTCCGCCGCGGCGCCGTCGACCACCCGCGGCACGGTGCCGGTGAGCGCGCCGCCCGCCGTCGCGGTCACGGTGACCACCGCGGGATCGAACGCCCCCGCGCGGTCCCCCACGGCGACGGCGGCCGTGCGGGCGCCCTCGACCAGCGGCGCCAACAGGGCGTCCCGGACCTCGCCGTCCGGGGCCGCGACCAGCGCCGGGATGGCCAGCAGAACGGTGCCGAACAGCGGGCCGCAGTACAGCGCGGCGCCCAGCTCCTCCACGGCCACGGCCTGGTCGACGAGGGTGCCGCCCACCCCACCGTCCGCCTCCGGCACGGAGAGCCCGAGCACGCCCAGCTCGGCGCCCAGCCGCGCCCAGACCTTCGGGTCGAAGCCCAGGTCGGACTCCATCAGCCTGCGCACGACCTGCTCGTCGGACTGCTCCGCCGCGAAGCGGCGCACGGCGGCGCGCAGCTCGCGCTGCTCGTCGGTGAAGACGAAGTGGGTCGCGTCAGCCACGGGGGATGTCCTTCCACGCCTTGCCGGAGTCCGCGCGCAGGTCGCCGGGCAGCCCGAGGACCCGCTCGCCGAGGATGTTGCGCAGCACGTCCGACGTGCCACCCTCGATGGTGTTGGCCTGCGAACGCAGGAAACGCTGCTGCACCGGTCCGAGCCGGTCCTCGGTGCGTTCGAGATCCCGCAGCGTGTAGTCGTGGTACAGCAGCGCCTCGGGCCCCAGCAGGTCCATGCAGAAGCGGTAGACCTGCTGGTTCAGCTCGGCGTTGACCAGCTTGCCGACCGAGCCCTCGGGGCCCGGGCCGTCGACCGTCGCGGTCGCGCGGGAGCGCTCCGAGGTCAGCCGCTGCGCCTCGCTGCGCAGCCAGAGCCGGGTGAGCCGGTCCTCCAGCGCCGGGGTGTGCAGGTCGGGACGGGCCGCCCACAGGCCCACCGCGTCCGCGATCGTGCCGGTGCCGCGGCGGCCGCCGCCCGCCCCGATGGAGCTGCGCTCGTTCATCAGCGTGGTCATCGCGACCCGCCAGCCGTCACCCACGGCACCGAGGCGGTGGGCGTCGGGGATCCGGACGTCGGTGAGGTAGACCTCGTTGAACTCGGCCTGGCCGGTCAGCTGGCGCAGCGGGCGGGTCTCCACGCCGGGAGAGTGCATGTCGACGACGAAGTACGTGAGCCCCTTGTGCTTCGGCACGTCCGGGTCGGTGCGGGCCAGCAGCAGCGCCCAGCGGGCCTGGTGCGCCAGGCTCGTCCACACCTTCTGCCCGTTGACCACCCACTCGTCCCCGTCCTGGACGGCGGACGTGGCCAGGCCCGCGAGGTCGGAACCCGCGCCCGGCTCGGAGAAGAGCTGGCACCAGATGTGCTCGGTGGCGGCGAGCGGGCGCAGCCACGCGCGCTTCAGCTCGTCCGTCTGCGCGTGCTCGCGCACGGTCGGCGCGGCCATGCCGTAGCCGATGGGGTTCAGGGCGAACGGCACGGGGCCGCCCGCGTCCTGCAGGATCGTGTCGGCGACGGCCTGGAGCCCCCGGGAGACCCCGAGACCACCGAGGCCCTCGGGGAAATGCACCCAGGCGAGGCCCGCGTCGAAGGTGGCGGCGAGGAACTCCTCGACCCCGCCGCGGGCCGGGTCGTGCTCCTGCACGACCCGGCGGGCGGCCTCCGCGACACGGGTCGAGTCGGCGACGGTGCTCATGCGGGCGACCCTACTTGATGAACGATCGTTAAGATACCCGTCCACGCCCGCGCCCGCTCGACCCGTGACGATGGCTGTTCACCGAACGGGTGACCCCCACTTCGGCCCCGGTGTGTCGAAATCCCCACGTCGGGGGTATGACGGAGGGGTGAGCGTCCCGGAGTCACGTCCCCCCCGCCTGACCGATGCCGAACGGCGACA
>Ga0207641_10004199_pt1 | contig 12557 bp, 18 predicted proteins | sample KBSSwiS62_FD_184306 | JGI IMG/M metagenome (GOLD analysis project Ga0207641, IMG submission 184306) | Switchgrass rhizosphere microbial communities from Kellogg Biological Station, Michigan, USA - KBS Switchgrass S6-2 (SPAdes) (version 2) | ecosystem: Host-associated > Plants > Roots >... | reverse complement strand
TGACCGTGATCTGCAAGCCGTGGACACGTTCGACTTCGTCAGGACGGATCTCTGGGAAGGCAAGGAATTCGCGGAAGCCGACAGAGATATTGCCCGTCGCGTCGATGTGCTTCGACGAGATGCCGCGGAAGTCGCGGATACGCGGGAAGGTCACGTTCAGGAGCTTGTCGAGGAAGTGCCACATCTGCGTGCCACGCAAGGTGACGCGCATGCCGACGGCCATGCCTTCACGGATCTTGAAGTTCGAGATCGACTTCTTGGCCTTCGTCTTCACCGGCTTTTGACCGGTGATGCGGGTCAAGGTGTTCTCGGCGATGTCGAGAAACTTGGCATCCTTCAACCCTTGCGACAACCCAACCGAGACCGTGACAGACACGACCTTCGGGAGTGCATTGGGATTGGAGATACCGAGCTCCTTTTGCAGGGCCGGGAGGATCTCTTTCGTGTAGCGTTCTTTGAGCGTCATATACGTTTAGGCCTTGGGCTTCTTCGAGTGGCGCACCGGCTTGGAGTCAGCACCGAGCGGCTGCACGTTCGAGACATGGATGGGCATGAAGAATTCAACCACCTGGCCCTTTTGTTCGTTGGAGCGCACTTTGAGGTGGCGCTTGGATGCATTCACGCCTTCGACCACCACACGTGAGAGGCGTGGGAACACCTGCAACACCTTCCCGGTCTTTCCCTTGTCTTTGCCGGACACGACCTTGACCTGGTCGCCCGACTTGATGCGGAGCTTGTTCATAGAGTTAGACCACTTCTGGGGCCAAGGACAAAATCTTTGCAAACCCTTTGGCGCGCAATTCGCGTGCAACTGGGCCGAAGATACGGGTCCCTTTCGGGTCCTTGTTCTTCTTATCGATGATAACGGCGGCGTTGTCGTCAAAACGGATGTACGTGCCATCTGCGCGGCGCGTCTCTTTATGCGCGCGGACGAGCACGGCGTGGACCACGTCGGACTTCTTCACGGCGCCACGCGGGTCAGCGCTCTTGACGACACAGGTGATGATGTCACCCAAGCCGGCCGTACGCTTCTTGTAACCGCCGAGCACGCGAACACACTGGAGCAGTTTGGCTCCGGAGTTGTCGGCGACGGCGAGCATTGTGCGATGTTGGACCATAGGTTTGGGTTAGGCGGCTTTCACCGTGCGGAAATAGCGCCAGCGCTTTTCGCGAGAGATCGGACGAGTCTCTTCGACCTCAATCAGGTCGCCGACATGTGCGGCGCCCTTTTCGTCGTGGACCTTGAGCTTCGTCGAGACGGTGAAGTACTTGCCGTACTTCTCGTGTGCGACGCGGCGGTCGATCCGAATCACCACCGTCTTGGCCATTTTGGCGGAGACGACGATGCCTTCGAGGTGACGGCGCTGGGCCGTGGTGGATGATGGGGTGGTCATAACTTATTTGGTGGCGTTCTGCTTTTGGAGCGTGAGGATGCGGGCCAGGTCACGCTTCAGTTCGCGCAATTCGCGGACCTTCTTGGACTGATGCATCGCGACACTGAATTCAGCATCGTGGAGCTTGGCCCGGAGTTCCGACTCGAGGCGCGTCAGCTCATCGGCGGGGCGGTTACGGAGTTCGGTGAGGTCCATATTAGTTGGTCGAGGAAATATATTTCACCGTGCACGGGAGCTTGTAGCCTGAGAGCTGCAAGGCTTCCTTGGCCTGTGCTTCCGGAAGACCATCCATCTCAAACATGATGGTTCCGATCTTGACTGGCACGACGTAGTGGTCGACGGCGCCCTTACCGGCACCCATCGGCACTTCATTCCCCTTCTTCGTCACCGGCTTGTCGGGGAAGATGCGGATCCAGATCTTGCCACCACGCTTGGTGTAACGAGTGAGAACACGGCGGCACGCTTCGATTTGCTGGGAGCTGACCCACGCTGGAGAGGTTGCCTTGAGACCGTATGATCCGAACGCGAGCTCGATCTTGTCGGTCGCCTTACGGATGTTCCGAGCGCGGCCCTTGTGCCACTTGCGGTGTTTAACTTTCTTTGGAATCAACATACGCGTGAGGTTAGGCGTTCGAGGCGTTTACCGGCGCATCAGTGCGCGGGCCGCGGAAATCCTGGCGCGGGCCATTGAAGCGACGCGGACCACGGTCATCGCGGCGATTGTCGCGGCTTGGCGTTGTCGGCTTGTACTGGGCGAGACGGTCCTGTTCAAAGATGTCACCCCGATAAATCCAAACTTTGACTCCGATAGCACCAGCCATGGTGTGGGCCGTGTCGACACCGTAATCGATGTCCGCGCGCAAGTTCGTGAGCGGGATCTTGCCCCACGAGAGCTGTTCGCGACGGGCGATTTCTGCACCATTCAAGCGACCAGATACGGCAATCTTTACGCCGAGTGCACCGGCTTTCTTGACGCGTTCGATCGCCATCTTGAGGACGCGGCGGAACGGCATGCGACGTTCGAGTTCCTGAACGACCTGTTGCGCCACAATGACAGACTCGAGCGAGGCCTTCGGCACTTCGGTGACGTTCAACTGGAACTGGAGCTTCTTGCCCGGGAAAAACTTTTTCAAAAACTTCTTTTTGAGATCTTCAATGCCGGCGCCAGAGCGACCAATGACGAGACCCGGCTTGGCCGTCGCGATCGAAATCGCGAGCGAACCGCGCGAGCGTTCGATCGTCACCTTGCTGACCGAGGCTTCCTTGAGTTCCTTCTTGAAGAAGTCGCGGATCTGGAGATCTTGCTTGAGCTGCGTGCGATAGGTTTCTTCGCGCGCGAACCAGCGTGACGGCCAGGTCGTGGTCGTTCCGAGGCGGAACAGTGTTGGATGGACTTTGTGACCCATAGTATTCGTCAGTTAGTTTGCGGCGGGAGCCGTTTCAGAAGCTTTCGGAGCAGCTTTTGCCGGAGCCTTTTTGGCTTTGGTCGACTTCGGCGCGTGCTTGGCCTTCGCAGCTTCACGCTTCAACATGCGCTTCGATGGCGCTTTCGCTTCATCAGAGAGCACGATATTGATATGCGTCGAGCGCTTGCGGATCGGCGCTCCACGGCCCATGGCGCGGGCGCGGAAACGCTTCAACGTAACACCGGCATCAGCTGTGATGGTCTTCACGTAGAGTTTAGAGCGGTCGAGTTTGAAGTTATGTTCCGCGTTGGCGATAGCCGACTGGAGCAGCTTCAAGACCGGGCGCGAGGCGTCCTTTTGGATGAACTGCAAACGCAATTCAGCCTGGTCGACCGGCAAGTTGCGGATTGCGTCCACAACCAACCGGACTTTGCGAGGGGCCATGCGGAGATGGCGGAGGGATGCTTTGACGTCCATATCGATTATTTCTTGGCAGCCGGAGCCGGTGCAGCAGGAGCAGCACCTGCAGCGGCGTCCGCCTTCTGCAACTTACCGCCATGACGCACGAACTTGCGGGTCGGCGAAAATTCACCGAGCTTGTGCCCGACCATGTTTTCAACCACGAACACCGGCGTGTGAGCGCGGCCATTGTGCACGCCAAAGGTCATGCCGACCATGGCAGGCGTAATGACGCTGGCACGTGACCAGGTCTTGATCGCGGTCTTATCACCAGGCTTTTGCTTGGCGACTTTGGCCAGGAGTTTGGGATCCGTAAATGGTCCCTTTTTGAGGCTTCGTGACATAGCGGTTAGTTCTTCTTAGAGCGACGACGAGTGAGGATCATGGCATCGGACGACAGGTGCTTCTTGCGGGTCTTCACGCCGAGCGCATGCTTACCCCACTTGGTCTTCGGATACTTCATACCGATCGGGTGCTTACCTTCACCACCACCGTGTGGGTGATCAACCGGGTTCATCACCTTCCCGCGCACCGTTGGCTTGATACCGCGGTGGCGCATGCGACCGGCCTTGCCGTAGCGGACGAGATGATAGTCTGGGTTCGAGACGGAACCGATGGTAGCCATGCAGGCCTTCGGCACATTGCGCATTTCACCCGACGGGAGCTTGAGCGTGGCGATGTCGCCTTCGATGGCCATGATTTGGATCACGGTGCCGGCGCCGCGACCCATCTGGCCGCCCTTACCTGGCACGAGTTCCACGTTGTGGACCATGACACCAACCGGGATTTTCTCGAGGGGCAAGCGATTGCCGGTCTTGATGTCTGCTTCGGTCTTCGACGACATGACGACGTCACCGACCTTGATCCCATCCGGGGCGATCATGTAGCGCTTTTCGCCGTCCTTGTAGACGAGGAGCGAAATGCGAGCGCCACGGTTTGGGTCGTACTCGATCGAGTCAACTTTGGCTGGGATATCAAACTTGTCGCGACGGAAGTCAACGACGCGGATGTACTGCTTGGCACCGCCGCCTTTGTGACGGACGGTGAGCTTCCCGTTTGTGCGGCCGGCGAATTCCTTGCGGATCTTGATCAACGACTTCTCTGGTTCCTGACGTGTGATGTCAGAAAAATCCTGCACGGAGGAGAGCCGGCGGCCTTTGGTGACGGGACGGTAATTCTTGATAGGCATAGGGTTTAGACGCCTTCGTAGAGGTCAATCTTTTGGGCCGACTTGAGGGTCACAATCGCTTTCTTCCAGCGGTTGCGAACACCGGGGCGGCGACCACGATGAAGGATCTTGCCTTCACCACGATTGGTGCGAACAGCCGTCACGTTCACCTTGAAGAATGCTTCGACAGCCTTCTTCACTTCGGACTTGTTGGCCGAAATCGGAACGTTGAAGACGTACACGCCTTTGTGAGCGAGGATTGCCGCTTTTTCGCTGACACGCGGCGAGAGCAGCGTACCGGCGTACTTGGCAGTCTTGGCGTCGCTCGACACGACCTTCACCTCCGAAGACTCTTCCGTCTTCTTGGCTTTCGGCTTGGTCGGCGCCTTCTTCTTTGGTTCGTCGGCGGCCGGAGCGGCAGCGTCGGACTTTTTGCGGTTGAAGATAGCCATATTATGCGTTGCGATAGAGAGTCTCAAAGGCAGGAACCGTGTCCTTCCAGAACACGAGCGTCTGGTAGTTGATGACGTCTTCGAGATTCAAGGCGTTGACCGTCACAAGTTTGATGTTCGGCAAGTTGCGAACGATACGGAGCAACGACGGATCAGACTTCGGAATCACGGCGAGCGCCTTGCGGGTCACCGGAAGTGCCTTGAAGAACGCCGCGGCGTGCTTGGTCTTCGGCGCCACTGGAGCAAATGATTCGACAACGAGCATCTTTTCGGATGCAACCTTGTCGGAGAGCGCCATGAAAAGCGCCTTCTGCTTGGCCTTGCGGTTCACCTTGACCGAGTAGTTGCGCTCAGCGCGAGGACCGAAGGTGATACCACCACCGACCCACTGCGGTGAACGGATCGAACCCTGACGGGCGCGACCTGTTCCCTTTTGCTTCCACGGCTTCTTACCACCACCACGAACTTCACCTTTGGTCTTGGTGTTGGAAATCGAACGACGCGCATTCGCCTGTTGGGCGACGAGCACTTCGTGGACGAGGCCCGGGTTGGTTTTGACGCCAAAATGCTTCTCGTTGAGTTCCAACGAGCCGGTCACCTTGCCTTCTTGGTTGTAGACGTTGACTTTGGTCATATCGGTTAGACGCTGCGGATCTCAATAATCGCGTTGCGCGCACCAGGAACAGCGCCCTTCAACGCAATGATTCCGTTGTCCCGCAGTTCGACGACCTGCAGATTTTTGACAGTCACACTCTCATCTCCCATACGACCAGGCATACGACGGCCTTTCATGACGTGTTGCACGCCACCGGCACCAATCGAACCAGGCATACGCTGCTGGTCCTTGTGACCGTGAGACGATGGATGGCCATGGAAACCATGACGCTTCACGACGCCCTGAAAACCTTTCCCCTTGGACACGCCGCTGACATCCACCGTGTCGCCCGCCGTAAAGGTGGCCGCTTCGATAGTGTCGCCGCGCTTGAAGGCGGAAACGTCGTCCACGCGGAATTCGCGCAGGACTTGGAGCTTCGGGAGATCTTTCAAATGACCTTCCTTGGGACGCGATACTTTGCGCGCCGGAAGGAAACCGACCTGGACCGACGTGTAACCGTCTGAGTCCTTGTCTTTGACTTGGGTAACGACACAGGGGCCAGCTTGAACAAGCGTAACCGGAACCACCGTCCCATCGCGGAAGACCTGTGACATCTCGAGTTTCTTCGCGAGGATGAATTTCATAACTCGACTATGAATGAGAGCTGACTTCGGACGATTGGTCCGTTCGAGGCGGACATCGCCGTCTTCCCAAATTAAAGGCGGGAAGCAAAAAGCCAGAAGCCCAAGCGCGTCGTTGACACGATCAGACTTCTGGCCTCTCTGCGAAAACGAAAGGCTTTCACGTTTTGGGGAAACCGGACAGATTCGTGCACTGCAGGGAGGTTATGCCAGTCTCACTTCGCGGTGAGATTTTTCAGCCGTGGCCGAAAGCAACTTACTCCTTGGGACGAGCCCGTTCGGGTACAAGAGCAACTCACGCGCTCTGCCATCGCTCCGAGATTTCGGAAGGACGACGGAGCGCGTGAGCGCTCGGACTTACATTTTGATTTCAACGTCGACACCGGCTGGCAAGTTGAGCGAGGTCAATGACTCGATCGTCTTGGCATTCGGATCCATGATGTCGACGATGCGCTTATGAATGCGCATCTCGAATTGTTCACGGGCGTTCTTGTGGACGAAGGTGGAACGGTTGACCGTCCACTTCTTTTTTTCCGTCGGCAGCGGGACGGGACCGACAACGCGAGCACCGGTGCGCTCCGCCGTATCGATGATCGTGCGGGTCGACTGGTCGATGATCTTGTGATCAAAGGCGCGGATCTTGATGCGGATGCGGGACGTGGTGTCCTTGGCAGCCGTCTTCTTGGCTTGGGTGTCGGTCATAATCGAATCCTGTCCCGTAAGGTGCCGTTAGGATTATTTGTTGATCTTCGTCACAACGCCGGCGCCGACCGTGCGGCCACCTTCGCGAATGGCGAAGCGCATCTTTTCTTCGATAGCAACCGGGGCGATGAGCGTGACGTTCATCTGAACCGTGTCACCAGGCTGAACCATGGCAACGCCATCCGGAAGTTTGACTTCACCCGTGACGTCCGTCGTGCGGATGTAGAATTGCGGCTTGTAGCCCGTGACGAACGGCTTGTGGCGGCCGCCTTCTTCCTTGGTCAAGCAGTAGACTTCGGCCGAAAATTCGGTGTGCGGGGTGATGGAACCACCCTTGCAAAGCACCATACCGCGTTCGATGTCTTCCTTTTTGATACCGCGGAGGAGCAAGCCGGCGTTGTCACCAGCCATACCGGAATCGAGGTTCTTGTTGAACATTTCGATACCCGTGACGACCGTCTTGCGAGTGTCGCCGAGACCGACGATTTCAACTTCTTCGTTGATCTTGATCTGGCCGCGCTCAATACGACCCGTGACGACCGTGCCACGACCTTCGATCGAGAACACGTCTTCCACTGGCATGAGGAACGGCTTGTCGGTTTCGCGAACCGGCTCTGGGATGAATTCATCGAGCTGCTTCATGAGCTCCATGACCGGCTTGGCCGCTTCTTCGTCGCCCGGGTTGTTCAAGGCCTTGAGAGCCGAACCGCGGATGATCGGGGTGGTGTCGCCAGGATATTCGTATTTCGTCAACAAATCGCGGATTTCCTGCTCGACGAGGTCGATCAGTTCCGGGTCTTCAACCATGTCGCACTTGTTCAAAAACACCACGATCGCCGGCACACCAATCTGGCGGGCCAACAAAATGTGTTCGCGGGTCTGAGGCATCGGACCGTCGGTTGCGGCGACGACCAAGATTGCACCGTCCATCTGGGCGGCACCCGTGATCATGTTCTTGATGTAGTCCGCGTGACCAGGACAGTCGACGTGCGCGTAGTGGCGCTTTTCCGTCTCGTATTCGACGTGAGCCGTGGCAATCGTAATACCGCGGGCCTTGGATTCCGGGGCCTTGTCGAGGTCTTCCACGCCCTTGGTCTGAGCCTTGCCGCCATGCGCGCCGAGGACAGCGAGGATGGATGCCGTGAGGGTTGTCTTGCCGTGGTCAACGTGACCAATGGTACCGACGTTCACGTGCGGTTTGGAACGGTTGAATGCTTCCGCCATAACGATAGTTGAACTTAGCTCGTCCTCGGGGGACGGAAAAGTCTTAGGAAATAAGAATTTTAAGTAGCAGCAATATAACAGGTGTCGTGAAACTGCGCAAGACCTGGGCCGTCTCCCCGTTTAGGAGGCCGATCCATCCTCAAGCGGCTCCAAATAAAAGCGTTCTTCTAGCGTAATTTCGGGGTTTTCGGCCACTTCGATCCCCTGCTCAATCAGGTCGGCCACCGCCTCCTCCATCCGAGCTTCCGAGACCTCCGTAGCCTTTGCCGCCAGGATTTCCTCTACACGAAGCTCTTCTTTGGACTTTTGGGTCGGTTTTGAAGCTATTTTTGGAGCTTGGCCGACAGCGACGCCCGCCATGGCCTCAAACTGCTCAAGCGGCAACACAACCAATGGTTCCCGGCCGGCTGGATCGGTCATAATGACGGGAACGCCCAATTTCCTGGCAGATTCAAAAATGCGCTGGAGGGACATAGTTTTTCCCATCTAACAGGACGGGAGAGGGAGAGGCAAGTACCTCCTTTGACAGAAAAAGAAGAATCTGGTAGAAAGGCTCACACGAAGTGAGGAGCCCCTCAGACGCACCCCAACGGGTCTGCCGAGACGGACGAACCACACACGTTGATACGGCAAGCGCGGGCACACCGCGACAAGGCCAAGTCCATAGGTGCGCTGACAGTGTGTTGGACAGCCAGCCGAAGGACAGAAGCCGCCATCGCGAACCTTGCAACCTACCGCAATCAATCTCGTCCCCTCACCCGAGGGAACCCGCGCCCGCCCAACGGCGCCGTGCGTGAACCCGCCCCGGTCGAAACCTTCGACCGGAGTCTTTTTTATTTTTCGATAAAAAATCCCGCTCCATCGTGTGACGAAGCGGGGGTGGGATCAGTGAGGTTCGGTCGTCGAGGGCGGTTTGCCCGTCGTGACGTAGGCACAACCGACGAAACGCGTACCGTCTTGCATCGTGACTTCGGTGACCAAGCGATGATCGAGCTCGGCCGTGAACTCGCGCCGCATGTCGCGGACATCGAGTGAGGCGTAGCTCTCGCGAGCGTCGGACCAGACGAATCGCTTGAGCCAGAGGTAGCCGATGACACGTTTGTCGCCCATGAGGCCGGTCGTCGGGAGTGGCGCCAGTGCCACGTAGTATTGGCACGGTCGGTCGCGTGGGTCGGGAACGTGCTTGCGCATCACTTCTTCGAGGATGCGATTTGCCTTGGAGAGCGGTGCAGCGAACGAACGGTCGAGTTTGCCCCACGCACGGAGCGCAAGACCGGGACCTGGGAACGGTTGGCGGAAAACGATTTCATTCGGCAAACCCAGATACTCTGCGAGCTTGCGGATCTCCATCTTGTAGAGGCCCGCCAGTGGTTCGATGATGTCGAGGTGCAGACGATCCGGCAAGCCACCGACGTTGTGATGCGACTTGAGCCCAGCATCGGACTCGACGATGTCTGCGGCATTTGTGCCCTGGAGCAATGCTGATGCATCAGCCAACCCGAGACGCCTAGCTTCGGCGACGAACGCGTCGATGAACGCGGCGCCCATCGTCTTGCGGACGCTTTCGAAGTACTGGCCTTCGCTGGCACAGTGCGACCCATTGGCCAGGTACGGAATGGCTTCGATGCGCTCGTGGAACAGAGTACTCGCGTCGACGTACGACACCTGCGCGTCTCCGAAAATCGCTCGCACTTCATCGGTCTCGCCTTCGCGCATCCACCCATGATCGATGTAGATTCCTCGCAGCCGCGACCCGTACGCGTGTTCGGCGAGTTTGTAGACCACCGAGGAGTCGACCCCGCCCGAGACACCACAGAGCACCGTTCCTGACGGGCAGGCCCCACGGAGCCAATCGATCGCCTCACGAACGTACATTTCCGGATCAAAACGGTAGTCAGACATGCAGTCGGCGACTTGATAGGCGATGTACTCGAACAGCGCCGCTCCGCCCTCCGTGTGATCCATCTCGGGATGGAACTGCACCGCGAATTCGCGCTCGGAAGCGACCAACGCATATCGGCAGGCGTCCGTGCTTCCGATCAGATTCCAGCCCTCAGGCAAGCTGGCGATCTCGTCGCCATGGTTCATGACGACGCGACCGCCATCATAATCCGCGATCAGGTTGCCTTCGACCAGCCGGAGCTCCACCACGCCATACTCGCCAACCTTGGCCTTGCGAACCTCGCCACCCGCGAGCTTGGCCATAAGCTGCGCGCCGTAGCAGATGCCGAGGACCACGCTCTCCCTGACGAGCCGTGGGTAGAGACCCGGCGGTAGGACTGGCGAGGCGGGGTCGTACACGCTCTGGTCTCCGCCGGACAAGACGATCAGATTGGGCAGTTTCCGCATCTTACAGGCGGTAACGAACTGCGAGACGCCCATCTGACAGCTCTTGAGTCCGATCTCGCGCAACTGCTGCGCAATGAGCGGCGTTGATTTGGACCCAAAGTCCACGACCCAGACCTGCACGCTCTCCCCCGTCGCCCACCGTAACCGGTGGATCTTCCGTTCTTCCATACTCTTCTCCTGGCAAGGGGCATAACGAACAACCGGAGCTTAACAGCCGCTCCACGAATGACAAAGTGAACTAGTTTTCGTACGAAACTCCCGAGGTATCGAGGCGGTCAATGTCGATGATCGCCGTCAGCTTGCTTGGCAATTGGAAACGAACCACACGGTGGAGCACTTGGGCTTTATCGAATTCCGTCGAGTAGGTCGGCACTTCGAATTTCTCGTAATGAATCCCGCCATCAAATTCAGAAAAATAACAGTGGATCTGTGTCGCTGCCGGGAATGGAACAAGCTTCCCGTTGATCGTGAGGCCATCCACATCAACGAGCTTGTCTTCATCACCCTCTTTGCATGGCTTGAGAACGTGCCAGGCGACAGGCGTCTCTTTTCCTCCTTTTACGACGGTCAACAACCCATCGCCAATCCATTCCGTCCGGACAATCAGCTCGCCGGTCTTGGCATCAATCACATCCGTGTCACGGAACGGCGGACCTTCCCAACCTCCTTCGAGGCTCGCTGTGAAATATCCGTAGATGAGTGATTGGGGCGTTACGCTGAGCGACGACGCAAACACCGAATCCAAAGCCGAATCCTTGCTCACCATCTTCGCGGTTGATTTCGCCAGATCAACAACCCACGATTCGGAAAAACCTGACCCATCGGTAGATGTTTTTTGGTCGGCGATCACCCAATACAAATAATTTGAGATCGGATAACCGGTCACGGGCTGCAAGGTGTCTGGCAACATCTCCATCGCCTTTGCAAGACCGTTGTTGGTCGATGTTGCGGGATCATGAACCACAACGGGCGTCGAAGGCTGCGAGGTTGGCTGCTCCGTACTCGAATGTTGCAACGACTTGATTTGAGCGTCTTGGATGAAAATAATCCGCGTCGCCGCAAAGCCGAGACTCGCCATGAAAACAATAATAACGATCAAAACAATCTTTAGCTTGGGTGACATATTTGGGGAGGATAACACAAAACAAAAGCCGCCCAAGATGCAGGCGGCGAGGAGGCGTTGGCTCACGTCGGCAAGTGCGGTTTGAGCTCGCTCACGAGCATGTCGACGAGCGCACGATCAACGTGAAAGCGAGACCAGTGAGGCAGGTACCCATACGAGTCGTCGAACCACGGCTGGTTCCCGAAGACGCGCAGATCCTTGTACCGCGGGATTCCGTGGTAGTGCAGCTGCGGGAAGGCATTCCCCATCTGCCAGTAGTTGAACCTGTCGGGAACGAACCTCGGATGGGCGGCGAGCGCACCCTGCATGTCACGTTTGACGTCGCGCAGCTCGAGCAGCTCCGCATCGGTGAGCTCCGTCTCCCGTTCGACGCCTTCGCGGCGGCAAAAGATGATGAACGCTCCGATCGTATGCTGCACCCACGACACCTCGAGACACCAGTACTTGTACACCCTGAGCACTGCGCCCTCACACTCTCCCTTTGGATCCCAATGGCGAACGAGCGGATCGGACATGGATCACCTCCGGCGAAATTTCAGCACAGCCCATAAATTCAGGCAACCAAAAGCGAGCCTCACGGCTCGCTTTCTGATTTCTTATTTCTTCGCGCGTCCTTCGACGATCGAGGCTTGGACGTTCTGCGGGGTTTCCGCGTAGTGGCCGAATTCCATGGAGTAGGAGGCGCGGCCTTGGGTCATCGAGCGGAGCGACGTGGCGTAGCCGAACATTTCGGCGAGCGGCACGAAGGCATTGATGATCTTGGCGCCCATGCGGTCAGTCATTTCGTTGACCTGGCCACGTTTGGAGTTCAAGTCGCCGATGACGTCACCCATGTACTGTTCTGGCGTGACGACTTCGACTTTCATGATCGGCTCGAGGATCGCGATGCCGCCCTTGGCGCAGGCGTCCTTGAAGGCCATGGAGGCAGCGACTTTAAACGCAGCTTCGGAGGAGTCGACATCGTGGTACGAACCGTCGAACACCGTGGCTTGGATGTCGATGACCGGATACCCGGCGATCACACCGCGGGTCATGGCTTCTTGG
>Ga0207641_10004196_pt1 | contig 12558 bp, 3 predicted proteins | sample KBSSwiS62_FD_184306 | JGI IMG/M metagenome (GOLD analysis project Ga0207641, IMG submission 184306) | Switchgrass rhizosphere microbial communities from Kellogg Biological Station, Michigan, USA - KBS Switchgrass S6-2 (SPAdes) (version 2) | ecosystem: Host-associated > Plants > Roots >... | reverse complement strand
TGAGATCCTCGAACTGAAGAACACCATCAACACGATGGTCGACCAGCTGTCCTCGTTCGCCGACGAGGTCACCCGCGTCGCCCGCGAGGTCGGCACCGAGGGCCAGCTCGGTGGCCAGGCCGAGGTGCCCGGGGTATCCGGCTCCTGGAAGGACCTGACCGACAACGTCAACGCGATGGCCGGCAACCTCACCGGCCAGGTCCGCGACATCGCGCAGGTCGCCACCGCCGTCGCCCGCGGCGACCTCTCCCAGAAAATCACCGTGCAGGCCCGCGGTGAGATCCTCGAACTGAAGAACACCATCAACACGATGGTCGACCAGCTGTCCTCGTTCGCCGACGAGGTCACCCGCGTCGCCCGCGAGGTCGGCACCGACGGCCGGCTCGGTGGCCAGGCCGATGTCAAGGGGGTCTCCGGTACCTGGCGTGACCTGACCGAGTCGGTGAACGTCATGGCCGGCAACCTGACCGACCAGGTGCGCTCGATCGCGCAGGTCACGACGGCGGTGGCCAGGGGCGACCTGTCCCAGAAGATCCGTGTCGACGCCCGCGGGGAGATCCTTGAGCTGAAGGAGACCATCAACACGATGGTCGACCAGCTCTCGGCCTTCGCCGACGAGGTCACCCGCGTCGCCCGCGAGGTCGGCACCCAGGGAAACCTGGGCGGTCAGGCCATCGTGCGCGGGGTGTCGGGAACCTGGAAGGACCTGACCGACAACGTCAACGTGATGGCCTCGAACCTGACCGCGCAGGTCCGCTCGATCGCCCAGGTCGCCACCGGCGTCGCCCGCGGTGACCTGTCGCAGAAGATCACGGTCGAGGCGAAGGGTGAGGTCGCGGCGCTCACGTCGACCATCAACACGATGGTGGACACGCTGGGTGCCTTCGCCGACGAGGTGACGCGGGTGGCCCGCGAGGTCGGCACCGACGGCCGGCTCGGTGGCCAGGCCAGCGTCAAGGGCGTGTCGGGCACCTGGAAGGACCTGACGGACAACGTCAACTTCATGGCGAACAACCTGACCAGCCAGGTCCGCAACATCGCCCAGGTGACCACCGCGGTGGCCCAGGGCGACCTGACCCGCAAGATCGACGTCGACGCCCGCGGTGAGATCCTCGAACTGAAGAACACCATCAACACCATGGTCAACCAGCTGTCGTCTTTCGCTGACGAGGTGACCCGCGTCGCTCGCGAGGTCGGCACCGACGGCATCCTGGGCGGCCAGGCCGAGGTGCCCGGGGTGTCGGGCACCTGGAAGCGGCTGACCGAGAACGTCAACGAACTCGCCGGAAACCTCACCCGCCAGGTCCGTGCCATCGCGGCGGTGACCAGCGCTGTCGCGACCGGCGACCTCACCCGGTCGATCACCGTCGATGCGCAGGGTGAGGTGGCCGAGCTCAAGGACAACATCAACGCGATGGTGCGCTCGCTGCGGGACACGACCCGGATGAACGAGGAACAGGACTGGCTGAAGACCAACCTGGCCCACATCGCCGGTCTGATGCAGGGTCACCGCGATCTGACGACTGTCGCGCAGCTGGTCATCGACGAGCTGACCCCGATGGTCGGCGGGCAGCACGGCACGTTCTTCCTGGTCGACTCCTCGGCCGAGACGCCGAGGCTGGACCTCATCGCCAGCTACGGCTACCAGCCGGCCGCGGCGACGCCGCGCCGCTTCGGCCTCGGCGAGTCCCTCATCGGCCAGGCCGCTCGGACGCGGCGCACCATCGTCGTCGAGCAGACCCCACACGACTACATCACGATCGGTTCGAGCGTCGGCCAGGCCGCACCCGCGGCCCTGGTCGTGCTGCCGATCCTGTTCGAGGACCAGGCGCTGGGCGTCATCGAGCTGGCGTCGTTCGCGCCCTTCACGGCGGTGCACCGCGCGTTCCTCGACCAGCTCACCGAGACCATCGGCGTCAACGTCAACACGATCGTCGCGAACGCCCGCACCGACGCTCTGCTGGAGGAATCCCAGCGTCTCGCCGGCGAGCTTCAGGCCCGCTCGGAGGAACTGCAGTCCCGGCAGGAGGACCTGCAACGCTCGAACGATGAGCTGGAGGAAAAGGCCGATCTGCTGGCCCAGCAGAACCACGACATCGAGGTCAAGAACCGCGAGATCGAGCAGGCCCGCCAGGAGCTCGAGGAGCGGGCCCGCCAGCTCGCGCTCGCCTCCAAGTACAAGTCAGAGTTCCTGGCCAACATGTCGCACGAGCTGCGCACACCACTGAACAGCCTGCTGATCCTGGCCGGCCTGCTTGCCCGAAACCCCAAGGGCAACCTGACCAGCAAGCAGGTCGAGTACGCCCACGTCATCCACTCGGCCGGCTCCGACCTCCTGCAGCTCATCAACGACATCCTCGACCTGTCCAAGGTCGAGGCCGGCAAGATGGACCTGCACGTCGAGCCCGTCGCGCTCGCCGCACTGGTCGAGGACCTGCGGGCCACGTTCGCACCGGTCACCACGGAGAAGGGCCTGCGCCTGCGCGTCGACATCGCGCCGGACGTGCCCGACCGCCTGCTCACCGACCGACACCGACTCGCCCAGATCCTGCGCAACCTGCTCTCGAACGCCGTCAAGTTCACCGAACAGGGCCGCGTCGAACTGACCATCACGAAGCGGGCCCCCACCTCCGGGCACGCGGGCGACGACCACATCCTGTTCGCCGTCACCGACACAGGAATCGGCATCGCCGAGGAAAACCTCAGCCGGATCTTCGGAGCCTTCCAACAGGGCGACGGCACCACCAGCCGCCGCTACGGTGGCACCGGCCTGGGGCTGTCCATCTGCCGCGAAGTCGCCACCCTGCTAGGCGGCGAGATCCGAGCAACCAGCGTCTATGGCAACGGAAGCACCTTCACCCTCGATCTGCCCACGACGCCGCCAGCCGAGCTGACCGGCCCCGAGCCCACCCGGGACGTTGCGCCACCCCTCGCCGCGGAACTGGACGTGGCCGTTCCCGCGCAGATGGTCCCGGCCCAGGATGGGGTCGAAAGTGGGGCACCCGCGCCGCAGCCCGCAGCGCGGGACCGAGTGACCGCCGAACCGCCCGACGCCCCCGCCGCGCCGGCGGCCAACAACCCGTCCGGCGCTGGGCAGCCGGAGAGCAGGGACTTGCCCCGGCTTCCCGCCGCGGAAGGTCAGGCCGGCGACCCCGACGACGAGGACATCCTCGTTGGCCGGTCAGTTCTGGTCGTCGACGACGACGTCCGCAACGTCTTCGCCATCACCAGCATCCTGGAGTTCTACGGCGCTACTGTCGATCACGCACCGGACGGGCAGAAGGGAATCGAGAAACTGCTCGCCAACCCGTCGACCGACCTGGTCCTGATGGACGTGATGATGCCCGAGATGGACGGCTACACCACAATGGCCGCGATCCGATCCATGCCACGTTTCCTCAACATTCCGATCATCGCGGTTACCGCGAAGGCGATGCCCGACGACCGCCAGAAATGCCTCGACGCCGGCGCCAACGAGTACGTCACCAAGCCGGTCGACGTGGACGAACTCCTCGCCCGCGTCCAAGACGTCCTGGCCCCACCCGCCGACGAGACCCGGCTGGCAAGCTACTGACCACCCGAACGGGGACGGGCAAGGTCAGGTTCTGGCGCAGGCCGGAGAACTGATGATCATGGCGATCGACCGGCGGACATTCTAGGCGGGAGGTGCCGCCGCTGGCCTCTGGCCCGGTGGTAGGTGTTGACCACGGGCGCGGGCGTAGACGAGAGCGAGACGCGCTGCGAGGGACGGCGCCGGTGTCTGCGCTGCCCTTACCCGTGGCCTGCCGCCGTCTCGGCCGGGCTACAGGCGGTTGGTCTGGTGGAGGCGGTGGGCGAGGCCGGTGTGGCGGCGCCCGGCGGTCGCGGTGTGTACGGCGCGGCTGATCGCTTTGGTCGATCCGACGAGGACGACGAGTTTCTTGGCGCGGGTGATGGCGGTGTAGAGCAGGTTGCGTTGCAGCATCATCCAGGCGCTCATGGTGATCGGGATGACGACGGCGGGGTATTCGCTGCCCTGAGAGCGGTGGATCGTCAGCGCGTAGGCGTGGACGAGTTCGTCGAGTTCGCTGAACTCATAGCCGATGGATTCTCCCTCATCGGTCCGTAGGGTGAGGGTCTGTTCGACGGGGTCGAGGGCGGTGACGACGCCGAGGGTGCCGTTGAAGACACCGGCCGCGCCTTTGTCGTAGTTGTTGCGGATCTGGCTGACCTTGTCGCCGACACGGAACACCCGCCCGCCGAACCGCCGTTCCGGGGTGCCGGGACGTGAGGGGGTGAGGGCTTCCTGCAGCAGCCCGTTCAGCGTGCCGGCGCCCGCCTGGCCGCGGTGCATCGGGGTGAGGACCTGGACGTCGGCACGGGGATCGAGGCCGAAGCGGCGTGGGATCCGGTTCGCGACGACGTCCACGGTCATCGTGGCGGCGTCCTCGGCCTCCTCGCAGGCGAACAGGAAGAAGTCCGCCATGCCCTTGACGTGGGGGAACTCGCCGGCGTTGATCCGGTGGGCGTTGGTCACGACGCCGGACTGGGCGGCCTGGCGAAACACCTGGACCAGCCGCACGTGCGGAACAGGGGTGGCCTCGGCGAGCAGGTCGCGCAGGACCTGGCCGGCGCCGACGGACGGCAGCTGGTCGACGTCCCCGACCAGCAGCAGATGCGCCCCCGGCGCGACCGCCCGGGCGAGCTTGTTCGCCAGCAGCAGGTCGAGCATGGAGGCCTCGTCGACGACGACCAGGTCGGCGTCCAACGGCCGGTCCCGGTCGTAGGCGGCGTCTCCGCCGGGGCGTAGCTCCAGCAGCCGGTGCACGGTCGCCGCGGGGTGGCCGGTCAGTTCGGTGAGCCGTTTCGCGGCCCGGCCCGTCGGCGCCGCGAGCAGCACCTTCGCCTTCTTGGCCGTCGCCATCGCCACGATCGAGCGGACGGTGAAACTCTTCCCGCAGCCCGGCCCGCCGGTCAGCACCGCGACCTTCGACGTCAACGCCAGACGCACCGCCTCCCGCTGCGCCTCGGCCAGCTCGGTACCGGTCCGGCCGTGCAGCCAGCGCCACGCCGCGTCCCAGTCCACGGCGGCGAACGTGGCCAGCCGGTCGGTGTCGGCGGCCAGCAGCCGGCGCAGCTGGCCGGCCAGCGACACCTCGGCCCGGTGAAACGGCACCAGGTAGTAGCCGGCCACCGGCACCGCCGGATCCTCACCCGGCAGCTCCTCCCGGACCACCCCCTCCTCGGTGACGAGCTCACCGAGAGCGTCGATCACCCCCGCCACGTCGACAGCGAGGATCTTCGCCGCGTCGGTGAGGAGCCGCTGCTCGGGTAGATAGCAGTGGCCGTCGTTCGTCGCCTCCGACAGCGTGTACTGCAACCCGGCTTTGATCCGCTCCGGGGCGTCATGCGGGATACCCACGGCCTGGGCGATCGTGTCCGCGGTCCGGAACCCAATCCCCCACACCTCGCTCGCCAGCCGGTACGGCTCGCGGCGGACCACCTCGACCGACGCGTCCCGATACTTCTTGTAGATCTTGACGGCCAGCGACGTGGAGACACCGACGCTCTGCAGGAAGACCATCACTTCTTTGATCGCCCGCTGCTCGTCCCACGCGGCGGTGATCGCCTTCACCCGTTTCGGACCGAGCTTGGGAACCTCGATCAGCCGGCCAGGCTCGGTATCGATGACCTCCAGCGCGTCGGCGCCGAAGTGGTCGACGATGTTCTCCGCGAGCCGCGGCCCGATCCCCTTGATCAGCCCCGAGCCGAGATACCGGCGGATACCCTGCACCGTCGCGGGCAGCACCGTCGTGTAGTCCTCCACCTGGAACTGACGGCCATGCTGAGGATGACTCCCCCACCGCCCCCGCATCCGCAGGAACTCACCCGGCGCCGCCCCGAGCAGCGACCCGACGACCGTGACCAGCTCACCACCCCGGCCCGGGTCCACCCGGGCGACCGTGTAACCGGTCTCCTCACTCGCGAAGGTGATCCGCTCCAACGTCGCGTCCAACAACGTCCACCGCGGACCGTCCGAAGCCGGCGCACCATCCCGGCCAGGCCGCGCAGGACCAGGCCGCGGAGACGGGCGTGACCGCTCCGACGCATCGATCTCCTGCCGCGCCGCCCGCTCGACCGACCCCAACCCGGCCTCCGAAGCCTCCGACACCCTCGCCATCATCCCGGCACCGACGCAGGTCGCCGGAAGCGGGTGGACCACCATCTAACCGTCGAGGACGCGCGCGTCCCTGCCCGCCCCGGGCATCGCGGCGGGCCGATCGCGGCCCGGCACGTGCCCGAATCGACCGACCCGGCGGCGCCCCAGCGGACCGATCTCGCCGGCGCCGCGCTGGTCGCGCTCGGCCTGGTTGCGCTCTGCTACGGACTGATCGAGGACCCGACCGAGGCTGGTCATCAGCCCTGGCCGTGGCCGCCGAGTTGCGTCCGCGAACCAATGCTGCCGCTCGGGCTGCTCGCTGCCCTCGACCGCGCGGGCGCCGTTAGGTGTTCTCTGGATCTCGTCCGTGAAGCCATGTTCCTGCCGCTCGAACCTCGCTTTGCCACTCATAGTTATCACACCAACACTCTGGGTTTGCTACTCCAGCCGCCAGCCGGCAACGGCGCGGACGACGGGCGCCTGGCGTTTGGCCTCACGCAGCATGGCTGTCCGGCGCAACTTGGTCTCCCAGCCCCATGCTCGGCGAGCGCCTGGGAAGTAGAAAGAGCGAACGGCCCCGGGCGGCAGCGGCGGGCGGCTGAGCACCGTGATTTATCACGCCAATCAGGGGAGCAGGGATGATCCGCGACGAGGGCGCCACGCCGACCGGCCCCGACACCTCGGAAGACAGCCAGGGCACGTGGAGCGAGGACGATTTACCCGACTGGTTTCCAGCCTTCTCCGCGAACTCTCTAGGTCGCGCCGCGCAGCGAATAAGGGAGCCTGTTCATGTCGTTCTCGAAAGTTCCTCGAAATGCGTTGGCCTCGCCTTTGGCGGAGAATGCGGCCGAGATAAGATCGCCGCCCATGAATCTTTCGAACTCCTCGGCACGCTGCCTTCGCTCTACCCGGAGTGGCTTGGCGACCGCCGATTCTGTGTCCGGCATGCCGTCCGATTCCCTTACGTGGCCGGCGAGATGGCTGGCGGCATCGCGACGACCCAGCTGGTGGCCGCCATGGCGCAGGCCGACATGCTCGGTTTCTTCGGGGCGGCCGGTCTCGATGCCGGCCGGGTCGAGTCGGCCGTGGTCGAGCTGGCGGCGAGGCTTGGTAATCGTCGTAACTGGGGCGTCAACCTGATCCACTCTCCCACCGAGCCTCGGCTGGAAGAGAGCGTCGCCGAACTCCTGCTCGCCCGCGAAGTGCCGATCATCTCGGCGTCCGCGTTCACGGCTCTGACGCCGGCGGTCGTACGGTGCGCGGTGGCCGGGCTCACGACCGACCGCCGGGGTCGGACCATGCGACGGACCAGGATCTTCGCCAAGGTGTCCCATCCGGACACCGCTGAGCGTTTCATGTCCCCGGCGCCACGCGAGATCTTGGACGACCTCGTAGCACGGGAAATGATCACGCCGACCGAGGCGCTCCTCGCCGAACGGATACCCGTCGCCGAAGACATCACCGTAGAAGCGGACAGCGGCGGGCATACCGACAATCGACCGTTGGGCGTCGTGCTGCCCGTGGTGCTGGCGCTACGCGACACGCTCGCCGCGCGTTTCGGGTACTCCGAGCCCGTCCGGATAGGCGCGGCCGGCGGTCTGGGCACCCCGGAGGCGGTGGCCGCCGCATTCGCGCTGGGCGCGGCGTATGTGGTCACCGGCTCGGTCAACCAGGTCTGCGTCGAGGCGGGTCTGTCTGACGACGCCAAGTCCCTGCTCGCGCAGGCCGAGGTGGCGGACGTGGTCATGGCACCGGCCGCGGACATGTTTGAGCTCGGCGTCAAGCTGCAGGTGCTGCGGCGCGGAACGATGTTCGCCAACCGGGCGAGCCGGCTGTACGACGCGTACCGCTCGTATGACTCGTTGGACGCGATCCCGGCGCCGGAACGGGCCAGGCTGGAGCGGGACGTACTGCACGACACGCTCGACGGGCTGTGGACGCGGACAGTCGCCTACTGGCAGGACCGCGACCCGGCCGAGCTCGACCGCGCCGAGCGCGACCCAAGGCACCGCATGGCGCTGGTCTTCCGGTCGTATCTCGGCCAGTCCAGCCGGTGGGCGATCGTCGGCGAGACCAGCCGGCGGACTGACTACCAGATCTGGTGCGGGCCGGCGATGGGCGCGTTCAACCGATGGACACGCGACAGTTTCCTGGCTCGGCCGGAGCACCGGTCCGTCGTCCAAATCGCTCGGAACCTGCTGGAAGGCGCGGCGACGGTGACCCGCCTGCACCAGCTGCGCAGCTACGGCGTGCCGGTGCCGGTGTCCGCCTTCGCGTTCCGGCCCCGTCCCCTGTCGTAGCGCACCCGTCCGCGAGTCCGTCAGCCCCGTCCGGCCGCCCCGCACCCCACGGTCAGGGGCCGCCGACGACGAGCACCGCGAGCAGCGCGAGCAGCGCCCTTCATGAACAGGAGCATGACGATGCCTCATCGGCAGCGTTCCGAGCAGATTCCGGTCGCCGTGGTCGGCATCGGATCGCTGACGCCAGGCGCGCCGGACGCCGACGCGTTCTGGAAAACCATCCTCAACGGTGAGGACCTACTCACCGAGGTGCCGCCCACGCACTGGCTCGTGGACGACTACTTCGACCCGGACCCGGCCGCCGAGGACAAGACCTACAGCCGGCGCGGGGCGTTCCTCTCGGACGTCGATTTCGACCCGTCCGCCTACGGGATCGCGCCGAACGCGCTGCCCGCCACCGACACCGCGCAGCTGCTCGCCCTGGTCGTCGCGGAGCGCGTACTCGCCGACCTCCGGCTCAACAGCGGCGGGGAGATCGACCGCGAGCGGGTGAGCGTCATCATCGGCACCGGCGCGCTCGATCTGCTGCGGACAATGAGTAACCGCCTCCAGCGTCCCGTCTGGCTCAAGGCACTGCGGGAGAGCGGCCTGCCGGAAGCGGCGGCCCAGGCGATCTGCGACCGCATCGCCGCGCATTACGTGCCCTGGCAGGAGGCGACTTTCCCGGGGGTCCTCGGCAATGTCGTCGCCGGTCGGATCGCGAATCGTTTCGACCTGCACGGAACAAATGTCACCGTTGACGCGGCGTGCGCCAGCTCACTGGCCGCGGTCGCCGGCGCGGTGCACGAACTGGCCCAGGGCACTGCGGACACGGTCATCACCGGCGGTGTGGACACGCTCAACGACATCCTGACCTACATGTGCTTCACCAAGACGCCGGCGCTGTCGCCGACCGGGGACTGCCGGCCGTTTTCGGACGCCGCGGACGGCACGATGCTCGGCGAAGCCGTGGTGATGTTCGCGCTCAAGCGGCTGGCGGACGCGGAGCGGGACGAAGATCGCGTCTATGCGGTGATCCGCGGTATCGGAAGCTCTTCGGACGGCCGGGGCAACGCGATCTACGCGCCCATGCCGGAAGGCCAGGGGCGGGCGCTGCGGCGGGCTTATGCCGCCGCCGGCTACGGACCGGACACGGTCGACCTGGTCGAGGGCCACGGCACCGGGACGAAAGCCGGTGACGCCGCCGAGTTCAGCGCGCTGCGGGCGGTGTTCGACTCGTCCGGCCGTCTGGACCGGCAATGGTGCGCGCTTGGCTCGGCGAAGTCGCAGCTGGGGCACACCAAGTCCGCGGCCGGCGCGGTCGGCATGCTGAAAGCGATACTTGCCCTGCAGCACAAGGTCCTGCCGCCGACCATCAAGGTGGACCGGCCGAATCCGGCGCTGGACCTGCCGAACAGTCCGCTCTACCTGAACACCGCCGCTCGTCCGTGGATCAAATCTCCCGCTCTCCGCAGGCGTGCCTCGGTATCGAGCTTCGGATTCGGCGGCACCAACTTTCACCTCACTCTGGAGGAATACGCACCGCCGGCGGGCGGTCCAACCAGGCCCGTGCCCGCCGCCCGGTGCGCGCCGACCGAACTTCTCCTGGTGAGCGCGGCGTCCCCGACGGCTCTGCTCGAACGGGCGCGATCCCTCGCAGACGATGCCGGTGCCGGCGAGCTGCTCGCCGGGACGGCCAGGCGGTCGCAGCAGCAGTTCGATCCGGCCGACCACTGCCGGCTCGCCATCGTCGCGGCCGACCCGGAACAGCTCGCCGACCGACTCCGCCAGCTCGCCCCGCTCGTCGAGAGCGACCCCGCGGGCCCGCATACGATGCCGGGCGCCAACTACCGGTCCGGCGCCGCCGAGCCCGGACGCGTCGCCTGGCTTTTCTCCGGTCAGGGCAGCCAGTACGTGAACATGGGCGCCGAACTGGCCATGTCGGTTCCGCAGGCGCGGGCAACCTGGGACAGGGCGGCCGACATCTGGTCCCCCGGCCTCGACGGCCGTCCGCTGCACGACGTCGTCTTCCCGATCCCGGTGTTCAGCGACGAGGCTCGGGCGGCGCAGCAGGCCCTGCTCACCGAGACCGAGTGGGCGCAGCCGGCGTTGGCCGTACAGAGCCTGGCCCTGCTGTCGGTGCTGCGCGCGGTCGGCATGACGCCGGACTGCGTGGGAGGGCACAGCTTCGGCGAGCTCGTCGCGCTGCATGCCGCCGGCGGGATGGACGAGGCGACCCTGATCCGGATGGCTCGCCGGCGCGGGGAGCTGATGCGTGACGCCGCGGCGGCCGCGGAGCCGGGGGCGATGCTGGCGCTCGACACCTCCCGGGCCGAGGCGGTGAACCTCCTGGGTACCGCTACGGGCCCGGTCGGGGACGGGGTGTGGCTCGCCAATGACAACGCGCCGCGCCAGGTCGTCCTGGCCGGCCGGGCACCGGCTGTCGCGGACCTCGAGCGCCGGTTGGCCGCGGCTGGCGTCACCGCCCGCCGGCTGCCGACCGCGGGGGCCTTCCACACGCCGCTGATGGCCGCAGCTCGAGTGCCCTTTCTGGATTTCCTGCGGGGGCTGGAGATCAAGCCACTCCAGATCGACGTCTATGGCAACGCCGACGCCGGGCGCTACCCGGCTGATGCCGACCGCATCCGCAAACGCCTGGCCGAACATCTGGTCTCGCCGGTGCGGTTCGCCGAACAGATCGAGGCGATGTACGAAGCGGGCGTGCGGACGTTCGTGGAGATCGGTGCCGGGGCGGCCATCGCTGGCCTGGTCAGGCAGGCCCTCGGCGAGCGGCCGCATGTCGCGCTCAGCCTGGACCGCCGCGGCCGCCACGGCCTGACGGCACTTCAGGAAGGGCTCGGCACGCTGGCGACCACGGGAGTCCAGATGGATCTCGCGCCGCTGTGGTCTCCCTTCCGGTCTCCGCAGACCCGCCCGTCGCCTCCTGCCAGGATGGCGGTGCGGATCAATGGTGCCAACCACGGCAGCCCGTACCCGCCGCCTGGCGGTAGCGACGCGCTGCCGCCGCCCAACCCCGAGCCGGCGGCGGGGGTTTCCAGCGGCCCGGTCGCGCCCGTGTGTGCGGTGGGGCCCGCGACACCCGCCGCGGCGGCAACCGTACCCGCGCCGCCCGCCGCGCCAACCCGGGAGCCCGCGCAATGGCACGGCGACGAGGCGGTCGCGCACCCGCCGAGCCTGGCCGCCCCGGTCACCAGCCTGGCGACGAGCACAGGCGACGCCTGGTTGTCGGTGTTCCAGGAGGCGCAACGCCAGACCGCGGCGGCGCACGCCGAGTTCCAGCGCACGATGACCGAAAGCCACCGGGCGTTCCTGGCGACCGTCGAGGCATCGCTCGCCGGTCTCGTCGGCACCGACCCGCCGGTCTCGCCAGCTTCCTCGGCGGCACATGACGCGGCCGTCTCCCGCTTCCCCGGTGACACCGCCGTCGAGACTTCGACCCGGAAGCTCCATGCGTCCCTGTCCGCCCCCATGCCTGCCCTGGGCGGCGACGGCGAGGCCCACGGCAGTGCGCATGGCAATGGCAGTGCACATGGCAATGGCAGTGCGCATGCCAACGGCAATGGCAACGGGAATGACAACGGCACTGCTGCGGGCGCCGTCGTGCCGTCGGTGGCGGTCATGCCCATGGCGGGCCCGTGGGTGGCTGGTCCCGATCGGCCCGAGCGGGCGGTCGATGTGGCGGCGGTGCTGGTCGAGGTGATCGCCGAGAAGACTGGTTTTCCGGCTGAGGTCGTCGATCCGCATCTTGAGCTGGAGGCGGACCTCGGCATCGACTCCATCAAGCGGGTGGAGATCTTCTCGGCGCTGCGCAACCGAGTGCCAGACCTGGCCACCCTCGATACGGACGTGGCAGAGCTGGCGAAGCTGCGCACGGTTGACCAGATCGCCGAGGCGTTCCGCGGCGCACGCCCCGCACCCGACGCCGGGAAGCCCGCCGCCATCCCAACACCCGCCGCCGCCCCAGCAGCCGCCGCGGCAACCGCCACCAGCGATGTCGCCACGGTGCTGGTCGAGGTGATCGCCGAGAAGACTGGTTTTCCGGCTGAGGTCGTCGATCCGCATCTTGAGCTGGAGGCGGACCTCGGCATCGACTCCATCAAGCGGGTGGAGATCTTCTCG
>Ga0207641_10004192_pt1 | contig 12563 bp, 14 predicted proteins | sample KBSSwiS62_FD_184306 | JGI IMG/M metagenome (GOLD analysis project Ga0207641, IMG submission 184306) | Switchgrass rhizosphere microbial communities from Kellogg Biological Station, Michigan, USA - KBS Switchgrass S6-2 (SPAdes) (version 2) | ecosystem: Host-associated > Plants > Roots >... | reverse complement strand
TTTGTAGGGCCACAACATACAGGAAAATCCTGACGTGGAGGCTGGCGTTGCGGGACCACGATAAACTAAGGAAAGCCATAAGCGACGACTTGAAAGCGTGCCGGGCAGTCGCCCGATTCGACTCGTCACAAGAAATCAAACAGCGCACAGACGTGGAGTTCAGTGCTTTGACAACCCACTTAATCTGCCTGCCCTCACTATATATTGTCGGGGCTCTTCGCTCTCGGGCTTGTAATCGATTTCGTCTGGTCACTTTTCAAGCGAGACCTGTCTCGATGGTGGATCTGGCCCGCTGGAGTTGTCGCAGTCTTGGTTCTGATGATAATAGCGTGGGACTTGCTTCGGGTTGCGGATAAGAACGATTACACGGTTACGAACGGAGCCAGCCCTCCGGGCAAAGAATGTCTCGGTTAAAATTGAAAGGCCGAAAGACGTTGCTAAGTGCGCTAGGACTGTAGGACGGCGATTCGTCGCTATTTCTTTTTTATCCAGATAGGGGGTTGGTGAATGCTTCCGTGACTCCGTAGGCTGAACGGAAGATAATGTAGTCGTCTGGAGATGCGTTAGCGGAGTTTGTTCGGATAAGTTTCTCTAAATCTTCCAGGCATTCGGCGGTTCCGACCCACTTAATCAACCGGTCGTTCTGTTTTTGGAACACATCGAAGCGTGGATTCATGGGCTCACCTGCCAGCAAAACTATTTGGAAAGCCGTCTAGCACTTCGCAATATCCTAACCGCCCCCAACGCGTCGAACAGCGCTTGTTCTTCAAGTGAGTCGGGGCGGCAAGAGTAATCTTGGATACGAGCGAAAATTGCCGTTTCAGCGGCGCGAATCTTTTCGTCTATTATTTGCGGGTCAGACTCGTGAATCGCCGCTTGAAGTACGTCTTGCCAATCCATGGAGAGACCTAAAATCGGCTTCCGAGTCTTCTGGAAACTCTGCTCGCGGGGACGGGCGATCAGCGCCATTGGAGCCAAATGCAACGCCATATGCAATCAGGTGGAATCCGTATCGCGCGCGGGAACCTTTGCTGAGAGGATAAGATTGGGCTACGACCAAAGTGGAGGAGTCCGGTGTCACCGCTATCAGAATTCAACACCGTTCTAAATCAAGTTTTGGCACTTACGGAAGCGACAACCACCGAATGCGGACTTTTGCCGCCCGACAGCGTCGACCGACATCGGTGTGAAGGTAAGCTAGTTGCGCTGCATCAAGTGATCGAGTTTTTCTTGGCGATTGATAGGCAAGAATTCGGAGTCAAACTTAAAGAGAGCAGCCGCTAGCTGAGCCAGACGGCGCAACGCTGCCCTGCGTGGTTGCAAGATACGAGAACTACCCGATATTTATTCATCTCGCAGCAGCGTGAGAATGTCGCGGTCATTCCGTGTGCTGTTTGTGACCCGGTCCGCCCCGCCGGAGCTGCTTTCCCTGGAATCCAGAATGAAGGAAGACAAAGAGAGTAAAGGGGAGTTGTGGCTCATTGCCATGTTTCTTGTGCTTCTCGCTTTGGTTGTTCTGAAATTCTTCCGCCGTTGATTTCGCTTTCAAATTCGACTGCCAAGTTGAAGCCTGCTCACCCGTAGGTCTTCATCCTCCCGTCCACCACAACCGCCACGTATTTCCCGGCGTCAAGGAACTGCATTACCTTCTTACCTTCGCGTGCCATCTTCGCCCATCGTGATTTTGTCTCGGGATTCTGTTCCAAGCCGCGAAGGTCGCGGCCGTCGAACTGAAAATCGACCCGCTTGAGGCCGCGCTTCGCCGTGGTTTTGACTGGATACTTTCCACCGTCAATCTCGACATGCTTTGCGCCGTCAACGAGGGTTTGACGCCACACGCTGATTAGCATTTGTTCCAGTTCGGGCATGGTTGCGCCAAGGCTAATAATAATCCGAGTTCTCGCCGCCTCCTCCCGAAACGAAGTAATTTCCACGTGAAAGTACTCCCTTCGGGGTATTTCGCTGCCCACTCCCAGGAGCAAAAGTGCAACTTGGTGGGATTACAGCAGTGGTACGCATATTACAGATCACCGTCGTTCGATTGCCACGCGTCCTCACTGATATCCTCGATCGCAGACGGGTCGCCATTTCCTATGTATGCGACCATCGCCAGAAGATCGGCCTTTTTGCTTAGGATGAGTTCGCGCTGATTGAGAGCCGCCTGAACCGTCAATATGGCATTGCGGGCTTCCTGCTCGATCTGGGCCTGGGCCCAAAACCATAATTTCGTGAGGCTGTGCTGCGTTGGAATATGTTGGTAAGTCGTTGATTTTTCAGGTAAGTCGTTTAGATCGAAGTACGGAGAGGGCCTTGAAAGGGCTACAGCTAACTGTTGGCTTATGGCAGCATGGTAAACAAATCGAGACTAAATAATTATACGAGAAACACGCGGAATACGCCACGTGGCGGCTGTCTCCGCTCTACCGCACGCCGCTTCGCGCAACCGCGGCCTACCGGCCTATTGACGTTTCCCTGACTCCAACCGTAGTGTGGGCTCAGCGGTCCTTCTTAAAGGAATTGCCAGGGAAGTACCCGACGGAGACCTTGAATTGTCCGCCACCAGAACACCGCGACTCGCTGCCTCGTTGCTTGCCGTAACAGCCCTCTCTACTCTTCCCTTCAGCGTCTTTGCGCAAACCCAGCAGCTCCCGACCGCCGCGACCACCGCATCGGTAACCGCCGGCAACCTGACGGTTTTCGCGGAAATGCGCCGCTCCAGCGAAGTCGTGCGGTCCCTCGCCAAAGGCGATTCCGTGTACGTCGATCTTCGCATCGATCAAGCTGGAATGAAGTGGTGCGGCATTCGCTTGACCGCACAAAGTAATCGCCTGGGCTTTGCAGACTGTAAAGGCCTGGTTCGCACCAGTGCGCCCATGGTGACCGGCGGATCCGGCTCGGCTGGCTCAACTTTCGGTTCCGGCGCGCGCTCGGGTCCGATCGAAATTCCTTTCGCACGGCCGGCTTCCCCGACGCAAAGTGGCTACGCCGCGGTCAAAGCCGAAGTCGTGAAAGATGGCGTAATTGATTCCGGCTACATCGCCACCACCGAAGCGCAAGCGCGCAGCGGCGGATCGGTTGCGGTCACCCGCGCGGCGCTCGCTCACTACGCAGCCGCCGAATACGAACTAGCGCAGCACGACCCTGATCGTGCCATCGAACATTTCGACGCCATGGAACCCTTCGCCGGCCAGCAGCGCGAACTGCTCTACGCCTGCCTCGTCGGTCGCGGCTATGCGCTGCTCTTGAAAAGTGAATACTCCGCGGCGCTCGATCCGATTTCCCGCGCACGCAAGCTGATTCCCAACGCGGCCTCCGCCGCAATGCTCGCCGGCTGGGCGCACTATCGACTCAACCAATCCGATGACGCTCTCGCAGATCTTCAAACCGCGCAGCGACTCGCTCCCAGTACCAGCATCGCGGGCATGCTGGATAAGGTGAAACGCGACAAGGAAGCCGAAGGTGATTTCCGCGAAGGCGAATCCTCTCACTTTGTCGTGCGCTATCACGGCGGTGCCACACGTTCGTTGGCCTCCGACGTCACGCATGTTCTGGAGGACCAGTTTCAATCGTTACGCAACGAATTGCGCTATACGCCGCCGGAACCCATCGCCGTCATTCTGTACACACAAGAATCGTTTCGCGACGTTACCCGCTCTCCCGGGTGGGCCGGCGCGCTGAATGACGGAAAGATCCGCGTCCCCGTGCAAGGCATAGACACCGTTTCCGATGAACTGACACGCATCCTGCGCCACGAGCTGACACACAGTTTTGTGTTTCAGAAAACTTCCGGCCGTGCGCCAACCTGGCTCCAGGAAGGCTTGGCGCAATACATGGAAGGACGCCGTACCAATGGCGACGCCGCAACATTGGTTGGAATTTTCGATCAAGGGCAGGGCAAACAGCTGCGCTATTACGATGATTCTTGGATGCGCTTCTCGCCCGGTCAGGCGCGCTACGCTTACGCGTGGTCGCTGGCGGTTGTCGAAATGATCGAAGCCGAGCAAGGTTCGGATGGCATCAACCGCTTGCTAGAAGCCGAACGCACTGAATCCTCACGCGAAGTTGCACTCCGCCAAGGCCTGCGCATGAACTTCACCAACCTCGATGACGCCACCATCGACTACCTGAAGAAAACCTATCCGCAATAAAAGGGATTTGCCACAGAGTCAAATAGACTGCAGGAAAATCAGAAACCAAAAGACCGGGACTGACGACTCGCCGCAGGCCGCTTTTCCATTATCTCTTTTCTATTTTCCATTTCCTCTTCAGCTTTGCCGGTCTTCCCATTCTTCGTGCCAAGCCGTTTGGATGGCTTCCAGCTTGGACTCGTTGGATTTGACGGGATCGCCGCTGAAGCCCGGCAGCTCGGTGATCCACTTGTGCATGTCGGTAAAGCGCACGGTGTACGGATCAAGCTCCGGAAATTTATCCGTCAGCGCGATAGCGATATCTTCAAAATTGTCCCAGTCAAATGTCAGCGGCATTTCAGTGATCGAGCTCCTTCGCGTAATTCTTGTTCCAGTCGGGAATCTCCACCACGATGTCGGTGGTGCCGTCGGGAACGGTCTGACAACCGAGGCGCGATTTCGGCGTGATGCCAGGAGCTTCATCGAGCTCGTCGAGTTCCGCATCCGTCGCTTCGTTGCACGACTCCAAACCCTGCTTCACAATCACATGGCAAGTGGAGCAGGCGCACACTCCACCGCAGGCGTGATCGAGGCCGGCCTTCAGCGCTTCGGAAAAATCGAGAATGCTGCCGGGCAATCCGTTGTGGCCGTACGGAATTTTTTCCGGATCGACTTCCAAAGTCTTGCCGCTAGGCAAGAACGTCACCTTGAATTTTTTCGTCGCCGGCTTGTACTTCACTTCGTCAATGTATGGGTTACTGCCGCCCATTCTACTTCCTCCAAATTCCTAAAAATCTTCCAGTTTTTTACCTTGCAGCACGGTGTTGACCGCGCTGTTCATCATGACTTCGGCTAGGTCCTGCGTGGCCTGATTCAGCTCGTCAATCTTCTTGCGCATCAGCTTGTAGTCGATCCCGGCGATGGCTTCTTTCAGTGCGGCGACGGCTGAGTCAATCTTAGCGCGCTCTTCGCCGGAAAGTGCAGCGGCTTGCGGCTGTCCGAGCGCTTTCGCCGTGGCAGTCAAAATCGTCTCGGCCTCGGTGCGCGCTTCGATGGCCTGCCGCTCGGCAAAATCCTGCTCGGCAAAATTGATGGAGTCTTCCAGCATGCGCTCGATTTCCGCATCGCTGATGCCGTAACTCGGCTGGACTTCGATGGAGTGTTGCTCTCCGGTGCGAACGTCTTTCGCAGCGACCTGCAGGATGCCGTTCGCGTCGATCAGGAACTTCACTTCGATGCGCGGCAATCCGGCCGGTGCGGGCAGCGTTTTCAGCGTGAAGCGGGCGAGCGAACGGCAATCTTTCGCCAGTTCGCGTTCACCCTGCAGCACATGAATGTCGATGCCGGTCTGGTTGTCCACACCTGTGGTGTACAGCTCCTGCGCGCTTGCGGGGATGGTGGAATTGCGCGGAATGATTTTGGCCACCGCGCCGCCGTAAGTTTCAATGCCCAGCGAAAGCGGCGTGACATCCAGGAGAAGCATGTTGCTGACGCCGCGCTCGAGAATATTGGCCTGGACAGCAGCACCGAGAGCGACAACTTCGTCGGGATTCAAATCGGTGTGCGGCACGCGCTGGAAAAAGTCTTGCACGGTCTTTCGGATTAACGGCGTCCGCGTGGTTCCTCCAACCAGCACGACTTCGTCAATCTCTTCCGGTTTGAGTTTGGCATCGGCCAAAGCAAGCTGCACGGGCTTCATCGTGCTATCCACGACTGGACGGATCAGAGCGTCCAGCGCGCCGCGTGTGAACTCGTGCGTGAAACTTTTTCCATTGGGCAACCGGAAGCGAAGCGTGGCGGATTCCTTTTCAGAAACCTCGTGTTTGAGCGCGATGAGCGCCTTGCGGAGTTCCTGCGCGATTTCGCCCTGCGGCGAAAAATCAATTTCGTCCTCCTGCAGGATTTTTTCGTGAACGAAGGCTTGCAGAAGATTGTCGATGTCGTCGCCGCCAAGATGTGTGTCGCCGTTGGTTGATAGAACCTGGTAGATGTCACCTTCTTCGGTGGAAACTAATTTCAGGATGGAAATGTCGAAGGTGCCGCCGCCGAGATCGTAGACGGCGATCTTGCCACGCTGCTGTTCGTGCAGACCGTAAGCCAGCGCCGCAGCTGTTGGCTCGTTCACCAGGCGCAATACTTCAAGACCAGCGATTTTCCCGGCATCTTTGGTGGCCTGGCGCTGCGCATCATTGAAGTAGGCGGGAACGGTAATGACCGCGCGATCCACGGTTTCGCCGAGGTACGCTTCGGCCCAATTCTTCAGTTCGCGCAAAATAAAAGCCGAAATTTCCGGTGGAGTGAACACTCTTTCGCCGAGCCGGACGCGAATCACATTGCTACTGGAGGGATCGAGGCGAAACGGGAAGAGTTTCAGCTCATCTTGAATGTCCTTGACGCCGCGGCCCATCAGGCGCTTCACGGAATAGATAGTGCGTTCGGGCTGAATGAGCAAACGGCGGCGCGCCGGTTCACCAACGATGATCGTTCCATCGGGGTCCAGGCTCAGGACCGAAGGACAAAGCGTCGAGCCGTACGGGCCGGCGACGCATATCGGCTTTTTCGTCTGCGGATCGATGTGCGCGACGAGACTGTTGGTGGTTCCGAGATCGATTCCGACGATACGTCCCATTCTTCTCTAAGCCTCGGCCAATTCTTTCGCTACGTTCGCAACCAGGTTGCGGATGTAGGAGCGACGATTCAAGAGTTCGTTCATGCGGGCCATAAGTGTTTTGCGCGTTTCTTTGGCGGCATTGGCGTCAACTGCGGTGTCCCACTCGCGCGCTGCTGATTGCAATTCTGTGTCAACTTCGTCGAGCCTCTCCTGACAATTCTGTTCGGCGGACTGCAGCTTGGCTTTCAGTTCACTCAAATCGCCGCCGGAAGATTTAGCTTCGCGGAGCTGGTCGAGCGACTCGTTGAGCTCAAAGACTTCTTCCAGCAATTCCGGCGGAGCTTGCTGTTTCTTTTCGCCTTCTTTACGTTCGCCTTCGATTTCCAAAAGATATTCGACGCGAGCGACGGGATCGCGCAAAACGCGATAGGCGTCATTGAGTTCAGAACTGCGTTTAAGTGAAAGTTCTCGCTCGGATTCCGAGACGTTGACGAAATTATCGGGATGCAATTTCCAACTGAGCTGGAGGAATCTTTGTTCGAGCAGAGACATTTCGAGCCACAGCTTGCGGGGGAGGCCGAAGACGGCGAAGTGGTCGGCAGATTGTGTGGTTGTGGAAGTCATGACGCTGAACTCAAAAATATCTGTAAACGATCGTAAATATTGAGATTACACAAAGACCACTGGGAAACGCGACTCTGACCGGAACTATAGTTCCGGTTCCCTGGCGAGCCGTTCCGATTTGGAACGATTCGAGTTTTGATTAGCTCTTTTATTTTCATCGCCTTAACGGGCACCAGAGCCTTAGTTCCGGTTTTGTGGCGAAGGATTTTGGGCTTCGCGTCTGCGTCCTCTTAAACTCAAATGGCTGGCGAACTCGCCAGCCGGGTCCAACCGTAAAGAGATTCCTCATCCCGCTCGGAATGACCAGGAGCGGCTCACCACCAGCAAAATCACTAGGCGGTGAAGGAGCTGCCGCAACCGCAATTGCGGGCAGCGTTGGGATTGACGAAGACAAATCCCTGGCGCATGAGCGTGTCTTCGTAGTCCAGCGTGGTGCCGTTCAGGTACAGAAAGCTTTTCGGGTCTACGAAGATGCGTGCGCCGAACTCCTCAAACACTTTGTCGCGATCGCGAGCCTTAGTATCGAGACGCATGGCGTAGGAGAGGCCGGAGCAGCCGCCGCCCTGTACGCCGACACGGAGACCGCCCTGATCCGCGGGCACGCCTTCCTTGGCGAGGAGGGCGAGGATTTTTCTCGCGGCTCGCTCGGAGACGTGCACCTTAGGCGTTGCCGGATTGGCGATTTCGGTGGTCATTTGGTCGGTTTGTTGCGACTCCTAAAAGCCTTAAGAGCACAGGTCTAAAGAGCCGGGCTGTCGGCCCCGATGCTACCTTTAGACCTCACAGCCACACCGCTACAATACTTGGCGAGCGGATTACGACCCAGCGATGCTTATACCGCTGCGCAGACAGAATTCATGCGGAATGCGTGACATGAAAAAGCGTAGTCTGCGCTACTCCGAGCTTAGTGCGAGGGCTTCTCCGAAACGGCTACGGAAAGACCCTTTTTGTTCTTCCAGTTGCCGATGGCGGCCTTGATGGCGTCTTCGGCCAGCACTGAGCAGTGAATCTTGACCGGCGGAAGCGCGAGTTCACGGACGATGTCCGTGTTCTTGATGGACAACGCTTCTTCGACGGTCTTGCCCTTGACCCATTCGGTAGCCAGAGACGAGCTGGCGATCGCGGAGCCACAGCCAAACGTCTTGAAGCGGGCTTCCTCGATGACCTGAGTCTCCGGATTGATGCGCATCTGCAGCTTCATCACATCGCCGCATTCCGGGGCGCCGACGAGGCCGGTGCCGACGTTCGGATCTTCCTTGGGGAGGCTCCCGACGTTGCGCGGATTGTTGTAATGGTCTACGACCTTGTCGCTATAAGCCATGAAGCATTCTCCTTCGACCGCAAATCCATGCCGGGCAAGAGCCCGGCGCTACATTTAAACCACGGAGCCACGATACTGCAGCTTCCGCGAGGCGGAAAGACCCCGATGATGCTGGCATCGCGCACAGGTTGAAGCCTGTGCCACCAAAACCGAATTAGCTGCTACGGGCCAGATTGCCGATACTGACGAAACCGGCGGTACGCAGAACCTTTTCGGAAATGGCTACATTGGGCACCCACGCGGAACGCCCGGCGGTTAACTGGCGCAAAACGTCCTTGATGTAGTCTGCTCCAATGCCGAGCACCTTCAAGAAAGCGCGAACTTCCTGGAGGTGGCGGAACGAGCGCTCGCCGGCGGGCTTGGCGTCATCTCCTTCGCCGTACGGAACGAAAGCGACGCGGAACGGGGCGCTGGTGCCCGCGATGGAGCGGTGCACGCGAATTGTGCCTTCACTGACTGGTGTTGCTGCCATTGCTCTGTTTCCTGCCCTTCTCTATTTCAGGTTTTGCGATTCCAAATCCTGAAACCCTTAGTTTTTTGCTCTACTTCCCAGTTAGATGCGGGACCGGGCTAGGCGGTCTGCCACTTCACCTTGGAAATATCGATGCCCTCTTTGGCCATTTCGTAGAGGGGCGAAAGCTCACGAAGTTTGGTCACGACCTGGACCATCTTGTCGGTAACATAGTCCACTTCTTCGTCGGTATTGAAACGACCGAGACCGAAGCGGATGGAGGTGTGGGCGAGGTCTTCGCCAACCCCTAGCGCTTTCAGGACATAGCTGGGTTCCAGGGTAGCGGAGGTGCAAGCCGAGCCGCTCGAAACGGCGATGTCGTTGATACCCATGAGCAGGGATTCGCCCTCGACATAGGCAAAGCTCATGTTGAGGTTATTGGGTAGGCGATGCTCCATGGAGCCGTTGATGAAGACCTCATCAAGCTTGGCTTCGAGGCCGGCGCGAAGACGATCACGCAGCTTGCGGAGGCGCACAGATTCCTCGGGCATTTCCTTCTGGGCGATTTCGCAGGCGGCGCCGAGGCCGACAATACCGGGAACGTTCAACGTGCCGGAGCGCATGCCGCGTTCGTGGCCGCCGCCGTCAATAATGGCAGCAAGCTGGACTCGGGGATTGCGGCGGCGGACGTACAGAGCGCCAACACCCTTAGGTCCGTAAAGTTTATGGGCGGAGATGGCCAGAAGGTCGATATTGTCCTTCTGGACGTCCACGGGGATTTTGCCGACGGCCTGAACGCCGTCGACGGCGAAGAAGATGCCGTGTTCCTTGGCGATTTTACCGATTTCCGCGACGGGGTTGATGACGCCAATTTCGTTGTTGGCGTACATGATGGTAACGAGGATGGTTTTCGGAGTGATGGCCTTGCGGACTTCCTCCGGATCCACCCGGCCGTCTCTTTGCACGGGCAAATAGGTGACTTCAAAACCGTCTTTTTCCAGGCGTTTACAGGTATCGAGCACGGCCTTGTGTTCGATGGCCTGGGTGATGATGTGATTGCCTTTTTCGCGATACATTTCGGCGACGCCCTTGATCATCAGGTTGTCGCTCTCGGTGGCGCCGCTGGTGAAGATGATTTCTTTTGGAGTGGCACCGATGAGATTGGCGACCTGCTGGCGCGCGTTTTCGACCGCTTCTTCGCCAGCCCAGCCAAAGGCGTGGTTGCGGCTGGCAGCGTTGCCGAATTTGTCGGTGAAATAGGGCAGCATGGCTTGGACCACGCGCGGATCGACCTGGGTGGTGGCGTGATTATCGAAATAGATTGGCAGCTTTACAGCCATGATTCCGTTCTCCTGTGACCGACTTCTAAAATCATTTCCTCAGGGGCTAAAGCCTCGTTTGCGATCTCGCCTAAATGTCGAAGCTAATGCTCCCCCCCACCGTTCAAGCCCTGAGCGCGACCAAAACTTGTTCCTGCGGGTCATCGCACATCTGCGAAATCGTTACGGTGTTCAGGACCTGCATAATGCTTTCGTTCACGCGGCGAAGCGGCTCGCGCACCGAGCATTTGGATGCGGCGTCGCAATTTCCGTGACTGGTGACGCACGAGGTAATCAACACCGGCCCGTCAATCGCGGTGATGACCTCAAGAGCGCTGATGCGTTCCGGGTCTTTAGCGAGCTGGTAGCCGCCAGTAGAGCCGTGCTTAGCGCCCACCAGAGAATGCCGCGCCAGCTTTTGCAAAACCTTCGCCATCAACGTGGTGGAGATGCCGTATTCTTCGGCGATTTCGTTGGCGCTGCAGGCGTGCGACTCGCTGCGATGCAAAGCCAAATGTTTGACGGCAATCAAGCCGTAGTCTGCTTTTTTAGAAAGCTTGAACATCCACCTACGCCCGAGGCCGAATTCAGAAGTCATACTGGGCATATGCGACTGATTCGGTCGGAATTAAGTGTATGGGATTTGGAGGGAAAAGTCAACCGGGGTGGCGACGGCTAAAGCAAAACATCATCTTTTATTTTCAACGACTTACAGAGAGCTGAGAAAAACCTTGCGGTTGCAGGCATGACTGGCCTCCATGCCCTTTCGCTTGGTCCGAGCGAGCTAGGATTTGTGCTTCGGTGCCTTATGTTACGCTTGCGCGCCCGATCAACGACCGCTCAAGGAGAAGACGCTTCGTGGACTTGGAGAAGAAAGACAAGAGCAGGCTGGCCTGGTTGCGCGCGGTTTGGATTTTGCTGGTGGCGTTGGGTGCGGCTGGAGCGATGTTTGGATTGGCGGGCTGCGGAGTGGGGCCGGATAAGCATGTTGCGGCGCGTGACGGGCAAGGAGATAAGACAAGCGCGAAGGAAAAGAGAGCGAAAGAAGAGGCGAAACCGTATGTGCTGGTTGGCGCGGGGGACATCGCGGCGTGTTCGGTGCTAGCGGGAGCAGAGGCTACGGCAAAATTAATCGAGCAAATTCCGGGGACGGTATTTGCGGCGGGGGATTTGGCTTACGAACACGGCACTGCGCAGGAGTTTCGCGATTGTTATGGAACGACCTGGGGGAGATTCAAGGAGCGAACGCGACCGACTCCGGGGAATCATGAATACAACTCGGGAGCAGGAACGGCGTATTTTACGTATTGGGGCCAGCAAGCCGGAACGCCGGAGAAGAGCTATTACAGTTTTGATTTGGGGAAATGGCATGTGATCGCGCTGAACACAAATTGCGTGGCGCCCGGCGTTGGCGGGTGCGGGATTGGTTCGCTACAAGAGAAATGGCTGAAGCAGGACCTGGCGGAACATGCTAAGTCGTGCATTGTGGCGTACGGGCACCATGCGCTTTATAGCAGTGGAGTGTTTCGAAGCCATGCGGTGCATCCCGAGTTGCGGGATTTGTGGCGGGATTTGTATGAGGCGCATGCGGATTTGATTTTGGCCGGGCACGAGCATTCATACGAGCGGTTTGCGCCGCAGGATGCGGATGGAAACGCGGACGAGAAGAACGGAATCCGCGAGATTGTCGTCGGGACGGGCGGGCGGAGCCACGATCCGCTGGGTACTGCGCTACCGAATAGCGAAGTGCGGGACTTCGCTACGTATGGAGTGCTGAAGGTGACGCTGTGGCCGGACCGGTACTCGTGGGAGTTCTTACCGGTGAATGCGGGGGGATTTCGGGACACGGGGAAAGGGACGTGCCACAACTCTCGCGGCGATTGAACCGTGACGAAGAAGTGAGGAAACATCGGGTTCACGGATCGCGCTCCTCAAGCTGGGCGCAGCATGCAGCGCCCCTACGAAGAGGCGGTGGTTACCGGCAAACTGATGCCTGGGAGGCGGCGGTGATTAGTTTTTGGACGGAGGCGAGGGGAACTAGGAGGAGCTGGACTTTTGGTTTGGCGGCTTCCGTGAGCGCCGCGTTCAGCTGAGATTGCTGATCAGCGGA
>Ga0207641_10004189_pt1 | contig 12565 bp, 14 predicted proteins | sample KBSSwiS62_FD_184306 | JGI IMG/M metagenome (GOLD analysis project Ga0207641, IMG submission 184306) | Switchgrass rhizosphere microbial communities from Kellogg Biological Station, Michigan, USA - KBS Switchgrass S6-2 (SPAdes) (version 2) | ecosystem: Host-associated > Plants > Roots >... | reverse complement strand
GCACAGCTTCCTTCCCTGCAGTTGAGACGACGGTGATCTTGATTCTTCCGGTCTGAATAAAGTAGATGGAATCGGCAGGATCGCCCTGAGAAAAGATCTCTTTTCACCTTTCCGAAAACTTAACAGCTGCTTGCCGACTGTGACTTTCTCGAGAAGCGTCGCTACGTAGGGTCAATGCCTGTACGTTTGACAGTTACTGCTTTCTTTGGCTTTGCCATTCCGGACATTCTACCGCAGTGCCAGTCGCGCGCCTGGAAAGTTCACTCACGTCCGATTGTCAACAGTTCCCGATGGCGTTTACCCGTAAACTGCGCTACTGCGCGCGATACGCCGGAGAGGCAAACGCTTTGCGATTAAGCATTTAGGAGAGTCGATGGGCGTCAATTATAGAAGCAAGAATGCCTCGTTCCCCTTTTGTTAGGAATTGTAGACAACGTGCACTGGATCGTAGTCCGCGCAATCGTGTCGGTGGGGCTTGCGATTTTGACGGGCGCCAAAGCCATGCGCCAAAAGGATCCGAGCGGCCCGTAAGGCTTGAGCAACATTCATAGGATTACCGCGAAAAGGTTCGCCTGCGGCGGTCACCCCAATCAAGCGGACGTATAGTTTGACTACCTGGCCGGCGCCGGTCTTGGAAGATCAATCGTAAACACGCAGCCCCTATCCGGGAGATTGCGCACATAGAGCTTGCCTCCATTCACCTCGACGCCATGACGGGTGATACCCAAGCCCAGGCCCACGCCGGTCCGATCGTTGCTTCGCTGCTCGAATAGGAGAAACAGATCTTCGGTATTTCCGTTGGGTAGGCCACCGCATTCGTCCTCGACTTCTATCAAGACACGATCGGCCGTCGAAAGCGTTTTCAGTAAAACCCGGCCTTGGGGTCTGGTGAACTTGAAAGCGTTTTGGAGCAGATTCGCCAAAGCCCCCGACAGAATTTGGCGATCGACGTGTATTGCCAACGCGGGCTCGACGTCTGGTACAACGAGCTCCAGGCCGAGCACGCTGGCTTCGATCCTAGCGGATTCCTGGGCCTCTTCGACCAATTCCGAGACCAACACTCGTTCACGTCGCTCGGGAATGCCGGCTCTCAGGCGAACGTCAACGAGCGCTCGAGTGCAAAGATCCTTCATACCCCAGAGACTTCGATCGAGGACGGCGCCAGTCGATCCGGAGATTACGGCGCCGCTTCGCTTTAAGGCCTCTACGGCGACCATTGATGTGTTGAGAAGGTTGCGGATTTCGTGGGCAAGAAAACCAAGGGATTCGTTGATCGTCCGCTGGTTCGTATCAGCGATAACCTGATCTCGTTCACGTGCGAATTCAGAAACTGCGTCAGCAATCGCGTCATCGAGACATCGATTGAATGTATGGAATTCATTATTCGTGATCGGCGCGTTGTGTTCTGAGGCCAGCTCAGTAACAGCCTGACAGAGGTCCCCATAATCGTGGACGATCTGATCCAGCGTGAACCCCCTCATCAACAGCTCGGTGCCATGATTGCCAGCGGTTTTTGCGATTTCGATGCACGACCCTGAGCCTTTGGATCCTAGACTTTCTTGCCGCAGGACTTCAGTGAGTTGCGTCAGAAATATGGGAATGCCGTATTCGAGCTCTCTTCCAATCGCGCCAGGGACATGCCTTTGGGCGACTTTTACTCTACAGCGGGAGATGAGTTCTTCACGGTTCGCGCTTAAGAATTCGTGCAGCATACAATTCAGCCGAGGTGAAACTTAGGCGGTATTGTCCCCGATCATTGGGGGAAAGTTTGTGCAGAAGTGTACAAGCGTCACGATTCAAAAGGGGTGTTTCCAATCAGCGATCGCGCTGAATACTGATTGGCGGAACGCCATGGGTCCCCTATTTTTTGGATCCGTCCCCCTGGCTTCTAACTGCCCCTGTTCTCATCGTCAGTAGGCTTCTCACTGCCCAGGTTTTCTTTGCCAGATTTTCCAGCGCCCATGTTGCCGCCGCCACTCTTGTAGCCAGTGGGCTTTTCATCGTTCTTGTCGTAACCCTGCTATTCTTTGGATCGTTCTTCGAATCTGCCCTCGCTTGTATTCTCCATTCTTGAGCGTGAGCCATCGAGCCGCGTAAGCCGTTTGTTGAAACTGCCTCCTCACCTTGCACGGAAATCATATCGGTGAGGATTCGCGCTATGCAGCCAGCCTGCCGGCCTCTCGTTCAGCGCGACTTGAGATACTCGACGAGGTCGAGCTGCTGATCCGCTTTAAGGTCGAGAGTGCGGACCCGGTTGTAGTGAGTCACTACATCGGCGAGCGTCGCCGCGCTCCCGTCGTGAAAGTATGGCGGGTGCTGCCACAGTGCACGTAAGGGATACCTCACGCCTCTCGAATTGCCGAGAAGTAGACGCGCCTTCACCGCAACCTCCTTAATGGTGATTACTTCAGTGCGAACGTGTACAGCGACGACCCGCCCTGAATGCTCACATACTGTTTCCCGTTGACCATGTAAGTCATAGAGCCGGCCGATATGGACGGTCCGAGATTGGTTTCCCACAGGAGCTTGCCATCGCGGGCATCGAGGGCGATGAACTGGCCGTCCCGGCCGCCTGCGAACAACACGTTTGACGCGGTGGTGAGCACGCCGCCTTCGGTTGACGCCGCGGACATGCGGAAAGCCCACTTACGCTCTCTGGTTTTCGGGTCCATGGCGATGATGGAGCTGAACACGTCGTCAGTGGCGGTACTCCGGGCGGGACCCAGACCTGCGAAGTTCTGGCCGTCGCGGAATTCCGGGGGAGCTTCGCCTTTGCGGTAGACGCTCGAGCTGTTCTCCCACGCCGGAATATAAAACAGCCCGGTAACCGGACTGAATGAGGGGTTGTACCAATTCGTTCCGCCCTGGTTCCCGGGGTAGACCAGAGTCCCTTCCGCGGTAGGCAGAATTCCGGGAGCGCGGACGGGCCGGCCCTTTTCGTCGAAAGACGTGAACCAGTTGGTCTTCACGAAAGACGTTCCGGACAGGAACTGACCATTGGTGCGATCGAGCATGTAGAACACGCCATTGCGGTTGGCCAATAGCATGACTTTACGCGGGCGGCCGTTAACGTCGACGTCTGCCAGAACCGGAATCTGGGTGCTGTCCCAATCGAATTCGTCGTGCGGAGAGAACTGGTAATGCCATTTGAGCTTGCCGGTATCGGCGTCAACGGCGATCACGGACGAGGCGTAGAGATTGTCCCCGAGACGGTTGTCGCCGTTGTAATCGGGACCCGCGTTGCCGGTACCCCATAGAGTGAGGTTCGTCTCGCTATCGTAAGTGCCGGTGACCCAGATCGGGGCTCCGCCATGCAGGTAAGAGTCGTTGGGTTTGCCGTCCTTGCCGAGCCAAGTTTCGTATCCCGGCTCGCCGGGCCCGGGAACCGTATTGAAGCGCCAAAGCTCCTTACCGGTGTTCACATCGTAGGCCGCGAGGAATCCGCGGACACCGTGTTCGCCGCCCGCGACGCCGGAGATCACCTTATCTTTGATAACGAGAGGCGCTACGGTCATCGCATATTGCTGCTTGGCGTCGGCCACTGTGACGTTCCAGAGTTCTTTTCCCGTTTTCGCATCGATCGCGATCATTCTGGCATCGAGAGCAGCCAGGAAAAGTTTGTCGCCATGAATGGCAACCCCGCGCGTAAGATTGCCGCAGCAGGGATTGCGCGTGCCGTCGGCTGGCCGATGAGAGTACTGCCAGATGGTCTTGCCGGTGACGGCGTCGAGCGCGATAACGTCGTTGGGACTCTGCACCGTGTACATGACTCCGTCCACGACGAGCGGAGTGACCTCGTTCTTATCGAGAGAACGTGTTTGAAAGACCCATTTCAGGACCAGATTCGTGGCGTTTTGTGGCGTGATCTGCGTGAGACCGCTGTGACGCTGGCCATTGAGGTTGCCCGAGTAAGTCAACCAATTCTGGGGCTCCTGATTCGATCGGAGGATGCGTTCGAAAGGAACCGGAGTGACTGGCGCCTCGCGGCTGGGCGCGCCTCCCCGTCCTTGCGCAAGAACAACCGTTGCGGTACATGTGAGCAAAAGCAGGCGTCTCATCATTGGTCAACCTCCGGATAGGCAGCGCATCTTAACACTCGTTGGCGTCTGTGTATAATTCATCGGCTTCAGCGGGAGACCTCAATGAAATCGCACTCGACATTGACCGACCGGAAAATTGGGAAACACGTTCTTGCCTCTTTGTCCGTGATCGTGGCCCTTGCGGGGTCCGTATCCGCACAATCGGTGCTCGGGAAGGCGCCGAACGCAACTGCCGGCAACTGGAAAACATACAAACACCCCGTGGGGCTCAGTCTGAGATATCCGAGCGATTGGACCGTGCAGGAGGTGCCGGGATTCATTCAGTTGATTTCTCCGGAGGTCCAAAAAAGCGCGCAGGGACAGCCGACCGAGCTGTCCATCGTCTCTGCCGAGCAGGCGGGCAGAATTTCCAGCCTCGACGATCCACGGCTGATCAGTGCGCTCGGTTCCTCGATGACGCAGATGTTCCCTTTTCTACAACGCGACGGCGGCATGGAGCGGATCAAGGCCGGGAACGTATCCGGAATCATGCTGACACGCGAGGGAACCAACCCACAGGGAATGAAGGTGCGCGGCCAGCTCTCTGCCACGATACTCAATGGCTTTTCCCTGTCGGTCTTCGCAATCGGTTCCGAGGATGTCACGACGGCCCGCCAGCAGACCGTGCGCGAAATCTTTTCCAGCTTCGACGCGGGGGCTGGAGAGAGGGATCCACAACTGGTCGGTGCGTGGGAAACTGGGTTGCGCGATGACGGAGTGGCCACGTCGAGCCGCTACACCCTCGGAGCGGACGGAACCCTGACAAAGGTTACCCGCTCGCAAACCGACGATCAGACGGAGACAATGAGCGGCACCTGGTCCGCCGGCGAGGGCAGGCTCTTCGTGCTTTGGGAGAACGGCTCCGCCGACGACGTGGCGTATGAAGTCCGGACCGATAGCGCAGGCAGCCGCGTGGCAATGATCAGTGGCCCGCAGGGGACCGTAGGTTTCACCAAGGTTGGCCCTTAATCCTGAACCCGAACCACCCTTTGTTCACGGCAGACAAACTGAATCGAGCACAACCATGGAGCTCAAGCTGATGCGATTCGCATCAGCTTGCCGCACGATATAACCCTTGGCTTGCATCTTGTGTCCTTTGTGATCATCCGGCTTAAAATCCGGGACTGCATCCAGGTCGTCTAGCCTGAACACCTGGCGCCCAAGCGTCTGCGCAGTTGAAGCGGTAATGTCGGGAGCAGTAGAAAGCTCGCTGCGAGTACGTTCGGGCTCCGCTGCGCTTGACAGAATCCATCTCCCATCTGTTTGCGACAGGCAGCCTACCGTAATGACTAATGCGCCATCGGGTACTGGCTCGGGACCATTTTTCCCAACGAATCTGATGGTTTTTAGGTTTTCTAGAGCAAGATCACTTTTACCTGGAGGAAAGTCGTTGCTCTTCAGGATAAACGTCACCAGATCGAGGTACTCCTGATCCGAGATCGGTTTTGAGTTGGGTGAACGCCCCAACGGCATCCGTTCCTCAATGAAGCCATAAATGCCATCGAGCATTCCCTCTCGCCAACGGCGGACGAAACGGCTGCCAGTCAGCTCTGGTGCAGAAACGCCTTCCAGGAGCTTTCCGTGACAGGCCGCGCATTGGGTATCGTAGACTGTTCGGCCGCGTTCTGCTTGTTCGACGGAAAACACGCCGTCAAGGACCGTTACTTTCGAAGTTTGCGAGTGGGCCATCGCTGACAATAAGAGAAAGAGAACGATGGAGGGCACCCGTTGTCTAGACATGGCGGGATCTTGCGGGCTACCCCTGGAACCCGTTCGCCGACAGCTGCACGTTCGTGTTGTCAGGATCGCGGAAAAATAACTGGTCTCCGCCGCTCGTCCGGTTCGCCGGATTCGTGTCGATGCGAGCCTGCACGCCCATCTCCTTCAGGCTTGCAGCAATGCGCACGGGATCGTAGCCGTCCACCCCGATACAACAGTGATTCACAGTTCCGGGGTTGGCGAGCTTGTAGAGCCCGAGGAAGCTCGTGCCCAATCCGAGGTTGATGCCGCCATTACCGGGTCGGCTCACCTCCTTCAGCCCGAGCAGCTTCGAGTAAAACTGCGCCGACCGTTCTACATCCGTCACCGCCAGCGATATGTGGTTGATCGTCGCTCCCTGAGCTACCTTTGAGATTTGCTGAACGGCCGGGGTCTGGGCCGATGCTGACTCGCCGGTTGCGATGAGCGCGGCAAGCGATGCCACCAGTTCCCGTCGCGAGAGACGGCGTGTCGCGAATGCATCAACAAGGGATTCGATTAAAGGAACCATGGGCCTCCCAAATCCGCCGCAACATGCGACGGGCCGACTTCAGCGCCGCCGCGCCTGGTCGAAGAATTCGAAGATCTTGGTTATGTTCTGGGGACTCTGACTAACGACTGTCATCTAGTCGCCGCCTGGCACTTCGATGTAGACGTACTTTATCCCAAGCGATTTCATTTTCTCTACAGATTGCCGGATCGTCGTCACCTTGCACGACGATGACGGAACTAGCAGCGTTTCGCGAGTGGTTTCTTGATTTTAGGTATTGGGGACAGACACCGATTTCAAATGGGGATCGAATCGGTATCTGCCCACGAATCCCAGGAGTCCTCAAGACCAGCGGCGCAACGATCTCACTGAAAACCTCATCTGCGTTGAAAATGTTGAACTTGCAGACTGTCCCCGCTGAAAACCTTGTCGGCGTATGAATTGTTGGATTTGAGTCTGGGCACTGTTAGCCTGCTTCGGCCATGGTCGACCTCTTATTTGTGTTGGTAAATTCCCTTCTTGTCGGGCTTCGCGGCCCAAGCTGCAATGCAAGCCGAGATGGTCGCATTGCGCCATCAATTGACCGACATTAAGATTTCGGAAGCCTCAGTTGCCAAATACATGGTACGAAGTCCGAAACCGCCATCTCGGACATGGAGAACGTTCCTCGATAATCACGTTTTTCTCAACTGGCTTCAGTCGACTTCTTCACTGTCCCCACGGTTTGGTTTGAAATCCTGTTTGTCTTTATCGTTCTCGCGCATGACCGCCGACGTGTGGTCCACTTCAACGTTACGGCTCATCCGACCGCTGAATGGACTGCGCAGCAGTTGCTCGAAGCCTTTCCGTTCGATACGGCCCCGAGATATCTATTGCGAGATCGCGATCGGATCTACGGGCAGGAGTTCCGCGACCAAGTCGCAAGAATATACGTATCAAAGGTATTCAAGACTCTCGTGACCTCGTTGACGAACGCGCCAAGGAGATTTCTACACACGACCTATTCACCGACGAGCGGCGTGAGCCGTAGAAAGCTCACACGTGTGTCCTGCTACTTCTCGGGGGCGACGTAAACGCCGAGCGCCGGTCGTCCATCAGGAAGCCTCAGCGTGCCGTTAACGTTCATGGAATTCGGACTCTTGCTTCGGTTGCAGTCGGTGCAGACAACAACCGTGCCCGGGGGGAGAGATTCGGGCCGGATCCCCTGGCGGTAAAGGGAATTTGGAGGGCCGCCTTCAACCCTATACACAATCACTTTTCCATCGGGTTCTTTCACTTCGACGTGGGTATAGATGTGCGGGTTCATCCAATCCACCTTCTTTACCGTGCCGGTGAACGTCACCTTCTTTGTTGTGTCAAACTCGGCCGAAACCGAGTGATGAGCGACAAGCGTCATTGATGCGAACAGCAGGCCCGCGCCCGTTACGAATGCAACCACGCGATTCCTTATCATTACAGCCTCCTAATTATTACGTCCCAGTCTAATCGACGCTTTCGGGGAACTTCCACTTTACGATCGCGCCGTCTCAATACCCAAATTGTTCTCTTCGCAAGAGTATTCCATGAGAACGTCAGTTGTCCCTTAATTCTCCACGTTCTCACGTTCATCTAATCCTTTGTATACGCCTTGGGATCGTGAATCGTTACGGTGTGGTGAATCCTGTTGGAATCCGTTCTCAAAAACGTCGAGACAAATCTTGCATCTTTGCTGTGCGGATGCCCGGAGGTGTCGAGCCGTGTATACCCGTTAAAATTAGTGGTTTCGATGATGAGCGTATCGCCATCCCAGTGTCCTGTCGAAGTTCCATTCCGGGTTCGCGGCAGGTCCGCCGGCCACTCGAAGTCTGGACTGGTGGGCACCCAGGTATGCCAGGTGTGCTGCTCGAAGAGGAATGCCACGGAATCATTGTTGTGAAGCAGCTGTACTCCGTGGGGCGAGTTGATGTTTCGCGACCATCCGAAAAAAATCGCATCGACATGCTGAGTGTGGGATTTGCGAAATCTTGCTGATAGCCTGTTCGGCGATGGTCGAACTTGCATTATTAATGTCGCTCAATTCCCTTCTGTCCGGCTTGCGGAGCCAAGCAGCATTCCAGGCCGAGATCATCGCGTTGCGTCATCAATTGATCGTGCCGCAACGAACCCAAAGACCAAAGCGACTTATCCTCAATCGCGGCGATCGATGCTTGTGGGTCTGGCTATCACGATTCTGGTCGGGTTGGCGGTCTTCCCTAATCATCGTTAAGCCTGAAACCGTCGTCGGCTGGCATCGGCAGGGATTTCGAGGACTCTGCAACGATATAAAATGGAATCCAGACGCGTATGGCAAAGAATTGAAACACTATCGAGATAGACGTAAAGGTGTTTCAACGGTTTTCAGCTTTGATGCGCGATAGCGGTAAATCAGGGCCACACATGAAAACGGCAGAAGCTATTAGAGGGCTGTGGAGCCATGTTGCACGGCTATGGACTGCATCCCCGGTCATTGAGGAGATTGAGGGGACGGTCTATATCACCGATCTGGACTTCACCGCTGAAAGGGAAATCGATGTGGGTTCACCAAAAGCACCCGGAGGGAACAAGCTGGTGACGGGATGGTCTATCGGTGAACTATCCAGTGGTGCGGACATCGAGATCGATGAACGGCTCGAGGGCCTGCAGTTAGGCGTTTTGCCTGCCAGTAATCACATTATTCTTTCGGGAAAGATCGCGAGCGGGAGCCCAATACCTCCGATTGCCCGTTTCAACGGCAAAGATTGGACCGGAGAGGCTCATCTCAGCGAGAACGCTTTGACTTTTCGGTTTGATGACTATCCGTTGCGCATCGGCCGCCACGTCTTGAGAGTTAAGTGGACCAGGACACAGAAGTCTTGAAAAGGCCCGGGGAAATCCTGGCGTCCTCGCAGGCATAGTTGGCTCGTGATTCGTTTAATCCGTTAGGTAGTGCGAGAACGTAGGAAGCGACCTGCAGTTCAGCAGTTCGGATGTGAGATCACTTTGGCTTCGGTAGCGGGTCGCGGCAACGAGCAGATTCTGCATCGAACAGGCTCAGAGTTGTTCAGTGGATGAGCGCCCGCCGATTCGGGGGCGCTGACGGGCGCTCAACGAAGGTGTGGATTTGTCGTTATTGGATTTCTCCGGGATACTTCGGCACGAGGAGCCGCTTGCCATCCAAAGTGATCGCGGTGTTCGGAACAGACCGAATCTCGATTCCATGCGTCTGATTTAGCGGAACGCCTGCCGTTTGAGTGAGGTTCACGAGCCGAGATCGATCTTCTCATTCTCGCCGAGTTGAGCTGGTTTTCCGGTGAGTAGCGACGTCGCAAAACTCAGGGCATGCGCAAGGAATGACTGGGACCCATCCCAATATTCACCCCGTTGTACCGAGACCCTTAGCAATGCGATGTCCGGTGTGTCCACACCATCGGGAAACCATGCTCGGAGGTGTGGCTGCCACAGTTCCTTTATCTTCGCCTTATCGTGAATTACTTCCGCGCGGCCTGAAAGCGACACATATTGCTGCGATCCTATATCGGCAAAGCTTGCATTGACCGCGGCGACTCTCCCGACTTCATCGACCTTGTGAGACGAGCCATAAGTAAAAAACCAAAGGTCGCCGTCAAATTCGATTTCCCGGTTGTTCGACATAGGGCGACTGTGAATGTTGCCGTCCTCGTCCACCGTTGTCAGCATGCAGATATCGACGGCCTTTACGATCTCCCGCAGCTTCTGCAGCTTTTCCCGATCCGTTAAATTTTCAGCCATAGGACCTCCTTGACGAGTGATCTTGCAGCAGTTCAAGCACCACCCACGCAACTTCGTGCTTTCCGAATCGTTCCTCGCGTCGATCTAGAAAGGAAACACATGGAATGAGTTGCACCGACCTGGATCTGTTCACGCGAAGTTCGGACCGCGTCTCATCAAGAGCGCAAAAACTCGTAGCGGCGTTCACAGGTTCGTCAAGGATTGGCTGTTTCCTTTTGAGGCGAGCGCGACAGTTTTGGGAACGGTGGTTTCTCTCCAGGTCCAGTGCAAGTATTTGCCCGATGAGTCGAAATCACCTCGCGGAGACAGCGGCGCTGGTTTTGTCGGCTGCCTCCGAGACGGTTTCTTCGTCGCGCCGCGGATAGAGAATGACCATTCCCAATACAGCGGCGCTGAGTGACGCGATGAAGACTCCGATTTTGGCTGCGACGTAGTCAGCGGGATTCGGGAACGCCAGTCCCGCGGCTGCCGGAGATGGGCCACTGCCGGTACACATGCCGCATCCGCTCTCCGAACCGGCTCCGCAGTCCCTTGATGTCCTCGTGAACCGCGTGGCAGTGCCGGCAGGCGTAGCTGCCATATTCGACGAGCGTTAACTCGGCGTCGGCCAGCCCCAGAACGTGGTCGCGCCGACGTCAACCGGGGGATCGAGCTTAATCATCACTCTTTAGCCAACCTTCACCGTCAGCATTGAAATTGATCCGCCATCGACGCCCTCAACCGGAAATGCTACGGCCTCCCCGTCCCGCCGGCATCCGAGTATGTACAGCAATGGAAAGTAATGATCCGGTGTTGGAATGGAGAGCAATGCATCCGGCCCAAGCCCTTCATAGTTGATGAGTGAGTCGTAGTCCCCGCTTATGATCATTTGCCTGGCGCTTGTCTCGAAGCGAATTGCCCAATCATAAGGATCAGGAATCTGACGTCCCCATCCATATGTGTGAAGATTGTGCACCAGGTTCCCGCTGCCCATTATCAGGATCGCTTGATCGCGCAATGTCGCGAGCTTCTTACCGACTTCAAAATGAAAAGAAGCCGGTCGTGTTTCGTCGATGCTCAATTGCACGACCGGAACGTCAGCGTTTGGATACACATGCCGGAGGACAGACCAGGTTCCATGATCGAGACCCCAGGACTGATCCAACGACACCGGCAACGGAGCGAGCAGTCTTTGTATATGCCGTGCAAGTTCCGGCTTGCCCGCAGCAGGATACTGGACCTCATACAGCTCTCGCGGAAAGCCGCCGAAATCATGGATTGTCTTTGGTGCCGACGTTTCGGTGAGTGCCGTTTTCGGAACAAACCAATGAGCTGAGATCGACAGGATTGCCTTCGGTTTTGGGAGATCCAGCCCTATACGGCGCCAGCCTTCGGTGTAGTTGTTGGCGGCCAGGGCGTTCATCGGATTGCCATGCCCGAAGAATATCGCCGGCATCACTTCCGTCATTGAACCTTTCCTCTCGTATTCTTTGGACCAAATTCCTTCTATGTCGAAGTCTGCACCGGATCGACGCGATCGGCGCCCGAAGTCGGCGGTTCACCGAGGAACTCCACCCAGGCCCTCTTGATGCACGGGTAGTGCTTCGCCGCCTCGGCCAGTGAAAGGAACGACTGAAGGTTCTTCTCGAAACGACGACGCAATGTCATATCGGCGATGTCGCCATCGGCGAGCGCCTTCTCCGCCATGGCCAGTGAGAACATGTCCGGAAAAACCCGCGTACCGAGATGCTCCAGAGGCACGCGAAGCGCCCAGAGGCCACGGTTGCCGCCGGCAAGCGACGGTGATGCTGACAGCAACAGGCCATGCCGCCCGTCGAATGGCTGAGGGCGGAATCGGGAGGCCCAGTCGATCAGATTCTTCAGCAGACCGGGCATCGACCCGTTGTACTCGGGCGATGAAATAATGAAAGCGTCGTTGTCCGTAAGGCGCCGACGCAAACCCTGCGCCCCTGCCGGAATACCCTGCGCTGCTTCCAGATCGCCGTCATAAGATGGGACGTCAAAATCGCGCATGGACGCCAGATCGACGGCAGCACCATTCTGCTCTGATATTCGAGCAGCCAGCGTCGCGAGCTTGTGGTTGAGGGATTCGGCACGAAGCGAGGCGGCGAAAACAAGGACCTTGAGTTTCGGGTTTGGATGTGTGTCAGAGTCTGCCATTGCTGTTCTCCATTCGTTGAGCTGAGATTTTTCGTCAGGCGAGCCAGGACAAAGCCGGCATCACCTCTTGCGGGAGCTGCGTTGGTGTTAATCATTCGCCTCCGCGTTATCGAGACCACGTGGGTCTGAGTTAAGCAGCATCTGGCACCAACACGGCGGCCTTTGATTTGACCGGCCTTTAGCTTTCGATACACATCCACAGCCTGGGCGAGCGGAAACTCCGTGGTGTCCGCATGAATGCGCCCGTCTCTCGCCATCGCGATTACTTCCATCAGTTCGATGCGCGATCCCCAATAAGGAATTGTGACGAGCC
>Ga0207641_10004181_pt1 | contig 12574 bp, 8 predicted proteins | sample KBSSwiS62_FD_184306 | JGI IMG/M metagenome (GOLD analysis project Ga0207641, IMG submission 184306) | Switchgrass rhizosphere microbial communities from Kellogg Biological Station, Michigan, USA - KBS Switchgrass S6-2 (SPAdes) (version 2) | ecosystem: Host-associated > Plants > Roots >... | reverse complement strand
GTGCGAAACCGGCCCCGGGCCGGATCAAGGCGTGCAGCGCCTAGAGCCAGCCGGTCCGCCGGAACCGGTCGTAGAGCCAGATGCAGATCGCGACGATGATTCCAAGGACAACGAAATAGCCGTATCTTTCGTGGAGTTCGGGCATGTTCTGGAAATTCATCCCGTAGATTCCGGCGATCGCGGTCGGCACGGCGAGGATCGCGGCCCAGGCGGCGAGCTGGCGGGTGATCGTCCCGACCCGCTGCTGCTCGAGCAGGGTGCTCAGCTGGAACACCGAATTCAGGGCATCGCGCAGCGCGTCGACGCGCGACTGTACCCGCCGGACATGGTCCTGAACGTCGCTGAAATAGGGGCGGATATCCTCGTCGATGCTCGGCAGATCCTGGCGCGCGAGCTTGAGCGCGACTTCGCCCATCGGCCCGAGGATGCGCTGCAGCCGGGAAAGCTCGCGGCGGAGCGTGAAGATGTGATTGGTCTGCTCGCGGTCGAGGAAGCCGTCGGCCGCATGGGCTTCCATCTCGAGCACCTCTTCTTCGATGTCGTCGACCAGCGGGCCGTAGCCGTCGACGATGTAATCGAGCACCGCGTGGAGCAGATAGTCGGTGCCGTGCATCAGCAGCTTCGGCCGCTTCTCGAGCTGCTCGCGGAGCGCGGTATGGGCCCGCTCGGAGCCGTGGCGAACGGTGATGATGTGGCTGTGCCCGACGAAGATCGCGGTCTCGCCATATTCGATCGTCTCGCCCTGGAGGCGCGCGGTGCGGGCGACCACGAACAGCTGATCGTCATAGACGTCGATTTTCGGCAGCTGGTCGGCCGTGATCGCGTCCTCGACCGCGAGCGGATGAAGGTCGTAGCAGTTGGCGAGCGAGCGCATCTCATCCTGCGTCGGATCGGCGATTCCGATCCACACGAACTCGCTCTTGGCCTCGCGGCAATTGACCGGTTCGTCGATCTCGACCGACCGGACACGGTATCCGTCGCGGTAAAGATATGCGGCCACCACCGTCATCGCAGCCCCCGGGAGAATCCTGCGCCGGGACCGCTTCTAACAGTCGATCTGCGACAAGTCTGTTATTCTAGAGCAGGCCCAGCTTGCGCAGGCTCGCGCACTCCGCCCCGGCGAACACCAGATGGTCGAGGATGGCGCAGTCGAGCGCTTCGACGGCGGAGGCGAGGCGGCGGGTGGCCCGGCAATCGGATTCGCTCGGACGCGAGTCGCCGCTCGGGTGGTTATGGGCGAGGACGATTCCGGCGCTGCCGTGCTCGGCGGCGTCGATGACGATCTGGCGGAGCGGGAACCGAGCTCCGGTCTCGTCGCCCGCGTGGTGCGAGACATGGAGGCAATGCGCGCGGTCGTCGACATGCGCGACCCACAAGCTTTCAAGGCTCGGGTCGGATTCGGCGAAGCAGCCCGCGAAGAATGCCCTCGCGGCGGCCAGGCCGTCGAGCTTGAGCGGGTGTTCGGCACGCTGATACCGCATGGCTCGAAAGTAAGGGAGCCGCGCGTCCGCGCCCATCGGAGACGCATCCGGAACGGTCCTCCATAGTGGAGGTTGTTGGCGGCCCTTGGACGGAGCTGCGGTCCCGATTAGGGTGCGCGAACATGCGCCAGTACCTCGACCTCATGCAGCTGATTCTCGACCGCGGAGTCGAGCAGCAGGACCGCACCGGGACCGGCACCTTGTCGTGGTTCGGGGCGCAGCTGCGGTTCGACCTGGCCGACGGCTTTCCGCTGCTCACGACCAAGAAGCTGCACCTGCGCTCGATCATCGTCGAACTGCTGTGGTTCCTGCGCGGCGACACCAACATCGCCTGGCTCAAGGACCGCAACGTCCGCATCTGGGATGAATGGGCCGATGAGCAGGGGGACCTCGGCCCGGTGTACGGCAAGCAGTGGCGCGACTGGGAAGCGGCCGACGGCCGCCACATCGATCAGATCGCCAACCTGGTCGAGCTGATCCGGCGCGATCCCTATTCGCGGCGGCAGATCGTCACCGCGTGGAACCCGGGCGAAATCCAGCGCATGGCGCTCGCGCCCTGCCACTGCCTGTTCCAGACCCAGGTCGCGGCCGGCCGGCTCAACCTCCAGCTCTACCAGCGCAGCGCCGATCTGTTCCTCGGCGTCCCGTTCAACATCGCCAGCTACGCACTCCTGACCCACATGCTGGCGCGCGAATGCGGGCTCGAGCCGGGGGTGTTCGTGTGGACCGGCGGCGACTGCCACCTTTACTCTAATCACCTTGATCAGGCGCGGCTGCAGCTGACCCGCGAGCCGCGCGGCCTGCCGAAGCTGGTGATCAAGGATCGGGGCCAGTCGCTGTTCGATTATCAAGGCGAGGATTTCGTCTTCGAAAGCTACGACCCGCACCCGCATATCGCCGCCCCCGTCGCGGTCTGATCCCGCTTCGCCGTAACCCCAACGAAAGTTGCGGAAGCGCAATGGACCCGTTCGCGGAGCGCGGCGTTGGTCCCCCATTCGACAGGAGGACAACGATGATTCACAAGGTTCTCACCGTCGCGCTGATCGGCGCGGCCCTGGCGACTGCGGCATGCAACACCGTGCGCGGCGCCGCCCGCGACGTGAACTCGGTCGCCAACGCGGCCGATAATGCGATGTAACATACTGGAAGGACAAAGAGATGTTTCAGAAAGCTCTAACGGTCGTGCTGGTCGGCGCTGCGCTTGCGACCGCCGCCTGCAACACCGTCCGCGGCGCCGCCCGCGACGTGAATTCGGCTGCCAACTGCACTGAAAACGCAGTTCACGGCGGCCACTGCTAGGCTCGTTCAGCCTCTGGACAATCGGCCGTCTCTAGGACCATGATCGTTTCACAGGTCAAACAAAGGGAGCGGTCATGGTCCAGAAGCTTGCGGTCGTCGTTCTGATCGGGTCCAGCCTTGTCTGGCAGCTTGCAACACCGTGCGCGGCGCTGCCGCGGATGTGAATTCCGCTGCGAGCTGCACCGAGAACACGATGCATGGGGGCAAGTGCTGAGGCTCTAGCCAAACCGACGACAAGCAAAAAAAAACAGCCCCGCCGGATCGCTCCGGCGGGGCTTTTCTTATGCGCCGAGGCGCCGGCAATCAGTCTTTCAGATAGTCGCCCGCATCGGCGTCGAGGCCGTGGCCCGACGGCGTCACCGCGGCCAGCGGATCGGCGTTGAACGCCGCTTCCGGGCCCTGCGCCAGCTCGGCTGCATGCTCCTCGGCGGCGCTGTTGGGCAGGATCAGCGCCTCCTCGAGCTTGCGGTGCGCGGCGCGCAGCGCGGTGTCGCGAGCCGAAGCGGCGACGCGCAGGCGGTTCATCCCGGCGCCGGTCCCGGCCGGGATCAGGCGCCCGACGATGACGTTCTCCTTGAGGCCCTGGAGCGTGTCGGTCTTGCCCTGGACCGCCGCCTCGGTGAGGACGCGGGTGGTCTCCTGGAACGAGGCCGCCGAGATGAAGCTGCGGGTCTGCAGGCTCGCCTTGGTGATGCCGAGCAGCACCGGTTTGCCTTCCGCCTTCTTCTGCTTCTTCTCGAGCTTGGCGTTGAACTCGTCCATCTCGTCGCGATCGACCTGCTCGCCCGGGAGCAGCGTGGTGTCGCCGCCCTCGGTGATCTCGACCTTCTGCAGCATCTGGCGAACGATCACCTCGATGTGCTTGTCGTTGATCTTCACGCCCTGGAGCCGGTAGACCTCCTGGATCTCGCTGACGAGATATTCGGCGAGCGCCTCGACCCCGAGCACCTCGAGGATGTCGTGCGGATCGGGCGAGCCGCCGACGAGATTGTCGCCGCGCTTCACGAAGTCGCCTTCCTGGACCTCGATCATCTTCGACTTCGGCACCAGATACTCGACCGGCTCCGAACCGTCCTCGGGGACGATCGCGATCTTCCGCTTGGCCTTGTAGTCGCGCATGAAGGTGACCTTGCCGGAGACCTTGGCGATGATCGCATTCTCCTTCGGCTTGCGCGCCTCGAACAGCTCGGCGACGCGCGGCAGACCGCCGGTGATGTCGCGCGTCCGGGCCGCTTCGCGCGGCATACGGGCGAGCACTTCGCCGGCTTCGACCTGCTGCCCGTCCTCGACCGCGACGATCGCGCCCGAAGCCAGCCGGTAGACGCCCGCTTCCTTCGCCTTGGCGCCGGTGAGCGTCAGGCGCGGGTGCAGCGTCTCCTTCTTCGACTTGGTCACGTCGTCGGTGACCACGCGCTGGGTGATCCCGGTCGACTCGTCGACCTGCTCGGTCATCGTCCGGTTCTCGATCAGGTCCTGGTACTTCACGGCACCGGCCTTCTCGGTGATCACCGGGCTGAACGACGGATCCCACTCGGCGATGCGATCGCCGCGGCTGACGATGTGGCCGCTCTCGCACAGCAGGTGCGCGCCGTAGGGCACGCGGTGGGTCGACAGCTCACGCCCGTCCATGTCGACGATCGCGATTTCGCCCGACCGCGACAGCGACAAATGCCGCCCGCGCGGATCGACGATCGTCGGCATGTCGCGGAACTCGATCGTGCCGTCGACCGGGGACTCGAGGTTCGACTGCTCGTTGAGCTGGGCGGCGCCGCCGATGTGGAAGGTCCGCATCGTCAGCTGCGTGCCCGGCTCGCCGATCGACTGGGCGGCGATGACTCCGACCGCCTCGCCGATGTTGACCGGCGTTCCGCGCGCGAGGTCGCGGCCGTAGCATTTGGCGCAGACGCCCTGCTTCGACCCGCAGATCAGCGGCGAGCGGATCTTCACGCCCTGGACCCCGAACTCCTCGATCTGGGCAACCATCGCCTCGTCGAGCAGTGCGCCTTCCTCGATGACCACCTTGTCGGTCTTCGGATCGACGATGTCTTCAGCGGTGGTGCGTCCGAGCACTCGGTCGGCGAGCGAGGCGATCACCGCGCCGCCCTGGACGATTGCCCGCATCTCGAGGGCGCGGTCGGTACCGCAATCCTCTTCGATGATCACGGCGTCCTGCGACACGTCGACCAGGCGGCGGGTCAGATAGCCCGAGTTGGCCGTCTTGAGCGCCGTGTCGGCGAGACCCTTGCGGGCGCCGTGGGTCGAGTTGAAATACTCAAGGACGGTCAGGCCCTCCTTGAAGTTGGAGATGATCGGAGTCTCGATGATCTCGCCCGACGGCTTGGCCATCAGACCGCGCATGCCGGCCAGCTGCTTGATCTGCGCCTGCGAACCGCGGGCGCCCGAGTGGGCCATCATGTAGATCGAGTTGAGGTCCGCCTGGCGACCGTTGGCGAGCTTCGGCGTCGCCGAAATCTCCTTCATCATCGCCGTCGCGACCTGGTCGCCGCAGCGCGACCAGGCGTCGATCACCTTGTTGTACTTTTCCTGCTGGGTGATCAGGCCGTCCTGATACTGCTGCTCGTAATCCTTGACGAGCGCGCGGGTCTCCTCGACCAGCTTCTCCTTGTCCTTCGGGATGACCATGTCGTCCTTGCCGAAGGAAATGCCGGCGCGGAACGCGTGGCGGAAGCCGAGCTGCATGATCGCATCGGCGAACAGCACGGTCTCCTTCTGGCCGGTGTGGCGATAGACGATGTCGATGACGTCGCCGATCTCCTTCTTCGTCAGCACCCGGTTGACGGTCTCGAACGGCACCTTGTGGCTCTTCGGGAGAGTCTCGCCGAGCAGCATTCGGCCGGCGGTCGTCTCGAACCGCTTCATGTAGGTGTTGCCGTCCTCGTCGGTCTGCGGGACGCGGCTGATGATCTTCGAGTGCAGGGTGACCGCACCGGCCGAGAGCGCCTGGTGGACTTCCTGCATGTCCGACAGCATCATTCCCTGGCCCGGTTCATCCTCCTTCTCGAGGCTGAGGTAATAGAGGCCGAGGACCATGTCCTGCGACGGGACGATGATCGGCTTGCCGTTGGCGGGCGAGAGGATGTTGTTGGTCGACATCATCAGCACGCGCGCTTCGAGCTGGGCCTCGAGGCTCAGCGGGACGTGCACGGCCATCTGGTCGCCGTCGAAGTCGGCGTTGAACGCCGCGCACACCAGTGGGTGAAGCTGGATCGCCTTGCCCTCGATCAGCACCGGCTCGAACGCCTGGATGCCGAGGCGGTGGAGCGTCGGGGCGCGGTTCAGAAGCACCGGGTGCTCGCGAATCACCTCGTCGAGAATGTCCCAGACTTCCTTGCGCTCCTTCTCGACCCACTTCTTGGCCTGCTTCAGCGTCATGCTGAGGCCCTTGGCGTCGAGGCGCGAGTAGATGAACGGCTTGAACAGCTCCAACGCCATCTTCTTCGGCAGGCCGCACTGGTGGAGCTTGAGCTCCGGACCGGTGACGATGACCGAACGGCCCGAGTAATCGACGCGCTTGCCGAGCAGGTTCTGGCGGAAGCGGCCCTGCTTGCCCTTGAGCATGTCGCTAAGCGACTTCAGCGGGCGCTTGTTGGCGCCGGTGATCGTGCGGCCGCGGCGGCCGTTGTCGAACAAGGCGTCGACGGCCTCCTGGAGCATGCGCTTTTCGTTGCGGACAATGATGTCCGGCGCGCGCAGCTCCATCAGCCGCTTCAGGCGGTTGTTGCGGTTGATGACGCGGCGATAGAGATCGTTGAGGTCCGAGGTGGCGAAGCGGCCGCCATCGAGCGGGACCAGCGGGCGCAGCTCGGGCGGGATGACCGGAACGACTTCCATGATCATCCACTCGGGCCGGTTGCCCGACTCGAGGAAGCTCTCGACGACCTTGAGACGCTTGATGATCTTCTTCGGCTTGAGCTCCGACTTGGTCTCGGCCAGCTCCTTTAAGAGCTGCTCCTTCTCGCCCGCGAGGTCGAGGTCCATGAGCATGATCTTGACCGCCTCGGCGCCGATCCCGGCCGAGAAGGCGTCCTCGCCATATTCGTCCTGCGCCGACAGGAGCTCGTCCTCGGTCAGCAGCTGGTATTTCTCGAGCGCGGTCAGGCCCGGCTCGATCACCACATAGCTCTCGAAATAGAGGATCCGCTCGAGCTGCTTCAGCTGCATATCGAGCAGCAGGCCGATACGGCTCGGGAGGCTCTTCAGGAACCAGATGTGGGCGACCGGGGCGGCGAGCTCGATATGGCCCATGCGCTCGCGCCGGACCTTCGACACGGTCACTTCGACGCCGCACTTCTCGCAGACGATGCCCTTGTACTTCATGCGCTTGTACTTGCCGCACAAGCACTCGTAGTCCTTGATCGGGCCGAAGATGCGGGCGCAGAACAGGCCGTCACGCTCGGGCTTGAACGTGCGGTAGTTGATCGTCTCCGGCTTCTTGATCTCGCCGAACGACCAGCTGCGAATCTTGTCGGGCGAGGCGATGCCGATGCGGATCTCGTCGAAGGTCTCCGGCTTGGCGATCGGATTGGCGAAGGGGGTCAGTTCGTTCATTCTTTTCAACTCCTGCCCTCCCGCCTGGGCGGGAGGGTTGGGTGGTTATCTTCGATTATTCGGCGGCGAGGGCGGTCGGGGCGTCGTCCTCGGATTGGATGCTCTCGAGTTCGACGCTGAGGCCGAGTGAGCGCATCTCCTTGACCAGCACGTTGAAGCTTTCGGGGATCCCGGCCTCGAACGTGTCGTCACCCTTGACGATCGCCTCGTAGACCTTGGTCCGACCGATCACGTCGTCCGACTTGACCGTCAGCATCTCCTGCAGCGTGTAGGCGGCACCGTAGGCCTGGAGCGCCCACACCTCCATCTCGCCGAAGCGCTGGCCACCGAACTGCGCCTTGCCGCCCAGCGGCTGCTGGGTGACCAGGCTGTACGGGCCGATCGACCGCGCGTGGATCTTGTCGTCGACCAGGTGGTGCAGCTTCAGCATGTAGATGTAGCCCACCGTCACCTTGCGGTCGAACGGATCGCCGGTGCGGCCGTCGAACAGGGTCACCTGCCCCGAGTTATCGAGGCCGGCCTTGTCCAGCATCGCGGTCACGTCGGGCTCGCGCGCGCCGTCGAACACCGGCGTGCCCATCGGGATGCCGGCGGTGAGGTTGGAGGCGAGCTCCATCACCGCTTCGTCGTCGCGGGCGTCGATGTCCTTGGTGTAGGCATCGCCGTAGATGTCCTTGAGCTTGGTGCGAACCGCCTTGGCGTCCTTGCCGGTCAGCTCCTTGCCGCGCTCGTGGATCTCCTCGAGCATCTCCTGGATCTGCTTGCCAAGGCCGCGCGCGGCCCAGCCGAGATGGGTCTCGAAGATTTGGCCGACGTTCATCCGGCTCGGCACCCCGAGCGGATTCAGGACGATGTCGACCGGCGTCCCGTCCTCGAGGAACGGCATGTCCTCGTTCGGCAGGATGCGGCTGATCACGCCCTTGTTGCCGTGGCGGCCGGCCATCTTGTCGCCCGGCTGAAGCTTGCGCTTCACGGCGACGAACACCTTGACCATCTTGAGCACGCCCGGCGGCAGCTCGTCGCCGCGCTCGAGCTTCTCGACGCGGTCCTCGAAGCGCCGGTTGATTGCGCCCAGCGCCTCGTCATACTGCGCCTTCAGCGCCTCGATGTCGGCCTGGCGCTTGTCGTCCTTGACCGCGATCTTCCACCAGTCGTGACGGTCCGCGCTCTCGAGCGTGGCGTCGTCGAGGGTCGAGCCCTTCTTGATGCTCTTGGGCGCCGCGGTCGCAACCTGCTTCAACAGCATCTCCTTGAGGCGCGAGAAGGTGGCGCGGTTGAGGATCCCGCGCTCGTCGTCGGCGTCCTTCTTGAGCCGCTCTTTCTCCTCGGTCTGGATGGCCCGAGTGCGGTCGTCGATGTCGATGCCGTGCCGGTTGAACACCCGCACCTCGACCACCGTGCCGGACACGCCCGGCGGCAGCCGCAGCGACGTGTCGCGGACGTCCGACGCCTTTTCGCCGAAGATCGCGCGGAGGAGCTTCTCCTCCGGAGTCATCGGGCTTTCGCCCTTCGGCGTGATCTTGCCAACCAGGATGTCGCCCGGCTCGACCTCGGCGCCGATGTAGACGATGCCCGCCTCGTCGAGGTTGCGCAGCGCCTCCTCGCCGACGTTGGGGATGTCGCGGGTGATGTCTTCTGGCCCAAGCTTGGTGTCGCGGGCCATGACCTCGAACTCTTCGATATGGATCGAGGTGAAGACGTCGTCCTTCACGATCCGCTCGGAGATCAGGATCGAGTCCTCATAATTGTACCCGTTCCACGGCATGAACGCGACGAGCACGTTGCGGCCGAGCGCGAGTTCGCCGAACTCGGTCGAGGGGCCGTCGGCAATGATCTCGCCGGCCTCGACCGCCGCACCGACCTTCACCAGCGGACGCTGGTTGATGCAGGTGTTCTGGTTCGAACGCTGGAACTTCATCAGCGTGTAGATGTCGACCCCGGACTCGCCCGGCCTGAGCTCGCCTGTTGCGCGAACGACGATGCGGGCCGCGTCGACCTGGTCGACAATGCCCGACCGGCGCGCTGCGATCGCCGCGCCGGAATCGCGCGCCACCGTCTCCTCCATGCCGGTGCCGACCAGCGGCGCCTCGGCCTGGAGCAGCGGCACCGCCTGGCGCTGCATGTTCGATCCCATCAGGGCGCGGTTGGCGTCGTCATTCTCGAGGAACGGAATGAGCGAGGCGGCAACCGACACGAGCTGCTTGGGGCTGACGTCCATCAGCGTGATCTGGTCGCGCGGGGCGATCAGGAACTCGCCGTTGCGGCGGGCCGAGATGATTTCCTCGGCAAAGCCAAACTTGGCATCGAGCTCCGCGTTGGCCTGGGCGATCGTGTGCTTCGCCTCTTCCATGGCCGACAGGTAGACGACCTCGGTCGTCACCTTGCCGTCGACGACCTTGCGGTAGGGCGTTTCGATGAAGCCGTATTTGTTGACCCGGCTGAAGCTGGCGAGCGAGTTGATGAGGCCGATGTTCGGGCCTTCCGGAGTCTCGATCGGGCAGATCCGGCCGTAGTGGGTCGGGTGGACGTCGCGGACCTCGAAGCCTGCGCGCTCGCGGGTCAGGCCGCCCGGCCCGAGCGCCGAGACGCGGCGCTTGTGGGTGACCTCCGACAGCGGGTTGGTCTGGTCCATGAACTGCGACAGCTGCGACGAGCCGAAGAACTCGCGGACGGCAGCCACCGCCGGCTTGGCGTTGATCAGGTCGTTGGGCATGACCGTCGACACGTCGACGCTCGACATGCGCTCCTTGACCGCGCGCTCCATGCGCAGCAGCCCGACGCGGTACTGGTTCTCCAACAGCTCGCCGACCGAGCGGACGCGACGGTTGGCGAGGTTGTCGATGTCGTCGATCTCGCCCTTGCCGTCCTTGAGGTTCACCAGCTCCTGGACGACCGCCAGGATGTCCTCCTTGCGCAGCGTCGTGACCGTGTCCTCAGCGTCGAGGCCGAGGCGCATGTTGAGCTTGACCCGGCCGACCGCGGACAGGTCGTAGCGCTCGGGGTCGAAGAACAGGCCGTAGAACAAAGCGTCGGCGGTCTCGCGGGTCGGCGGCTCGCCCGGGCGCATCACGCGGTAGATGTCCGACAGCGCCTGGTCGCCGTCCTCGGCCTTGTCGGCCTTGAGCGTATTGCGCATCCACGGACCGGTATTGATGTAATCGATGTCGAGCAGCTCGAGATGGTCGACCTTGGCCTCGTCGAGCTTGGCCAAATTCTCCGGGCTGACCTCGTCGCCGGCCTCGATGAAGATCTCGCCGGTCTTCTCATTGATCAGATCGTAGGCCGAATAGCGGCCGAAGATTTCCTCGGTCGGGATGATGACGTTCTTCAGGCCGTCCTTGCCCGCCTGGTTGGCGCGGCGCGGCGTGATCTTCTCATTGGCCTTGAACACGATCTCGCCGCTGTCGGCGTCGACCACCTCGTGGTTCGGCTTCTGGCCGCGCCACGCGTCGGGCGAGTAAGGAATCTGCCAGCCGTTCTTGCCGCGCACGTAGCCGACGCGCTTGTAGAAGGTGTTGAGGATCTCCTCGCTGGTCATGCCGAGCGCATGCAGCAGCGCCGTGACCGGGAGCTTGCGCTTGCGGTCGATCCGGACGTTGACGATGTCCTTGGCGTCGAACTCGAAGTCGAGCCAGCTGCCGCGGTAGGGGATGACGCGCGCGGCGAAGAGATACTTGCCGCTGGCGTGGGTCTTGCCGCGGTCGTGGTCGAACAGCACGCCCGGCGAGCGGTGCATCTGCGACACGATGACGCGCTCGGTGCCGTTGATGATGAAGGTGCCGTTCATGGTCATGAGCGGCATGTCGCCCATGTACACGTCCTGCTCCTTGATATCGATCACCGACTTGGCCTCGGTCTCGGGATCGATCTCGAACGTGGTCAGGCGCAGGGTGACGCGCATCGGCGCGGCATAGGTCAGGCCGCGCTGGCGGCACTCGTCGGTGTCGTACTTGGGCTCTTCGAGCTCATAGCGATCGAAGTCGAGGTGCGCGGTGCCGGCGAAGTCGACGATCGGGAACACCGAGCGCAGGGTCTTCTCGAGGCCCGAGACATAGCCGGTCTTGGGGTCCGAGCGGAGGAACTGCTCGTAGCTCTCGCGCTGCACCTCGATCAGGTTCGGCATTTCGCTGATTTCGTGGATGTTTCCGAAAATCTTGCGGATACGCCGCGAGTTGGTCTTCAGCCCGCTCGTGGTCTTCCGGGTCGAGTCGATCGCTTTGGTGGCCATGTGCTTCCCTGCGCTGGGCGGGGACGCACGTCAGCGCCCCGCCTGAAACTGCCGGCATCGCCGGCGATGGTTTGGAGCGCTTGCCCCGCGACCCTCTCCAATGCGTTCGGTCCGTGCGCCGTTCGGACCCTGTCCCGGAGAGGACGGGAAAAGCCCCGGGCGCACGTCACCGTGCGGCGGAGCCGTTATTTGTTGGATGGGGCGGATATAGTCATTTGCCAGCGCCGCGCAAGAGGGTGGCGCCGGGAATCAGTCGCTCAGTCGCCGAACGAATGCACTCAGGCCCCAGATGAGATCGGCCTTCACTTGCCGGCCGTCTTTAGCGGCGGCGTCGGGATCGCCGGCCCAGGCGGCGAGGGCGAGCCCCGCTCCATTGAGATAAGCCCCGAGCGTCCGGGCCCGCGCGAGCGCTTTCCGGCTTTCGAATCCCAGAGCGACAAAGCGGTCGATCACTCGTGCGGCCGCCGCGCGCGCCCGCTCTCCCTTCCAGCGCCGAGTGGCGATCAGTTTGAACGTGCCTGGATGGGTCTGGGCGAGCGAAAGGTAGGCCGTCGCTTCCTCTGCCAAGGCGTCTGTGGGGCGGGATGCCGCGCTGGCGGGAATCGAGGCCAGAAGTTCGTCGACCATCGCGTCCTTCAGCGCCTCCATGCTCGGGACATGGTGATACAGGGACATTGCTTCGCACCCGAGATCTTGGGCGAGCTTGCGCGCGCTGAGCTCTTCCAGGCCATGCTGCTCAACGCGGGCGATTGCCGCCTCGACGATGAGCGCCCGGTCGAGCCTTGGGCGCCTGCTCCGCGACGTTGGTTTCGATTCCATCTTGACACCTTACACTGTAAGACATAATGGTCAACCTTACAACGTAAGGAGATTGTGATGAAGAGCTATTTGCTGGGCCTCGGAATCCTGCTGCTGTCCGCCGGCGCTGGTGCGGCGCCTCAACCGGCCAACGAACGGACCGCCGCGCATGTCTTTCTGGTCAAGATGGGCAGGGGCG
>Ga0207641_10004178_pt1 | contig 12579 bp, 13 predicted proteins | sample KBSSwiS62_FD_184306 | JGI IMG/M metagenome (GOLD analysis project Ga0207641, IMG submission 184306) | Switchgrass rhizosphere microbial communities from Kellogg Biological Station, Michigan, USA - KBS Switchgrass S6-2 (SPAdes) (version 2) | ecosystem: Host-associated > Plants > Roots >... | reverse complement strand
TTCGACCGTCAACACTGCCCCGCAGCACGGATTGACGCGACCGCCGTCCGCAGCTTACACTCTCCCTACAATTTGCAGGCAAGGGCAGCGGGGAAGGCCGTGCGATTCGGCCGCGGTCCCGCCACTGTAATCGGCTCCAAGCCGTAAGCCAGGCTACCCTCCCATGCCGCGGTTCGCGAAACTCCTCGCGAGAGGGAGTTGCGCTGGTGGCCCGAGACTCGCGGGCCATTTTTGTTTGTATGTCGCAGACAAGGAATCGGCTCGTTAGGGCGAGCCTTCGCCAATTTGAGTTACCGTATCCCAATACATCTGCGCCGCATCGCCGCGATTGGTATTCTCTTTTGCGTGGCGCTTTTCTTTGGCGTCCGAGCAAACGCCGAACAAGCCAACGCATCGGCAGCTCGCGGATCCTTCCGCACGGTTTCCGACGAGACCGGCCGCACGGTTCGTATCCCCGTTCCCGTCCGCCGCATCATCTCCCTGGCTCCCAGCGTCACCGAATCGATTTACGCCCTCGGCCTTGAAAATCTTCTCGTGGGTGACACCGATTATTGCGACTACCCCGAAGCGGCTACAAAAGTCCACAAAGTTGGCGGCGCCACCAACCCCAGTCTCGAAGAAATTGCGCAACTTCGGCCCGACGTCGTGCTCGTCATCAAAAGCCTGAACCGTCTGGAAACGGTCCAGCAACTCGAGCGCCTCGGCATCGCCACCTATTCCACCGACCCGCACAGTTTGGACGAGATTCGCACCTCCCTTCGCCGCCTCGCCGACGTCTTGGGAAATCCGGCGGCAGGGGAGGCTTTGGATGCCGGCCTTTTGCAAAAAGAAAGACTCCTGCAGCAAAAATTGCAGGCAGCTCGACCCACGCGCGTGCTCTTTGTGGTGTGGACGGAACCTTTGATCTCTGTCGGCAAACACACCTTCATCGCCGACGCGCTGGCGCATGCTGGAGCAGTCTCGGTCGTTGAGTCCTCGCAGGACTGGCCACAGATCAGCCTGGAAGAAATGGTTCGCTTGCAGCCGGATTTTCTGGTTTTTGCCAACAGCCACTCCGAAAACGTGACGCGCGACGTCGAAGCCCTTGCCAAACGCCCGGGCTGGGATCTGCTCGACACCGTGAAGCGGCGCAAGTTTGCTGTGGTCAGCGACGCCGTGAACCGGCCCGCCCCCCGCTTGTTCGCAGCGGTGGAAGACTTGGCACGCCAGCTCCATCCCGAAGTCTTCGGGGAATCGTCGCCGCTACGGAATGCTAACTCGGCTTCCAGGGACAATAACTGATGCGGCCACTTACGGTTAGCCGCCTTCTTATCCAATGCTTGATCCTGGCGATCATTCTTTTTTGCGTGATGGTGCTCGCGCTCAAGTTCGGCGCCATTCACGTGTCGCTCTATGGACTCGGCCGCAATCTTCTCCGCGTTTTTCTAGGCAAGACCAGCGACATCGCCACCGAATACAGCCTCATTCTCAATCTCCGCCTCCCGCGTATTCTTCTGGGCGCCTTTGTCGGCGCGGCTCTCTCCATCGCCGGCACTAGTTTTCAGGCGTTACTCCGCAACCCACTCGCCGATCCGTACGTTCTGGGCGTCTCATCTGGCGCAGCTTTGGGCGCTATCTTTGCGCTGTTGGTCGAGCCGCATCTGGCGTTACCACCTGAAATCGCGGCGGTCTTCACTCCCCTCGGCGCTTTTTTGGGGGCCGCTATCGCCATCACCTCCGTTTATTTCCTCGGGCGCCGCGATGGCCGCATCGATAGCAGCACGCTTTTATTGGGCGGCGTTATCGTCGCCTCGCTGCTCTATGCCGTGATCATCCTCCTGCTTACCACATTGCCCAGCAGCAATTTCCGCGGCATGGCATACTGGCTCATGGGCGACCTTTCCGGCGTCCCATCGCGGCCGCTGGCTTGGGTCTTGCGCATAGGCTTTGCCGTAGCTGCCGTGGTCATTTACACCACAGCCTCCGATCTCAACCTCCTGCTCTCCGGCGAAAAAGAGGCCATGCATCTCGGCGTCGACGTTCGCCGCGTCCGCATCGTGGTCTACCTCGCCGCTTCCGCGCTCACCGGCCTTGCCGTAGCCGTCAGCGGCTCCATCGGCTACGTGGGACTCCTGGTGCCGCACGTCATGCGCATGATCTACGGCTCCGACCATCGCATCCTGCTTCCCGCCGCCGCATTCGGCGGAGCCATCGCAGTGGTCTTTGCGGACATCCTCGCGCGCACGATCGCGGCGCCTAGCGAACTTCCCGTCGGCGCCATCACTGCCATCGCCGGCGCGCCTCTTTTCATCTATCTCCTGCGCCGGAGGTTCGCATGACCTCCGCTGTAAAATCCTCGGCCTCCCGCGCCACCGCCGAGGTGACACGTAATACAAACGAACCGCGTCTCAGCGTCGAGCAGGTCAGCTACGCTTACGCGCCCAATCCGCAACAAGCGCCCGTCTTCACACTCGAAGCCACCAGCTTCCAGGCCAAAGCCGGTGAAGTTGTCGCCGTCCTCGGCCCCAACGCCAGCGGCAAGTCCACCTTGCTGCAAATCATTTCCGGCGCGCTTCCGCCGCTCTCCGGTCGCGTTCTCCTCAACGGCAACGTTACCCACCAACTCGAGCCGCGCACTCGCGGCCAGCGCATCGCCATGGTCCAGCAGGAAAGCCAGCTCCTCTTTCCTTCCAAAGCTTGGGAGTTCGTCCTGCAGGGCCGCCATCCTTACGGCAAATCCTTGCGCTTCGAATCCGACGAAGACGTCACCATCGCGCAAAATGCCCTCGCGCAAGTCGGCGCCGAACATCTCGCCGATCGCTGGATGGACCAAATCTCCGGCGGCGAAAAACAGCGCGTCATCCTAGCTCGCGCTCTCGCCCAGCAGCCGCTTCTCCTCCTTCTCGACGAGCCGACGCTCCATCTCGATATCGGCGCGCAAGTTGATCTGCTCGAAACCTTGCGCCGCCTCGCCGCCGAAAATCGCTACACCGTGGTCGTAGTCACGCATGAACTCAACCTCGCCGGCGAATACGCCGAGCAGGTAGTCTTGCTGCAAAAAGGCAAGGCCCTGCGCGTCGGTCCGCCCGCCAGCGTCTATCAGCGCGATTTGCTCGAGCAGGTTTTCCAGACACAACTCACCGTGGAGACCGGCGCGTCCGGTCGCCCCCGCGTGAGCATCCTGCCTGGACCGCAGTAAATGTTGTCATTCCGAGCGCGGCTTTTGCGCGAGGAATCTGCTTCTCCCGGCCGCGCAAATTTTACTGCGGCTTTCTAGCAACCCACAGTGGGCTATGCCCCTCCACAATAATCGCGGACTTCGTGCACGGGAAGACGGAGCTGTTTGCAGCAGCGGCTTTAACCCGCCGTTTCTGCAAAAGCCAGCCGTCGCCGCCGCGCGACTGTAAAGCGGAATTCGCAATCTGCCACTGCGAAAAGTGCTTCGAAGGGAATGCACGCTCGCGGGAAGGCGCTTGTAGCACCGCCGCCAAGCCAGGAGACCGGCGAGGTCCGCAGTCCTGTTTCGCCAGACCATTGGTGGAAATGGGAACAGCCTTCAACTCCCGCGCGTGAGGGAGCGGAGGAGACCGATGAAAACTTTTCTGCTTGGCGTTCTCACTTGTCTGATTTGCTTCAGCACCACCGCAAGTTCATCACCGCAATCCCAATCGCCCGATGTGCAACTCAAAGGCACTCTCCTCGATGCCAGCGGTGCCGGCATCGGCGGTGTTCAGGTCGTCGCGCAACTCGCCAACGATACACAATCGCATCTCTGGAAAGCCACCAGCACTACCGACGGCGCCTACACGCTGACGCTTCCTGCCGGCAACTACCATGTCGTTTTCGCGCGCAAGCCTTTCGCCACGCGCGAATTCGATCTCGACCTCAGCGCCACCGAATCACTGCGCACACTCGATCTCCGCCTCGACCTCGAGCGCCTATCTTCCAGCGTAGTCGTCACTGCGCAGCCTCAGCCGCTGCCAATTCAGCAGACCAGCGCACCGGTGGACGTCATCACCCGCGACGACATCAATGCTCGCCTCTCCGTCACTCTGCCCGACGCGCTGCTCACCTCTCCCGGTATCGCCATTGGCCGCACAGGTCCGACCGGTGGCTCCGCTTCCGTCTTTCTTAACGGCGGCAACTCCGCCTACGCCAAAGTCCTCGTTGACGGCACTCCCGTCAACGAGCCCGGCAACGCCGTTGACTTCGCCAACTTCACCCTCGACAACATAGACAAAGTCGAAGTCGTCCGCGGCGCCGAATCCGCCATTTACGGCTCGGATGCCGTTTCCGGCGTCATTCAGGTCTTCACCCACCGCGGCACAACGCGTGTTCCAGAAGTCTTGATCTTCGCCGAAGGCGGAAGTTTCGACACTGGACGCGGCGGCGCGCAAATCAGCGGTCTCTTCGGCAATTTCGACTATTCCGGAGCTGCCTCTTACTTCTCCACCAACGGCCCGCAGGACCAGAACACTTTTCTCAACCGCACCCTCTCAAGCAACTTCGGTTACCGCCTCGGCGAAGATAATCAGCTCCGCCTCACGCTGCGAAATAACACCAGCAACGCGCAAACTTCCGGCCAGACTCTTCTCGAACCCGCCAACCCCGATGCTCACACCGACTACCATTTTTTCAGCTCCAACGCCCGCTGGGACTTCGTCACCGGCAAACGCTGGCATCACCAGCTCATGGGTGCCGAATCCTACAATCGCCAGTTCACCGCCAATCCGATTCAAAGCTTTTATGCGACGGATCCGTTCGCGTTCTGCCCGCAAAGCAATCCTGCCGCCGTCGCTACCGCCGAATTCTGCGACTTCACCGATTCCGGCAGCCACTACCAGTACAACCGCGCCAGCCTCAACACGCAGTCCAGCTATTTGCTGGAAAATTTTTCCGCCACCGCCGGCTATCAGTACGAAGTCGAAAATGCCTCCATTCCCTTTCTTGCGCAAGGTCACGTTCGTCGCAACAATCAGGCCGGCTTTCTCGATTTTCGCTACTCGCCGCATGCGCGTGCTTCGCTGAACTTCGGCGCACGCGCCGAAGCCAACGGCTACTTCGGCACACGCGTTGTCCCTCGCGCTGGCGCTTCGCTCGCTCTTCTGCAGGGCCGCGGCTTCTGGGGCGAAACCCGCCTCCGTGCCTTCTACGGCCAAGGCATGAAGGAACCGCGCTTCGATCAGCTTTTCGACGATCAGTTCGGCGACCTCGGCAATCCCAACCTCAAACCTGAATCCAGCAAAACCTGGACCATCGGCCTCGACCAGAAACTCGCTGGCGATCGCGTCCGTCTGACCGGCGAATATTTTTCCAGCCGCTTCTACGACATGATCAGCTTCGCTTTTTGCGATCTCTCCAACAATTTCTGCGACCTTCCGCCGGGCGCCGGGCCCCTTTTTGGCTTCGGATACTTTTTCAACACCGACCGTTCTCGCGCCCGCGGGACCAACATCACCGCGGAAGCGCGCCTCAACCGCTGGCTTCGCGTTCGCGGCAACTATACCTACGACGACAGTCTCGTCCTCGACGCTCCCAACGTTTTCGATCCAGCCCAACTTCCCGGCAATCGTCTGATTCGTCGTCCTGTCAATTCCGGCTCGATCACCGCCTTGGCCAACTGGCGCCGCCTGGGCGTAGTTCTTTCCGGGTATTTTTCCGGCCGGCGTACGGACAGCGACTTCCTCGGCCTTGGGCTCAACCGCACGCCCGGTTATGCCCGCTTCGACTTGGCGACCACGTATCAATTCGCGCCCGGCATCTCCGCCTACCTCCGCGCCGCCAATCTTTTCGACAAGTCTTATCAGGACGCCCTCGGTTACCCCGCTCTCGGCCGCGAACTCCGCATCGGTATGAACTACCGCTTCGGAGGAAAAATGTAGCAGCCGCCTGCTGTGTAGCGGCGCAGCATGCTGCTCCGCATCTGGGCGCGGTGTAAACCCCGAAAGGCTCTAGCAGATGCAAGCTACCTCGGCGCCATCCCATTCATCAAGTGCCCCCAAGCCCGTCCTTTTCTGCTGGAGCGGGGGCAAAGACAGCGCTCTTGCACTGCACGCCCTCAGTCATCGGGCAGACGTCCGTGTCACCGGCCTGCTCACTACCGTCACCGACGAATACGACCGCATCAGCATGCACGGCGTTCGTCGCGGATTACTCCTCCAGCAAGCCCAATTTCTCGGCCTGCCGCTGCACGAAGTGCGCATCCCGCTGCAGTGCGTCAATCCGATTTACGAATCCCGCATGGAGCAGGCTCTCCGCGTGCACCTCGCTGAAGGTGTCCGCACCGTTGCCTTCGGCGACATTTTCCTCGAAGATCTGCGCGAGTACCGCGAACGCAACCTCGGCAAACTCGACATGCGGGCCATCTTCCCCATCTGGAAGCACGACACCAGAGAACTCGCCCGCGAATTCTGCCAACAGGGATTCCGCGCTATTGCCGTCTGCATCGACTCGAAAAAAATGGACCGCAGCTTCGCCGGCCGCGAACTCACCGCCGATTTTTTCTCCGATCTTCCTGCAGGCGTAGATCCTTGCGGCGAAAACGGCGAATTCCACACCTTCGTCTTTGCCGGACCAATTTTTAGCAGGGCCATCGGAGTGCAGCGCGGTGAGGTTGTCGACCGCGGCGGTTTTACGTTTTGTGACCTGAAGGAGCAAACGCCATGAAGTCCGAAAATGAAAACAGCGATCGCAATCTCTATCTCCTACGTTTTGTCATCGTAGCTTTAATCATCTTCGCTGCCGCCGCTCTCCGCATTCTTCCACACCCATTGAACTTCACTCCCATCGGTGCGATGGCCATCTTCGCCGGTTCGTTTTTCCGCAACCGCTGGCTCGCTTTCCTGTTACCGCTTGCCGCTCTCTTTGCTGGCGATCTTTTCGTCGGCCTCTACAAACTTATGTTCATCGTGTACATCAGCTTCGCTCTAGGCGTCGCCATCGGCCGCTGGCTCGTCCAGTCCCGCACTGTTGCCCGCATCGGCGGCGCCGTCTTCCTCAGCGCCCTGCAATTCTTCGTCATCACCAATTTCGGGATGTGGGCTTTGAGCGATTTCTACCCGAAAACATCCACCGGCCTCACCGCCTGCTTCGTCAATGCCATGCCCTACTTCTGGAATACGCTCGCCGGTGACGCGCTTTACGCCGCGATCCTCTTTGGCGGCTTTGCCCTCGCGGAAAAATTCCTGCCCCTGACAGCCCCGGCCGGGAAGGGCGGTGCTTATGAACTGTGAGACCTCTCGTGGAACACCGCTGCATAACGATGTCCCGTGCAATGTCCCGCGCGTCGGCGTCGGCGTGCTCCTGGTCGACGCGCAAGGCCGTGTTCTCCTCACCTTACGCAAGCGCTCCCCCGAAGCCGGCTGCTGGAGCATCGTTGGCGGAAAAGTAGACTTTCTGGAGAAGCTGGAACAATGCGCCGTACGCGAAGCCCACGAAGAAGCCGGAGTCGAAGTCGAATTGCTTCGCCTCTTATGCGTAACCGACCATGTTTTGCCCAACGAGGGGCAACATTGGGTCGCGCCGGCTTACCTGGGGCGAGTGATAGGCGGGGAACCCCGAAATTGCGAACCGGACAAGACGCTAGAAGTGAAGTGGTTTGCTCTCAGCAGCGTTCCTGAAAATCTGACTATGACGGCTCGGAACGCCATCGCCGCTTATCTTCGACGGCAGGACGCCAGCTGAACAAACCGTCTGCTCAGTGAGCTTGAATTGCGGCCGAATACGCGGCCTTCGCGATGCGCGCAATCACGGCCTCACGCGTCTTTTCATCAGCTCTTGAATCCGTCACAAAAACCGCCAGGGCCAGCTGCCGTCCATCTGGCAGCGTAATCAGCCCCATATCGTTCGTCGCTGATGCCACGCCGTCTTGCACTCCCGACGTGCCTGTCTTGTGCATCACGATCGTGCCCGCCGGTAACTCAGCCTTCATGCGGTGCGCGCCGGTGGGCGAATCCTTCATCCACCCAAGCAGCAGTTGCGTGTGTTCGGCCATCAGCGGAGAGTTGTCGCTCAATCGCCGAAGCAGTTGCACCGCTCCTGCCGGCGCAAACCAGTTCCGGTATTGTGCCGACGCGTCGCGATGCAACATGTGCTCGCCATCCTCCAGATGAAAGCCTCGGACGCCCAGCGATTGGATATACGCACCCACTTCAGCCGGTCCACCCGTCACCCGCAGCACAGTGTCCGCTGCCGCGTTATCGCTCAGCGACGCCGCCAATCGCAGCAACTCGCGCAAGGGAACATCCACGTCGCCGTTCGGATAGTTGTCCTGCAACGGACTGTACGTTTCCGGCAGGATCCGGTCACTCGGCAAAAACCGGATCGCTTTGTCCAACGAAAATTTCCCCTGCTCCACCAGGTGCAGCGCATACACGGCCAGCGGCAGCTTGAAGATCGACTGCATCGGCGGGTTCGAATGCGCCTCCAGGTCGCAATTCAAACTGGATCCCGGCAGCGAGCAAGCCACTGCCACTTTGCCTCGAGCGTCCCCGGCAATTTTCCGGATTTCCTTCTGCAGAGGAGTTTGTGCGGGAAGAGAACTCGTCAATAGAAACAGAACAAGTACAAATGGCATCTCAGCAGGATAACAAACGACACGCGGTCTGCACTTTTCGCGTTTTGGGAAATTCCACTGCCTCCATTACCTCCCACTGGGACAAGATTCACCCGGCCTTATACGGTTTATATGGTACTATACCTTATGAGTATCTAGAGTCCTGGTTCAGGGACACTCACATACCCTTCTATACGCCTTTTATCGCCGCTAAGTCCTTTCCCTGCCACACATCCGAGAAACGCACCTGCAAACTCCCTTGCCGCGCTTACAAAGGCGGCCCCTTCCAAGTCCTTTGCGGTGGGTCCTGCTGCCGACCTCGATCGCAGTTTTTTTCCCAACCACTTTCCCTTCGAGTAGGTCGGACTTAGCCAAGTGCTATAATTTGGCGACGCTATGATCAGGAACGCCGCAGAAATGGCAATCGCGCCGGAGGTTATGGCGAAATACGAAGTCGTGATCGGCCTCGAAGTCCACGTTCAACTGCTCACCAAGACCAAAATCTTTTGCGGCTGCTCCACGCAATTCGGGGACGCGCCCAACGTCAACACTTGCCCGATCTGTCTCGGGCTGCCCGGAACGCTACCCGTCCTCAATAAACGCGCAGTCGAGCTCGGCATCGAAGCCGCACTCGCGCTGAATTGTACCGTGCACGAGCACTCTCGCTTTGCGCGCAAAAATTATTTTTATCCCGACCTGCCTAAGGGCTACCAGATTTCACAATACGAATTGCCACTGGCCACCGACGGCCACATTGATATCGAAGTTGGCGGCTTGCCCGCCGGGGTGGGCGCAAAAAAGCGCATCGGCATCACTCGTCTGCATCTTGAGGAAGACGCCGCCAAAAATCTCCACGAAGGTTTCAAGGATTCCGCTACCAAGGGTTACGTCGACTACAACCGCTGCGGCACTCCCCTCGCCGAAATAGTGAGCGAACCGGACATGCGCTCGCCGGAAGAAGCCTATGCGTATCTCACCACGCTGCGGCAGATCATGCTCTACACCGGCGTCAGCGACTGCAACATGGAAGAAGGATCACTCCGCTGCGACGCCAACGTAAGCGTGCGGCTAAGGGGCGCGAAGGAATTCGGCACCAAAGTCGAAGTCAAGAACCTCAACTCTTTTCGTTTTCTGGTCAAAGCGCTGGAGCACGAAATCGACCGCCATATCGGCGTCATCGAAAGCGGCGGAAAAATTGTCCAGGAGACGCGCCTTTGGCACCAGGCCGAAGGCTACACCGTGTCCATGCGCTCCAAAGAAAAAGCGCACGATTACCGTTATTTCCCAGAGCCGGATCTCCTTCCTGTGCAGGTAAGTGCAGTGTGGCGTGAAGCGGTGCGCACCGCGCTACCTGAACTTCCAGCTGCGAAGCGCAATCGTTTCGTGGCGAGCTACGGTGTGACTCCTTACGACGCCGGTGTCCTCACGGACTCCACCGATCTCGCGCGCTACTTCGAGGAAACCGTGAAAGCCGGCGCGCCCGGCAAAGCCGCCGCCAACTGGATGCAAACCGAGCTACTGCGTCGCTTGAACGACAGCGGCAAGGAAATCACAGCCAGTCCGGTCTCGCCCAAAGCGCTGGCCGAACTGATCCGGCTGGTCGAAGGCGGCAAAATCACCGGAGCCGTCGCCAAGAAAGTTTTCCCCAGAATGTTTGAAGATGGCCGCGGCGCCGCGCAAATCGTTGAAGCCGAAGGCCTCGGCGCGCAAGTCAGTAGCGATTCGCTCGACCAAATCGCCCGCGAAGTGATCGACAAAAATCCCGACAACGTCGCCAAATATAAATCCGGCAACGAAGGCGTCTTCAAATTTTTTGTGGGCCAGGTAATGAAAGGTACGCGCGGCCAGGCCAACCCGCAAGCGGTCAACGAAGTGCTAAAGAAGTTACTCGGCTAGGAGCCGAATTTGAAGAGGCCACCTTCAGGTGGCTTCTTTCAGGATAAGACGATGCTGAAAATTGGTCAAAAAGCCCCAGACTTTGCCCTGAAAACCGACGCTGGAAGCGAACTCTCTCTGAAGGGCTTCACGGGCAAACGCGTCGTGCTGTTTTTCTTCCCCAAAGCCAACACTCCGGGTTGAACCACCGAAGCGTCCGAGTTTCGCGACGCAAAGAAAGAATTCGACAAGCTGAACACCGTGATCCTGGGCGTCAGCCCCGATCCGGAAGCGGCATTGGCGAAATTCAAAACCAAACAAAAACTGAATTTTCCGCTGGCTGGCGATCCCTCGCGCAAAATGATCGAAAACTACGGCGTGTGGCGTCCCAAGAAATTCATGGGCCGCATTTTCCCCGGCACTGTCCGCAGCACGTTCCTGATCGGCGCCGACGGCAAAGTCGAACACATCTGGGACCCCGCCAAAGCCAAAGGCCACGCCGCCGAAGTCTTGACTAAAGTAAAGGACCTAGGGTGATTGCTCCTGCCGGTCATTCCGAGCGAAGCGAGGAATCTGCTTTTTTCGTTGTTTAAAGCGAGCAGCGCAAGTCGCCGGAATCGAGAACGGGTACAACCAGGAAGTTGTCGATCAAGCGGGTCTTGCCAATAAAAACGGCAAGCAAAACATAGGTGGAGCGCGAACCGATGCGCGCCACCGGCTCAAACGCATCCGCATCCGCGACTTCCACATAGTCCGCGCGAGCGAGTTTCTCCTCGGCCAGGACTTTGCGAACGGTGTTTTGCAAAGTGAGCGCGTCGCGTGCGCCCGCTGCAACCTCGCGGCAGCCCGCTTGCAGCGCGCGATGCAGCACAGTCGCGGCGCGACGTTCCTCCGGATTCAGATACGCGTTACGCGAGGACAGCGCCAGCCCGTCGGACTCGCGCACGATGGGACACAGCACCAATTCCACATCGGAGTTCAGGTCCTGCAGCATGCGCTGGAGTATGCGAGCCTGCTGCGCGTCTTTCCTTCCGAAAAACGCATACTGCGGCTGCGCGATCTCGAAGAGTTTATGAACCACGGTAGCTACGCCGCGAAAATGTCCGGGCCGCGATCGGCCTTCGAGGCGATCACTCAGTCCTTCGACGGTGATGTAGGTGCTAAATCCCTGCGGATAGATTTCTTTCGCTTCCGGAGCGAACAGGATATCCGCGCCGGCGGATTCGAGTTTCGCGACATCCGTTTCGAAAGTGCGCGGATATTTGGAGAGATCTTCGTTGGGGCCGAATTGCATGGGATTGACGAAGATGGATGCAAACACTTTGGAGCATTCGGATTTGGCGCGGCGCAGCAGAGACAAGTGGCCGTCGTGGAGCGCACCCATCGTGGGCACCATGCCGATAACGTGATTTTCGGCGAGGGCTTGCCGCGCGGCCTGCTTCATCCAGGAGACGGTGCGAATGATTTCCATCGGCGAGCGTTTAGCAAGTCCGCTTCGGCGAATTGGTCGCGTAGAGAATCATGCGGAGGCGGCGAGAGAGCGTTCGCGATAGAAGTGCATGAGGTCGGTGAGGATAGGCTTGGCACCGAGCTGTCGAATCATGGTGGCGACCTGACCACGATGATAGGTGCCGTGATTCGCTAGATGCTGCAGCGATTGCCACAGAGGATTTTTGTATATCCCGAAGTTGAGCGTTTTGTATTCGAGGACACGATCGAGTTCGGCCTGGGTGATGCCGTTGACGTAGGCGAGAAGTTTTTCGGCTTGCGGCCTCCAGTGTTCCCGCAACGCGGCGACGGTTTGAATAGAGGCGTCATTGGGAATCGCGGTAGGCGAGTTACCCAGGAAACGTTCAAACCAGATCCATTCGCCACCGCATATGTGGACCAGGGTGTCGCGGATGGACGAGAAACTGGAACCGAGTTGTTTGGTGAATTGATCGTCGGTGAGTTGCACCGCGGCTTCGAGCGCGCGCTGGTTGGCCCAGTGGTTGTAGTCGAAGAGCTGGCGCGTGAGTTCCGGGGTCATGGGTTGCTCCTATTCTCGGCAGACAAACGCAGATTCCTCGCTTTGCTCGGCAAGACAACACTGCGGTGAAGGATGGTGCAGAACGATGTTGCGCTCTGAAACATTGGGGAACGGTTAGTCAGAGAGTTCGACGTCGAAGTTG
>Ga0207641_10004176_pt1 | contig 12581 bp, 9 predicted proteins | sample KBSSwiS62_FD_184306 | JGI IMG/M metagenome (GOLD analysis project Ga0207641, IMG submission 184306) | Switchgrass rhizosphere microbial communities from Kellogg Biological Station, Michigan, USA - KBS Switchgrass S6-2 (SPAdes) (version 2) | ecosystem: Host-associated > Plants > Roots >... | reverse complement strand
CTCACCCCGCCCCGACCCACCCCGCCGCGACCCACGCCGCCCCGACCCACCCGGCCCCGGCCAGCGCCGCTCGCGCCCGGCTCGGGCAGCCCCAGCCTCGACTCCAGCAGCCACGTGTTCAAGGGAGACAGCGCGATGGCCGACCGCACCCCCGCCACGGACCCGGGCTCCGGCGTCGCCGAGGGCGCCGGTACTGACAGCGCCGGCGGCGGGGTCCTCGTCGACGGCCGGCCAGCGACCGCCGTGGCGACCGGCGGCGGCCGGCCGGGGGCGCGCCGCGTGGTAATCGCCGTGGGCGCGCTGCTCGCGGTCGGGCTGGCCGCCCTCGCCGGAACCCAGGCGCTGAACGGGACCACAGGACGGGAGAAGCGCGACCAGCGTGTCGTGCTGCCCTCATCGGTCACCCGCCTGGAGGTGACCATCTCCAGCGGCGACCTCGTCCTGACCGGGGCGGGCGGCGGCCCGGCCGTGGTCGACGCCCACCTGACCGGGGTCGTGCGCCCGCCACGGCTGCGGGTCGACCTGGCGGGCGGCACGGCGAAGCTGCGCGCTGACTGCGGCTGGAACTTCCTGCTCAGCTGTGGGGCCTCGCTGCGGCTGCGCGTGCCGGCCGGCGTGGCGGTGCAGGCGCGCACCTCCTCGGGCGACATCCACGCCGCCGGGCTGGGCGGCTCGTTCGACCTGCACAGCTCGTCCGGCGACGTCACCGCCACGGGCGGGTCGGGGCAGGCCCGGCTGAGCACCTCCTCGGGTGACATCCACGCCAGTGGGCTCACCGCGACCTCTGTGACGACGCACTCGTCCTCCGGCGACGTGACGGTGCGGCTGGCGGCCGAGCCCGACGACGTGACCGCGTCCTCGTCGAGCGGCGACGTCCGGATCACCGTGCCGGACGAGACAGGGCCGTATCTCGTCTCGGTGCACACGTCCTCCGGCGACCGGACGATCGACGTCAGCACCGACCCCCGCGCCACACGGAAGATCACAGCACGGACCAGCTCGGGGGACGTCTCGGTGGGCTATTCTCCCGCCGACCAGGGGTCGTAGGCCCAATGGCGGCCGGCCGGACCGGCGCGGCTCGGGCGAACCCCCCACATCGGGCCAGAGGTGTCAGATACCGGACAGCGGACCGGTTAGCGGCCCGGCACGCTGCGCGCACTACGATCGCCGTACCGGCGGCGGTCCTCAGTGCCGGCGGCGGCGATCGGAGGCCGGAGCACCGGAACCGGACGAACCCCCCGGGGCGTGAAACGGACTCCAATATCGGAACCAATTTCCCGACATCGGTACACGCGCCGACATCGGTTCGGACGGGACGCCCGCCGGCACCGGCCGCGCGGCGGGGCGGACCTCCGCCTCTGGTGGCCCTGGAACATATAGGTGGTCAGATGCCTGGCGACCGTGGTTCGCAACACCAGGAAGACCCAGAACACAAGAGCGGCGAATCCCCGGGAGCAGGGTCGCGCCCGCTGGACCGACCCGGCGTGGGCCGGCGGTTCTTCCTCGCCGACCCCCGCGCGCAGAGTTCGCCGGGCCGCACCAGGCTCACCGAGATCGCCAACGAGCTCGCCGAGCCGGTCGCGGCGGCGCGCTGGTTCGGGCGCCTCGACCTCGCCGCGCTGGCGGCCGTCGCCGCGCCGCACGGCCAGCTGACGGCGCTGCTCGTCGGCGAGCCGCCGGCGGGCGAGCCGGGCCGCGGCCGGGTCCGCGCCGTGCTCGAGGCCCACGGCCTCGGCTGGCTGTGCGACGACGACGAGCGCGACGAGCATGCCGAGCGGGCGTGGGACGCGCTCTACGCGGCGCACTACGGCGTCGCCGAGGCCGTCGCCCAGGTCGAGCGGCTGACCCAGGTGCTGGTGGTGTGCCGGCTGGCGGAGCTCGCCTACTCGCCCGCCGAGCCGCGCTGGCGAGAGCTCGCCGACGCGGCGGCCGCTCGGCCGATGGTTCCGGCCGAGATCTACCGGCCGCAGCGGGCACGCCGTCAGCGTCCGCCCGAGCAGGTCGTTCAGGCTGTCGCCGTGCCGGTGGCCGCCGCGACCCTCGACCGCGCCGCGCTGGACCCGGGGGCCGTTGGCACCGAGGAGGGCTGACACCCTCGGCGCAGAGATGGCCGGGTCAGGCGGGGAGAACCGCGGCCAGCCCGGCCAGCAACGCGCCCCCGGCGCCCCGGTCGGCACCGCACGGGAAGGCGCTCCGCGCCGCCTCGGCCGCCGATAGCCGGCCGGTGACCAGCAGGCAGAAGTCGACGACGTCGAGGGACACCTCCGTCCCCGCCGGCGGCGTCTCGGCAGGCGGGGTCGCGGCCCGCGGCAGGTCTACCGGCGCAAGCCCGGGCCCGGCCAGCCAGCGTCCGGCGACAGCGTCGGCCGGACCCGCGGCGGCCGGACCCGCGTGGGTGAGCGCGAGCGTGACCGGCAGGTGGCGCCCCAGGGCGTCCGGGCCGGGCGCCCAGCGGGCCCGGCCGAGCGCGAGCCTCGTCACGGCGCCCAGCTCGGCGGGACCGAGCGACGGCAGCCGGAGCCCGGCCGTCGCGGCGATCGCGTGGCCGTCCAGCCAGGTGCCCAGCATGCGGCCGGTGAGGTGGTCCTCGATGGACCCGGTCCAGCCGAGCGCGTCGAGGGGCTTCGCCGCCGTCTCGGGCTCCCGGCCGTCCAGCCAGGTGCCCAGCATGCGGCCGGTGAGGTGGTCCTCGATGGACCCGGTCCAGCCGAGCGCGTCGAGGGGCTTCGCCGCCGTCTCGGGCTCCCGGCCGGCCAGCCAGGCGCACAGGCCGCGCGCGCCCTCGTGCCAGGTACGCCACAGCAGCACGGGCGGCCAGAACACCGGCGGCCAGAACACCGCGGGCCAGTAAGCCGACCGGCCGCCACCCGCCCCACGCCGGCTGACGGCCCCGCCGTCTGGCCCGGCCTGGCCGTCGTCATCCGAGGCCCCGCCGTCACGCGGGTCCACGGCAAACGCCGGCTCGGCCGCGACGGTGACCGGCCGGGCGCCCGCGCGGACGATTCCCTCGGCCGGGGTGTCGGGCAGGGACCGGGCGAGCGAGCCGGCGACGGGAATGCCGACCGCCGCGGCGACGGCGGCGTCCAGACCGGCCAGCCGGGCGACTACCTCCCGGGGCGTCCGGCCGTCCCGGCCGGTGGGGCGGTCCCAGTCGAGGACGGTCAGCTCGGCGAGCACTCGGTCGACGGCGGCCGTCCAGGCCGCGAACGGCGCCGCATAGGACGGTGCGGCGGCGGCCGCCGGGCGGGCGGCGAGCGCCATGGCGACCAGTTCGGCCCGCGGGTCGAGCTCGGGGCCGTCCGCTTGGGGGCCGCGCTGGCCGCGCAACTGCCGGCGGGCCCGGCCCCGGGCACCCGGCCCGGTGGGCCCGCGCGCGGGCTGCTCGGCGGCCAGCCGGCCGGTGAGCGCCGCGAGCGCCCCGGCGAGCTCGTCGTCGCCAGCCGGGAAGCGCAGCGGGTGCTCCCACAGCCGGGCGAGCGCCGCCCGCGCCGCGGCGAGGGCCGCCGCCGGAGGAGGGCCGGCGGCGCAACCGGCGACGGCACCGCCCGCAGGACCAGCGGCGGGGCTGGCGTCGGCCAGCGGGCCGGCGAACCGGGCGTAGGCGTCCGCGAGCGCCGTCGGGTCGCCCGCCAGCAGCCGGCCGGACAGCGCCCGAGCCTCGGCGCCGCCGCGCGCCGGCGGGATCGCCGGCGGCTCGGACGGTCGGGGGCCGGTCATCGCCACGGCCGCAGTGTCGCACGCGGGCCAGTCCCAAGCGCCCATCGCGCGTGATCCGCCCGGCCGGACCACAGCGGCCGGCCGGCGCCCCCGCCGTGGCCGGAAGCGGCAGAGTAGGGCCATGGGACGCGCGAGCACGCGGCGGCGGGTGGTACGGGTGAGCGTTGGCGCCCCGCCGGCCGCGCGAGTCGACACCGTGGCCGGCGAGGAACCGCTGGAGATCCGGCTTCGTGGCAGGCCGCTGGCGGTGACGATGCGCACGCCGGGCGACGACATGGATCTCGCGGTCGGCTTCCTCGTCGGCGAGGGGCTGATCGGCTCCGGCGAGGACGTCCAGACGATCCGGTACTGCGCCGGGACCGACGGGGAGGGCCGTCAGACCTACAACGTGCTCGACGTGGCCCTCGGCGTGCCGGTTCCCGAAGCCGACCTGGCCGCCGCGACCCGGTCGTTCTACACGACCAGCTCGTGTGGGCTGTGCGGCAAGGCGAGCATCGACGCGATCCGGCTGCGCGCCCGGTACAGCGTGGCCGACGACCCGCTGCGGGTCGAGCCCGCGACGCTGGCCGGCCTACCCAGGGCGCTGCGGGTGGCGCAGCGGCTGTTCGCGACGACCGGGGGCCTGCACGCGGCCGCGCTCGCCGACGCGGCCGGGCGCGTCGACCTGGTCCGCGAGGACGTCGGACGGCACAACGCCGTCGACAAGGTCATCGGCGCGGCCGCCCGGGCGGGCCTGCTGCCCCTGCGCGAACGGATCCTGCTGGTGAGCGGGCGGGCATCGTTCGAGCTCACGCAGAAGGCGCTGCTGGCCGGGATTCCGATGCTGGCCGCCGTGTCCGCGCCGTCGGCGCTCGCGGTCGACCTGGCCGCCGAGAGCGGGATGACGCTCGTCGGCTTCCTGCGCGGCGACTCGATGAACGTCTATGCCGGCGCCGAACGGATCCGGGCCACCGCAGCCGTGGGCGGGCCGGGCCGGACGGCGGCGCGGCCGCCGCGCCCGTAGCGTGAAGAGTTCGTCACCAAGGAGCGGAAACCACCGCACAGGCGGCGCGGGGAGCCGATAGAGTCCGCCCACGTGACCTGCATCGTCGGGGTGGAGCACAACGGACGGGTCGTGATCGGCGGTGACAGCGCCGGCATCGCGCATTGGTCGGTGACTGTCCGGGCCGACACGAAGGTCTTCCGCAACGGCCCGTACATCATGGGCTTCACCGGCTCGTTCCGGATGGGCCAGCTGCTGCGCTACAGCCTGGTCCCCCCGGTGCCGCACACCTGGGACGTGGACCGGTTCATGGCGACGGAGTTCGTCTCCGCCATCCGGGACTGCCTACGCGACGGCGGCTATGCGCGCAACGACTCGGGCAACGAGAGCGGCGGCCACTTCCTCGTCGGCATCCAGGGCCGGCTCTACCAGATTGAATCGGACTTCCAGATCGGCCGCAGCGTCGACGACTACCAGGCCGTCGGCGCCGGCGAGGAGTACGCCCAGGGCTCGCTGCACACGACGGCCGGCGAGCCGCCGGAGGAACGGGTCCGCAAGGCGCTCGCCGCCGCGACCCACCACTCCGCCGCCGTGCGCCCGCCGTTCCACCTGATCTGGGACCCGGAGCCGGCCGCCGCCTGACAGGAGGTCATGAGGCGGGGGCGCAGCACGCAGCCGACGGAGTGGCAGCGGTGTACTGAACCGGTCCCCGGGTTCGGCCACGTCCGGCCGCCCCAGGGCTGCCCCGCCGGCCACACGGCGGGACGGGGCGGATCAGCGGGAGAGCTGGGGAATCCGCTGGGTGGCGATGGCCGCCCAGGCGGACGGCCCAGTGAGCGGGCTGAACCGGGCGGCCGCGTCGGTCAGCGCGGCGTACTGGTCGTCGGTCAGCGTGATCTCGGCGGCCGCGGCGTTCGCCTCCAGCTGCGCCACGCTCGACGCCCCGGGGATCGCGATCACGCACGGGTTGTGGATCGCCCAGGCGAGCGCGATCTGCGCGCAGGTCGCGTCGTGCGCCGCGGCCACCTCGCGCAGCACGTCGAGCAGCGGCGTGACCCTGGCCAGGTTCTCGGTCAGGAACAGCGGGTTGCCGATCCGGACCTTGCCGGCCGGCTGGTTCGTGACGTCGTAGCGGCCGGACAGCAGGCCCTGCGCCAGCGGGCTGTAGGCGATGACCAGCCGGCCGGCGCGCTGCGCGTACGGGATGAGGATCTCGTCCGGCGCCCGGTGGACGAGGCTGTACTCGACCTGGTTGGACAGCACCGGGCCGCCGAGCGCCGTCTCGGCCGCCTGCCAGCGGGTCAACGTGTAGTTGGAGACGCCGACGTGCTCGATGAGCCCGATGTCGCGCAGCCCGCGCATCCCGCGCATCGCCGGGCCGTCCTTGATGACGGGGTTGGGCTGGTGCATCTGGTAGAGGTCGAGCCTGCGCACGCCGAGGCGGCGGGCGCTGGCGACGGCGCGCTGCTCGACGACCGACGCGAACGGGATCACCGGGAGGATCTTGGTCGCGACGAAGGCCGTCTCGGCGAGCTCCTCGCCCACCTCGCGCAGCGCGGCACCGACGATCCGCTCGCTGGCGCCCATCCCGTAGATCTCGGCTGTGTCGATGACGGTGATCCCAAGCTCGAGGGCCCGCCGCAGGATCAGGTGGGCCTCCCGGTCGGCGTAGTCGGAGCCGTAGCCCCAGTTCCCCGACCCGAACTGCCAGGTGCCGAGGCCGATCTTCGAGATCTTCTTCGAGCCCTTCACCGCGTCGTTGAACCCTGTCACATAACGCATGGGCCCAGTCAACACACTGACGCCGCCCGGCGCTGCCCGACCGGCCACCAAGTCGTAACGATCCGGTGTATTCGGGCCGCCACCCAAGCCCGGCGTCGCGCGTGGCGGGCGGCACCCCGCGGGCCAGTTCCTTCCATCACGCCCCGCAACTGCAAGAATACGACATGTGAAGATCGAGGAACTGGGTGCGGACGGGACCGAGCAGGCGTACGACGCCATGCGCCAGCTGCGCCCGCACCTGACCTCGGCCGGGTTCGTCCGGCTCGTCAACGAGGTGCAGCGCCCGCAGGGCTACCGGCTGGTCGGCTCCTGGGACGCCGCCTCGGGCAAGGTGGTGGCCGCGGCCGGCTTCCGGCTGCAGCACATGCTCGCGCACGGCCACGTGCTGGTCGTTGACGACCTGTCGACCGTCCCGGCGGCCCGCGGCCAGGGCCACGCGTCCCGGCTGCTGGCCTGGCTGGAGCGGGAGGCCCGGTTCCAGCACTGCGTCCAGGTGCACCTGGACGCCGGCACCCACCGTTACGAGGCCCACCGCCTGTACGTCCGCAACGGCTTCGCCATCCGGTCGTTCCGCCTGACCCGCCGGCTGTAGCGCACCGGTGAGCCGACGCCGGATTCCGCGGGCCGCAGCTTCGGTGGCCTTCAGATTCCGTGGGCCTGCAGCCACATCTCCAGAAGGCCGACCTGCCACAGCGCGTTCGCGCCGAGGTTGGTGCGCCGCTTGTTGGGAGCGTCGAGCGCCGCCGTCACCCATTCGGGCCGGTACAGGTCCCGGTCGCGAGCCGCCGGGGCCGCGAGCGCCGCCCGCACCCGGTCGAGCAGCGCACCGTCGAGGTGGCGGATCGCGGGCACCGGGAAGTAACCCTTCGGCCGGTCGATCACCTCGTCGGGCAGCAGCGTCCGGCTGATGTCCTTCAGGACGCCCTTGCCGCCGCTGGCGAGCTTCAGCTGGGGCGGGCAGGCCGCGGCGAGCTCGACCAGCTCATGGTCGAGGAACGGGGTCCGCGCCTCCAGCCCGGCCGCCATCGTCATGTTGTCCACCCGTTTCACCGGGTCGTCGACGAGCATGACGGTCGAGTCGATCCGCAGCGCCGCGTCGAGCGCGCTGGACGCGCCGGGCATGGCGAAGTGCTCGGCGACGAACTGGCGGCTGACGTCGGCGTCGACGAGGCTGGGCGCCGCGACGAGCTCGGCGAGGGCGGCGTGCGGGCGGTCGGCGAACACCCGCAGGTAGGCGTCGACGGCGTCGTCGCGCAGCACCTGGGCCAGCGGCGGGTACCAGGAGTAGCCGGCGAACACCTCGTCGGCGCCCTGCCCCGACTGCACGACGGTGACGTGCCGGGCTACCTCCTGGGAGAGCAGGTAGAAGGCCACGCAGTCGTGGCTGACCATCGGCTCGCTCATCGCGTCGACGGCCGCGTCCACCGCGGGCAGCAGCGCCTCGGTCGGGATGAGGATCTGGTGGTGGTCGGTGCCGAAGTGCTTGGCGACCAGGTCCGAGTAGTAGAACTCGTCGCCCGTCTCGCCGGCGGCCGCCTCGAAGCCGACGCTGAACGTCGACAGGTTCTCCTGCCCGGCCTCGGCCAGCAGCGCGACGATCATGCTGGAGTCCAGTCCGCCGGACAGCAGCACGCCGACCGGAACGTCGGCGACCATGCGCCGCCGGACCGCGGTGCGCAGCCGGCCGGCGACGGCGTCCCGCCAGTCGGCCGCGGTCCAGCCAGCGTGCTCGCCGCGGCGGGTGAAGTCGGGCCGCCAGTAGACCTCGTCGGTGCTGGACCCGTCGGGCTCGATCACCCGCACGGTTGCCTGCGGCAGCTTGCGCACTCCGCGCAGGATCGTGCGCGGCGGCGGGACGACCGCGTGAAACGACAGGTAGTGGTGAAACGCGACGAGGTCGAGCCCGGTGTCGACGCCGCCGCCGGCGAGCAGCGCGGGCAGGGTGGAGGCGAACCGGACCCGGCGGCCGTCGGCAGTGACGTAGAGCGGCTTGATGCCGAGCCGGTCGCGGGCCAGCACGACCCGCCCCGTGTCCCGCTCGTGCACGGCGATCGCGAACATCCCGGCGAAGTGGTCGACGAAGCGGACGCCCCAGCGGTGGTAGGCCTTGAGCACGACCTCGGTGTCGGAGGTCGAGAAGAACTGGTAGCCGGCCGCCGTCAGCTCCTCGCGCAGCTCCCGGTAGTTGTAGACGCAGCCGTTGAAGGCGACCGTGAGACCGAGCTGCGGGTCTGTCATCGGCTGCGCAGCCCGGTCCGACAGGTCGATGATCTTCAGCCGGCGGTGGCCGAGCGCGACTGGGCCGGTCGCGTGCACGCCGACGCCGTCCGGGCCGCGCCGCTCGAGGGCCGCGGTCATCCGGGCGACCGCGGCGACGTCGGCCGGCTGGCCGTCGAGTCGAAGTTCACCGCTCAGACCGCACATGTCCGCTCCCGTCGGATGGTCTTGTCAGATCGGGTGAGGGGATCGGGTGAGGCTCGGGTGCCCGGTCCCGGCCGGGTCGGGTCAGCCGCGCGGCAGCCAGGTGTCCTTGCAGCCGCCGCCGCGCGACGAGTTCACGACGAGGCTGCCCGCCGGGGCGACCCGGCTGAGCGCCGCCGGCGCGACCACCGGCCGCTCCCCCTGGTAGACGAACGCCCGCAGGTCGACGGCCCGTGGCTCGAGCCGGCCGAGGCGCTCGCCGGCGGGCTCGCGGCCGGGCTCGCCGGCCTGGGCGGGCTCGGGATCGCCGTCGAAGGACCAGGTGGGGTGGGTCGACAGGGCCACCAGCCCCTGGCCTATCCAGCGCCGCGGCTCGGCGACCAGCCGCTCGCGGGCGGCCGTCAGCTCGTGCGGCCGGGCGTGCGGGCCGATCAGCACCCCGGCGCCGCCGTAGCCGTCGACCGGCTTGACGACCAGCTCGTCGAGGTGGCGCAGCACGTGGTCGAGCTGGTCGGGCTCGCCGCACACGTAGGTGGGCACGTCGGCGAGCACTGGCTGCTCACCCAGGTAGTAGGTGATGAGCCGGTTCACGTGTGCGTAGATCACCTTGTCGTCGGCGACGCCGTTGCCCGGGGCGTTGGCCAGGCTTACGGTGCCGGCGGTCATGGCCGCGAGCAGCGCGGGGCCGAGCGGCGCGCCGTCGGCGCCGGGAGCCGCGAACAGGTCGTCCTCGTCGATCCGCCGGTAGAGCACGTCGACGCGCCTCGCGCCGCCCGGCGCCATATACCGCACGACGTCGTCCTCGACGGCGAGCTGGCGTGGCTCGACCAGCGGGACGCCGAGCAGGTCGGCCAGGAACCGGTGCTCGTAGTAGGCCGAGTCGTCCGGCCCGGCGGTCAGCAGCGCGAGGGCCGGCCCGCCGCGGCGGCCACGGGCGCCACCCGCGCGCGGGGGCGCGGCGGCGGCCAGCGCCGCGCGCAGCAGCTCCGGCAGCGTGTCGACACCGAGAATTCCCGACGGGGCGGCCAGCTCCGGCAACGCCGCGCGGGTCAGCCGGCGCGCCGCGACGGCATAGGCGGCGCCCGAGGGGACCCGCACGTTGTCCTCCAGCACCCGCCACCGGCCGTCGCCGTCGCGCACCAGGTCGATGCCGCTGACGGTCGCCCGGATGGCGTCCGGGGGGACGGCGTGACCCCAGTGCCGCAGCCCGGGCGACGCGGAGACGGCCCAGGCGGGCACGATGCCGTCCGCAACGGCGTGGCCCTCGCCGTAGACGTCGCGCAGGAAGCACTCCAGGGCCCGAACCCGCTGGATGAGGCCTGCGCTGATCGTGGCCCAGTCGGCGGCGTCGACGATTCGCGGGACCAGGTCGAACGGGAGCGGCCTGCTCTCGTCCTCGCCGGTGACCCGGAAGACCATGCCCTGGGCGGCCTGCGCGGCCCGGCGCGCGGCGGCCCGCTCATCGAGCGCCGCCGGGCCGATCCGTTCCAGGGCGCGCAGCATCGCGCGGTAGGGCGGGCGGACCAGGCCGTCGGCATCGAGCACCTCGTCGAGGCCGTCAGCCCGAAAGCCTGGCCGCGCCTGGTAGCCGGCGAGCAGCGTCGGCGCGAGCCGGTCTGCGCGCGCGAGTCCCGCCGAGTCGGTCGGCGCCGGCCCGGGCTCCGGCCCGGTCGCGGCGCCGGGTGGTGGCGGCCCGGCCTCCCGGGTACGGGCGAGCAGCAGGTCGGCGACGTCGGTGAGCAGGCCGCGGCGGTGGAAGGCGCGGCGCGCGGCCGCCGCGGCGCTGCCCCGCTGGACGGCCCGCTCGGCGAGGCCGGCGAGCAGGTCCCAGTCCCCCATCGCCGTCAGCTCGGGGCGGATCTCGGCGAGCAGCAGGCCCAGCAGGTCCTCGGCCGGCATCGGCCCGGCGCCGCCGCCGGTCGGCTCGACGAGGTCGCCCTCCAGCCCGGAGCGGGCCGCCCGCCAGGTCGCCGCCCGCAGCAGCTCCGGGCGCGGCGGGACGGCCGGCTCGCCGGCCTCCAGCGCGGCCACGGCGTGGCTGACCAGCCCGCGGAACAGCCCGGCGATCAGCACGACGGTGTCCACGTCCGGGCAGGCGTCGCAGATGCGCAGCTCGACGGTCGGCAGGTGCGCGGAGGGCCGGATGTCGAAGTACACCATGCCCGGGTCGGTGATCACCCCGGACTTGACGAGGTCCGCGACGAGCTGGTCGTACTCGGCCGCGGTGCGGAACCGGCCGGTCACGCCGGCGGTCGGCCAGCGCTGCCAGACGATGGTGCGCATGCTCGCGTACCCGCTGTCGGCCCCCAGCCAGAACGGAGAGCTCGCCGACACGGCGAGCAGCAGGGGCAGCCACCGGGAGACCCGGCCGATGACCGCCATAGCGGTGTCCCGGTTGTCGACGTCGACGTGCACGTGCGCGCCGCAGATCACCCGCTCGCGGGCGAGGATCTGGTACTCCTCGGTCATCTGCAGGTAGCGCGGGTCCCGGCTGATCTCCAGCCGGTCCGGGTCGACGATCGGGACAGTGCCCGCCGCCACGGGCCCGAGGCCGAGCGGCTCGGCGGCGGCGACCAGCCGGCGGCGCAGGTCGACGAGGTCGGCGCGCAGCGCGGCGAGGTCGCGGGCCGGCGCGCTGTTCGTCTCGACCACCGACCTGAGCAGCTCGGCGGCGAAGCGGTCCGCCGGCAGCGTCTCGAGGATCTCGCCGGCGCGGGGAACCAGCGCACGGGTGACGAGATCGAGGATGTGAAACTCCTCCTCGACACCGACGGCAGGAATCCGCGCGTCGCTCACCGTTGCCACGCTACGTCGACGGGGTTGCGACGGCACGTCGTGGATTTGAGCCAGTCCGGCCTCCTCGGCCACCACGGTCCTCCCTGCCTCGCATCACCCGACTGGCCTGCTGGCTTCCCGCGTTCACGCCTGCTAAACGGCGCCGACCGGCGCGGATGTCCCGCGCGCCGAGCCGCGCACCGGGTCCCGGGAGGCCGGCGGACGTGAACGGCCAAGCTCGCGGCCCCAGCCGGCGTACCGTGGCGAGCATGCCCGCGAAAATGTCCCCCAATGCGCTGGAAATGATTTCCGGAACCGTTCCCGCGCCTTTTCGGTCGGGCGTAGCACCATTCCCGCCGAAGCCCGGAATCCCATCCCGAGGCGCCCCGCGGCCGCGGGCTGCCTGGCAGCCGCGCGCATGTCCGCGGCTCGCGGTACCGGATCCGCGCCGCTCGTGACCAGCCCAGCCGAGCGCCCGGCTGCCCCGAGCCACAGCCCGCGGCCGCACGCCGGCCATGCGGGCGACGGCGCCACGCCGGACCCGTGGCCCGAACCCACGGAAACCGGCCTTGCGGGGGCGGGGAACCACTCGGCCCACGATGGCGCAGCCGGCCCAGGACATGACCACGGGCGCGACCACGACCACCGGCACAACCACGGGCGCGGGCATGCCGGGCACTCGCATCGGCCGTCAGCATCGGCCGATGCCCGGCTGCTGACGGCGGCGCTGGCGCTGATCAGCGGCTTCCTGGCCGCGGAGGTCGCCGTCGGTCTGGTCGCCGGCTCGGTCGCCCTGCTGTCCGACGCGGCGCACATGCTCACCGACGCGGGCTCGCTGGTGCTGGCGCTGGTCGCCATGCGGCTGGCCACCCGGCCGGCTGGCGGGCCGTTGACCTACGGCTGG
>Ga0207641_10004165_pt1 | contig 12603 bp, 14 predicted proteins | sample KBSSwiS62_FD_184306 | JGI IMG/M metagenome (GOLD analysis project Ga0207641, IMG submission 184306) | Switchgrass rhizosphere microbial communities from Kellogg Biological Station, Michigan, USA - KBS Switchgrass S6-2 (SPAdes) (version 2) | ecosystem: Host-associated > Plants > Roots >... | reverse complement strand
CGCTCGCGCACCCGTGCATGAAACGCCCGCCACTCGTGATCTTGAACGGTTTCCTTCAAGATCCGGCCTATCTATGTTCATCTCCCTTATCTCACTCTGAGTAGTGTTACGGAGTGTGACATGGGCCGGCCTCCATCTCCGATCGAGCACCACCGAAGGGTCGGTCGGGCCGGCGGAACGAAGAAGGCCGACGGCCGACCACTGCCCGTGACTGGCGAGGTCATCGCGCTGCCGATGGCACCCGGCGTGCCCGAGCTGCCGGCCGGCATCGAGTCCGCGGGTGCCGACCTGTGGAAGCAGATCTGGGCCGAAGGCCTCAGCTGGATCAGTCCGGCCTCCGACATGGCCGCCGCCGTCGAGGCCTGCATGGCCGCCGACGACCTCGCCGTCGCTCGGCGCCGCTACCGGGCCACCTCGGACCCGAAGGACGCCGCCGCGCTCGCCGCGATCGGCAAGCGGTTCGACCTCGCGCTCAGCGTGCTCGGCTTCAACCCGACCGCCCGCTCCCGGCTGGGCGTGGCGGAGGTGCGCCGTGTCTCCGCGCTCGACAAGCTCCTCGAACGGCGGCGCGACAGCGGCTGAGATCGCCGGCTGGCCACCGCGCTGGCTGACCCCGGTCCCGGCCGAGGACATCGCCCGCGGCGACGGCGGCCTGTTCTGCGACTTCGGCGAGACCGTGTGCCGGGTCGATAAGGACTCCCTGGCTGCGCGGGCCGGTGAACTGCTGCACTTCCGACCCTGGCAGAAGCAGCTGTTCGCCTACCTGCTGGCCCGCCGGGCTGACAACCGCTACCGGCACCGGCAGGCGCTGATCGGGGTCGCGCGCAAGAACGGCAAGTCCGGCAAGGGTGCCGCGCTCGGCCTCGGCGGACTGGTCCTCGGCCCGCTCGGCGGCGAGGTCTACTCCTGCGCCGCGGACAAGCAGCAGGCGAAGGTCGTGTTCGACACCGCCCGCCGCATGGTCAAGATGGACCCCGAACTGTCGGAGATCCTCAAGGTCTACCGGGACGTCATCGAGTTCACCAAGACCGGCTCGATCTACCGGGCACTGAGCGCGGAGGCGTACACCAAAGAGGGCCTCAACCCCCACATGGTGATCTTCGACGAGGTCCACGCCCAGCCGAACCGCGAGCTGTGGGACGTCATGGCCCTGGCCCAGGGCGCCCGGGTCGAGCCCCTCATGGTCGGCATCACGACCGCCGGCGTGCGCACGGACACCACCGGGCAGGACTCGCTGTGCTACGGCCTGTACCTGTACGGGCGCCGAGTGGCACTCGGCGAATTGGTCGACCCGTCGTTCTTCATGGCCTGGTGGGAGCCGCTCGACCCGGACGCCGACCACCGCGACCCGGCCACCTGGCGGGAAGCGAACCCCGGTCTCGCCGATCTGGTCGACGCCGAGGATCTCGCCACCGCGGTCCTGAAAACGCCGGAGAACGAATTCCGCACCAAACGCTGCAACCAGTGGGTCCCGACCCAGCAGGCCTGGTTCCCGACCGGGCTGTGGGAGTCCCTCGCGGTGCGCCGGCCCGTCCCGGACGGCGCCGATGTCGTCCTCGCCTTCGACGGGTCCTTCTCCGGCGACTCCACCGGCCTCACCGTGCACGCCATCGCCGACCTGCATATCGACGTCGTGGAGTGCTGGGAGAAGCCCCCGGACGCCTACGAATGGCGGGTCAGCCCGGACGAGGTTGAGGCGGCGGTCCGGCAGGCGTTCACCCGCTGGAATGTCCGTCACTGCGTGTATGACCCACGGATCTACCAGCAACTGTTCGACCGGCTTGCCGCCGAGGGCTACGCGGTCGAGGCCATGCCGCAGGGCATCGCGATGATCCAGGCGTCGCAGCGCTTCTACGAGGCCGCGAAGGACCACCGGCTGAGCCACTCAGGGGACAAGCGGCTGGGCCGGCACATCGGCAACGCGGTCATCAAGGCGACGCCGCAGGGCTGGCGGGTCCAGAAGGAAACCCCGAACAGCCCCCGGAAGATCGACCTCGCGATCTGCGCGGTCATGGGCCACGCGTACGCCTCGGCGATCGAGGAACCGCAGCAACAGTTCTTCGCCTCCTGGCGCTAAGGAGCACCATGGTCACCGTCGATACGGTCGTCCTGGACCGCATCACCACCCAGGCCCGACAGATCCGGTTCAGCCGGGTGCTCCTGACCGTCGTCGCGAGCCTGCTCTACGGCATCGGCTGGATCACCGCCCGAGCATTCGGGGTGCTGTGGCTGGCGCTGACCTGGTCCGCGGTCGCGGTCAAGGTGGGCTGGCAGGAGGGCCACAAGAGCGCACCGAAGCGACCCTGACCGCCCTCAACGTCGACCCGCCCGCCGCCGGTAGCTGGCATGGCAGCCGGAGGTGGGTGAACCGGTGGGCCTGCTCGACCGCATCGCCGCCGCCCGCAGCGAAACCCGGTACTCGATCGACAACTACATCAACGACTACCTGCTGCCGACGCAGTTCGGGTACGGCGGCAACCAGTACGGCGTCGGCGGATACGGCGGGCTAGTCCAGACCCTCGCCGGCAACCGGGCATCGGAGATCGTCAACACGCTGCCCGGGTACATGGCAGCGCTGCGCAACTGCCCACCGGCGTTCTCTGCCGAGCTGGTCCGGGCGAGCGTCCTATCCCAGGCCAGGTTCACGTTCCGTAACCTCCCTGGCCGGCCGAACGCTAGGAAACAGTTCGGCACCCGCGAGCTGGGCATCCTGGAAGTGCCCTGGCCGAACGCGACCACCGGCGAGCTGATCGCCCGGATGGAGTGGCACGCCGGGGTCGCCGGGAACGCCTATGTGACCCGGCGGGCGGAACGGCTCAAGGTGCTGCGCCCGGACTGGGTCGCGATCCTGTACGGCTCGGAACAGGAGCCCGAGGACGCCATCCACGCCTTGGATGGCGAGCTGATCGGCTACGTCTACCAGAACGGCGGCCTGTACTCCTCGGCGAACAAGCCGACGACACTGCTGCCGGCGGACGTCGCGCACTGGTCGCCGATTCCGGATCCGGAGGCCGGCGAGGTCGGCATGTCCTGGGTCACCCCGGCGATCCGGGAGATGCAGGGCGACCGGCTCGCGAGCGAGCACAAAATCCGGTACTTCGAGAATGGCGCCACGGCGAACCTTGTGGTCAAGGGCATTCCCGCCGTTACCAAGACGCAGTTCGACGAACTCGTCGACATGATGGAGTCCAAGCACGCGGGCGTGGCCAACGCCTACAAGACGCTCTATCTGACGGCTGGCGCGGACGCCACCGTGGTCGGCTCGAACCTCGCCGAGCTGGACCTCAAGGGCGTCACCGGCACCTTCGAGACGCGGATCGCCAGCCTCTCGCGCGTGCACCCGGTGATCCTCGGCATCGCCGAAGGGCTCGCCGGCAGCGCGCTGAACGCCGGCAACTTCGGCATGGCGCGGCGGATCTGGGCCGACACCTGGATCTACCCGACCCTGCAGGATCTTGTCGCCAGCCTGTCCACGATCGTCAACGTGCCGTCCGGCGCCGAGCTGTGGTTCGACACCGCCGACATGCCGATCCTGCGCGAGGACGCCAAGGACGCCGCCGACATCGCGCACACCAACTCCTCCACCGTCACCCAGCTGGTGCGCGAGGGCTACCTGCCCGACTCAGCCGTGGCTGCGGTGATCGCGCAGGATCTCGCGCTGCTCAAGCACACCGGGAACCTGTCCGTCCAGCTCCAGCCGCCGGGTGCCGGGCACCTCGATCCGAAGCTGAAGCAGGAGACCGAAGAGGCGCAGCTCGTCGACGCCCAGATGCAGGCCATCAGCGCCGGCATCCAGGCCGGGTTCGAGCCGGAGTCCGTGGTCAAGGCGGTCGAGGCGGGGGACCTGTCGCTGATGAAGTTCGCCGGCCAACCCGGTGCGGCCGGAGCACCCGGCGCTACCCCTGCCGCGCCGGCCGGGAACATCGGCGACCTCGACTGGGGGCTGTTCGGCGGCGACCAGGGCGGCGGCACCCCGCCACCTGACGCCACCGCGGCGCCAGCCGCCCAACAGCCGCCACCGGTCCCGCAACCCGTATAGGGGGGCCGGCGTGGGCACCTTCAACGCCACCCTGCACCCACGCGGCCCGAACGGCCGGTTCACCCGCTCATTCGCCCGCCACATGAGCAGCCTCGACGGGGTCAAGGCGAAGAAGGTCAAGGCCGGCTTCCACGGCCACACCTTCCACGGCCCGGACGACGCCCACACCTACCTCAGCCACCTGTCCGGGGTGAAAACCCCGGGCAAGACCAGCGGCGGGATCCGGCAGTACCTCGACAACGGCACTCTGAAGACCGCCAACGAGGCGCTACGGGCCGGCAAGGAGGACGTCCCCGCGGTGTCGGCGATCGAAGCCCAGATGGAACCGCTACCGAACGACCTGGACCTGTTCCGCAGCGTCCCGGCCACCAAGTTCGGCAAGGTCGATCCGAAGAGTCTCGAAGGAATGGTCGTTTCCGACGCCGGCTACTTCCCGACCACCATCGCCCCGCAGAAGGGCGGCCCTGGCACCGTCCAGCTCCACGTCCAGGCGCCCGCCGGCACCAAGGCAGCCGTGGATCCCGACTCGGGTCAGGTCGTCCTCGGACACGGCGCTGAGATGGCCGTCGACAGCGTGGACGTGGCGCCCGACGGGTCGACCCGCATGAATCTGGTGGCCCTGCCGACCAACGACACCGCTCCTGGTCACGGCTCACCGGCTTCATCCGGGGGCGGCGGTGACGCGCCAGCATCGCCCGCAGCCGCACCTTCGTTCGATGAGCGGGTCCATGCGGCCCGTACCGGTGACAGCGCCCGACAGGCGACCCACCACAGCCTCATCGAAGACGGCGCGCCGCCGCTGACCGCAGAGCAGCAGTTCGCCCTCACCGCCTACCGCGGTGAGGAGTACACCGATATCAATCGGCGGCTCCGCACAGGCGAGCCGGTCCCGTCGAACCCGGACGTAGACAGCTACGTGCAACACATCGATGCCGCCATGGCCAACTCGCGGCTCGGCGTCGAAGTGCAGGCGTGGCGTGGCATGGGCAATTCCCAGCTGATCTTCGGTGATCGGTTCGATGGCGATCTGACCGGTATGGAATGGAGCGAAGCGGCCTACGTCTCCACGTCGACGGACCGGTCCGTCTCTGAGGACTTCGCCGGCAACCTCCGTGGTGCCGTGATGATGCGCGTGGTCGTTCCGCGCGGAGTCGGGGCGATCGAACTGTCCGACGGGGGCTACGAGTCCGAGGTTATGCTCGAGCGCGGTCTGCGCATGCGCGTGGTCGCAGATCGTGGTTTCGACGAGGACGGTGTACGCCAGATCGATGTCGAGGTGATCCCGGGTGAGCAGCAAGTCAACTGACAAGGTGCCCCCGGAGCGTGCGTCCGCGAAGGGTCGCCAGGACGGCGATTACGCCGCGCCTGTCCTTGCCGAGCCAACCGGCGGACCCGTCCCCGCATACCGCCCGATCCCCGATGAGGCGAAGAAGAAGCCGACCGCGTCGGGAGGCTGACCTCCGTGGACGACTACGACCTGTTCTGCCTGTACCGGTCCGAACGCGCCGCTGGCCACGACGACCAGAAGCTGCACCACTACTGGACCCAGGGCGAGGGAAAGGCTAAGTGGGTCGGCTCCCCGAAGCCGTGGACCACTCTGGTCGCGCATCTGACCAAGTACGTCGGTCCCGGTCCTGCGAAGCGGATGGCCGCGCAGTGGTTCCACGAGGTGTTCGGCTTCTGGCCTGGCGCCGATCTCAACAGGGTCACCCACGGTAAGCCGCCCCGAGGCAAGGTCGTCGGCCCCGGCTAGCGCCTGATCTCCAGCCCACCCACCTGCAAGGGAGGTGCGTGGGCGATGACCCATGCCCAGAAGCGCGTTCTCGGCGTCTGCACCCGCTCGTTCGACTTCGAACTGCGCGGCGGGGGCGGCGACGGCCTGACGATGGAGGGCTACGCCGCGGTCTTCGATACCCCGACGAAGATCCGCGACGCGCAGGGTGTCTTCGAGGAGACCATCCGCCCCGGTGCGTTCAAGCGCTCGCTGGCCGAACGCGCCCCGGTGTTGCAGTGGGACCACGGCCGCGACCCCTCGGTCGGCACAGCACCGATCGGGGACATCGCCGACCTGCGCGAGGACGGCACCGGCCTGTTCGTGCGCGCACGCCTGTACGACCACCCGTCGACCGAGCGGGTCCGGATGGCCATCAAGGGCAAGTCGGTCAAGGGGATGTCGTTCCGCTTCGGCGTGCCGGACGGCGGCGAGGTCTGGTCCAAGCGCGACGGCGTGGACCAGCGCGAGATCCGCGACGCCGACGTCCACGAACTCGGCCCCGTGGTCTTCCCCGCCTACAAGGCCACCAGCGTCAGTGTCCGCGACCTGCTGGCGACCCTCGACCCGGACGAGTACCGGGAACTGATCCGTGAACTCGCGGCCGAACTGCGGCGCGCCCCGGATCTCACAGACCTCGTCGGGCAGTCCGGGCCGGAGCGCCCGGACGGCGACGACCTCGGCTCGAAGCCCGGTAGTGGCCCAGTGCCGGCCCCCCATCTCCGCCAGCGCCTCGACGACGGCGCACTTCGAACCCGAGGAATCCTCAGATGACCATTGAGATCATGGCCGAGCTGCGAGGCGCGACCACCGACACCAACGGCGACAACCTCGCCGACGCCCTGCGCGGCAAGACCCCCGACGACCTCCAGCACTTCGTCGAGGTCCTCGACGCGCACCTGCGCACCATCCACCAGGACGAGAACACCGGCGAACTGCGGGACAAGACCCCCGCCGAGCAGACCGCCTTCGACTACGGGCTGAAGCTGCGCGACCTGGCCATCAAGAAGATGGACGAGCACCGCGCCGTGCAGGAGGTCTTCAAGCGTCGGCCCAAGGCCGTCGAAGCGGCCATGCTGAACCTCGGCAACTCCCGCGACAAGTCCGACCCGTACGGCGACGTGCGGCGCATGCCGAACAATGAGGCCCGGGACCGGGCGCTGCGGATCCTCGACGACCGCAACTCCGCGGCGCACCTGCGCCCGGACGAGAAGGACGAGGTTGAGCGGCAGGTCCGCACCTCCACCGACATCGCCCGCCGGATCCTGGTGACGGAAAACGACGCCTACCGCGAGGCGTGGCTGAAGATGGTCACCCGCCCGAACGGGGCGATGTATCTCACCGAGGACGAGCGCCACGCGATCATGGCGTACGACGAGTACCGGACGATGAGTGAGGGAACGACTACAGCGGGTGGGTTCGGGATCCCAGTCTTCATTGACCCGTCGATCATCCTCACCGCACAGGGCTCGGGGAACCCGTTCCTGAGCATCGCCCGGCAGGTCGACGTCAACACGAACGCCTGGAAGGGCGTGTCCTCGGCCGGCGTGAGCTGGTCCTTCGACGCGGAGAACGTCGAGGTCAGCGACGACTCGCCGACCCTGGCGCAGCCCACGGTCACCGTCTACATGGCCCGCGGGTTCATCCCCTACTCGATCGAGGTTGGGCAGGACTACCCGTCGTTCGCCTCGGAGATGCAGAACCTGCTCGCCGCCGGCTACGACGAGCTGCTCGTGGACAAGTTCACCCGCGGCAGCGGCACCGCCGAGCCGCAGGGCGTGCTGACCATCTTGTCGGCCACCGCCGGCAACCGGGTCTCCATCCAGACCTCCGGCCAGGCGTTCGGGGCGAACGACCCGTACAGCGTGTGGAAGGCGCTCGGCCAGCGGTTCCGGCGGAACGCGTCGTGGCTCATGTCTGTCGACGTCAACAACAAGATCAGGCAGATCGCCACGGCGAACGTGTTCCACGCGTTCACCCAGAACCTGCCCGCCGAGTGGGCGGACATGCTGTTCGGCCGGCAGGTGTACGAGAGCCCGTACATGCCGGACACCACCACCTCCACCAGCGCGAACAGCGGCCTCGCGGTCGTCGGCGACTTCTCGAACTACGTCATCGCCCGCCGCGGCGGCATGGCGGTCGAGCAGATCCCGCACCTGTTCTCCACCACGACGAACCTGCCCTCGGGCACCCGTGGCTGGTTCGCCTACAGCCGCATCGGTGGTGGCGTGGTCAACACCAGCGGCTTCCGTCTGCTGGTCAACACGGCATAGGCATACGCCTATGCCAATGACCACCAGTTCCGTCCCGCACTTGAGAGGAGCCGCCGTGGCCGATCCGAAGAGGGCACCAAAACCGGCCGAGCCGGCGCCGGAGCCGACGGCACCACCGGCGCCGAAGCTGGCCCCGGCCGCCGCGTCCGGCGACGCCGGGGTGCAGTGGCTCCTCGCCGAGCGCAGCACCCACACATCGAACGGCGACACCGCGAAACTCGCCGAAATCGACGCGCGGCTGGCCGAACTCGGCTTCACCGCCCAGTAGCACCGCCCGTCGGAAGCCCCGGACCCTGCGTCCGGGGCTTCCGCATACCCGGAAGGCCCAACCATCCTCATGAACTTCGTCTACGCCCGCGCGGGTGGAAACGCCTACCTGCCCGACGGCACCCCGGTTCCGGTGCCGGCCGGCTGCATGGTGCCCGACACGGACCCCGTCGTCGCGGCGAACCCGCACCTGTTCTCACCCGACCCGCGGTACTGCGCCGCCCTATTCGGCACCGTGATGCCCGACGAGCTGACCGGCCCGCCGGCCGAGTTCGCCACCGCCATCCCGGGCGAGCGCCGCAACACCCGCCGCACCCCCTGAACCCCTCCGGCCGGCCGCTCGGGATGGTCGGCCGGCCGGAGGTCAACCATCCCGCCCCGAAGGACACCCCGTTGACCGACAGCATCCCCGCACCAACCCCCGACCAGTCCGTGGCCGTCGCGTACGTCCACCAGGACGAGGTCGCCTACTCCTGGCACCACAGCCTGATGCAACTCATGGACCACGACCTAGGCCACCACGTGCGCATCTGGTCCGGTGGCTACGTCGCGGTGCGCTGCGGCACCGGTGACCTCGCCGCCGCCCGCAACCGCGCCGTGAAGGACTTCCTCGCCGAAGGCCGGGCCGACTGGCTGTTCTGGATCGACACCGACATGGGGTTCGCCCCGGACACGGTGGACCGGCTGTTCGAGGCCGCGGACCCCGCCGAGCGGCCCGTCGTAGCCGCCCTGACCTTCGCCAACCGGGAGATCGACAACGACGGCATGGGTGGGCGCCGGGCACTCGCCGCACCGGTGATCATGACCTGGGCGCGGCACGGCGAGGAGACCGGCTTCGACACCCGCTGGGACTACCCGGCCAACGCGATGGTCCGCTGCGACGGCGTGGGCTCGGCGTGCATCCTCATCCACCGATCCGCGTTCGAACGGATCGCCACCTTCCAGCCGAACCCGGACATCGCCCCGACCGGGCCGAACTGGTACACCCGCATCCGCAACGGCTCCACCGGCGAATGGATCAGCGAAGACCTGTCGTTCTGCTGCCGCCTGATGGCCCTGGGCATCCCGGTGCACGTGCACACCGGGGTCAAAACGACCCACCAGAAGCGGTTCTGGCTGGCGGAGGAGGACTACTGGCAGCAGCGGGCGGTCAACGCACCACCGCCGACCGTCGCCGACCCCGATCCGGCCGCGCCGGTGGAGCGGACCTGGACCGTACCGCGGTACGCGATCATCCCGACTCACAACCGACCGGCGCGGCTGCTCGCGCTCGTCGCGTCGCTCGGCCCGCAATGCGACGGCATCGTGGTGCTCGACAACGCCAGCGTGCCGCCGGTCGACGAGCTGAAGCTGAAAGCCGCAGCGCCGCACAGTCACGTCAGGGCCATCCGCGACCCGGAGCAGCCGCCGCACCTGTCGCGGTTCTGGAACGTCATGCTCGACCAGATCGCCGAGGACGCAGACGGCCTGTACGACGTCGCGATCCTCAACGACGACGCGACCGTCCCGGCCGGCTGGTACGACGCATGCTCGACCGGGCTGCGCGCCCACGGGACAGCGGTCATCGCCCACACCACCATGACCCGGCCGACCCTGCTCACCGAGCTGGGCAACGACCCCCGCAACCGGATGACCCCACACGCCTTCGTCATTCGCGGCGAGACCGGCATGCGCGCGGACGAGGCCATGAGGTGGTGGTACTTCGACAGTGACCTCGACCAGCGGGCCCGGCTCGCCGGCGGCGTGCTGTACGTGCGTGGCCCGCAGGTCACGAACTCGCTGGCCAACACCACGACCACGGGAGTGCTGGCCGAGCAGGCGGAGAAGGACCGGGCCGTCTTCGAAGCGAAGTGGTCGCGATGAGCGGCGATCGCGCGCTGATCGAAGCGCTCACCTCGGCCGTGGTGCTCGGGCCCACGGACAAGCTCGTTCTCGTCATGAAGGACCTGACACGGGCCGAGTACGACCAGATCCGCGCGTCGCTCGACGCAACCCCGTTCGCCGACCGGGTGCTGGTCGTCGGCGGACCAGCGGAGCTGGCCGTACTGCGAGGCGAGTCGTGATCGGCTACGGGACCTGCGTCGGCTCCTGGGAGAAGCTGCGCCGCAACGTCACCCCGCACACCGGCGACCGGCCGCTGCTCGCGCTGTCCGGGCAGACGCAACTCACGGTGGCGTACAACACCATCCTCGACGCCTACCGGGGCAGAGACCTCGACGCGGTGGTCCTGCTGCACGACGACCTGGAGATGCTCGACCCCGACGCGGAGCTGAAGTTCCTGAAGTCCCTCGACGAGGACGTCGCGCTCGTCGGGGTGTGCGGCGGCAAGGGTGACAGGACGCTGGCCTGGTGGACGTCGGAGACGATCGGCCACCAGATGACCGACTCCGGGATGGTCGACTTCGGCGAGCGCACCGGCGACGTCGCGTTCATCGAAGGCTCGATCATGGTCTTCAGCCCGTGGGCCGTGGAGAACCTGCGCTTCGACGAGCGGTACCCGGGATTTCTCGGCTACGACGACGTCTGCCTGACTGCCTGGGCCGCCGGCAAGCGGGTCACTGTCGCCGACGTCGACACCCACCACCACTCCACGGTGGGTTTCAAATCTCCCGCTATCGCCGCCGCTTGGGACGTCGCGGAGGAGATCTTCCAGGAGAAATGGTGGAGCCGGTGAAGCGCACCTCCTGCGCCGCGTGCGGGCACATCGAGTTGGACCAGTTCCTCGACCTGGGCCTGTCACCGATCGCGGACGCCTACACAGCGACCGCGAACGAGCCCGTCGAGCGCTTCCCGCTCCAGGTGGCGGTGTGCGCGAAATGCCGCCTCGTGCAGCTGCTGGAGGTCGTCGACCACGACGTCCTCTTCGGCACCGGCTACAGCTTCTACAGCTCCGCCAGCGCACCGCTGAGCGCCTACCACGCCGCCTACGCCCGGGACCTGCTGCGCCGGTACCCGGACCTCGCCCGCCGCGGTGTGGTCGAGGTCGGCTGCAACGACGGCGACCTGCTGCGGCACTTCGCCGCCTACCCGGCGGTCGGGGTGGACCCGGCCGGCGGGCCGGCGGCCACCGCGATCGGGCGTGGCCTGGATGTGCTGGTGCGACCGTTCGGGCTCGCCGCCGCGCACGACATCCGGGACCGGCGCGGCCGGGCCGGGATCGTCGTCGCCAACCATGTCCTCGCGCACGTCGCCGACGTCGCCGACGTGCTCGCCGGCATCCGCGCCCTGCTCGCACCCGACGGGGTGGCCACGATCGAGGTCCAGTACCTGCCCGACCTGCTGGTCAACAACGCCTTCGACCTCGTCTACCACGAGCACCGCAACTTCTTCAGCCTGTCCAGCCTGGAGCAGGCCGCGTTGCGTCACGGGCTGTTCATCGCCGGGGCGGCGCTGACCGACCGGCAGGGCGGGTCGCTGCGGGTCACCCTGGCCACTCGTCCGACTCCGAATGCCTGGGTCGACCACATCCGCTCGCGCGAGGCATGGCTCAACGGAACCAGCGCCTACGAGGGGGTCCAGGGTCGGGTCGACTGGATCCGCGACCGGCTCACGGCACTGATCGACGTCACCTCGGCCGACGGAACGGTCGCCGGCTACGGGGCGCCCGCCAAGGCGACCACGCTGCTGAACTACTGCGGGCTGACCGTGGACTCCATCGGCTACGTCGTCGACACCACCGAGGCCAAGCAGGGCCGCTACATCCCCGGCACCGGAATCCCGATCGTCGCGCCGCAGGACATCCAGCGGCACCCGGACACCTACCTGTGCCTGGCGTGGAACTACGCAGGCGTCATCATGCGCAACAACCCCGGACCACGGTGGATCCTGCCGATCCCGGCCCCCGTGCTGTTGTGACGGCGCTGATCCTGGGTGTCACCGGCCAGGACGGCTACTACCTGGCCACGCAGTTGCTCGAAGCCGGCTTCGAGGTGCACGGGGTGATCCGCCGCCCCACCTCGTGGCCGCTCGGCGTCCGGCTCCACCGTGCGGATCTCCTCGACCAGGACTCGCTGCGGCAGGCCCTGCGCCGGTCCCGACCCGAGGTGGTCTACAACCTCGCCGCTGTCACCGCGCCCGGCGGAGCGTGGGGAGCCCCGCCGCCCCCACTGCTGGCCGAGGTGACCGGGCTTGGCGTGATCCGGCTGATGGACGCCATGTTGAGGGTCTGCCCGGACGCCCGGCTCGTGCACGCCTCGTCCAGCGCGGTCTACGACCCGCACCGCTACGGCCTGTACGGGATCAGCAAGCGGTTC
>Ga0207641_10004162_pt1 | contig 12606 bp, 11 predicted proteins | sample KBSSwiS62_FD_184306 | JGI IMG/M metagenome (GOLD analysis project Ga0207641, IMG submission 184306) | Switchgrass rhizosphere microbial communities from Kellogg Biological Station, Michigan, USA - KBS Switchgrass S6-2 (SPAdes) (version 2) | ecosystem: Host-associated > Plants > Roots >... | reverse complement strand
CTTCTTCGGCGGATTCTTTTCCAGCTCCGTCAGAATCTCCTGAACGGCTCGTTCGAGCTGCGGGTCGTGGCCCTGGCGTACGAGTTCGGGGTCGTGTTCGACCTCAACGTCGGGACTGATGCCGACGTTCTCGGCGATCCACCGACTTTCCGCCGGATCCCACACCGCGGATGACGGGGCCGTGACGACGCCGCCGTCCATTAGCGGCGGCGAGCCGGCACGACCGACCAGTCCGCCCCAGGTCCGTTTGCCAATCAGCTTGCCAACGCCCGCGCGGCGGAAGTACCAAGGCATGGCATCGCCGCCCGAGCCGGCAAATTCGTTGATCAACATCACCTTCGGTCCGAAGATCCCGCCCTGCGGCTCCACTTCGTCGCCGCCATCGCGCGTCGCGACGCTGGACAACAACTTGCGGTTGAGGAACTCGATGATGTCGGTGGCCAGCGCGCCGCCGCCGTTGAACCGCTCGTCGACGATGACGGCCTGCTTGTCGACCTGAGCGAAGAAGTAGCGCGTGAAGTTCGTGAACCCGCCGAATGCGGTGTCCGGGAGATAGACGTAGGCGACGCGGCCGCCGGTCATCTGGTCGACCTTGCGGCGGTTGTCCTCAATCCACGCGAGATTCCGCAGACGGTTTTCGTTCGCGATTGGCACGACGGTCACCGCGCGGGCACCGGTACCGGACGGATCGGCGCTGACGCGGATCTGCACCTGCTTCCCGACGGTGGCTTCGAAGAAGCTGTACACATTGTCGGACGCCGCGACGTTGCGGCCGTCGACCGACAACAGGTACTCGCCGGCCACGACGTTGACGCCGGGCTGGGTCAGCGGCGCAGTCACCTGTGGATTCCAGTTCTCGCCGTTGTAGACGCGGGCGAACCGGTACCGTCCGTTCTCGATCTTGTAGTCGCACCCGAGCAAGCCGGTCTGAACGCGCTTGACGTCCGGCTGCTCACCGCCGCCGACGCCAAGATGGCCGACCACCAGGTTCCCGAGCATCTCCGCGAAGAGATAGTTGAGATCCGCCCGCGAACCAATGCCCTCGATGAACGCCGCGTAGCGCTCCTCGGCGTTGCGCAGGTTGAGGCCGTGATACCCGGGGTCGTAGAAGTAGTCGCGCTCGATGCGCCACGCCTCGCGGAACATCTGCTTCCACTCGTCGCGCGGCGCGATCTTCAGTTCCAGGTTGGCGGTGTTCAACTGCCCCGCTCCCGCGGCATTGGGTCCGCCGGGCGCGCCGCCGGTCGGCGGCGTCGGACCGCCGCCAGCGGGAGGCGGCGGCGGCAGGTTTCGGATGAACCAGTTGTTCGCCTGCCGGGTCAGCATCTTCTCGCCGCTCTGCGAGACCTCGAAGAACCGCACGCCGCCGACCGCGACATCCGTCTTGCGGGACTTCAGATCGTGACGATGGACCGTCAGCGACGACGGCTGGCCCGGAACCGGCGGCTGCGTCTCGATCGCGAACAGGACGCCGGGCTTGCCGACTTGAAGGCCGACGTAGCTCCGCGGCGGCAGCGGCATGCTGAGAATCCGCTGACCGATGTTCTCGAAGTCAATCCTGACCTCCGTGGTCCGCGGCGCCGCGGGTCGGGCCTCGGGCTTCGGCTCGTCCGCTTTCGGCGGTTCGACGCTTTTTTCCTCGTCGCTCTCGGGAGCGAACGGCGACGGCAGATCCTTGGCGAGGACGGTCAGGTAGATGCTGCGCGTGACCGGCCTGCTGAAGCTGCCGACGTCCGGTTGCAGCGACGGACCGGAGTCGGTCGACGCAGTGAAGTACAGATACTTCCCGTCGCGGTCGAACACCGGATCCTTCGCGTCGCTCATGCCGTCGGTGATCTGCGTTGCCTTGCCGGACGCGAGCGAGTACACGCGGATCGCGCCGAGATAGTTCGACAGCCTCGTCGAATAGGCGAGCCACTTGGAGTCGGGCGACCAGACGGGAATCCAGTCGTCGCTGAAGTTGCTCCAGTACGGTTCCTTGTCGACCCGGACCGGCTTGCGCTGCTCGACGTCGACGTACCAGATCCGCATGTGCGAGTCGACGAACGCGATCTTCTTCGAGTCGGGGGACCACTCCGGCGAACGATAGAAGCCCGGCTCGGGCATCGCGATCTTGATCACATCGCCGATTCCGGTTTGCGGCGCGAGGTGCAGCGCGTATTCGCCGGATTCGTCGGAAAAGTATGCGATCGTCTTGCCGTCCGGCGACCAGGAGGGATAGCGCTCCATGACGCCGGGCGTGTGCGTGATGATCCGAGCGTCCCCTTTTTCCGCCGGAACCGTCAGAATCTCACCGCGCGCCTCGAACAGCGCGCGCGTCGCGTTCGGCGACAGGTGAGCGTTCGAGAGCCGCGCGCTGACGTTCACCATGCGGGCGCGGACCTCGGGCAAATCGCCGGCGATGCGCACCGGGACCGGTTTCAGCGTGCCGGTCTTCAGATCGAACAACCCCAGTCCGCCGAACTGCTCGACGACGATCGCGTCGGCCGTGCCGCCGATCGACTTGAAGTCGAAACCGGTGTTGTTCTTCACTTCTTCCTTCACCTGCTTCGCGCGCGTGTCGTACGAGAACAGAGAGACGGCACCGTTGCGGTCGCTGAGGAAGTAAACCTTGCCGGCGAGCCAGAGCGGGTTGTAGTCGTTCGAATTCTCGCGCGGCACCTTCTCGACTTTCGAATCGGTGAGCGTGGCCAGCCAGATCGGGGTGGTGTCCCCGCCGCGGTAGCGCTTCCACACGTTGAACGCGCGGCGCATCGGGACATACGCCAGCCGCGCGCCATCCGGCGAGTAGGCGGCCTCCCACCCCCACGGCAGCGGCAACTTCTCGGGGAAGCTGCCATTCACGTCCATCGTATACAGCTGGAGTACTCCCACATAGCTGTCGCGATTGGACGAAAACAGGATCTTCTTGCCGTCAGGAGACCAGCCGAGCGCAGTGTCCGGCGCCGGGTGCCACGTGAGCCGCTTCGGCACGCCGCCGGTGGCCGGGACGGTATAGACGTCGACGTTGCCGTCGTATTCGCCGGTGAACGCGATCGTGGAGCCATCCGGCGAGAAGATCGGATTGGTTTCCGTCCCCGCGCCGCTCGTCAGCCGCTGTGCGTCTCCACCCTCGCGCGGCACGGTCCACAAATCGCCGGCATAGACGAACGCGATCTGCGTGCGGCTCAGCGTCGGCTTTTGCAGAAGCAGGTACGGCGTGGCGTCGGCGCTGAGGCCCGCGACGCAGCCGACGACGAACAGGGACAGAACGACTCGGTTGCGCACGTTCTACCTCCACGATCCACGGCCATGTCGGCCGGGTAGGTCGGGTACGAACGTCCCCACCCGACCTACCTGACCCACCAGACCTACTCGATGCCGAACGCCAGCAGCACGTTTCCAGGCCGCCCGCCGAGCGCGCCGTACCCCGAGTTGATGTAGAGCATGCCGCCCGCGATCACGGGGCCTGGACCGCTGATGGACGCACCCTTTGCCGGCACGCCGTTCACCGTGTCGAACGGTCGGTTCGTGTCGAACTCCCACAGCAGCGATCCGTCTTTGGTCGCGTAGCCGCGGACCGCGCCGTCGTTCGATCCGGTGAACACGACGCCCGGAATGACGGTGATGGCGGCAAGAATCGCGTTGTTGCAGCCGCGTCCGGTGCCGCACTTGGGCGTTTCGGGCGCGGTGTACCACGCACGCTCGCCGTTCGAGAGCTTGACCGCATGCAGTCCGCCGGGGGTGCCGCCCAGCGTGTCCGAGACGGCGAAGTACGCCTGGGTGGCGTCGACCGCGGATCCGAACTCCAGACCGCCGAGCGCGCTGCCCTTGCCTGCGCGGTACTGCCAGACCACGGCGCCTTTCTTGTCGGGATCGAACGCCCAGCCGACACCCGACTTCTGGCCCGCCACGATCACGTCCTGCCCGTCCGGGCGCTTCACGAGGATCGGCGCGTTGCCGAAGTCGAAATCGGGGCCGAGGTCTTCGGCCGGCGGACAATTCGCGCCATTCTGCGGGCCGCCGCAGCCGACAATGAAGATGTCCTTCGCGGTCACTTGCGACGTCCATTTGACCGAGCCAGTGTCGAGGTCGAAGGCCATAATGGCGTCGCTCGTGGGCTGCTGCGGCTCCGTATACATGTTGCCGGTGGCGGCGTAGACGACCTTTCGTTTGATGTCCACGGTCGGCGACGACCAGACGCCGCCTCCCGACGGGCCCCACCGCGTCGTGCCTACAGAGTTCTTACCGATCGGCTTGGCCTCGGCGCTGATCGTGTACGTCTTCCAAAGCAGCGATCCCGTGGCGGCGTCGAGCGCGACCAGGCTGCCGCGGAACGTGCAGCACTCGTATTTGGGGTTCATCCCCGACCCTTCTTCAATCGAGGCGATGGGGACGAACAGCCGACCCTCATACAGCGTCGGCGTTCCGGTGATGTTGGCGCTCTTGTGATCTTCGAGACTGCGCGTCCAGATCTGCTCGCCGGTCGCCGCGTCGAGCGCATAAGCATTTGCACGTCCGTCGCCGAGATACGCGACGTATTTCCCGGGGCTGCCGGCGCGCGGTCCAATCACCACACCTGCGCGCACGCCGCTCTGGGCTTTGAAGGTCCAGATGACGCAGCCGCTCTTCGCGTCGAGCGCGTATACCGTGCCGCTCATGCTTCCCACGAAGACTCGACCGCCGACAATCGTCGGAAGCCCACGCGCTGAGTTCGCATTCGGGAAGCCGAAGGCCCATTTGAGCTTCAGCTTCGGCACCTGATCGGCGGTAAGACCGGCCTGCGCGGCCGGCTGGAAACGCTGATTGGTCACGTCGACGCCCCACCCGTTCCACTGCGGGCCTTTGGTCGGATCGAACGGCGGTGTCGAGGTACAGGCGCCAGGCGTCGGCTCGCTCGCGGCGGTCGTCGTCGACGGGGCCGGCGCCGAAGGCGTCGTGGTGCCGAGATACTCAGCCACTGCGCGCTTTTCGGCGTCGGTCATGTCCGCGCCCTGCTGACGCATCACGCCGTTGTTGAGCGCGTCGACGATCGCCTGCGGGGTCTTCTGCTTCAACGACGCGAGTGTGGGTGTGCGCGGGTCGGTGCCGGCATGGCACGTCGCGCAGCGGTTTTCGTACACGGTCGCGCCAGTTGGCGATTGAGCGAGCCCAAGGGCCAGTATGAGTGTCAGCATCGGTGAGTTATCGCTCGGCTAAGCCTTCGCGCTCCATCTGTGGGTTGTGTCGCTCGGTGTCGATCCGAGCAGCCTGGTCGAATCCTCGGTTCTCAGTTCTCAGTTCTAAGTTCTCAGTTCTGGACGCCCCATGCTTGAGCCGGCGTCCCGCGTTGTCAACTGATCTTTTCGATTTCACTATCCGGGTTAAACCTTTGTGAAACCTTGACATTCGGGTCGACTGCGGACAGTATGAACCCCTGCGGGGAGGCAGTTTCACGTGCGAAAAACGGTCAGTGCGTTCATCATCGCGATTGTCGCGGCGGCCGGTGGCGCGCTCGTCGCCACCTGGGCCACGCCGCTCGCCGGACAGGCGCCGGCGGCTTATCGGGCGTCCAGAACGTCCGACGGCAAGCCGGACCTCAACGGCATCTGGCAGTCGCTGAACGAAGCCAACTACGATCTCGAGATGCACATGGCGCGGCCAGCCATGGCGCTTCGTCCGGGACCCTACGGGCCGCTGCCCGCGGCGCCCGTCCTCGCACTCGGCGCAGTCGGCTCAGTGCCGCCGGGTATGGGGGTCGTCGAAGGCGGCACGATTCCGTACAAACCTGAGATGCTCGCCAAGAAAAAAGAGAATCAGGAGAAGTGGCTCGAGCGCGATCCGGAGATCAAGTGCTATCTGCCCGGCGTGCCGCGCGCGAACTACATGCCGCAGCCGTTCCAAATCCTTCAGAGCCCGAGTGCAATTTTCTTTGCGTATCAATACGCCGGCGCCGTCCGGAACATCTACTTGAAGAACCCCGGCCCGGCGCCGGTCGATTCGTGGATGGGCCAGTCGGTCGCGCGCTGGGAAGGCGACACGCTCGTCATCGATGTCACCGGCTTCAACGACAGCACGTGGTTCGATCGTGCCGGCAACTTCCACAGCGATCAACTGCACGTCGTCGAGCGCTACACGCGCACCGCCCCGGACGTGATCACCTACGAGGCGACGATGGAAGATCCGCAGACGTTTACGAAGCCGTGGAAGATCAGCATGCCCCTCTACAGGCGGCTCGAGAAAAACGCGCAGCTCATGGACTTCAAGTGCGTGGAGTTCGTCGAAGAGCTGATGTACGGCCAGTGGCGGAAGAAGCCGCTGACGAGATAGTACAGAGGTAACGATCGATGCATGTCTCCAAGATTTCCCGGCGTTCTCTCGTGATCGCCGGCGCGGCGGCGGTGCTTGCGGCGACGGTGACCGTGCGCGTCGACGGCCAGGCGGCAAAAGCACCGGCGCCGGCGCCATCCAAGCGCGCCATTCCGCGGCTCGCGGATGGACACCCGGATTTGCAGGGCACCTACGACCTCGCGACCCTGACACCGGTCGAGCGTCCCGCCGGAAGCCCGCTCGTAATGAGCGATGAAGACGGCCTCAAGCTCGAGCGCCAGGCCGCGGCGCGGCGCGATCAGCTGGGGGCGCCGATTGACGGCAACCGCGCGGCGCCGCCCGTCGGCGGCGACGGCTCGGCCGGCCCGGCTGGCAACGTCGGCGGCTACAACAATTTCTGGATCGACGCCGGGTCGCGCTATACGGTCATCGACGGACAGCGTCGCGCGTCGCTCCTCATCGATCCGCCGGACGGCCGCGTGCCGCAGATGACGCCCCAGGCGCGGCAGCGGTTCGCGCGCAATATCCGGCCGACGTCGGATCAGTCGGCGCGCGAGGACGATCCGGGCTTCGAGGGCGGCGGCGCCTACGACGACCCCGAGCGCCGTCCGCTTGGCGAGCGCTGTCTCATGGGCTTCGGCTCGACGTCGGGGCCGCCGGTCCTGCCGAACTACTTTTACAACAACCTCCATCAAATCGTACAGACGAAGGATTCTGTGCTGATCCTCACGGAGATGGTGCACGACGCGCGCGTGGTGCGGATGAACGCCGAGCACCTGCCGAAGACGATCACCAAGTGGATGGGCGATTCGGTCGGACACTGGGAAGGCGACACGCTGGTCGTCGACACGACGAACTTCTCGGAGAAGACGCGGTTCCGGGGGTCCACGCCGAACCTCCACATCGTCGAGCGTTTCACGCGCGTCGATCCGAAGACGCTCATGTACCGGTTCACAATCGAGGATCCCGACACCTGGACGAAGCCGTGGACGGCCGAGTACACGTGGCCGGCGACCGACGAGCTCCTCTACGAATACGCGTGCCACGAAGGCAACTACGCGATGGGCAACATCCTGCGCGGCGCGCGGTTGAAGGAAGTCAACGATGCGAAGAAAACCAGCAAGCAGTGAGGTGGGAGCGATGCGCAGCAAACTTCTGATGTCCGCGGCGGGTCTCCTCGTCGCTATCGCGCCGGTGATGGGTCATCACGCTTTCGGTGGCGAGTTCGACCCCAACAAGCCGGTGCTGCTCAAGGGCAAGGTGACGAAGCTCGAATGGGTGAACCCGCACGCGTGGATTCACGTCGAGATCGCAAAGGCCGACGGCGCGGCGCCGTGCCAGTTCACGCCGAACGCGAAGTGCGACGAGTGGATGGTCGAGGGCGGCACGCCGAACACACTGCTCCGCCGCGGGATTACGCGCGACTCGCTCAAGGCCGGCACGGAGCTGGTCATCGACGGCTACCAGGCGCGCGACCACTCGTTGAACCGCGCGAACGGCCGCAACGTGACCTATCCGGACGGCCGGAAGCTGTCCCTCGGCTCGTCGGGCACCGGCGCACCGACCGACGGCGCGGATCCGACCGAAGCGCCGAAGGGCCGCGGCCGCGGCGGACTGTAAACCGCGCCTCTCACCGCAGAGCACGCGGAGCTCGCAGAGAAGCTTTTTTCTCCCTGCGTGCCCCGTGCTCTCTACGGTTTCTTTGTTGGGAGTGCGCTCCGCCACGCGAAGACAAGGGTAAATCCCTTCTGATTCTTCCGACCCTCTTGATCTCTAGCCGGAGAATCCGATCCAGCGCCCGCCTGCACCGACCCCGAACCACAGTACCAGCGAGACGACGGCGACCAGTTTCAGCACCACGGGAGGCGTGTGTCCTTCAGCCGCCAGCGTCACCCTCCGCCGTACGCTGACCGCGAACAGCGTGCCCAACAGCAGACACGTCATCTTCCAGAAGAAGGGCGTGCTGTAGTACAGCTTCAGCGGCTCCGAGACGAAGAGCAGCACGCCAGTCACGATCATCACAGCCCAGCTACGGACGAACCACGGCCACGCGTCGCGCGCCACCTCGTCGATCGGCTGCGTCCGCAGACCGAGGCCGAGCAGTCGCAGATCAACCATCAGCACGGCGCCGCCGATCACGGCGAGCGCCAGCAGGTGGATCGACTCGATGACGGCGAACGCCCACGTCGACGTGCTGATGGCCTGACCCAGGCGGCTTGCCGCAATCCACTCGACCCACGGCAGCACGTTCAAGATCGAAAGATTCATCGGCGCGCTCCAGGGGCCGGCTCGACGCAGCCGGCGAGCATATTCACGATCCGCGGCTGCGGCTGTTTGTCGCAATCGAACCAGTTGTAGGCAATCATCCGCCCCGCCACGACGATGACCGCCCAGAGCACCAGGGAGGTCGCGCCGGCACGCCGGGCCGCCGGCGGCGGCACGCGCTCGCGATCCCACTCGGCGACACGGCGATCGATTCCGGAGTGAAACACGAACGCGTTCAGGCCGGCCAGGATCAGCGCCACGACCTTGATGCGGAACCAGAGGCTTTGATACGAGCGCACCGGAATCGCATAGAACAGCAGCGCGCCGGTGATCACCATGAGGACGAAGCCGCCGACCATCCAGGGCCCGAGCCGCTTCCTGATCTCGGTCATCGGCACACTGGTCAGCGTCACGCCGAGCAGACGCAGATCGAACATGATCGCGATGCCGAGGAACAGGCAGAGCGTCAACACGTGAGTGGACTCGACGAGCGGATACATGTACAGCGATTCGTGCAGCGCGATGCTGCCTGGCGTCTCCGCCAGCCACTGACAGAACGGTAGAAGCGACATGGGGTCCAGTTATTATATGTGCCCCACTGGACCACACTTCAGTCGGCGCCACTTCACGAGTGCCGCGGGCAGAACGGCTCGGCCGCGAATCGGGGTGGCTGGAGTCCGAAGCGGCGATCGTCGAGCCGTTACTGAGGCCGGAACCGCACGCCGCAACGCCCACAGGCGAACCAGGTGGCAGAGCTGCCCGATTGGTCTTCTTCCTCGACGCGGTCGGCGCGGCGACATTTCGGGCATGGCGGGAGCGGGCGCGGTGTCGTCACTGGCGGGTCGGTTGCCTCTCACGACGGGCGTAGATCTCGACGGCATCGACGAGGATGCGCCACATCGAACGCCGCTCCTGCATCGCCAGGGCGCGGAGGCTCTCGAGCGTGGCCGGCGGAACGCGAGTCGCCAGTTGTGGGTACCTGGAGGTCGGCTCGCCGTTGAACCCGGCGGGGGGACGACCCGCACGGCCTGCGCCTCCATGTTTCCCGCGAAGTTTCGGCTGGACCTGGTGGGGCATGTCAGCCTCCGCTCAGTGGCCGGTCCAACACAGAGAACTGAGTGGCATGCTGTACGGCTCGGTTTTCATCGCCGTCGGCTCCACCACGTTGCTGGGCCCGGTTGGTTTCTTCAGCGACGGTTTTTCGATGGCGATCTTCTTCACGATCGCGACAGGGATCTGCTCGAAGTGCGTCCGTGCGCGCCGCTTGACTGACTTCCTTTTCATCACCTGGTGACAGTACTAGGGCGGGCTCCATACGGGTTAACTCGTTAGGTGCGGCCGGCGGCCAGTTTTGCCCACGAACTAGCCAAATTTGTCGCCGTTTTTGCCGGAGCGGCCCGCCTCACATGCGGCATTTAGCCGGCCGTGATGATACTTGCAGTTCTCGTCACGATTCGATACGATTGCGCTACGATACGTTAACGTATCACAGGCCGGGAGGGATGCGGTGCCGCCGCGGAGCAAGAAAGTGCCGATGAATTTCAAGTCGATGCCGCAGGGCGATGTGCCCCAGGGACGGAACGGCAAGCACAAGGAGATCGTGACCCGGATCCTCTCGGATCTCGATCAGGTGGAAAAGGGCATCGCGCTCAAGGTGCCGCTGGCGCAGCTGGCGGAAAGCAAGGAAAAGGTCCGGTCCGCGTTGAATCGCGCGACCCGGCAACGAGGCCGCCAGGTGGCGACCGCCAGCGACGACATGTTCTTGTACATCTGGACGGAAACGTCGTAGCAGCCGCCCGTTCGGCGCGGCGCCGCAGCCATCACCCGGCCAGCCGCGTATCATATCGGCATGCCGATACCGCGCAACCCGGTCCGCCTGCTCTCGCGACGCGTTCGCCATGCGACGGCGTGGCGGCCCAGACCGCTGCTGGTCGCGTGCCTCGCGCTCGCTGCGGTCGTTGCCTTCGACGTCCAGGTGCCAGCGCTTCAGGAGGCCGCCGTCCCCACGCGGCCCGTCGGCACGATGAGCGACCTGATGGTGAAGATGATCTATCCGACGTCGGACGCGATCTTCTACATCGAGACTCGTACGCCGAAGACCGACGCCGAGTGGGGCGAGCTGCAGGCCAAGACACTCACGCTCGCCGAATCAGCAAACCTGCTGATGATGCCCGGGCGCGCAAGGGATCAGGACCGGTGGATGGCGGACGCAAAGCTGATGCTCGACGCCGGCGTGGCGGCGTACACCGCCGCCAAGAAAAAAGATGTCGCCGCTCTCGTCGAATTGAACGACGCCGTCTATCAGTCGTGCGTCGTCTGCCACCAGCACTACCGCCGCAACTACGGCCGCGGACGCGGGTTCTAGGCAGGACCGGCGGGAAGGGCGGGATAGGCTCGAGGCGTGGGACCCTGCACGATCCTGCCCCTCCTGCCCCGGTCACTTGTTCGCGTTGACGATGGCGTCGAGATACTTCGCGTGGCAGTGCGAGCAGGAATCATAGATGTCGCCGCCGACGGTGAAAAGCCGCTCGGCGTTCTTCGCCTCGGCCGCACGGATCGCTTCCTCGCCGGTGTTGATCATCTCCTGGGCGCGCTGCATCCAGTCGTCCCCGTTTTTCGCGCGCGGCACGAGCATCAGAAGATTGCCGGCTTCGGCCACGGTGATCGCGGCGTTGCGCACCGCGGTCCATTCCTCGTCGGTCTTCGGACGGATCTCCTGCGAGCCGTCTTTCGTGTCGATCGACTTGACCGCGTCCCAAATCGCGTCGGCGTTGGGATCGACCACCGCCTGCATCAGCAGTTTCGTGTCCACCACCGGTTTGAACGGCGGCGGCGGCGGTCCGCCACAGCCGACAAATACAGCACAGAGAGCCATCGCCGGAACGATTCGTCGCATGCGGGAGATGGTATCAAGAAAAAACCGCTGTCTCTCTCAAGAGTCCTTCGATCTTGGCCATGACCGTCGGCCAGCGGTATTCGCGATCCACGTAGGCCAGTCCCTGCGCGCCGAGGCGCTTGCGCGTGTCGTCGTGGTCGAGCAGATAATCGAGCGCCGCCTCGAACTCGGCGACGTTGCGAAAGTACAACCCTCCGTCCGCGCGCTCGGTCTGGCCGCGCGTCACGCGGCAGCGCGCATTCACCAGCACCGGAACCCCGTGGTTCCACGCCTCCAGCAGCACCATGCTCAGGCTCTCGAACGGCGACGGCATCACCAGCACCCGCGCCCGCGCGAGCAGCGCCTCGCGGACGTCGTCGTCCACGAAACCGAGCGACCGGATGGACGCATGGTTCGGCACCTCCATCGACGATGGGCCCGCCATCACCAGCTGGAGAGGGCGTCCCAGGCCGGCATACCGCAGGAAGGTTCGCATCAGAAAGTCGCAGCCCTTGTTCGGATCGATGCGGCCCAGGTACAGCACGAATGGGTCCTCGATCCCGAGGTCGGCGAGCCGCGACACATCCGGCGGCCGCGTCACCGGATCGAGACCGCAGCCGATGATCGCCGACGGCGTCCCCGCGGGCACGCGGCCCTTGACGAGCTCGGCCTCCTCCGGCGTCAGATAGCCGTAGCCCGCCGGCAATGCAAACAGCTGATCGAGCGCGTCCACCCGAATCAGCGGATCTTCTTCGGCGGTCGGGACGAGGATGGCGCGCGTGGCAACCAGCGGCACTCCGAAGTACGAGTGGTAGTAGCGGTACGACCAGAACAACAGGCGATCGTAGTCGGCGCCGTGGCGCCGCAGGTGATCGAGCAGCTCCGGCGCGTCAGGGCCGTTTTCGCGGAACCACTCCTCCTGTTCGACCGGCGACGCGCGATCCGCGAACACGAGATCGCTGATGTCCATGAACCGGTGCAGGTCGCGGGGACGCGCCACCGGAAAGCGGAGCACGCGCAAGCGGCCCATCTGCGATTCGCCGCGCGGGTAGTGATTCTTCCACGTGACGTGGTCCTTCGCGCAGGTGGTGATGATGGTGACGTCGTGATCCGCGGCCAGGTGCTCCGCGACGACGCGGCAATGACTTTCCGAGCCGCCGGCGATGTCGGCGCCGAAG
>Ga0207641_10004161_pt1 | contig 12608 bp, 7 predicted proteins | sample KBSSwiS62_FD_184306 | JGI IMG/M metagenome (GOLD analysis project Ga0207641, IMG submission 184306) | Switchgrass rhizosphere microbial communities from Kellogg Biological Station, Michigan, USA - KBS Switchgrass S6-2 (SPAdes) (version 2) | ecosystem: Host-associated > Plants > Roots >... | reverse complement strand
TTGCCGGGCTTCGGGAGAACCCCCCAATTTGCGCGGGGCGCCCGCGTGGGTAGTTTTACCCACGCCCGCAGCAGAAGCCTACAAAAGCTGGTGCTCGAAGGCGAATGCGGCGGCCGCCGTTCGCGATGCGACGTCGAGCTTCGTCAGGATGTTGCTCACGTGCCGGTCAACGGTCTTCTCGCTGACGAAGAGCTGCGCGGCGATGCCCTTGTTCGTCTTTCCGGAAGCGACGAGGCGCAGGACCTCGAGCTCGCGCGGGGTCAGGCCATGCGGCCGCGCCGGCGCTGCTTTCCCGGCGAGCGCGGCGACGCGGGCGGCGTCGGGGGCGGCCTCCAGCTTTTCGAACACGGCGCGCGCGGCATCGAGCTCCATGGCCGCACCTTCCTCGTCCCCGAGACTGCGGCAAGCCCGCCCGACCAGGACGCGAACGCGGGCCGCGAGGTAGGGCGCGCCGACGCGCTGCCAGATCTCGACGGCCCGGCGCAGAGGCCCGATCGCGCGCCGCGCGTCGCCGGCCTCGAGCTCGACTGCGCCGCGCGCGTGCGCGGCCATCGCCGCGAGGACGTCCGTCGGAAAGCTCATCGAGATCTCCTCCAGCTCGACGCACGCGGCCCGCGCCTGCTCGAGTTGCCCGTCCGCCAGCAGGATCTCCACGCAGGCCGGCAGCAGACGCGTGCGCTCGAGCCGGCCTCTGGCCCCGTCGAGGGCGCGGCGAACCTGGGCCGCGGCCGTGTCGGTGCGTCGCTGTGCCAGGCGGAGCAGCGCCAGGCCGGGCTGGGGGTCCCAGCCGGACCGGCTCGCGCTCTTGTAGGCCTCGTCCGCCTCGGCGAACTCCCCTCGAAGACGATGGATCTCGCCCTGCTGGTAGAACCCCTCGGCGCTGATCCGCTCGTCGCCTTCCGCGACGTGCTGCGAGGCGCGGCGCGCTTCGGCGATGGCTTCCGGCCACGCGCCGCTCAACTGCAGGATCTCGGCGCGGTGGACGAGGCAGTGGCTGCCGAACGCCCCGATCTCGTGCTCCTCGGACCACGCGGCGAGCGCTCCCGTCCACTCCCGCACGCGCCCGAAAGCGTAGACCTGCCGGCAGCTGTCGATGACCATGCAGTACACGAGGCCCGTGAGCAGCGGCGAGAGTTCGCCGGTCGTCACCGCGACCATCGTTTCGTCCAGCAGCGCGAGCCCCTGCTCGACGCGGCCCTGACGGAGCAGCGACCGGCCCTCCAGGTTGCGCGCAAACGCCACCAGGTCGCCGTCGCCGAATCGAGCGCCGAGCTGCGCGATGTCCGCGGCGGCGGCCGCGGCCGCCGCGTCGTTGCCCTCGACCATGTGCTGCCGGACGATGGGCAGCTGCAGGTAGCCCCTCTCGACGCAGTCGGAGTGGCTGTCGTCGATCAGCCGCTGTGCGCGCGCGAACCATCCGCTCGCCCGGGCCGGTTCGCCGCGGTTGAGCACGCGAAAACCCAGCCAGAACGCGGAGCGCGCGGCGCGCAGGCCGTTGCCCGCCTCCAGGTGCGCGTGATGGGCGCGCTCCAGCAGCGCCAGCAGGTCCGCGTCCCGGCCGAGAAGGCCTGCCGACATGGCGAGCAGATCGAGGTCCTCGGCCTGGAGCGGACCGCGTCGGTCGGCCGCGGACAGGATCCGGAAAGCTTCCCCGAAGGCGCGCCGCCGGTAGGCCGCGCGGCCGCGCTCGATCTCTCCCGACGGGGACGACGCGCGGATTCTGGGATCGGATGGATCGTGGTCGCTCATCCCGTTGGCTCCGGGTCGGCGAGGTTAGCAGATTGCCGGCGGTTCGCCCGCCCGCCGGTCAGCTCACAGGAATTTCACGAGCGCGTCCATCGTCTCCTGCGGCTTCTCCTCCAGGATCCAGTGGCCGGCGTCCTTCAGGACGATGACCGTCACATTCGTTCCCACGAGTTTCGTCTGGTCCCCGAGCTCTTTTCCCAGCGACTTCTCTCCGCCGATCGAGAGGACGGGCATCGTCAGCTTCGTCTGCGCGAGCGACGCGAAATCCGTCGCGGTCCGGGGAAAGGCCATGAAGTACGCCCAGCCCGCCATCATGCGTCCCGGCCTCGAGTACGCCGCCGTGTAAGCCTCGCGGTCGGCCGGCGACAGCGAGTGGTTCTTGTCGGCGGCAAAATCGTTCCAGTAGTAATCGAAGTACGTCCGCTCGCGTCCCTGGACCAGCGCGGCGGGAGTCGGCCCCGTGAACCGGAAATGCCAGAGATTCGGATTGTCGTAGATCGGCTCCCAACCCTGCACGCCCGGCAGGAACGCGTCCATCAGGACGAGCTTTTCGACCTCCGTCGGGTATTGCGCCGTGTAGGCGTACGCGACCATCAGGCCGATGTCGTGGCCGACGACGCTCGCCTTCGTCACGCCGAGGGCCTTCGCGAGGGCGTGGATCGTCGTCGCCGCCGACTTCATGTCGAGGCCCGACGCCGGGATCTCGGAGTCGCCGATGCCCGGCAGGTCGGGAGCGATGACGGTGAAGCGGTCGGCGAGCTTCGGAATGAGGGGCCGCCACATGCGCGAGGTCTCCGCGTAGCCGTGCAGGAGGATCACCGTCGGACCGTGTCCGGCGCTCAGGTAGTGCAGCTTCACTCCGCCGACGTCCTTCGTCAGGGAGGCGATGGCCTCTTCGGCCGCGAGAGGCAGCGACGCGAAGAGGAAGGCGAAGCCGAGCAGAAGCGATTTCGTGAATCGGCGCATGAACGATCTCCTCAGCTCTTGATAAACGCCAGCAGGTCGGCGTTGATCTGGTCCTTCTGCGTCGAGCACATCCCATGGGGATAGCCCGGGTACACCTTCAGAATCGACCCCTTGACGATCTTGGACGACTGCATCGCCGCGGCGCCGATCGGAACGATCTGGTCGTCGTCGCCGTGCAGGATGAGCGTGGGCACGTCGAACTTCTTGAGGTCCTCGGTCGTGTCGGTCTCAGAGAAGGCCTTGATGCAGAAATACGAAGCGGGAAAGCCGGCCATCATTCCCTGCAGCCAGAACGAATTCCGGATGCCCTCCGAGATCTTCGCTCCCGGCCGGTTGTAGCCGTAGAACGGCATGCTCAGGTCCTTCCAGAACTGAGAGCGGTCGGCGACGACGCTGGCGCGGAGCCCGTCGAACACTTCGAGCGCCAAACCGCCGGGGTTGGCCGCGGTCTTCAGCATCAGCGGCGGAATGGCGCTGATCAGGACCGCCTTGGCGACGCGCTTCGTGCCGTGGCGGCCGATGTAGCGGGCGACTTCCCCGCCGCCCGTCGAATGCCCGACGTGGATCGCGCCCTTCAGGTCGAGGTGCTCGACGAGCGCGGCCAGGTCGTCGGCGTACGTGTCCAGGTCGTTGCCGTTCCACGCCTGGCTCGAGCGCCCGTGGCCGCGCCGGTCGTGGGCGATGCAGCGGTAGCCGCGCGACGCGAGGAAGAACATCTGGTCTTCGAACGCGTCGGCCGAGAGAGGCCAGCCGTGGCTGAACACGACGGGCTGTCCCGTGCCCCAGTCGTTGTAGTAAATCTGCGTGCCGTCGTTCGTCGTGATGGTTCCCATCGTGGTCCTCCTCTCGAATGCGCCCATTTCTATCATCGGGGCGCTCAGACGGGCGCGCCGGGAAGTCGCCGGCGCGGCCAACTGAAATAGGATCGCGGCAGGGAGGGCACCAATCTCATGACCCAATCCCGCCGCAAATTTCTCGCGCACACGACGGCCGGAATCGTTTCGGCGGCCGCGGCCGGCAAGGCCCTCGCCGAGCTCGCGCCGGATCCGCCGGTCACGCCGGTCGCCGGGACGCCGCCAGCCTTCGGCACGGCGCCCGCCGTCGGGCCCGAGATCACCGTCGCCACCGTCGCCGAGGCGCAGAAGCTCGCGCGCGTCGAGATCACGGCGGCCGACCAGGCGCAGCTGGCCGGCAGCTGGCCGAGAACGATGGCGTCGACCATGGAGCGGCGCACGGGGCCGCGCAAGCTCTCCCTCGAGACGACGCTCTCGCCCGCCACCCTCTGGAACCCGACGATCCCGGGCGTCGCGCCCGGTCCCGCGCGCGACCGGTTCGTCCCGAGCAAGGCGGTGCCGGGGCCCCTGCCAAAGAACGACGCGGACATCGCGTTCGCGCCCGTGACGTCGCTGTCTTACTGGATCAAGTCGCGCGCGCTGACGTCCGAGCGCCTGACGCGGATCTACCTCGACCGCGCGGCGAAGTTCGACCCCAAGCTGCGCTGCATCATCACCCTCACGACCGACACCGCGCTTTCGCAGGCGAAGCAGGCCGACGGCGAGATCGCCGCCGGCAAGTACCGCGGCCCGCTCCATGGCATTCCCTTCGGCGTGAAGGACCTGCTCGACACCAAAGGCATCCTCACCACTTACGGCGCCGAGCCCTTCCGCAACCGGGTGCCCGACAAGGATTCCGCCGTCGTCGACCGGCTCCAGCGCGCCGGGGCCGTCCTCATGGCCAAGCTCTCGCTCGGTTCGCTCGCTTTGAACGACGTCTGGTTCGGCGGGCAGACGATGAACCCGTGGATCCTCGAGGAGGGCTCGGGCGGCAGCAGCGCGGGGCCCGGCGCGGCCACCGCGGCGGCGCTCGTCGGCTTCTCCGTCGGCAGCGAGACGGGCGGCAGCATCGTGGATCCCGCGATGCGCTGCGGCGTGACGGGCCTGCGCCCGACGTTCGGCAAGGTGGCCCGCACCGGCGCGATGACGCTGTGCTGGTCGCTCGACAAGCTCGGTCCGATGACGCGCGGCGTCGAAGACTCCATGCTCGTTCTCGCGGCGATCTCGGGCCCCGATCCGGGCGACCTCTCGAGCGTGCCGAGCCACCTCGACTTCGAGGCGGACAAATCCGTCAAGGGCCTCCGTGTGGGATTTCTTCCGGCATGGATGAACGAGAGCCCCGCGACCGAGGTCGATCGCGCCGCCCTCGGCACGGCCCGGTCGCTCGGCATGGTGCCCGTCGAGGTGAGCCTGCCCGACTGGCCCTACGCGTCGCTCAACACCGTCCTCTTCGCCGAGGGCGCCGCCGCGTTCGAGGAGCTCACGCTCTCGCACGGCCTGGACGCACTGAAGATGCAGGTGCCCGACGCCTGGCCGAACCTCTTCCGGCAGGCGCGCTTTCTCTCCGCCGTCGACTTCGTCCAGTCCGACCGCCTGCGCCGGCTCGTCGCGCAGGAGATGATCCGTATCTTCGACCAGGTGGACGTGCTTCTCGTGCCCGCGCTGCGCGACGAGATCCTCACGATCACCAACTTCACCGGACACCCTGCGATCGTCGTGCGGGCCGGCTTCGTCGAGGTGGGCGAGGCCCGCAGCGACTGGGCCCCCGATCCGGCGCACCCGCTGCCGAAGTTTCCCGTCAAGCGCCGCGCGCCCCATGGCATCAGCCTCATCGGGCGCATGTTCGACGAGGGGACGATCGGCACGGCCGGCATCGCGTTCGAACGGGCGTTCGGCGTGGCGGGAGCTCGGCCTCCCGGCTTCTGACCCGGCGTCCCGACCGTGAACCCGACGCAGGCGTTTCTGGCGGCGCGCGACTTCCTGGTCGCCCACCGCGAGGACTACGACCGGGCGCGCGCCGGGTTCGCCTGGCCGCGGCTGACCGAGTTCAACTGGGCCCTCGACTACTTCGACGTGCTCGCGCGCGGCAACGGTCGGGAGGCCCTGTGCGTCGCGCCGGAGGCTGGTCCCCTCGAGCGCTCCTCGTTCGCGGAGCTGTCGGAGCGTTCCTCCCGCGCCGCTTCGTTTCTGCGCCGCGCGGGATTGTCCCGCGGCGACCGCATCCTCGTGATGCTGCCGAACACGACGGCACTCTGGGAGATCACGCTGGCGGCCATGAAGCTGGGCGCGGTCGTCAGTCCGGCGTCGACGCTGCTGACCGCGGCCGACCTCGGCGACCGCATCGCGCGCGGGCGGATGCGCTGCGTGGTCACCGACGATGCCGGAGTCGCGACGCTCGCGCCCGTCGCCCGGGACTGCATCCGCATCCACGTCGGCGGCGGCGCGCCCGGCTGGCTGGACTGGAACGACGCCGCCTCCGAGACGGCCCGGTTCCAGCCGGACGGAGTCACGCGCGCCGGGGATCCCTTCCTGCTCTATTTCACCTCCGGCACCACCGCGCGGCCGAAGATGGTCCTCCACACGCATACGAGCTACCCGGTGGGCCACCTCTCGACGATGTACTGGATCGGCATGCGCGAGGGCGACCGGCACTGCAACATCAGCTCGCCCGGATGGGCCAAGCATGCCTGGAGCTCGTTCTTCGCGCCGTGGAACGCCGGGGCCTCCGTCTTCGCGCCGGCGGCCGCGCGGTTCGACGCGCGCCGCACGCTCGCCCAGCTCGCGGAGCAACGCGTCGCGACGCTCTGCGCGCCGCCGACCGTGTGGCGCATGCTCGTGCTCGAAGACCTCGCGGCCCATCCGGTGCAATTGCGCGAGCTCGTGGGCGCCGGCGAGCCGCTCAATCCCGAGGTGATCGAAAGAGTGAAACGCGCGTGGGGAATCACGATCCGCGACGGCTACGGCCAGACCGAAACGACCGCGCAGATCGCCAACACGCCCGGCCAGCCCGTGCGCCCGGGATCCATGGGCCGGCCGCTGCCGGGATACACGATCGCGCTGCTCGACGAGGACGGCCGCGCGGCGAACGAGGGCGAGATCGCGATCGCGCTCGCGCCGCGGCCCACGCCGATGATGGCCGGCTACGTCGACGATCCCGAGCGCAGCGCGGCCCTGCTCGGCGGCGACTGGTACCGCACCTCCGACACGGCGTACCGCGACGGCGACGGCTACCTCTGGTACGTCGGGCGCTCCGACGACGTCTTCAAGAGCGCCGACTATCGCATCAGTCCGTTCGAGCTCGAGAGCGCGCTGCTCGAGCACGAGGCCGTGGCCGAGGCCGCCTGCATTCCGAGCCCCGATCCCGTGCGCATGTGCGTGCCGAAGGCCTTCGTGGTCCTCAAGCCCGGCTGGGATCCGTCGGCCGAGACCGCGCGCGCGATCCTGACGTTCGCGCGCGGCCGACTCTCGCCGTTCCAGCGCATCCGCCGGCTCGAGTTCGCGGCGCTTCCGAAGACGATCTCCGGAAAGATCCGGCGCGTGGAGCTGCGGGCACTCGAAAACGAGCGGCGCCGCAGCGAGACCCGCGGGCCCGCCGAGTTCTGGGAGGACGAGGTTTCCTGACGCCGGTCGAAGTGGCGCAGCGCCCGAGGGTTGCCGGATTAAGCTTTGCTCAAGGCGCCCGCGGCATTAAGGGCCGTTAAATTGCCGCGCGCGCGCCCCGCACTTCACTAGGCTCGCACCGTGTTCGTTACAAAGAAGGAGACTCCCATGCCCACGGTCATTGCCCGGTCGTTCCGGATCCAGGTCCTCCTGCTCGCGGTCCTCGCCGTCGCGCTGCTTTCGTCCGCGGCGCCGGGCGCCACGACAGCCCAGGTGAGCGTCACGAGCAACCGGTTCACCGACTCCGTCAGCGGGAACAGCACGACGACCATCAACGCCGGCGACTCCGTCAACTGGACGTTCAACAGCGGAACCCACACGACGACGTCGGGCACGTGCAGCCCGGGCTGCACTCCCGACGGCGGCTGGGACTCGGGGACGAAGTCCAGCGGCACGTTCTCCCACACGTTTCCGACTGCCGGCAACTTCCCCTACTACTGCACCATCCACGGCTCGATGATGCAGGGCATGGTCGTCGTGCAAGGCGGCCAGGCGCCCCCCACGGCGAACTTCACCTTCCAGCCGGCGGCGCCGACGATCGGCACCAACGTGAACTTCACCGATACGTCCGGCGGCTCGCCGACCTCGTGGGCCTGGAACTTCGGCGACCCGGCGTCCGGCACCTCGAACACCTCGAGCGCGCAGAACCCGACCCACGCATTCCTGTCGGCCGGGACGTACAACGTGTCGCTGACCGCCACCAACGCCGGGGGCAGCAACACGGCCACGAAGGCGGTCACCGCCTCCAACGGCGGCAGCGTGCCCTGCGTCGTCAGCGCGACCCAACTCTGCTTGAACGGCGGCCGTTTCGCGGTCACGGCCGCGTGGGAAAAGCCGGACGGCTCCTCGGGCAACGGCACGGGCGTGGGCCTGACGGGGGACTCCGGTTACTTCTGGTTCTTCGACTCGGCCAACATCGAGGTCGTCATCAAGGTCCTCAACGGCTGCGCCATCAACAACAACTACTGGGTGTTCGCGGCCGGGTTGACCAACGTCGCCGTCCACCTCACGGTCATCGACTCGCAGACGGGCGCCGAGTACATCCAGGACAACCCCCAGGGCGTGGCGTTCGCTCCCATCCAGGACACGAAGGCGTTCACCGCGTCCTGCCCCTAACGGATTCTCAACGGAGGCTTCCATGAAGGCCATGCAGTTCGTGCGATTCCGGCGGTGGGCCCCGATCCTCGGGGCCGCCGCCCTCTGGGTCTCACTCGGCACAAGCGGGCTGACAGCGGCCGAGCACGTCGTCCACGTCGGCCAGAGCGGGATGCAGTTCGTGGACGAGGCGAGCGGAACGAACGTGTCGACGATCAACGCCGGCGACACGGTCACCTGGGTCTTCGAAGGAACGATGAACCACAGCGTCACGGCGGGGGTCTGTCCCGCCGGGGGCGGTGGCGGCGGCGGCGGCTACGTCGTGATGCCCGGATACGGCAGCGGCGACTGCATCCCGAGCAACACCTGGCAGTCCGCCGTGCAGGCTGCCGGCTCCACGTACTCGCACACGTTCACCGCCGAAGGCAACTTCACGTATTACTGCGGCGTGCACTTGAGCTCGATGACCGGCAAGGTCGTCGTCCAGCCGGCGGTCGCGGCCGGCCCCTGCGTTCCCGACGGGCAGACTCTGTGCCTGAACGAGGGCCGCTTCAGCGTCACCGCGGACTGGGAGAAGCCCGACGGCTCCTCCGGCCACGGCAACGGCATTCCCCTGACCGGGGACTCCGGGTACTTCTGGTTCTTCGACTCGGCAAACATCGAGGCCGTCGTCAAGGTCCTGAACGGATGCGCCATCAACAACGCCTACTGGGTCTTCGGCGCGGGATTGACGAACGTGGCCGTGCACGTCGTCGTGACCGACACGGCGACCGGGGCCGTCTACACGCGGGACAACGCCCAGGGCAGCGCCTTCGCACCGGTCCAGGACACGAAGGCTTTCCTGACGTCCTGCCCGTAGCTTCAGCCTCCTCCGGCACCTCAGGCCCTTCCGGCGCGAGCGGAAGGGCCTTTTTTCGGGCATAATTCTCGGGCAGACAGCTGCAAACAGATGGCATCCGACTCCACGCCGGCCCGCGGTCCGAACACACGCGCCGGCGCTCCCGGCGAAGTGCTGCGGATTCTCGTCATCGACGAAAACCCGCGGGACCGGGCTTTGATCGCGGAGTCGCTGCGCAACGGCCTTCCGGAATCCGAGGTCGTGGAGGTCCACGATCCCTCCGAGCTCCCGGCGGCCGAGGCGCGGACCGACATCGACGTCATCCTCGCGGACCACCGTCCGGGCTGGATCGACGCCTTCCTGGTGCTCGGCCGCGTCCGCGAGCACCACCCGGACCTGCCCGTCATCCTCTGCACGGCGACGGGCAGCGAAGAGCTCGCCGTCGCGGCCATGAAGGCAGGCTTCAGCGACTACGTCCTCAAGCACCCCCACCACTTCCCGCGGCTCGTCTCGTCGATCCGCGCGGCGCTCGCGGACGCCACGCGCCGGCGCATCGAGCGCGAGGCGGAGACCCGCTACCGCACGCTCTTCGAGGGCGTTCCCGTGGGCCTCTACCGCTCGACGCCGACCGGCCAGGTCCTCGACGCCAACCCGGCGCTGCTGCGCATGCTCGGCTATCCGTCGCGCGAGATCCTGATGGCCGCCAACCTCTGCAGCCTCTACGTCGACCACAAGGCGCACGACCGCATGCGCCGGCAGCTGGACAAGGAAGGCGAGGTCAAGGACCTGGAGGTCAGCTGGAAGCGCTACGGCGGCCAGCTCATCTGGGTCCGCGAAAACATCCGCGCGGTCCGGGATCCGCGGGGCCGGCTGCTCGGCTACGAGGGGCTCGTCGAGGACATCACCGAGAGCCGGCGCGCGCGCGCGGAACTCGAGGAATCCAACCAGTTCCGCGAAGAGATCATCTCCGGCGCGAGCGAAGGCATCGTCGTCTACGACAGGGCAAAGCGCCGCATCGTGTGGAATCGCTACATGGAGGAGCTCACGGGCATCTCCGCCGAACGCGCCCTCGGCGGGAGCGCGTTCGACATGGCCCCCGGGGTCCGCGGTGCCGGCCTCCAGCTGCTCGAGGCCGCGCTCGACGGGCAGATCGTGTCCTCCGGCGACCTCTTCCTCGAGATCGAGGAAAGCGGGCGCTCCGGCTGGGTCGTCGGCACGTACGGCCCGCACCGCAACGCCGCGGGCGAAATCGTCGGCGTCATCGGCGTCATCCGCAGCGTGACCGAGCGCCGCCGCAGCGAACAGGCGCTGCGCGAGAGCGAGCAGCGGTTCCGCCGCATGGCCGACGCCGCGCCGGTAATGATCTGGATGGACGATGCCGACGGCATGTCCACCTATTTCAACAAGCCGTGGCTCGACTTCACCGGCAGAACGCTCGCGGAGGAGCTCGGCCGCGGCTCGCGCGACGGCATCCACCCGGACGACCTCGTGCCCCGCTTCATCGCCGTCTACGACGCCGCCTTCACGGCGCGGCGCGGGTTCCAGACCGAGTACCGGCTGCGCCGCGCCGACGGCGAATACCGGTGGGTCCTCGAGACGGCGACGCCGCGATTCACCGCGTCCGGAGACTTCGAGGGATACGCCGGCACGGCCATCGACATCACCGAGCGGCGCCAGGCCGAGCAGGTGCTCCGCAAGGAGCGGCGATTCCTCCGGCAGGTGATCGACATCAATCCCAATTTCGTCTTCGCCAAGGACCGGGAGGGCCGCTTCACGCTGGTCAACCAGGCGGTGGCCGACGCCTACGGCACGAGCGTCGAAAACCTGATCGGCAAGACGGACGCCGACTTCAACCCCGACGCCGCGGAGGTCGAGCACTTCCGGCGCGGCGACCTCATGGTCATGAACAGCCTCCAGGAGCTGTGGATCCCGGAGGAGAAGATCACCGACTCCAACGGCAAGGTGCGCTGGCTGCAGACGGTGAAGCGCCCGGTCGTGTGCGACGACGGCCAGGCGCTCCAGGTGCTCGGGGTCTCGACGGACCTGACCGAACGCCTGCGCGCCAACGAGGCGCTCAAGGAGAGCGAGGCCCGGTTCCGCCTCATGGCCGACGCCGCCCCGGTCCTCATCTGGGTCAGCGACGCGACGTCGCAGTGCACCTACTTCAACATGCCCTGGCTCGACTTCACCGGGCGCAGCCTCGCGCAGGAGATCGGTTCCGGATGGCTCGACAGCGTCCATCCCGACGACCTCGCGCTCGTGCGCGGCTTCAACGCCTTCGAGAAGAGCCAGTTGCCCTACCAGCACGAGTACCGGCTGCGCCGTCATACCGGCGAGTACCGCTGGGTCCTGGACACGGGCGTGCCGCGCTTCACGCCGGAAGGCGCGTTCGAGGGCTATATCGGCTCGGTCATCGACATCACCGACCGCCGGCGCACGGAGGAAGCACTCAAAGAAAGCGAGGCCCGGTACCGGACGCAGGTCGAGAACGCTCCGGAGGCCATCGTCGTCTTCGACGTCGACACCGGCCGCTTCGTCGAGGCCAACGACAACGCCGCGCAGCTCTGGGGCTATTCGCGCGCCGACTTTCTGGAGAAGGACCCGCTCGTGCTTTCCGCGCCGATCCAGCCGGACGGCCGGCGCGCCGCCGACGGCATCCGCGAGAACATCGGCCGCGCCCTGGACGGCGAGAAGCCGCTCTTCGAGTGGATTCACAGGGATGCCCGTGGACGGGACATTCCCTGCGAGGTCCGGCTGGCCCGCATCCCCTCGGCCACGCAGCGCCTGGTGCGCGGCAGCGTGATCGACATCTCCGAGCGCAAGCGGGCCGAGAAGCTGCAGTCGGCGCTCTACCGCATTGCGGCGACGGCGAGCACGACCGAAGACATCGACCAGTTCTACCGGGCGATCCACTCCATCGTCGGCGAGCTCATGTACGCGAAGAACTTCTACGTCGCCCTGCACGACCCGCACACCAACCTGATCTCCTACCCGTACTGCGTGGACGAAGTCGATCCCACGCCCGACCCGATGCCGCTCGGCCACGGCCTGACGGCGCACGTCCTGCGCACCGGCGAGGCGCTGCTCTCCCTCGACGAAGACTTCTCGGCCATGCTCGCGCGCGGGGAGGTCGAGCTCGTGGGCTCGAACTCGGTGGCATGGCTCGGCGTGCCGTTGAAGCGCGGCGGGAAGACCTTCGGCGTGATCGTCATCCAGAGCTACGATCCCCGCTTCACGTTCGGGGGCCAGGAGAAGGAAGTCCTCACCTTCGTCTCGCAGCAGATCGCCGTCGCGCTCGAGCGCAAACGGGCGCAGGAGGCGATGCGCGAATCCGAGGAGCGCTACCGGCTCCTCTTCGAGCGCAACCTGGCCGGCGTGTACCGCATGACGCTCGTCGGGCGCATCCTCGAGTGCAACGACGCGCTGGCACGCATCTTCGGCTACGCCTCGCGGGACGATCTGGTCGATCG
>Ga0207641_10004159_pt1 | contig 12609 bp, 7 predicted proteins | sample KBSSwiS62_FD_184306 | JGI IMG/M metagenome (GOLD analysis project Ga0207641, IMG submission 184306) | Switchgrass rhizosphere microbial communities from Kellogg Biological Station, Michigan, USA - KBS Switchgrass S6-2 (SPAdes) (version 2) | ecosystem: Host-associated > Plants > Roots >... | reverse complement strand
CTATTGCCCGCCAGACGATGAGCGCGATCGACGCCCTCCTCGGCGGCCTCGATGACGAGCTCGGTGGAGCCGGCCTCGCCTACCCGCGCCCCACGGTGCGCCGTGATCGCGACGGTGCGGTCGTCGCCGCGGAGCAAGCCGGTCCCACGGCGGCCGAAGGTCAGGCTCCCGAGGCGGGAGGATCCGAGGCGGCAGACGGGTCGGCGAGGACGCGCCGGAGGACCATGGCCACGGCGGTGCCGATCGACGAGGAGCCCCGGCGGCGGGCGACGTCCTACGGGGCGCTCCTCGGGGACGCTCTGATCTCCGAGCTCCGCGCGGCGGGACAGTGGAGTGACGAGAACGGCCAGGCCGCGACATGGCCCCGCCTGGCCAGGGGGGCGGAGCTGGACGGCGCTGCAGAGCGGGAGGGCGGCATCCCCTCCGGTGCTTCAGGGGGTGGCACGGCCCTCGAGCCCGATCCGGGTGCCGCACCGGGCCGTCACGACACGCGTCACGTCGGCGCCGCCGCCGGTGGAGTCGCCACGACGGGCACCCTGGCCGGCCGCAACGCTGCCGCCGGCCCCGACCTCGCCGGGCCCGACCTCGCCGGCCCCGAACTCGCCGGGCCCGACCTCGCCGGCATCGCCGCGGGCGGCCTCGCCGCCGACCCGGTCACCGGCACCGGCATCGGCGGCAACGGCGGCATCGGCGGCAACGGCACCGGCAACGGCACCGGCAACGGCACCGGCAACGGCACCGGCAACGGCACCGGCAACGGCACCGGTGAGGGCACCGAGAATGGCACCGGGGAGGGCACCGGCAGCGCCAACGGGTACGGCTTCGCGGCCCCGGTCGACACCGGGACCGGGCACGGCCGCCCGGCCCCGGCCGGAACCGGCACCGAGCAAGGCGGCACCACCACTTTCGGGACCGGCGGCGGGTCCGGCGACACCGTGGGCGGTGGTGGCACGGGGTCTGAACCGGGCGGCATTACCTCCGTGGGCGATGTCTCTGTGGGTGGTGTGTCTGCGAGCGGTGTTTCCGGCAACAGTCGGAGGGGTTCCCGAAGCGGCGACGGGGGCACGCCGCAGGGCGGCCGGGCCGCGCGGCGTCGGGCGGCGGAGGAACGTGCCCGCTTGGCGGCGGACGGCCGGCTCACCGCGACCGCGCGGCATCGCGAGCTCGAGCAGAACGGGGCCGGGCACGGAGCGGGCCACGACACGGACCGGGCTGTCGTCGAGGACCGCGCGGACCTCAGCCGCGCCCCCCGCAGAAGCGCGGCTGAGTACCGGGCCGCTGAGAGCCGGGCCGGGATCGATCGCGGCGCCGCGGAGGCCGCCCTTCGCGGCGGCATGCCCGGTGGACGGTGGCGCGCGGACGGGCTCGCCTCGGAGGGACTCGACGGGGAGGGACTCGACGGCGAGGGACCCGACAGGGAGGGACCCGTCGCGCACCGCCGTGCGGAGGAAGACACGTCCGGAGGCCGCGACTCCGGTGCGCCCGGCGGCGCGGCCGCGGTCGAGGGCCTGGATGGCGGCGGTTCGGAAGGACCCGGATCGGGAGGCCGCGGGGCCGAGGGTGCGGGGATGAGCGCGGCGGACCGGTGGCTCCGCGAGACGCTCGCCGAGCTGGATCGGGTCTGGGGACGCCCCGAGGGTGCAGGCACGGGCGAGGGCGCAGGCACGGGTGGCTCCCTCGGGCGTCCCGAGGGCGGTTCAGCCGAGCGCGGGGGAGGTGTGCAGGCCGACGCCGCGGTCGGCACCTCGGTGGTGATCGACCTCGTCGAGGGCGGGGCGCGGCTGCGGACGGCTCAGGCCGAGCGGCTCCTGCGCGGGCTCGCGGACCGCGTGCGGGTCCACCTGCCCCGCCGCGGCCGGATCCGGGACGAGGATCCGGACATCCTGCTCGTCGACCTGCCGGGGCGCGACCGCGCGGACAGCGCCGGGTGGATGCAGCCGGTGCTGCGGGACCTCGCGGAGGCGGTGTCCTCGGCAGTCGCGCTGGACCCGATCGGGATGGGCGGGCTCTCCGGGATCGCATTGCGCGGCACTGTGCACGACATCCACGGCGGGCGCGGCGCCCAGGTCCTGCAGGAGGTCCCGGACGTGGACGCCACGGAGGAGACCGGTGCACCCGCCGGCCGCAGGCACGTGCGGGTCGAGGACCTCGGCGTGCGCCCTGGGGCCAGGCGTCGACGCCGGGCCGCCGACGACCCTGGTGGTGACCCCGACGAGTCGGACCCCCACCGGGCAGGCGCCGGCTCCCCCGCCCACCGCACCGGCTCCGACGCGCAGCGGACCGGCGCGGACCCGCGCCGCACCGACCCCGCCGAGGCCGGCTCGGTGAGTGGCGGGCCGGGCCGTACCGCGCCCGCGCGCGCCGGGGCGGGCGGTGCGGAGGCCGACGGGCACTCAGCCGAGGCCGCGGGGGAGGGCGCGGACGCCGACGACACCGGTCCCGCGGAGAACGGGGAGGCCCTCGGGCTCGGGGACCTCCTCGCCGGTGCCATGGCGGCCTATCGGAGCCTCTGAGCGTCCACTCGGCCGTCCGGGGGATCAGCCGAACGAGGGCTAGGGTTGCCGGTCGGAGTCCACCCAGCCGAGCCCAGCGCGACCGCCCACCACCGACCACCACCGACCACCCCCACCGAACCGCAGGACCGGAGCCGCCCAGCATGAGCCGGACCCGTGAGCAGCACGCCGCGGAACAGGCGGACGTCGACCTCGACCGCCTGACCGAGCTGTACGCCCGTCACACCCCCGCCGACGGGGCCGTCGTCGAGCGGACCGACGAGGGGGACGGGCCGCCGGGGTTCCGGGAGGTCGCGCGGGCGCACCGCGCTCTGGCCGCCCGACGCGTCGCGGGGGAGCCGCTGGTGCGGGTCGAGGAGCGCCCCGGCGGATTCGTGGCGGCCGAGATCGTCACCGACGACATGCCGTTCCTGGTCGGGACGGTCCTCGTGGCGGTCGCCCGGACCGGGGGCGTGGTTCGACGTCTGCTGCACCCGATCGTCGTCGTGCGCCGGGATGCGGTGGGGGACCTGCGGGAGGTGCTCGCGTCGGCTGACCCGGCGGCCCCGCCGCCCGGTGGGCTCGCGGAGTCCTGGATCCGACTCGAGGTCGTGGGGGTCGCGGATCCCGAGGGGTTGGCGGGGGCGCTGCGGGAGGCCCTGCACGACGTGCGCGAGGTAGTCGAGGACGGCGACCGGATGGAGCGCCGCCTGCTCACCCTCGCGGACGAGCTGCAGGGTCCCGAGGGCGCCGCGAGCGAGGACCGGGACGTCGCGGACTTCCTGCGCTGGCTCGCGGACGAGCACTTCACCTTCCTCGGCTACCGGCACTACCGGCTCGAGGACGGGGTGCTCGTGCCCGAGCTCGCGTCCGGGCTGGGGGTGCTGCGCCGGGACACGCTCGCGACCAGGGCGTTCACCCCGGACGCCGCCGTGGACGGGGCGGACGAGCGGCTTGTCCTCACCCGCGCCAGCGGCCTGAGCCGTGTGCTGCGCCAGACCCACCCGTACGTCGTGGGCGTGCGCACGGTGGACGCGCAGGGCCGGTTCACCGGCGAGCACCGCTTCCTCGGCATGCTCACCGTGCCCGCGTTGTACGAGAGCGTGCTGGACATCCCCGTCGTCGCGCAGCGGGTGCGCGCGGCCATCCGCTCGGCCGGCTTCCCGTTGGAGTCCTTCTCCGGCCAGCAGATGCTGGAGGTGCTGTCCGGGCTGCCGCGCGAGGAGCTGTTCAGCGCGTCCCAGGAGTACCTGCACGACGTCGCGGTCGGCGTGCTCGCGCTCTCCGGCCGCCGGTCGGTGCGGGTGTTCCTGCGGGCGGACCCGCGCCGGCGCTTCGTGTCCTGCCTGGTCTACCTGCCCCGCGACCGCTACACCACCACGAGCAGGCTGGCGATGGCCGGTGTGCTCATGCGACGGCTGCGCGGCACGGGCGTCGACTACACCGCGCGGGTCACCGAGGCCACGTACGCGCTCGTGCACTTCACCGTCCAGACCGACCCCGAGGCCGAGCCCGCCCATCCGGACGTGCAGACCCTCACCGACGAGCTCACCGAGGCCGCCCGGACCTGGGACGACCGCCTCGTCGCCCGGCTGGGGCCGACGGCCGCGACCGTGCCGGGCCTGCTCAAGGGCATCCCGGACTCGTACAAGGCGGCGGTCGGCCCGGAGCGGGCGGTCGAGGACCTGCGCCGGATCCTCGCTCTGCCGGAGGGCGGCTTCGACGTGCGCCTCTACCCCGCGGGGGACGACCGCAGGCTCAGCCTCTACCTCGACCATCCCGTCACGCTGACCCGGATCCTGCCGATCCTGCAGCACCTCGGGGTCGAGGTGGTGGACGAGCACCCGTCGGAGTTCACCCGGCCGGACGGACGTCGGGCCTGGTTGTACGACTTCGGGCTGCGCATCGAGGGCCCGTCCGCCTACGGGGACGAGGCACAGCTCGAGCTCGCCTTCTGCGCCGCGTTCGGGGCGACCTGGGCGGGGGAGGCGGAGGCGGACCGGTTCTCCGCGCTCGTCCTGCGGGCGGGGCTGCCGTGGCGGGACGTCACCGTGCTGCGCGCGTACGCCCGGTACGCGCGGCAGGTCGGCAGCACCTTCGGCGTGAACTACATGGCGGAGACGCTGTGCACGTTCCCCGAGGTCACCCGGGGGCTGGTGCGGCTGTTCCGGGCCCGGTTCGACCCCGCCGAGGAGAGCCGGGAGAAGCTCTCCGAGGAGGCGTTGACCGAGGTCACCGGCCTGATCGACGCCGTGACGGGGCTGGACGCGGACCGCATTCTGCGCAGCTTCCTCGCGATGGTCATGGCGACGCTGCGCACCAACTTCTTCCGCGAGCGCCCGTTCCTCTCGCTCAAGATCGACCCGACCGCGGTGCCGGACATGCCCGCACCGCGGCCGCGCTTCGAGATCTTCGTGTACTCGCCGCGGGTCGAGGGCGTGCACCTGCGGTTCGGGCCCGTCGCGCGCGGCGGGCTGCGCTGGTCGGACCGCCCGCAGGACTTCCGCACCGAGATCCTCGGGCTGGTCAAGGCGCAGACCGTGAAGAACGCCGTGATCGTGCCGGTGGGCGCGAAGGGCGGGTTCGTGGTGCGCGCCGCATCGGCGTCGCCTGCCGAGGTCGAGGCCTGCTACCGGATCTTCGTGTCCGGGCTGTTGGACGTCACCGACAACCTGGTGGCGGGGGAGACCGTGCCGCCACCCGCCGTCGTCCGGCACGACGGGGACGACTCGTACCTGGTCGTCGCCGCGGACAAGGGCACAGCGCGGTTCTCGGACGTCGCGAACGAGATCGCCGCGGGCTACGGCTTCTGGCTCGGGGACGCGTTCGCCTCCGGCGGGTCGGTCGGCTACGACCACAAGGCCATGGGGATCACGGCCAAGGGCGCGTGGGAGAGCGTCAAGCGCCACTTCGCCGAGCTGGGGGTGGACACCCAGGCGCACGACTTCACCGTCGTCGGCGTCGGGGACATGTCCGGGGACGTGTTCGGCAACGGGATGCTGTTGTCCGAGCACATCCGGCTGGTCGCGGCGTTCGACCACCGGCACGTGTTCGTGGACCCCGATCCCGATGCGGCGCGGAGCTTCGCCGAGCGGGCCCGGCTGTTCGCGCTGCCGCGGTCCAGCTGGGCGGACTACGACGCCTCGCTCATCAGCGCGGGTGGCGGGGTATGGCCGAGGACCGCGAAGTCGGTTCCGGTCGGGCCGCAGATGCGGGCGGCGCTCGGGCTGCCCGAGCACGTCGAGCGGCTGAGCCCACCGGAGCTGATCCGCGCGATCCTGCTGGCGCCGGCGGACCTGCTGTGGAACGGCGGCATCGGCACCTACGTGAAGGCGTCGGACGAGCCGCTCTCGGCCGCCGGCGACAAGGCGAACGACGCGATCCGGGTGGACGGCCGGGAGCTGCGGGTCAAGGTCGTCGGCGAGGGCGGCAACCTCGGGCTCACCCAGCGCGGCCGGATCGAGTTCGCCCGCGCTGGCGGCCGGGTCAACACGGACGCGATCGACAACTCCGCGGGCGTGGACTGCTCGGACCACGAGGTCAACATCAAGATCCTGCTGGACCGGCTGGTCGCCGAGGGGCGGCTGGACCGCGCGGCGCGCAACGCGCTGCTCGTCGAGATGACGGACGAGGTGTCCGCGCTGGTCCTGGCGGACAACACCGACCAGAACGCGGTGCTGGGTGTGTCCCGCAGCCACGCCGCGGAGATGGCGAACGTGCACGCGCGGCTCGTCGCGGACCTCGAGGAGCGGACCGGGCTGGACCGGGCCCTGGAGGTGCTGCCGTCGGAGGCGGGCTTCGCGGCGCTGGAGCAGTCCGGTGCCGGGCTGACCGGGCCCGAGCTCGCGACGCTCGTCGCACACGTCAAGCTGGACCTCACGCACCGGGTGCTGGACACGGACCTGCCCGAGGCGGGCGCGTTCACCCCGCGGCTGCCGGAGTACTTCCCGCACCCGTTGCGGGAGCGGTTCGCGGACGCGATCCCGTCGCACCCGCTGCGCCGGGAGATCCTCGGTACCCGGCTCGTCAACGAGACGGTGGACGGCGCCGGGATCACCTACGCCTTCCGGCTCGCGGAGGAGACCGCGGCCGGACCCGCGGACGCGGTGCGCGCGTACGCGGTGGTGACCGAGGTCTACGGGCTGCGGGAACGGTGGCGGGAGATCCGGGCCGCGGACGTGCCGGTCGCCGTGGCGGACCGCATGATCCTGGAGTCGCGGCGGCTGCTGGACCGCGCCTCGCGCTGGTTCCTCACCGGGCGGCCGCAGCCGCTGGCGGTGGGTGCCGAGGTGGCCCGGTTCGGGGAGCAGGTCCGCGCGCTGCGGGACCACCGTCTCCTCGATCTGCTGGCGGGCCGCGAGGCGCTGGCGGTGCGGGAGCACGCGGCGGCGCTGATCGCCGAGGGCGTGCCGGAGGGGCTGGCCACGCGGGCGGCGACCCAGGTCCCGGCATCCGCGCTGCTGGACATCGTGGATCTCGTCGAGCTGTCGGAGCGGGACGGGGAGCCGAGGGAGCCCAAGGAGGTCGCGCGGACCTACTTCGCGCTCAGCGACCACCTCGGCGTCGACATCGCTCAGCAGTCGGTGGACGCGCTGCCCCGCGGGGACCGCTGGCACCAGCTGGCCCGGCTCGCCCTGCGGGACGACCTCCACGCCTCGCTGCGCGCGATCACGCTGGATGCGCTGCGGGTCGCCGATCCCGGCACACCCGTTGCGGAGACGATCGCGCAGTGGGAGAAGGCCAACGCCTCCCGGCTGCGACGGGCCCGCACGGCGTTGCAGGAGATCGCGAGCGCAGGGCAGCTGGACCTCGCCACGCTCTCGGTCGTGTCGCGGCAGCTGCGCAGCCTGGCCCGATGAGTTCGGCGGGCCGGCGCGGTCTGTCCTGACATGACGACCTTCCTGCTGCTGCCCGGCGCCGGCGGCGAGGCGTGGTTCTGGCACCGCGTGGTCCCGGAGCTGGCGGCGCGCGGCCACGAGCCGCTGCCGGTGGAGATCCCCGCGGACGACGAGTCGCTCGGCTGGGCGGACTACGTCGAGATCGCGCTGGCGGCGCTCGGCGGCGAGCGGGAGCCGGTCGTCGTCGGGCAGTCGATGGGGGCGTACACGGCGGCGCTGGTCGCTGAGGCCGTCCCGGTGCGGCATCTCGTGCTGGTCAACCCCATGATCCCGAGACCGGGGGAGTCGGCCGGGCGGTGGTGGGCGGCGGTCGGGCAGGAGGAGGCCCGGCGCGAGGCCGGGTACTCCGGCTTCGACCTCGACCGGGACTTCCTGCACGACATGCCCGCGGACCTGGTCGCGGACCTGCGCAAGGGCGGGCGGAACCAGTCCGACCGGTCCTTCGCCGAGCCGTACCCGCTGCGGGAGTGGCCTGCCGTCCCGACGACCGTGGTCGCCGCCCGGGAGGACCGGCTCTTCCCGCTCGCGCTGCAGCGGCGGGTGGCGCGGGAGCGGCTGGGGCTGCCGGTCGTCGAGACACCCGGGGGGCATCTCAACGCGCTGTCCTACCCGGTGGAGGTGGCCGCCGCACTGGCCGGCGTCGTTTGAGAGGGTGTGCGGCGTGGCCCGCTACGTCGCGCAGGTCCCGCTTCGGTGGACCGACCAGGACTCCTATCGTCACCTCAACCACGCCCGGGCGGTGACGCTGTTGGAGGAGGCCCGGGTCGACCTGATGTTCACCGGCTCCGGGATCGGCACCTTCGCCGAGGGACTGCTCGTCGCGGCGCTCGCGGTGGACTACAAGCGGCAGGTCGCCTACCGGTCGGGGACGCTGCGCGTCGCGATGGGGGTGCGGGAGCTGCGGGCCGCGTCCTTCACGATCGACTACGCGCTGCACGACGGGCCCGGCGAGGAGGACCCGGTCGCGATCGAGGCCTCGACGCGCATGGCCCTGTTCGACCTCGCGGAGGGACGTCCCCGGCGGATCACCGCCGACGAGCGCGCGTACCTGAGCAGGTGGGTCTCGTGACGCTCCGGTTCCGGGAGCCCTCCGCGCGGGCGGATCTCGGCGCGTTCACGGCGCGGCTGGTCCGGCTGGACTCGACGGCCGCCGTCCGGCTGCGCGCGCGCCGCGACCGCGTGACGGCCTGGGCGCCCACCCCCTTCGAGGCGCTCGCCACGCGCTCGGTCGAGGCGTCGATGGAGCCCGCCGAGCTGACCGTCCTCGGATCCGTGCTGCTCACGGCCCTGGAGGTGGAGCGGGCGGCCGAGGTCGACCTCGGGCCCGGCGGCGCGCCCTGGCTCTCCGACCTGCCACCCGACGAGGGGTGGGTCCGCCTGGAGGACGTCCCGGCCGGCGTGCTCGAGTCCCTGACCGAACGGGGGCTGGCGCTCGCTCGCGAGCACGGCGGTCCGCTCGGCCCGCCCGCCTCCCTGCTGGACCAGACCGTCCTGACGGTCTCGGGGGACGTCCCCGGCAAGGTCGCGGTCCCGATGCGGGCGCTGTTCGCGTTGTCCGGCATGGGTTTCCTCGGTGGGGCGGACACCGGCGTCGGCGGGGCGGGGATCGTGCGGGTCTCCGCGACGGGTTCGTGGATGCGCCTGGACGCCCGCTTCGGCGCGGTGGTGCGGCGACGGGTGATGGCGCTGCCGCTGCTGACCTGAGCGCCGTGCGAGGGGCTGCCCACCTACGGCATCCCGGACGACGCTGGCGCTCGGCACGTTTCGTGCTCTCAGCGTTGCAAGATCACGGTTTGCGTGCGCTCAGCGTCGCGGGCACCACGCTGAGGGCACGCAAACCGCGATCATCAAAGACGGCGCCCGGGCGCGGCGCATGATCGCTGTTTGAGTGCTGTGAGCGTGGGGCCGACCACGCTCTCGGCACGCAAACGACGATCTTGCCACGCTCAGAGCACGAAACGTGCAAAAGGCGCGTGCCCTCACCGGGCGTAGACGCGATTGCCGACCGGCCCCCCGCTCGGGCTTGCGGCTGCGGTCTGAGCTCCGTCGAGAGTGGACTCGCGGGCTGAGGCCGGGCTGGTGGCGGACTCGCGGATCAGGCCAGCCAGGCGGCGGTGTTCGCGGGGAGGTCGCCGCAGTCCGTCAACGGGCCGCTCGTGAGCAGGACGTCTCCCGGCGGGAGGGGGACGGGGCGTTCGCTCGCGTTCAGGGCGCAGACCAGGGTGGAGCCCACCCGACGGAAGGCGAGGCAGCCCGCCGGGGCGCCGAACCACTCCACCTCGCGGCCCCGGAACGCCGGGTGCGTCTTCCGCAGCTCCAGGGCGTACCGGTACAACGAGAGGGTGGACGCCGGGTCCTCCAGCTGGTCCGCCGCCGTCAAGTCGCCGTAGGACGCCGGCAACGGCAGCCACGGCGTGCCCGCCGTGAAGCCGTAGCCCGGCCCGGGGCCTTCCCAGGGCATCGGGACCCGGCAGCCGTCCCGGCCGCCCGGGTCCACCCGCACCGACTCGGGCAGGTCGACGTCCGGCAGCCCCAGCTCCTCGCCGTTGTACAGGTAGGCGGTGCCGGGCAGGGCCAGCATGACCAGCGCCATCGCCCGGGCGCGGTCGAGCGAGCCGTAGCGCGTGGCGGGGCGCGGGTTGTCGTGGTTCGCGATCGTCCAGACGGCGGGCACGTCCCCGGCGGCGGCGAGCGTCCCGTCGATCACCGTGCGGAGCTCGACGGCGTCGAAGGGGCTGGTCAGCAGGCCGAAGTGGAAGGCGAGGTGCAGCTCGTCCGGGCGGAGGTAGGCGGCCCAGCGCTCGTCGTCCCGCACGATGACCTCGCCGATCGCCATGCGGTGGGGATAGCGGTCCAGCACGCTGCGGATGGCCCGGTGCACCTCGTGGACATCGTCGGCGTCCCAGCGCGGGTCCGGCGTGTCCTCCGACAGCACGGTCCAGCCGGGCTGGCGGCGGTCGTCCGGCAGTCCGTCCGGCTTGGCCATGCCGTGCGCGACGTCGATCCGGACCCCGTCCACCCCGCGGTCGCACCAGAAGCGCAGGGTCTTCTCCAGGTCCTCCCGCACCTCGGGGTTGGCCCAGTTCAGGTCCGGCTGGCCGGGGGAGAAGAGGTGGAGGTACCACTCGTCGGACGGGGCGACCCGGGACCAGGCCGGTCCGCCGAACACGCTCTGCCAGTTGTTCGGGGGCGTGTCCCCCGAGCGGAAGTGATACCGCGCACGTTCCGGGCTGCCGGGGGCCGCGGAGATCGCCGCGCGGAACCATTCGTGCTGGTCAGAGGTGTGGTTGGGTACGATGTCGACGATCACCCGGAGGCCGTGCCGCCGGGCGTCCGCGACGAGGCCGTCGAAGTCGTCCAGCGTGCCGAACAGCGGGTCGATGTCCCGCGGATCGCTGACGTCGTACCCGTGGTCCACGCCGGGGGAGGGGTACACGGGGGACAGCCAGAGGGCGTCCACCCCGAGGAGCTCCAGGTAGCCGAGCCGTGACCGGACGCCGGCCAGGTCACCGACGCCGTCGGCGTCCGAGTCCGCGAAGCTGCGCACGTAGACCTGGTACACGACGGCGTCCGCCCACCACTCGGTAGGAACGGTCGACCCCGCAAGCTCCGTCCTGCCGTCGATGGTCGACTCCGCGAGCTCCGTCCCGCTGCCGACGGTCGACTCCGCGAGCTCCGTCCCGCTGCCGACGGTCGACTCCGCGAGCTCCGTCCCGCTGCCGACGGTCGACTCCGCGAGCTCCGTCTCCCCGTCGCCGTGCACGGTTGTCGATACTAGGTCAGAACTGGGAGTTCACCATGCTCGCGGCCGCGTACTCCAGGTACTGCCACAGCTGCGCCCGGTGGGCCTCGTCCAGCTCCGACTCGTCCACCGCGACGCGCATGCAGCGCAGCCACGCCTCCCGCTCGAGCGGCCCGATCCTGAAGGGGTGGTGCCGCATCCGCAGCCGCGGGTGGCCGCGCTGGTCGGAGTAGGTGCGGGGGCCGCCCCAGTACTGCTCCAGGAACATCCGCAGCCGGTCCTCGGCGGGCCCCAGGTCCTCCTCCGGGTAGAGGGGGCGGAGGAGCTCGTCCTGGGCGACCTGCTCGTAGAAACGGTGGACGATCTGGTGGAAGACCTTCTCCCCTCCCACCTCGGCGTAGAAGTTCTGCGGCGCACTCATGCGTCCAGTCTCCCCGGTGCGCCGAGCGGGCTGGGACGGGGGACGTGCTGGTCGTCGAACGCGTCCGTGATCGCCGCGTTGAGCGCGCGCTGCACGCCGAACTGCTTGCCCGGGTTGACCTTGACCGTCAGCCGCAGGGTGGCGCCCTCGGCCGTCAGCTTCTCGACACCGAGGACCTCCGGGGCCTCCAGCACGTCGGCGGCGATGTCCTCCTGCGCCACCCGCTCGGTCGCGACCCGCCCGGCCAGCGCGGACGCCTCGGCCATGTCCGCGGAGTGCGCGAGCGGGAAGTCGACGACGGCGACGGCGTAGCCCTGGCTCTTGTTGCCGACCCGCAGGATCTCGCCGTTGCGCACGTACCAGACGGTGCCCTTCAGGTCCCGCAGCGTGGTGATCCGCAACCCGACGGCCTCGACGACCCCGCTCGCCTCCCCGACGTCCACGATGTCCCCGACGCCGTACTGGTCCTCCAGCAGCATGAACATGCCGGACAGGAAGTCCTTCACCAGGTTCTGCGCGCCGAACCCGACCGCCACCCCGACGATCCCGGCGCTGGCCAGGATCGGCCCGAGGTTCACCCCGAACTCGGCCATGATCATGATCGCGGCCACCAGCAGCACGACGGCCGAGGTGATCGACCGCAGCACCGAGCCGATCGTCTTGGCGCGCTGCTCGCGGCGCGCGGAGGCGACGGTGGTCAGGCGCAGGCGCTTCGGGGCCCGGCCGAGCAGCCGAGACACCCGGCCGTTCCCCGCCCCGTCCACCACCCGGCGGATCGTGCGGTGCAGCAGCCACCGCACGAGCAGGGCGATCGCGATGATCAGGACGATCCGGAAGCCGCCGCCGATGAACGCGTCCGCGGAGTCGGCGAGGAAGTCGCTGTGGGTCCAGGACCACAGCCGGGCACACCAGCTGCCGGGATCGGCGGCGCAGGCGGGAGCCACGGTGGGGAGCACGGTGGGGAGCACACTCATGTCAGGGTCAGTCCCGTGTGATGGGCCAGGAAGGCCAGGGTGTCCACGGACAGCGCAACGGTGCGCGAGATCGACCGGGCCC
>Ga0207641_10004157_pt1 | contig 12611 bp, 7 predicted proteins | sample KBSSwiS62_FD_184306 | JGI IMG/M metagenome (GOLD analysis project Ga0207641, IMG submission 184306) | Switchgrass rhizosphere microbial communities from Kellogg Biological Station, Michigan, USA - KBS Switchgrass S6-2 (SPAdes) (version 2) | ecosystem: Host-associated > Plants > Roots >... | reverse complement strand
CATGCTGCCCGAGGGCACCGAGTTCAAGCCCGACACCAACAATCCGCTGTTCAAGTGGTGGGGCGAGCACGCCTTCAACGCCGGCCTGTCGCAGGAGGACTACGAGAAGGGCATCGCCGTCTACGTCGAGAGCCTCGGCTACAACACGCCCGATCCCAAGGAGGAGATGAAGAAGCTCGGCGACAACGCCGTCGAGCGCGTCACCCGCGCGCAGCAGTGGTCGAAGGCCAACCTGACCGAGGGCAGCTACAAGCTGCTCGAGCAGCTTGCCGGCACGGCCGCGGGCGTGCAGCTGGTCGAGGAGATGGTCAAGCTGCACTCGGGCTACCAGCAGGGCAAGGGACCGGGCGGCGACGGCGGCTACGTGCCGACCTTGGACAGCTTGCAGACCAAGATGAAGGACCCGCGCTACCACGACCCATTCAAGCGCGACCCGGCTTTCGTGCGCGAGATCGAGGAGGGTTTCAAGAAGCTCGTGGCCGCGGGCGGCGGCCGCAAGCCCTAGACATGGAGAGCACGGTCCTCACGGACCGCCATGTGGCGCTGGCGCAATGGGTTGGCGAGCAGCGCTTCGCGTGGTCGAACAAGCGCGGGTGCGATCCTGGTCTCGGCCCCGCGCGCACCTGCAAGGACGCCCGCCTGCATATCCGCGGCTGCCTGTGCGAGCTCGGCGCCGCGATCATCCTGCCGATGAAGTGGAGCTCGAATATCGGGCAGTACCGGAAGCGCGACCTCGACGACATGGTCGAGGTGCGCTCGGCGGACGGCTGGGACCGCGACATGATGATCAATCCGAAGCGGCGCGGCGGCGGGGCGATTCCCGACTGGGTGCCCTATGTGCTGGCGCTGCGCGAGCATGGTTCACGGCGCGTATGGCTGCCCGGCTGGATCACGATGGGCGAAGCCAGGAGCTTCCCCCTGAAAGGTGGCGAGACCTACGACGAGTGCCACATGGTGCCGATAAGCAGGCTCTATCCGATCGCCCAGCTGCGCGATTGGGTGGCCTGTGAGTCGCTGACCCGCGAGCTCGCTTCTAAGCACCATTAACCAGGCGCGCCGTGCGCGCCGACGGCCCCGCAAAGGCGAGGCGGCCGAGTGCAGGCCGACAACCGCTGATCCAGCGATCGGGACAACCGGGCTCTACCCCGTTTGAACCAAGGATCAGCGACATGTCGACCACCATCGACACCGTATTCATGACGCAGTGGGACAGTGACGTGTTCACTGCCTACCAACGCAAGGGCTCCCTCCTGCGCGGCACCGTCCGCGAGAAGTCCGTCGTCCCCGGCGAGAGCGGCAAGTTCCCGAAATACGGCACCGGCTCCGTCGGCTCCAAGGGCAAGCACGGCCTGGTGCCCGTGATGAACGCCGCCCACTCGATCGTCAGCGTGACGGTCAGCGACTACTACGGCGGCGAGTACATCGACGACCTCGACGAGCTCAAGACCAATATCGACGAGCGTCAGCAGGCGGCCAGCGCGCTCGCGATGGCGGCAGGGCGCAAGGTCGACGAGCGCATCATCGCCGCGGCCGAGGCGATCGCCAGCGCCAGCATCGGCGTCGGCACTGCCGCTTTCGACAAGACCCGGCTGCTCGCATTGGTCAAGGCGTTCCACGCCAACGACGTCCCGGAGGATGGCCAGAAGTACTGCATCCTCGCGCCGCAGGCGTGGATCGAGCTGCTCGACATCCCGGAGATCAAGAGCCGCGACTACATGACCACGATGCCGTGGATGGACGGCTACAAGATGATGGATTTCCTCGGCATCAAATTCATCATGCACAACGGCCTCAACATCACCGGCACCGTGCGCAACGGCCTTGCCTGGCATCGTCCGGCAATGGCCAGCGCCTGGGTCGCCGATCTCCGTTCCAACTTCGACTGGATCGCGGAGCGCGCCGCGCACTTCGCTCAGGTCCGCATCTCGATGGAAGCCGTCGGCATCGAAGCCACCGGCGTCTTCCTCGTGCCCTGCAAGGAGTAAGCCCATATGGCGTTCGATCCCAAGCGTTTCAATCAGATCGCGCGGGCGGGCGACTTCGCCCTCTGGGTGCTGCAGACCACCGATCTCGCTGCACCCGTCGCGGTCAGCGGCTACATCACCCCGCCGAAGTCCTACCAGGGCCTGCTCAAGCCCGGCCATCTCGTCATCCGCGTGACCTATGCCACCACGGCCTACGCCACGCTCACGAGCTGGGGCATCCACGCCGTCGCCCAGGCCGATGCCGTGGCGATCAACCTCACCGACGAGCTCGGCGGCGTGGTGACCAACGCCACGGTGCTCGCCGTGGTCGCGTCGGCGCCCCGCGCTCCCGACGAGAGCGATGCCGCCTACAAGGCGCGTCTCGACCTCGAGGAGGCCGCGCGTCTCGACCTCGAGCGCCAGGCCAAGATCGCGCTCGAGGAACAGCAGCGGCTCGACAACCTCAACGTCGACCCGGCCGCGCGCCAGCCCGGCGAGACCGACGAAGCCTATGCGCGCCGCAAGGAGCGCGACCGGCTGGCCGCACTCGCGCAGACGCGTGCGGATGAGCAGAAGGCGGCAGCACCGGCTACGGCTTAGGTCCAAGGAGGCTCTACAGCCGCCGGGGCGCCGTCGGCGGCTAAGATGCGGAGCGAGCTCCGCATCAGAGAGGCGAGGGGCGGGCACGGTGCCGAAAGGTGTCCGCCCCTCTGCTTCTAGAGGGATAGGTCAAGGTGGAAAGCCGCTACGAGATCTGCAGCCGCGCTTGCATTCTGGTCGGCGGCAAGCCGATCGGCAGCTTCGACGACGGCACCACCGAATCCCTGGTCGCAGCAGGACTGTGGGACCCGCGCGTGCGCGAGCTCCTGGTCGAGCACGACTGGCGGTTCGCCCAGAACATGGTCACGCTCGGCCATCTCGCGACACCGCCCGAGGCGCGCTGGAGCCACGCCTGGCAGCTCCCCGCCGACTATCTCAAGCTGCTCAGCATCGAGGCCAATGGCGACCTGCTGCGCGACTTCCAGATCAACGAGGACCAGATCCACTGCGACCTCGACGAGCAGAACGAGCTCGTCCTCGAATATATCCGCCAGGTCAACGAGAGCTATTTCCCGCCCTACTTCACCGCGGTGCTCGAGGAGCGCCTGTCGAGCGACTTTGCCGGCGTGCTGCGTGAGGACGCCCAGCTCGCGGGCTTCCACCGCACCCAGGCCAACGGCAAGCTGCTGACCGCCAAGCGCCTCGACCGGCTCAACCAGCCGGCCAAGAAGTTCCCGGTGGGCCGCTTGCGCGCGGTGCGCCGATGAGGGGTCGGCGCAAGGTCATCAATTCCAACTTCAGCTCCGGCGAGCTCGATCCGCGCCTGGTGCCGCTGCGCAGCGACGTGCAGGCGTGGCAACAGGGCCTCAAGCAGATGGTCAACATGCGCCCGCTGCTGCATGGCGGCGCGCAGACCCGCAGCGGCACCGGCTGGTGCGCCCCGCTCGCCGAACCCTCGACCTTGGTACCGTTCGAGTTCTCCGAAACCCAGGGCTACGTGCTGGCGATGCGCAACGGCGCCATCGACATCTTCTACGACGACGGCACGTACTGCACCGGCGTGAGTGGCGCGCCGTGGGCACTCGCGACCACCCGCGTGCTGCGCTACGCCCAGGCCGGCGACACCATCATCTTCACGCACGCCCAGGTGCCGCCCTACAAGCTGACACGCACTGGCGCCAGCACCTTCGTCCTGGCGCCCTTCGCCTTCACTACCGGGCCGCATGGCCGCAACGCGCCCTTCTATCGCTATGCGCCGTCCGGCATGACGCTGCAGACCAGTGCCGCCACCGGCACCGTCACGGCCGCCACCAGCGCGCCGTGGTTCAACCCGTCGCATGTCGGCTACTTCTTCCGCATCGCCGGCAAGCAGATGATGATGTCGGTCTACAGCGACGCGCAGAACGCGACCTTCATCGTCGCCGGCGATCCGTTGCCGACCATCGGCCCGACCACCGACTGGGACGAGGAAGCCTTCAGTCCGGTGCAAGGCTGGCCGCATGCCGTGTGCTTTCACAACGAGCGCCTGGTGTTCGGCGGCTCGCTCAAGCACCCCTCGGGCCTGTGGGCCAGCCAGGTCGGCGATTTCTTCAATTTCGACCTCGGCACCGGCCTCGACAGCGAGGCGATCTGGATCGGCGTCGCCGCCGACAAGGTGGTGTCGATCCAGCATCTCGCGTCGTTCAAGCATCTCACGGTGTTCACCGATCAGGTCGAGCTCTACCAGCCCGAAGGCGACAGCCAGCCGTGGTCGCCCAAGACCGCCGCGATCAAGCAGCAGACCGGCTTCGGCTGCCACCCCGATATCCGGCCGGTGCGCTTCGACGAGGCCATGATCTTCGTGCAGAAGTACGGCCACCACATCCGCGAGTTTCTCTACGACGCGGTCGGCCAGAATTATTCGAGCGACGCCCTCTCGGTGATGAATCCGAGCCGCATCGTCAATCCCGTGGATATCGCCGGCGTCACGGCCTCGCGCTATTACGACGAGCAGTACGCCTATGTCGTGATGGCGGATGGCGGCCTTGCCCTGCTGCACAGCCTGCGCGCGCAGCGCATCACGTCGTGGGCCTATTGGCGCACCCAGGGGTATTTTCGGCAGGTCTGCGCGGTCAACGGCAACGTGTTCTTTCTCGTCGAGCGCGTCGTCAATGGTGCCACCGTCTACTACCTTGAGATCCTCAACCCTAACACGACGCTCGACAGCGCAATCGCGCTCGCGGTCACGGTCGGCGGCACGTCGGTGTCGGGCATTCCGCATCTCGATGGTGTGCTCTGCCAGGCCGTGAACAACGGCTACGCCCACGAGCCCGACGTCGTGTCGGGCGGCGTCTACCAGCTCACTGACGACGTCTGGGGTGCCGCAACATCGGTCGTTGGGCTCGCCTACGGCGTGGTGATGGAAAGCATGCCGCCCGAAATCCAGACCGAGGAGGGCTCGAGCCGCGGCCGCCCGGTGCGCGTCGTCAAGGCCGGCGTCCAGGTCTACGAGAGCGTGCGCCTGGTGACCGAGGGCGAAGGCGCCAACATCACCAATATCGACGACGACTACTCGGTGCCGCCCGATCCCCAGACCGGGATGTATGATTTCGTGCTGCTCGGCTTCGACAAGGGCAAGACCGTGACCGTGCGCTGCGACGTGCCGCTGCAGCTCACCGTGCTCGGCATGGCGCTCGAGGTCGTCGTCTAGATGCGCCCCCTGCATCCTTCCACGCTAGCGCGGTGGGGAGGCGCATCCTGATGGGCTCCGTCGCCCTATTGGGGATCAGCGCGATCAGCACCGGGCTGTCGATCGCCGGCAATATCAGCGCTTACAAGACCCAGGCGCAGCAGGCCGACCAGGCGCTGCGCTCGCATGATCGCCAGCTCGAGCTGGCGCGCTCGACCGGCGAGCTCCAGGCGCAGCAGCAGTCGTCGGAGCGCACGCGGCGCTATGCCGACGTGCTGTCGTCGCAGACCGCAATGTGGGCGACGCGCGGCATCCAGCTGCAGAGCGGCACCGTACGCAACATCCAGGACACCTCGACCGACGCCTATACCCGCGACGTCAACACCATCGAGCTCAACCGCATGAACCGCATGGCCTCGATCGCGCTGCAGGGTGCGGATTTCCAGTACGCCGCCGCGAACGCCGTCGGGGCCGCGCACACCCGCATGGTGAGCGGTATCGCGAGCTCGCTGTTCAGCTTTGCCAGCACCGCGGCGGGCGGCGGCTTCAAGGGATTTGATTTCGGCTCGTCCGGCGGTCAGGCGGCCGGCTCCGCGGTCAGCAGCATGGGCGGCAGCGCCACCGGCACCGCCGGCAGCTACGGCGTCGGCGCTCCCGGCTTCCTACCGATCTAGGAGAGCACGATGTCCGGCGGTCTCCCCCAGTTCGAGAGCCAGGTCCGCGCCGACAGCTTCTCGGTGCAGAAGCCGCAGGTCGTGTCGTCGGAAGCCGAGAGCCTGTTCCGTGGTGCGGCGGTCGCCGGCGACGTCGCGCGTCAGATGGGAGCGCGCTACGAGCAGGAGGCGACCGCCGAGGCAGCCCAGGCCGGTGCCGCCACCCTGATCTATGAGCAGCAGCCCGACGGCACGCAGCGCCTGCGGCCGATCGAAGGGCTGATGGCGCCCAACTTCGGTGCCGGCAACCGCGCCTACAACGAAGCCCTGCTGCGCAACTACGGCCGGGCCGTCGAGACCGACGCGCGTCAGGCGTTCGGGCGCATGCAGACGCAATTCCAGAACGATCCCGGCGGCTTCGGATCGGCGGCCCAGGGCTATATCGAGGAGACCACGCGCGCGATGCCGCGCACGGCGCGCGCGACCATCAATACGCAGCTGCAGGCGCTCGCTACCGGCTTCTCGGGCCAGATCGCCGAGCGCCAGTCGGCGGCGGCGCGCGAGCAGATTTTTGCGACCGACTCGCTCAGCACCCAGAACCTGGCGCGCGACCTCGATGCGATCTCGCGCTCGTCGGGCGACCACTCGGACCCGCGCATCGGTCAGACCCGCGAGCGTCTGCGCCTGGCGCTCGAGGACCTCAAGCGCACGCACCCCGAGCGCGTCAACGACCTCACGATCGACACTGTGATGCGCGCGACCGACCGCACGCTCGAGGGCAACCGGCTGTCGAACGAGACGCTGGCGATCTACCGCCAGGGCGGCATCACCGCGGCGATGCGCCATGTGACCGAGTATGCCAACCGGCCTGACCTGCGCTTCACGACCGAGGAACGCGACCAGATCGTGCAGCGCGGTATCCATGCAGCACAGGACCTCGACAACCAGGCACAGCTTGGACGTGCGCGCGGGCTGCAAGCGCGTGCCGACGCCGAGCGCCGCGCCCAGGACCAGAACGCCACGCGCAACCGCACGGAGAACCCGGGCGACAATCCCGAGCACGCGCAGCAGATCGCGCGGGACATTGCACGCGCGCAGCCGACGCAGGCGCTGCAAGACATCATCGGCAACCTGCTGGTGCGCCCCGAGCAGATCCGCGTTGCCCGCGCCGAGGAGCGTCGCGCCGTGGTCGAGGCGCGCATCGCCCAGGATGCCCTACCGGCCGACGACTACGCTGGCCGCGAAGCTGCCGCACGTCGCGGTGCCGATCGCATCCCCGACCTTGACCGGCGCAATGAGATTTACCAGCAGCTCAACGCGCCTGTGGCGGCGGCACAGGGCGCGGCGGCGCAGCGCGATATCGCGGCCTCCGAGCAGTACACGCTCACCTACATGGACGAGCGCAACCGGGAGGCGCGCGCCGCCGGCCAGCCCGAGCCGTTCTCGCGCCAGACCATGCAGGAGACCCTGCCGCTGCACATGTGGCCCGCGGCCGAGCAGGCGATCTCCCGGCTCGAGGAGCAGACCCGCACAGCGCTCGCCACGCGCAACGCGCACGGCGCCGAGGTCAATCGCGCCACCTTGACGACCGCCAACCCGCCGGCGAGCCAGGCCGCGATCGACAGCGTCGTCGCCAACCTGCATACCCCGCCGGGCTCGACCCAGGAGCGCGCCGCCGATCTAGCGAACGACGACGACCGCCAGCAGGTCTATTCGCTCGCCAACCGCGCGCGCGTGATCCCGACAGCGCTCAACGACCGGATCAATGCCGGGCTCTCGACCTCGGGCACCCTTAGCATGGCGCAACGCGCCCAGAGCGACATGGGCGGCCTGATGGCGAACCCCGAGACGCGCCAGCAGATGGAGGCGCTCCTGGGTGGCCGCGCCGACCAATTCCGCCAGAACGGCAGCATCATCCAGGACATCCTTACGAGCCCGCAATATCAGACCAACGGCGTCTACGACCCGAACAAGGGTGAGGCGCGGTGGCATGCGGTCCAACAGGAGCGCGAAGCCGCATCGCGTCTCGGCGCCGAGGAGATCGACCGGCGCGTGCGCAACGTCACCGGCAACGACAACGTGCCGCAGGCGATGAACAGCGAGCTCCGCACCGCGCTCAACGAGCGCCAGCCCTACGAGGAAGATCCCCAGCGCGTTGCGGTCGCGGCAATCAGTCCGATCCAGGGCCTGTTCATGAGCACCACCCGGCCGGTGAGCCAGAGCGGCACCGGCGTGCCCAACTTCTTCGCGCCGTGGCTCGCCGGCATGCGCACGGTGCCGGTCGCGACCAGCGACAACGAGATCCCGGTGCAGCTCCAGACCGATTTCAATAACTACTACCGCCAGCAGGTCGCTCTCGGTGGCAACAACACCGAAGCGCTGCGCGAGAGTGCGCGGCGTGCCGTGCTGCGCGACTGGCAGCCCACCTATCTTGGCTCGACCGACGTCAGTCAGGCCGTCTACGACCGCCACTCGATCGAAGCCTATGCACGCTCGATCGGCCTCAACAACGAGCAGCTCGTCGGCCAGCTGGTCGGTGCCGTTGGCGCGACGCAGGCCGCCGCCACCCAGGCCGGCGCCACGATCCCGATGCGCACACCGAGCCCGCTCGAAGCCGTCGCCAACGGCGACCTGCGTGTCATGACCCAGTACGGCACCGACGGCAATCCGCACTGGGTCATCCGCTATCGGCCACCCGACATCAACGGCGTGCAGCAGCCCTTGGAACCGCTCAACCGCCCGGTGCCGACGATGGAGGTACCCGGCGTGAGCTGGAATGCACGCGCCAGTGCCGTGTTCCAGCCCCGGCCCGATCCTGCGAGCCAGGCCATGCTCGCCGAGCGCGCGCGGGTCCAGGCGCTCGCCGTCGAGTCGGTCAACCGTCAGATCCCCGATGCCTCGACCCCGGTGCGCAACCTCGCGATCCAGCTACACCGCCTGCGCATCCGCGCCGGCCTGCCCGAGGACGTGAGCACCGATCCGCGGGGAGGCTTCTGATGGCCGAGCCCCCCGCTGTACAGCCGCCGCCGCCGACGCCCGACCCGACGATCCACCGTCTTGGCGACGTCGCGACTCCGTCACTGCCCGTCATCTACTCGGGCCAGCCGCTCCAGGTGCCCAATACCTACTGGGAGCGCATGGGGGCGGCGTTCCGCGACAATTGGCTGGGCGCCGTCTTCTCGACCCCGACCGGGCCGACCTATATCGACAGCAGCTTCGATCCAGTGGCGGCGGCCAACCGGGTGCAGATCGCGCAGGACCGCGAGTGGCTCAGCCAAGCACGCAACCAGGCCGAGTTCGACGCCATGCAGCGCTATTCGTCGCTGCGCCGCCAGGACCGCGCGATCGCGCTCGAAAACCCGCTCACCCACATGTTTTTCAACGCAGCGCTCGACCCGCTGACCTATGCGCCGATCGGCTCGACCTGGATACGCGGCGCGGCCAACGTCGGCGAGCGCTTCGCGCGCGGCGCTGCCGTCGGTGCTATCACGTTCGGTGGCAGCGAGGCCGTGCGCGCCTTCGCTGACCCGCAGGTCAACCTCAGCGACAGCATGACCTCGATCGTCGGCGGCACGATCATGGGCGGGCTGATCGGCGCATCCATGCGCTATACCCGGCCGGCGGCGTCCGGCGTCGGGCGCTATCTCGACGGCCAGGTGGTCGATGCCGCAGCCCTCGCGCGCGAGGAAGGCGCATCCTTCCTGCACTCCGACCGCTTCGCTAGCGAGGTCCCCCGCGAAACCCCGCGCGCGCCTCCGCGCGAGACGCCTGCGACCCCCGCGACATCCGCTGCGGCCGTCGCCGACGAGCTCGCTGCGGTGCGAGCCGCCGAGCAGCGTGCCGCAGCACGCCGCGCCGCGACGGAGCACCCGCCGGGCACCGAGGTGGCGCCCGAGACCATCGGACGCATCGGTCCCGCCGACGATTGGGGTCTGCCGCCCAAGCCGGCCGGCGCCGCTCCGACGCCGATGCACATGGTAACCCAGACCGGCGAGTTCAAACCGCTGCCCACCGGCATCGGCCTCGAGCGCCTCGGCATGTCGCCGGTGCAGCGCCTGATCTCGAGCTCGATCGACGCCGTCGGCGAGGGCATCTCCAAGCTCGCCCAGATCCCCTACCAGGTGCGGCGCAACCTGCGTGGGCTCGCCAACCCGGCCAACGTCCAGAGCGACCAGTATGTCTGGCACGGCATGCTCGCGCAGGCGCGGCGCACCTTCGACGAAGCCTTCATGGAGCACCGCGGCGTCGGGCGCGTGCGCGCGAGCGTCCAGGACGCCGTCGGCTCGACCCCGGCGGGCAAGCTGTCGGCCAGCGAGTTCGATGCCCGCGTGCATCAGCGGCTCCTCGGCCAGGTCGACGATGCGCTGCCCGAGGTCAACAAGGCAGCCAGGGCGTATCGCGGGATCTACGAGCGCATGGGCGACGAAGCGTCGGCGCACGGCATGTTCAATCCCGATGCCGTGCGCACGCCCAAGCGCTGGCAGACCAGCGAGGGCGAGTTCGTCGAGAGCTATGTCAATCGCCACTGGCATACGAACCAGATCCTCGCGAACCGCCCGGCCTTCCTGCAGCGGGTGGAGCGCTGGCTCCAGATCAGCGGCGGCGACGTCAGCCGCGCCAGTAAGATCGTCGACGACATCACGCTCGACCGGCCGTTCCGCGCGATCGACGACGAGCATGTCGGCATGGCGACCAGCGCGCACAGGCGCGGTTTCGATGCGCCCTCGAGCTTCTTCTCGGACTGGCTGATCACCGACCCGACCGAGCTCCTGAGCACCTACGTGCGCACGATGGGCGTCGATATCTCCCTCGCACGCCACGCCGGCGGCGTGACCGCCAAGGGGTTGATCGACAACGCGACCGAGGAATGGTTCCGCGCGATCGGCCGCGGCACCGGCGCCAACGGCGACGCAATCTACGCCCAGCTCGCCAAGGACCTCGAGGCGGCCGGCAAGGATGCCTCCGCGGCCTACCGCGCGCTGGGCGACCACCCGGCGCTCGCCGACATCGCCCTGGTGCGCGAGCAGGCAATGGGCGAGAAGGCTGCGGCGTTCGAGCGCGCACGCACCGGGCTCAACGCCCCCGAGGCGCAATGGCGCCAGATGCACGCCGAGCTCGACGACCTGCGCGCCGTGCGCGACGTGCTGCGCGGCACCTACGGGCAATGGGACGTGTCGCGCGACTGGATTCCGCGCACCCTCGCTTCGGCGCGCAAGATCGCGATGATGAGCGGCCTCACCGGCGTCGTGTCGCAACTCTCCGATGTCGGAGCGCTGGTGTTGAAAGAAGGCTTCACGCGCACCTTCGGCACGGCCTACGACCTGCTGCGCGCGGGCATGCAGGACATCAAGATGAGCGCGCACGAGCTGCACCTCTCGGGTACGGGGCTCGACATGCGGCTCGCCAGCCGCGCAATGGCGATGGGCGATCTCTCGACCGACATTGCCGGGCGCCACAACCTGTTCGAGCGCGTGCTCGACAAGGCGACGCAGGCCAGTTTCTACGTCAACGGCATGAACCCGTGGTCCGCCTTCATGAAGGGCTGGGCCGGGGCCGTGATCGGCAGCCGCATTCTCGAGGACGTCGAGAAAGTGGGAAGCGCTGCCGTACGCATGCCCCTGGTCAAGCAGCGTGGCGCCCTGATGGCGGAGTCCGAGGAGCTACGGGTCAAGATTGACGGCCGGTCCCTGGGACGTCGCGCCACGCCCCAGGAAATTACGGCATGGAGAGCGCGCCGCACCGCGATCGGCACCGAAATTGATCAGCTGGGTCAGGTCTCGCATGCCGAGAGCCTGCATTCGACCAGGATCGAGCACGAGCTTCTTGGTGACCCGGACAAAGCAAGGTTCATCCAGCGCGAAATCGACGCACTGCATGACCCTCAGGCAATCGCCCGACTGGCGCGCTCTGGTATTGATCCGGAAGTGGCCGCGCTTATCAACATCCAGGAGCGTCTGCACGGCAATTCGCGCGACACCATGCGCATGCCCAACACCGAGCGCTGGTCGAACGCCGCTGCGCGCGACGCCTTCCGCCGCGCAATGGCCGAGGATGTCGACAACGCGATCGTGTCGGCCGACGGCCCCAGCCGCTCGCTCTACCTGTCGCGGCCGATGGGCCAGACCTTGGGCATGTTCCACGCCTACGGCCAGGCCGTGATGCAGAAGCTGCTCATCCCGGCGCTGCAGGAGAAGGACAGCCGCCTGCTCGCCGGCATAGCCCTCATGATCGGCGGCGGCTATCTCTCCGATCAGCTGCGCCGCTGGGCGACTGGCGACAACCGCCAGCTCTCGGCCGGCGAGACGCTCAACCGCGCGATCGACCGTTCCGGCGTGACCGGCTGGTTCGGCCAGCTATTCAACGCCGGCTACGGCATGTTCGACACCCGCCACGGCCCCGCCTTCGCCGGCGAGGCGACAGCGCCGCCGGGCGGCATGTCGCTGGGCATGGCGATGTCGAGCGACGGCATGATCCGCGCACTGGGTCCGGTCGCCTCGCGCACCCGCGACCTGGCCGATCTCACCTTCCGCACCGCGACGATGGGCTGGGGCAAGGAAACGGCGCGCGATGCGCGGCGCCTGCTGCCGCTCAACAACGTGACACACACGCACTTCGCGTTCGATGCCCTCGAACGCATGCTCGCCGGTGCGGGACGGAGCGAACCACCGGTCCAGGCCGAAACCCGCCGCGCGCGACCGCCCCCGCGCCGCAGCGGCCCCTCGCTCGCACCGCTCCCGGCCGATCAGGCGCTACCAGGTAGCGCCCAGGCTGCGGCGTCGGTGCGCT
>Ga0207641_10004149_pt1 | contig 12628 bp, 9 predicted proteins | sample KBSSwiS62_FD_184306 | JGI IMG/M metagenome (GOLD analysis project Ga0207641, IMG submission 184306) | Switchgrass rhizosphere microbial communities from Kellogg Biological Station, Michigan, USA - KBS Switchgrass S6-2 (SPAdes) (version 2) | ecosystem: Host-associated > Plants > Roots >... | reverse complement strand
CGTCCGGTGAAGATCGACTTCTGCGAGGCGGACGTTCTCGACGTATTCGACGAATGGCGACGGGCGGTGGGTATCAGTCTTCAGTCGCCAGGCGTCGGTCCTCAGTCCCCCAGTCCCCCGTCCCCCAGTCCCCAGTCCCCCAGTCCCCGTCACTCGCTGCCGGTGCATCTGGAGCGCGTGGTGCTGCGGTTAACCGAGGCGCGGGCGAAGGGCACGCTGGGCCCCGCGTTCGATGCGCTCATCGATCGCGCGGCTGCCGAACTCGAAATGGCGCAGAGCAAGACGGCTGGCCTTCGCGGCGAGGCGCGGCGGCAGCTGCTCGAGCGGCTGATTACGCTTGACGCCGACTTGTTGAATGCCGCGCTTTCTTCACTCGACGAGCCGACCAGAAGTGCGCTCGCTCGCACGGCTGATGAGGAGCTGGTGGCATTTCGCTCGGGGATGACGCCGGAGGCACTTGCCGCCGCGCGCGAGCGCGCGATCGCACGACTGATCCGCGAGCGGTTTGGATTACCATCAGCGGCGATCGCATGAGGCTGGCGCCCCACACGCGCGTCGGTTCGTACGAGATTCTCGCACTGCTTGGCGCTGGCGGTGTGGGCGAGGTGTACCGCGCGCGGGATACGAACCTTGGGCGCGACGTCGCCATCAAGTTTCTTTCAGCCGACGTCGCCGACGAATCGGCGCGGCGGCGCTTTCAGCAGGAGGCGAAAACTGTCTCCTCGCTGAACCATCCCCACATCCTCACCGTACACGATGCCGGAGAGCTCGAGGGCCGCCAGTATCTGGTGACCGAGTTCGTCGACGGCGGAACGCTTCGCACGTGGGCGGCGTCGGAGAGGCGCGGCTGGCAGGAGATCGTCGAGCTCCTGCTCGGTGTCGCCGACGGTCTGGCCGCAGCGCACGCCGCCGGGATCGTGCATCGCGACGTGAAGCCGGAAAACGTGTTGGTCGCCAGAAACGGCTACGCCAAGCTCGCGGATTTCGGCTTGGCAAAACTCTTCGAGGCGACGGACACCGACTCCGCCGCTCAGGTCACTGCGGCCGCAACCAGGTTCGGCGTCGTCGTCGGGACGGTGGCGTACATGTCGCCGGAACAGGCCGAAGGGCGCGCGCTCGACGCAAGGAGCGACATTTTTTCATTTGGCGTGGTGCTGTACGAGCTGCTCGCAGGGCGGAGGCCCTTCGAAGGGGCAACGGCCCTCGAGCGACTGCAATCCATCAGCCGAAGTTCGGTTACGAGTCTGATCCAACTGCGCGGCGATCTTCCCGTGACGCTGTGTGTGGCGGTCGAAAAGGCGCTCGAAAAAAAGCCCTCGGATCGGTATCAGACGATGCGGGAGCTGGTCGTCGACTTGCGCCGATCGCTCCATCCTTCCGACGCTCGATCAACGACGGTCCCAACCCCGCGGCGACGTCGCATCACTTTGTACGCCGCTGCTGTCGCTGTCATCGTTCTCGCAGCGCTGTCCGTCTGGTCCTTCGTCCACACGGCGTCTCGCGTGCCGGCCGCCCCAATGGCGATGCATCAGATCACCGCGTTCACCGATTCGGCCGTCCAGCCTTCGCTGTCTTCAGACGGCAAAATGCTGGCGTTTATTCGCGGCGGAGAACCTGGCCTGACCGGCGCCGGACAGGTGTATGTGAAGCTCCTGCCCGATGGGCAACCCGTACAGTTGACACGGGACGAGGCGCGAAAAGCAATGCCCGCGTTTTCCGCCGACGGATCTCGGATCGCGTACACGGTTGTTACATCATCTGGCTCGTGGGACACCTGGCTCGTGCCGGTTCTTGGCGGTGAGGCGAGGCCATGGCTTCCCAACGCGAGCGGCTTACAGTGGACCGGCCCCCAGCGGTTGCTGTTTTCTGAAATCAAATCCGGGATTCACATGGCGCTCGTCTCTGCAACAGAAAGCAGGGCTGAGTCACGAGACGTATATGTGCCTGAGTCCACGCGCGGCATGGCTCATCGTTCGTGGTTATCGCCAGATGGCGCATGGGTGCTCGTCTCGGAGATGGACAACGGCGGCACAATCCCCTGCAGGCTCGCGCGATTTGATGGGAGTTCGGCGGGCCACGTCGCGGGACCTTCCTCAGGTCGGTGCACTCACGCCGCCTGGTCGAAGGATGGCCGTTCGATGTACTTCACGTCCAATGCCAGCGGGACGTTCCAGGTCTGGAGGCAGCGCTTTCCGGACGGCTCGCCCGAACAACTGACGTACGGGCCCGCCGAGGCGGAGGGCCTGGCAATCGCCCCAGACGGGCAGTCGCTCATCACCTCGATTGGCCTCGACCAGGGCTCGGTGTGGGTGGCTGAAAATGGCAAAGAGCGCCAGGTCTCTTCGGAGGGTAGCGCCCTGTTACCGGCCTGGGGCGACGGCTTTCCCACGTCCGTGTTCTCGCCGGACGGAACGAAGGTCTATTACCTCGTCGAGGCTGGCGTCAGGACCGGGTTCGGCAGCGGAGAACTCTGGGTGGCCGATCTGGCCAGCGGATCGACCGAACGGGTTCTACCGGGCTTCTCGATCAACACCTACGACATCTCTGTCGACGGCACACGCGTGGTGTTCGCCACGTTCGACTCGAGAGGCAAATCGAGAATCTGGCTCGCTCGTCTCGACCGTCGAACGCCGCCAAGAGAGTTGCCGCCGGACGAAGCGCGCGGGCCCGTATTCGGCACCGATGACGACGTGTATTTTCGCGGCATCGAAGGCAAGCTGTGGTACCTGTATCAGCTGAAGCTGGACTCTGGGGCAATCCGGAAGGTCACCGACGAGCAGGCGGTGAATTCTCCGACGATCGCGCCCGATGGCCGGTGGATTCTCTCGCTGGTTCCCGCCGCCGGTCAGGATACGACCACTGTCCTGAAGGCATTCCCCACGCGCGGCGGTGCGCCGGTCACGATTTGCCCGAACTGCTACTTGAAATGGACGCGAGACCAGAAGGAGCTGTTCTTCTCTTTCGACAACAGCAACGGCAGCGAGGCCGGCACCACCTTCGTTATTCCGCTCAAGCAGGGCGCCGCCTTGCCGGAATTCCCTCCTGGCGGAATCCAGTCCGTGGCTCAGGCACGAGCGCTGTCAAACGCACGCGTCATGAACCGGCCCAGTGTGTTCCCAGGCCCATCGTCGTCGATCTACGCGTTTCAGCGGCGGCGGATCCAGCGGAACTTGTACCAGCTTCCTCTCCGTTGAATCATCTGACAGTCTGACGTGCTGAGCATCGGCCGAATAATCGCGGTCGCGATTGACAAGCCGGCGGCCGGCGGTCGCATGATCGCGCGACTCGACGGCCAGGTGGTGCTGGTTGGCGGCGCCATCCCTGGCGAGCGGGTCCAGGCGCGTATCGATCGTATCGGCAAAGGCGTCGCTTTCGCCGAAACCGTCGGCGTGGACGAACCATCACCAGACCGGCGCGCGGCGTTTGCGGACCCGTCGTGCGGCGGCTGCACCTACTCGCACATCGCCTATCCACGACAACTCGAGATCAAAGGACAGGTGATTGCGGACGCCTTCGCGCGCATCGGGCGTCTGACGCTGCCGTCCGTCGTCGCCGTGACGGCATCGCCGGAGCGCGGCTACCGAATGCGCGCGCGTCTCCACGTTCGCGGCGGGCGCTTCGGATTCTTCCGCGAAGGCACCCACGATCTCTGCGACGCGCGTGCGACGCATCAGTTGTTGCCGGAGACCTGCGATGCGCTCGAGCGATTGCTGTCGGGGCTCCAATCGTTCGGCACCGACACGGTCCATGGTCTCGAGCTGTCCGAGAACCTGACCGCGGACCAACGCGTGGTCCACCTGGACACGTCGCGCCCGCCGGATGCCAGGCTACTCGAGATCGTTCGATCGACGCCGGGCTTGACGCCGCCTCCGTTCGTTACTGACACGTTGACGATTGGCGAGTCGACCTTCAGACTCCGCCGCCACGCGCTCTCGTTCTTCCAGGGAAACCGGTTTCTCCTGCGCGACCTGGTGACGCACGTCGTCGAGTGTCTGCCCACCGGCGGCGGAGTGGCCGACCTGTACGCCGGCGCGGGCTTGTTTGCGGTGTCCGCCGCGCTGATGCGAGGAAGCTGGGTCGTCGCCGTGGAAGGCGATCGTCTGGCGGCTGAGGATCTGCACGCCAACGCGGAGGCGGCCGGTGGCCGGTTGACGACGGCGCACCAGCCGGTCGAGAACGTCGCTGCGTGGTTTCCGAGCGCGGCGAATCAACTGCCGGGGCGCCCGGCGATCGACACCGTCGTCGTTGACCCGCCGCGAACCGGGATGTCGCGCGAGGCGCTTGATGGCGTGCTCGCGGTCCACGCCCGCCAAGTCGTATATGTGTCCTGCGACGTCGCCACCCTCGCGCGCGACGCGCGCCGCCTTGTCGACGCCGGCTACACGATCGCGCGGGCAGACGCGTTCGATCTCTTCCCGAACACGCCGCATGTGGAAACAGTGGTGGTGTTCGATCAAGGTTGAGGAACGAAATCGCCTGCGCTACGTCATTTCTTTGCGTTCTGGGCCGCCTCGAGGAAGCCCTCGAAGAGGGGGCGGAACTCGCCGGTGCGCCAGAAGTTCTCCGGGTGCCACTGAACGCCGAGGCAGAAGCGCGCCTCGGGATCCTCGATCGCCTCGATGACACCGTCGGGCGCCGTCGCCGAGACGCGCAGCGTGGCCGCCAGATCTTTCACCGCCTGATGATGCCTGCTGTTTACTTCGCAGGAGTCGGCGTCGCTGAGGCGCTCGCGCATCAGGCGCGTCAGCAGCGTGTCTTTGTCGAGCCACACTTCGTGGGCGAGCTCGTAGGATTCGTGCGGCGGCGACGGCAGGCTGTGAGGGAGCGCGCCGTGGATCTGTGACGGGATGTCCTGGACCAGCGTCCCGCCTGCGGCCACGTTCAGTACCTGGATGCCGCGGCAGATGGCAAAGATCGGCAGATTGCGTTTGCGCGCCCCGGCAATCAGATCGATCTCGAACTCGTCGCGGCCCGATTCGGCTTCGACGACCGCCGGATGCGCCGATTCGCCGTAGCGCGACGGCGCGACGTCGTCTCCGCCGGTGAGCAGCAGCCCCGCCACATCCGCGAGCGCGTCCTCGACCCGCATGGACGCGTCGACGATGCGCACCTCGCCCCCGACATGGAGGATGGACTGTTTGTAGTCCTCGATTTTCCGGCAGGCGCTGATCGCAATGAGCGGCATCGTTACATCCGCGTCGGCACGTCAATCCCCATCAAATCGAGCGCGCGCGCGAGCTGGCTCCGCACGTAGGCGACGCCGGCCGCGCGCCATCGCTTTCGATCGAGGTCCTCTTCCCCCAGGATCGGCGCGCGATGGTAGAACGCATTGAACAGTTGCGCGAGCCCGAAGGCGTACTTCGCCAGCACCGAAAACTCGAGCGTCCGCACCACCTGTTCGACGATATCGTCGAGGCGCGAGGCCTCGAACACCACGGCCCAGAGACTGTGATCGCCCTCGTCCGCCAGCTCCTGCGTCCCGATGCCGTCGAGAGCGCTCACGATCTCGGTTTCGGAGAGCCCCTCCCGTTCGCGCAGTTTATGGAAGATGTTGTTGGCGCGCACGACAGCATACTGCAGATACGGACCAGTCTCGCCTTCGAAGCTGAGCGCCTCGGCCATATCGAACACAATCAGTTTGCCGCGCGAGAACTTGAGCATGAAGTAGCGGATCGCGGCGACGCCGATCTGCCGGCCCACGCGCGTGCAATCCGCTTCAGAGAAGTCGGGGTTGCGCTTCTGCACTTCCGCGGTCGCGTTCTCGACCAGGAGGTCCAGCAGGTCGTCGATCTTGACCCCCAGCCCCTTGCGTCCCGACACCTCCACGAAGGGTTTTCGAGCCTCGTCGCTGTCGGCGGCCGTCTCATAGCCGAGCTGGCGGGCGGTGGCGTGCGACAGCGCGACCATCTCATACGAGAAATGGATCGAATTCTCAGCCTCCTGCGGGTGACCGAGCGCCCGCAGCGCCTGGCTCAGCAGCGCCTGCAAGTACATCTGGCGCGAGTCGATGACGTTGTAGATGCGCGCCGCACGGCCGAACGTCGGAGCGTTCGGATCGCCGTCGCCAGATGTCGTCGACCAGAGCGGCCGCCCGCCGGCCTGCGTGGCGAACAGGCGATACCGGAAGTCGCGACCCAGGAGACCGAGCTTCCAGAACTGATTCGCGAGATCCTTGCCGATGTACGTCACGACGCCGTTCGAGCGGACGATGACCTTCTCGCGGCTGTCCTCTTCGTCGGCGCGCGGCTCGGTGCCTGCGTCGGCCGAAGCGGGAGGAGTGTCTTCTTCGATCTTCATCACCCAGCAGCCGGCGAGCTTGCCTTCCGTCTGAAGGAACACAGCGCCTTGCGCCTTGAGGATCTCGAACGCCCGCGCCCAGAATTGCAGGCGGATGATGTCGCCTTCATAGGTGAGCAGGTCGTAGCTGATGTTCAACCGGGCCATCGTCGCCAGATGGGCGCGCACGATGCGCTCGACGATCAACGATGCCATCGCGGCCGCATCGTTGCCGCCGTGCTCCAGATCGTGCAGCGCGCGCGCCCGCACCTGGAGACGCGCGGCGTCCTCGCCGTACCATTCCGTGACGCGCGAATACAGATCCCAGCAGTAGTAGTCGAACCGCGTCGTGTCCGCAATCTCGCGGACCTCGGCGAGGGTGCGATGTTCGAGCTCCATGAAGCCGACGAGGATGTCGGCGACCTGCACACCCAGGTCGTCGATGTAGTTCTGCACTTCCACCTGCAGCCCGCGGAAGCGCAGCACGCGCGCGATTGTGTCGCCTAGTGCCGCGTTCCGCAGGTGCCCGATGTGCGCGGCCTTGTTGGGATTGATGGCCGTGTGCTCGACGATCGTCTTTTCCTCGGCGACGGTCTCCGGCGGCACCTGTTGTCGCACGCGCGGTAGGAAGAAGGCGTAGCGATCGAGATACAGATTCAGATAGCCGTTGGGCGCCGGGACCACGCGCGCCACGCCCGGAATCTCGCCGACCGCCTGGGCCAGTTCCTGGGCGATCGCACGCGGCGCCTTCCGCAGCGACCGCGCCAGCTGAAAGGCGACCGTCACGGCGAGATCGCCGAGGGCACGGTGGGGCGGCACTTCGACGGCAAAATCAGGGATCTCTTCCAGGCCGTACTGCCGGCGGATCGCCGCCGCGATGGCGTCGTGGACGTGTCGTTGAACGGTGAGAATCATCGATGCGTTGAGTCCGTCGGCTGGGCGGTAAGCTGCCGCTACGCTCGTGCTACGATTACTTTTTGTGACCTTGAAGCGCCTCGAGGCTCGCGTACTCGGCCGGCGTGTTCACGTTGGCGAGCAGCCGATCGCAATTGCCGAATCGGCCGAGATCGTCGGCTGTCACTTCGCGGACCCGCAGGTCGTGCAGCAGGTCAAGCATCTTGAGCCGTCGCTCCGCGAGTCGCCGCTCGACCGCGGGGAGGCAAGCGCGCCCATATACGGCGCAGAGCGGATGATAGCCGCGGTCCGTCCGCGGCACCACGGCGTCGGCATCGCCGGCCAGCGTCAGCAAGTAAGCGGCCAGCGCCGCGGTGACAAACGGCATGTCGCAGGCGACGACGAAGAGCGCGTCGCCGCGGGCCGCGTTCAACGCCGCGTGCAGGCCGCCGAGCGGCCCGCAGCCCGGCACCAGATCGTCCTCGCGGCGGATCACACGCACGTCCGGTGTGACCGTCGACAGTTCGGCGATCTGCCGTTCCACAATCGTACGCCCGTCGACAACCAGGGCGCCCTTGTCGCGTCCGCCGAAGCGCCGCGCCTCGCCGCCCGCCAGAATGGCTACCGACTGCATGTAGCCTCGATCCTATCCTGAATGCGAGAAGCTGGCGTCGGTCGCGTGCTCGTCGCAAGTCTGCATCAGGCCATCGCGGACATCCTGCCGACTCGTCTGTCCTTCTACGAAAACTGGCTGAACGCCGAGGGTCTGCGTGAAGGGACGATCGGCCTGGCGCCGCTCTATGCCGTCCTCAGCTTCCTGCGCCAGGAAGGCGACGCTTACGGGTTGATCACCACCCGGGCCGGCGAGTACGCGGCCGAGTGGACGGTCCAATCCATGCGTCCACTCAGGCGCTCGCTCGTCAAGGCGTCGCCCGCGTGGTTGCGGCACCGCGTGCTGCTCCGGATGGGGCGGGCGCTGGTGCGGGACAGTTATCAAGGGAGTCGCGCGATTTCGCGCCTGCGCCGCGGCACGGCCAGCGTCGATGTGCGGGCGTCGATTTTCTGTACGGTACGCGAACCGGTCCCGTCGCCGCTGTGTGGCTACTATGCCGCTGCCTTCACGCGGCTGATGGTGCTCTTCGACGTCGGCGCGCACACCGAAGTCGTTGCCTGCCGCGGAACCGGGAAAACGAGCTGCGTCCTGAATGTGGCGCTGCGCAACGGTCAGCCGGCAGAGGAGCCGTGAATCGGCTCGTGTGCTCGATCGCCGCGGTGCTGTGCTGCGGCTGGGCGGCCGAGAGTGCAGCGCAGGGACGGCCGGTCACGACCCGGCTGTCGCCGCTGTCCGCCGTGCCGCGGACGCTCGTCGTCCCATTCGACAACCAAAAACGCGAGGGCCGCATTTTCTGGCTTGGCGAAGCGTCAGCGGTACTCCTCACCGACGATCTGAATGCCGTCGGCACCGACGCGATCACGCGACAGGAACGGCTGCAGGCGTTCGAGCGGCTGCAGGTGCCGCCGGTGGCCGCCCTCACCGACGCGACAGTCATCCGCATCGGCCAGCTGGTTGGCGCGGCGCGGGTCGTCGTCGGGTCGCTGCAAATGGAGAACGACGTGCTCGTCGTCCGGGCGAGGAGCATCACGCTCGACACCGGGCGCGTGCAGGTCGACGTGACGGAACGGGGACCGCTGCCGGACCTGTTCAAGATCTTCGAGCGGATCGCGCGGCGCATCGCGCCATCGTCGGTCAGCTCGGAGGAGATTGTCCGTCAGCAGCCGCCCGTCGCGGTCTTTGAGGACTTCATCAAGGGGCTGCTCGCGGAGACGCCCGCGACCGCCATCAATTACTTGAACTCGGCCTTGAGACAGCAGCCGTCGTTCGATCGCGCGCGCCTGGCGCTCTGGGAGGTGTTCACCGAGCAGGGGGACCACCAGAAGGCGCTCGCGGCGGCGGCGTCCGTCACGTCGGTTTCGCATTGGGCGAGGCAGGCGCGTTTTCTCGCAGGCGTGTCGCAGCTGCAGCTGAAGAAGTACGACGACGCGTTTGCCACGTTCAGCGCGCTCGCGGAGGGGCAGCCGACGCCGACGGTGCTGAACAACCTGGGCGTCGTCCAGCTTCGCCGCGGCGCTACGCCGCAAACCGGGGTACCGACCTACTACTTCTCAAAGGCGGCCGAGGCCGATCCGGGCGACCAGGACTATGTGTTCAACCTGGGCTACGCCTACTGGGAAAATCGCGATCCCCCTGGCGCCGTCTACTGGCTGCGCGAAGCCGTGCGGCGCAATCCGGCCGACGGCGACGCGCATTTCGTGCTCGCCGCAGCGCTCGCCGCACAGGGAGAGACCGCAGAATCGACGCGCGAGCGCGAACTGGCGCGGCGGCTGTCGTCGACGTATGACGCGATGGCCCGGCGTCCCGGTGGCGAGGCCGTGCCGAAGGGTCTCGAACGCGTGAAAAACGAGGTCGAACTTCCGCACGCGCGGATCGAGATGAGGCTGGCGGCGAACGAGCAGCGCGATCAGGAACAGCTCGCGACGTTCTACCTCGATCGCGGCCGCCGGCTGTATCAGCGCGAGAACGATCGCGAGGCCGCCGTCGAGCTGAACCACGCGCTGTACATCTCGCCCTATCTCGCCGAAGGACACCTGCTCCTCGGGCGAATACACCTGCGCAACGGAAGGGTCAGTGAAGCGATTGCCGCTTTCAAGGTCGCGGCCTGGAGCGCCGAGAGCGCGGAAGCGCATGCGCTGCTCGGCGAGGCGTACAGACAGGCGAAAGATTCCGTAGCGGCACGTGCCGAAGCCGAGCGCGCCCTGGCACTCGACCCGGCGTCGAAGGAGGCCCGGCAGCTGATCGAGAAGCTCGAAGGCCGCTAACGTGCTAAAATCACAGCGGTTGTGGCTCAAAGTCAAGACGACGCCTTCCACGAAATCCAACTGAACGGGAAACAACTGGTGTTTCTCTTCATGGCCGCGACGGTCGTGTCGGTTGTGATTTTCTTGTGCGGCGTTCTCGTGGGCCGCGGCGTCAGGGCCGAGCGCGGCGCGATCACGGACGGGACGCCGACCGCTTCGAATGTCGAGACGGCCCCGCCCGCGCCCGCTGCTGTGCCACCGCCGGCGACGACGCCAGCGGGTTCGGATCCGACCAAGGCCGCACCGCCTGCTGACGATCTCACATACTTCAGCCGCCTCGAGAAGCCGGCGCCCGCCCCGGAACATTTGAAGGCGGCGAACGAGAAAGTCGAGCCGCCCGCTCCGAAGATCGCGCCGCCGGCACCGCCGCGAACGGTGCAGCCGGCGCCCGCGCCAGCCGAATCGCCCGCGGCGGCGCCGGAGGTTGCCGAACCTGCCGGCGCCGGCTTCGCCGTGCAAATTGCGGCCCTCAACGTTCGCGGTGACGCCGAAGCGATTGCGAAGCGTTTGAGTTCCAAGGGCTACGCGGCCTATGTGATGTCACCGCCGGCCGGAGCGCCCACGGTTTTCCGCGTCCGCATCGGCAAGTTCCCCACGCGGCGCGAGGCTGAAAACGTGGCCAGCAAACTTCAGAAGGAAGAGCAGTTCAAGCCCTGGGTGACCCGCTAGCAGAACCTGCCTCGGCCCTGAGCAGTGTCGAACGGCCGAAGCCGAGGTACGGCGAAGGCGGGTCGGTCGTGCGGCCGCGCTAGCTCTCGGCTAGACTGCTCGTGTCTTGCTCACGAGCCGCGTGGATGTTGCGCTCGCCATGGTGTCGGGCGCGCTGTTCGTTCTCAGTTTCCCCAAGTTCGGTCACCCGGCGTTCGGCTGGATCGCGCTGACGCCGCTGCTCGTCGCCCTATCGGGCGCGACCCTTCGCCGCGCCTTTCTCCTCGGTCTCGCCACCGGCGTCATCTACTTCACCGGCACGCTCTACTGGATCACGCGTGTGATGGCCGTCTACGGCGGCCTGCAGACGTGGGTCGCCGTACTGATCAACGGCGCGCTGATCGCGTACCTCGCATTGTTCCCGGCGCTCTTCGCGTTGTTCACGCGGCGCATCGTGATGGCGTACGGGCGACCCGCGCTGTTGGCTGCGCCGATCGTGTGGGTAGCGACGGAGCTCGGGCGAAGCTACGTCACCAGTTTTCCGTGGGAGCTGCTTGGCTACAGCCAGGTGACCGTCCTGCCCGTTGCGCAGCTGGCGAGCCTCTTCGGCGTGTACGGCCTGTCGATGCTGGTCGCTGGCGTGAGCGCGGCGCTGGCGTTTGCGGCTGCAGGTCCGCGGCAGGGTCCGGTCCGGTACATGCCGGCCGCCGGCGCCTTGATGATTGTCCTGGCGATCGCGGTCTGGGGCAGTCGCCGCGTGGCCGCAAGCGAGTGGACGCGCGCCGGCGAACCGATCCGCATCGGCATGATCCAGGGCAATGTGGATCAAGCTCAGAAATGGGACGTCAAACGCGCGTCGGCGATCTTTCAGGACTACGTAAACATGACGCGGCAGGCCATACGCGAAGGGGCGCAGCTCGTGTTGTGGCCCGAGTCGTCGACGCCGTTTCTCTTCGAAGAGGATCTCCCGGCGGCAGCCGTGGTCCGGACGCTCGCGCAGCAGGCACGGGTGCCGATCGTCTTCGGTAGCGATCAGATCGAGCGCGGCCGTCCCGACCGGTTCTTCAACTCCGCGTTCCTGGTCCGCGCCGACGGGACGACCGGCGGCGTCTATCGCAAGATGCACCTCGTGCCGTTCGGCGAGTACGTACCGTTCCAGCGTCTGCTGTTTTTCGCGGCTCCTCTCACTGAGCAGGCCGGCACGTTTTCACCCGGTCTCAACCCGGAACTGCTACCCGTCGACGGTCATCGCATCAGCGTGGCCATCTGTTACGAAGTGGTCTATCCCGATCTGGTCCGCCAGTTCGTCGCCGGCGGCAGCGAGTTGCTGACGACGATCACCAACGACGCGTGGTTCGGACAGACGTCGGCGCCGGTTCAGCATTTTCAGCAGGCCGCGATGCGGGCGATTGAAAACGGACGTTACCTGGTGCGATCCGCCAATACCGGCATCAGCGGCATCGTCGATCCGTACGGCCGTGTGCTCGCGCAGACCCCGATCTTCGAGAGCGCCGTCCTGCTAGGCGAAGCCCGCTTCCTCCGGACGTCGACCTTCTTCAGCCGCCACGGCGACGGGCTCGCGTATGCGTCGGTCGTCGCGACGCTGGTGCTGTTGGTCGTCGCCAGCCGCCGTGTACAATAGACCACGGTTTTTCACGAAGACACGAAGATACAGGAAGACCACGAGAGCATTTTTCAAAAGAGCAACTTCGTGATCTTCGTACTCTTCGAGCCTTCGTGAAAGATCGTTGCCAGCCAGGAGCGCCGAAATGCCCACCGTCGACGAATTGATGCGCCGTTACGAGGATCTCAGCAAGCGCGCTGCGGATCTGCGGAGCTATCTTTGAAGCCGCCCGCCTGGACGAAGAGCTGACCCGTCTCGAATCCCGCGCCG
>Ga0207641_10004146_pt1 | contig 12632 bp, 14 predicted proteins | sample KBSSwiS62_FD_184306 | JGI IMG/M metagenome (GOLD analysis project Ga0207641, IMG submission 184306) | Switchgrass rhizosphere microbial communities from Kellogg Biological Station, Michigan, USA - KBS Switchgrass S6-2 (SPAdes) (version 2) | ecosystem: Host-associated > Plants > Roots >... | reverse complement strand
ACCGTCGTGCGCCGGGATCTCGGCACCTCCCCGCTGCCGGCCGACCTGTGGCCCGTCGCCGCGTTCGCCGGGTACACCCCCGTCGAGCAGCGCTCCGACGAACAGAACGCCGCCGTCGCGAAGGCCGCCGAGCTGGCGGACGAGCTGCTCGCCGCGGACTCGATCGTCATCGGCTCGCCGCTCTACAACTTCGGCATCTCCCAGCACCTCAAGGCGTGGGTGGACGTCGTGATCACCGACCCGCGGTTCGCGCCCGGCACCACCCCGCTGACCGGCAAGTCCGTGGCGATCGTGGTCGCGCGCGGCGGCGGCTACGGACCGGGCACCCCGCGCGAGGGCTGGGACCACGGCATCCAGTGGCTGGCCCGGATCCTGGGCGACGTGTGGGGCGGCGAGGTCACGATCATCGAGGCCGAGCTGACCCTCGCCGAGGTCAACCCGGCGATGGCCGAGCTGCGCGGGCTCGCCGTCGAGGTCCTCACCCAGGCCCACGAGAAGGCGAGCACCACCGGCAAGGAGTTCGCCCGCTCGGCAGCCTGATCTCGACGGGCCGCGCCGGGCGGGCCAGACTGCCCCGGTGGCGTCCAAGAAGAACAAGCGCTTCCCCCGGGAGCTCTACGAGACCGAGCTGCTGCGCCTGCAGGGCGAGCTCGTGGAGCTGCAGGAGTGGGTGAAGACCACCGGGTCGCGTGTGGTCGTGGTCTTCGAGGGGCGGGACGCGGCGGGCAAGGGCGGCGCGATCAAGCGGGTCGTCGAGCACCTGAACCCCCGCGTCGCGCGGATCGTCGCGCTGCCCGCGCCCACCGAGCGCGAGCGCACGCAGTGGTACTTCCAGCGGTACGTCGAGCACCTGCCCGCGGCGGGCGAGATCGTGCTGATGGACCGCTCCTGGTACAACCGCGCGGGCGTCGAGCGGGTGATGGGCTTCTGCACACCGCAGGAGTTCACGCGCTTCCTGCGGCAGTGCCCGATCTTCGAGGAGCTGCTGGTCGGGGACGGGATCCTGCTGCGCAAGTACTGGTTCTCAGTGAGCCCGGACGAGCAGGTCAGGCGGTTCACCGAGCGCGTGGACAGTCCGCTCAAGCAGTGGAAGCTCTCCCCGATGGACCTGGAGTCGATCTCCCGCTGGGACGACTACTCGCAGGCCAAGGACGACATGCTCGTCCACACGGACACCGAGAAGGCGCCCTGGATGATCGTCGAGTCCGAGGACAAGCGCCGGGCCCGGCTGAACATGATCGCCCACCTGCTGGAGTCCATCCCGTGGGAGCCGGTGGAGAAGAGGACCTTGGAGATCCCCGAGCGGCCCGCCGGCCGCGGCTACGTCCGCCCGCCCCGTGAGCTGGACCGGGAGGTCCCGGACCATGCCGCCACCCTGCTCTAGTGCGGCCGCTCGACGGCGCTCGTCAGCGCTGGGCGGTGAGGATCACACCGGGGCCGATCTGCCCGTAGGCCGGGAGGCGTAGCTCGGCTGTCGGCCGCAGGCCCGCCTGCTCCAGCAGGTCGACGAGCTGCTCGGGCCGCCAGCGGTGGCTCGTCCAGCGGACGGGGACGCCGTAGGCCTCGGTCCGGGGGAAGTCGTCGTCCCCGACGTGGGTCGCGATGATCACCTGCCCACCCGGCACGAGCGCCTCGGCGTAGGCCGCCAGCACCTGCGGCAGGACGTCGCGCGGCAGGTTGAACAGCGACCACCAGCCCATCAGCCCACCCCACCGGTCCTCGCCCAGCTCCAGCTCGGTCACCGAGGCCACGGCGAACGAGCACGTCGGATGGAGCCTGCGGGCGTGCTCGATCATGCGCGGCGAGAGGTCCACCCCGGAGGCGTCCACGCCGCGTTCGCGCAGGTAGGCGGTCACCTGGCCCGGCCCGCAGCCGACGTCGAGCACCGGCCCGAGATCCCGGACCGCGTCCGCGAACACGTCGATGGCGGCGCGCAGCCAGGGATGGGTCTGGACGTCCCCCAGCCCCATCTCCACGTAGTTGTCCGCGGCGCGGTCGTAGGAGTCCCGGACGGCGTCGAGGTCCGCCGGGCGGGTGATCGGCACGGCCCGAACCCTAAGGGAGCGTCTGACGGATCTCCGCCAGACACTCCCTATGGCGCCGCGGACACCACCCAGTCGCCGAGGTCGTCGGACCAGACCATGTCCACCAGCCCGCGGGCGGCCGCGGCGCGGGCGAAGGCGAGGAAGCTGCCGAATCCGTAGCGCTTCTCGCTGAAGTCCGGGCTGCGCTTGCGCATCCGGTCCTTCAGCCCGGAGAGCTGGGGGCGGCCCAGCTCGCGGACCACGTCGACGAACAGGGCGAACGCGCCCGCGTCCGGCCCGTGCTCCGGGAAGTCGACGGCCGGGTCCCCCTGCGCCGAGCCCTCGGTCAGCACGATCACGCCCTGCTCCGCCAGCCCGCGCAGCAGCTCGCCGAACCCGCGGAAGCCGTGGTCCGACTCGTCGAACGTGGGGTCCTTGCGCAGCACCGCGCGCTTGAGCCGGGAGCCGAGGACCGGGCCGTCCGCGTGCCGCTGCAGGCCCGCGAGGGTGCTCGCGACCAGCTTGGCCACGTCGACCTGCTCCTCCGTGGGTTCGGGCTCCGGCTCCGGAGCCGGAGCCGGAACCGGAGCCGGCCTGCCCCGACGCGGCCGGGGCTGGGCGTCCACCCCGGGCAGCCGGTCGTAGAACAGGAACTCGTCGCAGGCGGGCGGGAGCAGGGCGGACGTCGAGGACTGCACCCCGATCCCGATCACCCGCTTGTCCAGCTCGCGCAGCTTGTGGACGAGCGGGGTGAAGTCCGAGTCCCCGGTGCCGATGGCGAACGTGGTGACGAACGGGCGCTCGTAGGCGAGCTCGACCGCGTCCACGGCCATCTTGATGTCCGCGGCGTTCTTGCGGGCCACGCCCATCCGCTGCGGCAGCTCGATCAGCTCGACCTGCTGGCGGACGAGCAGCCGCCGGTCCTCGTCGAAGAAGGACCAGTCCGCGTACGCCCGCCGCGCGACGACCCGGCCGCGCTCGGCCAGCGCGTCCGCCACCGGGCCGAGGTCGAAGGGGCTCACGCCCAACCCGTCCCGGGCTCCGATCGCCAGGTTCTCGTAGTCGAGGAACAGCGCGATCCGTTCGTCATCGCTCGTCACCGTGTCGAGCCTAGGCCGGCCCGAGAGCCCCCCGATCGGACCATGGTCTCTCACGCTCCGAGGTGGTTCACTTCACACGGCGGCGGTAGTGCACACCGGCGTGCACCCGTCCGCCCCTTTACCTCGCTGCGGTGCGTGCCCACACGAAGGCCGCGCCACCCAGCCCCGCTCCCACGGCGACCACGCCGCCCGCGACCTTCGCGGCGTGCGTGACCTTCACCCGGAGCCGGGCGCGCAGGGCCTGCAGGCCGCGGTCCAGTGCCACCAGGCTGTCGGCCAGCTCGGTGCGGGCCTCGGCGATCTTCTCCTCGCGGCCGTCCTGCAGTGCGCGGACCTGGGCGCGCAGCTCCGCGGGCGAGAGCACGGTGCCGTCCACGACCGGCCGCTGAGCCACGATCCGCAGTGGCTGGACCTCACCCATGGCAGCCTCCCTCGCTCCCCTCCGATCCTGCACACCGGCGAGCTCCGGTGCACCGTCCGAAGGGACGGACTCCGCTGGGTACACGGTCGGCGGCGCGGGCCCGTTACTCCAGCCACCGGCGGTCCGCGGTGAAGCTGACGGCCATCGACGCGCTCGGGTCGAGCCGGGCGGCGAGAGCGGCCCGCACGGCGTCCAGCTCGGCGACGGTCGCGGTCTCGGGGACCACGAAGTCCACCTCGACGTCCAGCCGCCCGCCGACCTTCGACGCCCGCACCACGGACTCCGCGAACCCCCGTTCCGCCGCGACGGCGGCGACCTCGGCCCGGATCCCGGCCAGGACCTCGTCGGCGGGGGACATGCTGAGCAGCTCCCGGACGCCCTGCGCCACGAGCCGGGCGGGCACCGGCAGGAACGCGCCGGACGCGAGCACCACCATCACCGGATCGACGTACCGGGCCCAGTCCTCGTGCCCGGTCACCGTCAGCACCCAGGCGATCCCGAACCCCACGAACACCCCGACGGACAGCAGCGTGTCCCCCGCCCACTCCGCCGCCTCGGCCCGCACCAGGTCCGAGCCCGTCCGGGCCCGCCTGCGCAGCACCAGCGTGATCGCGAGCCCGGCCAGCGCGGAGACCGCGCCGTAGACCACCGCCGACCCGACGGCGATCGGCTCGGGCCCGTCGATGATCGTCACCACGGCTCCGACCAGCGCATACAGGCACAGGCCCGCCAACGCCGCCGCCTTGGCCACGACCGCGAGCGGTTCCCACGCCTCCCGCCCCCACGGGTAGCGCTCGTCCGGGCCGCGCCGCGCGGTGCGCAGGGCCAGCACCGCGAGCAGGGACAGCCCGACGGCGGCGAAGGAGTACAGGCCGTCGAACACGATCAGCGAGGAGCCGGACCACAGCCCCCAGACCAGGGCGAGGACCCCGAACGCGGCGGACGCCCACACGGACATCCGCAACGCGCGCTCGTCACCCACGGACCACGTCCTCGACCCGCCGGGCGGCCGCCGCCGGGTCCTCGTGCTCCCAGACCCGCACGCTGCGCCAGCCCGCCTCGGCCAGCCGCGCGTCGGTGTCCCGGTCCCGACGACGGTTGTCGGTCACCTTCCGCGCCCAGAACTCGCCGTGGGTCCGGGCGACCGTGTGGTGCTGCGGGCAGCCGTGCCAGAAGCAGCCGTCCAGGAACACCGCGACCCGGGCGCGGGTGAACACCAGGTCCGCGGTCCGCCGGACGCCTTCGAGCGGCCGGGAGTTCACCCGGTACCGCAGGCCCAGCGCGTGCACCGCGGACCGCAGCGCGAGCTCGGGTTTCGTGTCCCGGCCCCTGTTCGAGCGCATACTCGCCCGCACCCCGGGAGAGGACGCCCACGACACCTCGGCGAGTGTAACGGGGTGCGGATCTCCCGCGACCCGCGAACGGAGGTGGTGGCCGGTGCTCGCGCTCGTCGTGATCATGCTGATCCTGCTGGTCTGGGCGCTGGTCGCGGGCAGGCTGGCGCGGTTCAGCGTGACCATGCCGCTCGCCATGCTCGTCGCGGGCGTCGCGCTCACCGCGGGGTCCGACCCGGTGTTCGTGTTCGATGTGGACTTCGCCTCGGCCGAGCACGTCGTCGAGGGGATCCTGGCGATCCTGCTGTTCACCGACGCCGTCGAGGTCCCCGGCGGGATGCTCGGCCGCGAGCCGCGCCTGACCCTGCGGCTGCTGCTCGTCGCGCTGCCGCTGTCCCTGGGGCTGGCGTGGTTCTTCGGGTGGGTGCTGCTCCGCGGCGTCGGGATCTGGGTGCTGCTGGTCCTCGCGACGGTCGTGATGCCCGTCGACCTCGCCCCCGCGGCCGCGTTCGTGCGGGACAAGGCGGTGCCGGAGCGGCTGCGGCAGCTGCTCAACACCGAGAGCGGGCTGAACGACGGGCTGATCGCGCCGATCTTCCTGGTCGCCCTCGCCGCCGCCACGGCCGCCGAGCACGACGTGTCGGAGAAGGCGCTCGACGCCGTGCCCTCCCTGGCCCTCGCCGTCGTGATCGGCGGGATCATCGGGGCGCTCGCCGCCCGCGGGCTGCGCGTGGTGCAGGACGCGGGCTGGACCCAGCCCTCCGCCCTGCGGATCGGGGTGCTGGCCCTGCCACTGCTCGCCTACGGCGGCGCGGTGGTGGCGGGCGCCAACGGGTTCGTCGCCGCGTTCGTCGCGGGCGTGTTCTTCGAACCCCAGGCCCGACGCCTGCCGCCCGGCGCCCTGCACCTCGTCGAGGACGTGGGCGAGCTGCTGTCGCTGGCACTGTGGTTCATCTTCGGGGCGGTGGTGAACCGGACCGTCGCGGGCGGGTCGCTCACCTGGCAGATCGTGCTCTACGTGCTGCTGGCGCTGTCCGTGGCGCGCGTGCTGCCGGTGGTGCTCTCGCTGAGCCGCACCACGATCGCCGTGCCGGACCGGCTGGTGCTGGGCTGGCTCGGGCCGCGCGGGATCGCCACGCTGGTGTTCGGGATGCTCGCGTTCGTGGACCTGCCCGCCCCGGAGAACGACCTCGCGATCACGGTCACCGTGGTGACCGTCGTCGCGAGCATCGTGCTGCACGGGCTGTCCACCGGGCTGATCCGGCGGCGCTACCGCGTCTGACGCGCCGCCTGCACCGTCGTGACCAGCAGGATCACCAGACCGACCGCCTCGACGACCAGCGTGGTGGGGGCGAGCTCGAAGTCCAGGCTGGACCGGATCCCGAAGAGCCCCACGGTGAGCGCGAGCACCAGCGCCAGCAGGGTTCCGCCGAGGAACAGCACGCTGAGCACGGAGCAGACCACCAGCATCCGTCCGCGCAGGAGCAGCATCCCGACCGCCAGGACGAGCGCGCCGATCGCGTTGAGCACGAACAGGATCCCGAGGATCCCGCCGGTCCCGTGGAACACCAGCCAGAGGTGCAGCCCACCCATCGCGAGCAGCGCCACCGCACTCAACACCCGCCAGACCACCATGCCCGACTCCCGTCGCCGAGTGAGGCGGGCAGTCCATCACAGACCGCACGTCTCGGGCGTCGTCCTTTCAGGGGTCTCGGCTCGCCGAGGCGCTACGCGCGAGGCCCCGCTGAAGCGCCTCCCATACCGGCGGTTCGCGGGCGATGAGTTTCCGGGAGGATCGCGGTCTTCCCCGACGAGAGGCACGAGAAGCCCACGCTCCCTTGGAGGACACCATGGCCCGCACCCTGATCAGCTCCGCGTTCGTCTCGCTCGACGGCGTCGTCGAGGCCCCGGGCGGCGAGTCCGGCCACCGCTCCGCGGGCTGGACGTTCCAGGACATCGAGCCGGACCCGGCGGCGTACGAGATGAAGGGCGCCGAGCAGGAGGAGGCCGCGGCCATGCTGATGGGCCGGGTCTCCTACGAGGCCTTCGCGCCGGTGTGGCCGGGCATGACCGACGTCTTCCCGAAGTACAACGCGATGCCCAAGTACGTCGTGTCGACCACGCTCAAGGAGGAGGACCTGGTCGACGACTGGGGCGAGATCCACATCCTCCGCTCGCTGGACGACGTCGCCGCCCTCAAGGAGACCGACGGCGGCCCGCTCTCGATGCACGGCAGCGCCCAGCTCAACCGCAACCTCTCCGACGCGGGCCTGATCGACCGCTATCACCTGCTCGTGTTCCCGGTGCTGCTCGGCGCGGGGAAGCGGCTGTTCAGCCAGACGGACAAGCCCAAGCAGATGCTGAGGCTCGTCGAGTCGCGGGCGTACTCCAACGGCGTCCAGAAGCAGATCTTCGACGTGGTGCGTTAGACCCCGGCGTCGATGAGCCAGGCCGCCATCTCGCCTCGGACCTCACCCTCGCCGAGGATCTCGGTCATCACGGCTGCCACGGTCGCCAGGGCGGTCGCGGGATCGCCGCGCTCGGCGATCTGGCCGCGCAACGGCGTGCCCTCGCAGAACCCGCGCGCCACGGTCGCGGCGTCCGGGGCGGTCCCGGTGAGGACCACCCGCTCGACGGCGACGTCGGCGAACCCGGCGAGGTCGGCGCGGATCCGCTCGGGGTCGGCGTACCCGTGCGGGACGGCGGAGACGAAGGGCGGCGGGTCCGCGGGGAACGCTGCCGCCAGGCCGCGGACCAGCGCGTCGCCGAACGCGTGCGTGTCCACGGTGTCCCAGATCGTGGCGAGGAGGCGGCCGCCGGGAGCCAGCACCCGGCGGATCTCCGCGTACGCGGCGGCGCGGTCCGGGAAGAACATCACGCCGAACCCGCAGACCACGAGGTCGACGGAGCCGTCCGCGGCGGGCAGCCGCGCGGCGTCCGCCTGCTCCCAGCGCGCCCGCGGCTCACGCTGGGCGGCGTGCTTCACCATGGCCGCGTTGAGGTCCGTCGCCACGAGGTCCGCCGCGGGCAACGCGTCCGCCAGGGCGGTGGTCACGATCCCGGTCCCGGCCGCGACCTCCAGGACCCGCCCCGGCCCCAGTGCCGCCGCCCGCTCCGCGACCAGCGCGGCGAACGGCGCGAAGACCGGACGCTCCACCCCGGCCGCATAGGCCGCGGGCATGCTGTCCACCCAGGTTCGATCCGACTCCGTCGACATCGGACGGACGGTACCCGCTCTTCGCGACGGCGAGAACGCGTTGCCCGCTCCGTCACCGAACCGCCCTACCGCACGAAACCCTCGAGGAGCACACGATGGCACGAGTGATCATGCACGCCGTCGTCTCGGTGGACGGGTTCATCGCCCGTCCCGACGACGGCGTCGGACCGCTGTTCGACTGGTACTCAGGCGGCGACACCGAGCTGCGGGCCGAGCCGAGCGGCTGGACCTTCCAGGTCTCCCGGGCCTCCCACGACTACGTCCAGGCCTTCTGGGACCGCGTCGACGTCACCGTCATCGGCAGGCACCTGTTCGACATCACGAACGGGTGGGACGGCAAGCCCGCGGCGGGCGAGCGGCTCGTCGTCGTGACGCACCGACCCCTGCCCGACGAGTGGCTCGCCGCCCACCCGGACGCCCCGTTCCAGACGGCCGACTCGGTCGAGGCCGGCATCGCGCTGGCGAAGGAGCTCGCCGGGGACGGGCTGGTGTGTGTGACCGCGGGGAACGTCGGCGGCCAGGCCTTCGCGGCGGGACTGGTCGACGAGGTCGCGATGGACGTGGCCCCGGTGGTGTTCGGGGAGGGCGTGCGGTACTTCGGCCCGCACGCGGGCCCCGTGCTGCTCGACGATCCCGACCAGGTCGTGCAGGGCGACCGGGTCCTGCACCTGCACTACACGGTCACGCCAGCGCGGCGTGCATCTCCCACACCAGGATCTCCGCCTGCGTGAGGGCCGTGACCGCGGCGCCCCCGACGCCGGTGAAGCGCACCGCGTCCCCCTGCGCGAGCTCGCCCGCGCCCTCCAGCGAGACGGTGCCGCGCGGCACGAACAGGTGCAGGAACGGGGCGTCGGGCACGGTCACGGACTGCCCGGGCTGCAGGCGGGCCGCGTGCAGCGCGGCGTACCGGTTCCGGATCCGGATCGCGCTGTCGTGGCCCTCCCTGCCGGACGCGACCGGCACCAGCGCCCCCGAGAGCAGCTCACCGTCGATCTCGCGCTGCTCGTAGCCGGGCACGATGCCGCGCTCGTCGGGCACCACCCACATCTGCACGAAGTGCACGGGGTCGGTGTGCTCCGCGCCCTGCAGCCGCCAGGAGTCGTTCTTCTCCGAGTGCAGGATCCCGGTGCCCGCGCTCATCCGCTGCGCCAGGCCGGGGTAGATCACGCCGGAGTGCCCGGTGGAGTCCTGGTGCACCAGCGATCCGTCGAGCACCCAGGTCACGATCTCCATGTCCTGGTGGGGATGGGTCTCGAAGCCGGAGCCGGGCTTCACCACGTCGTCGTTGTTGACCAGCAGCAGGCCGTGGTGGGTGTTGGCGGCGTCGTAGTGCGGGCCGAAGGAGAACGAGTGGTGGGAGTCGAGCCAGCTGATCTGCGTGGCGTACCGGTCCGCGGCGCGCCGGACGTCGATCCGCGGGGTGAGCGTGGTGGTCATGTCCTGCCCTCCGGAGTCATTGCACGTGCAAATACCGCACCTGCAGAACACCACGGTTCCCGCTCCCATTCCCGCCTGCCGCACCCCGTTGCTCGGCACCGCGTCGCCCGCGGGGGGCGCTGCCGGGCTCACGAGACCTGTTCGGGCGCCCAGCGCTCCTCGATGCGGCCGAAGCGCCAGACGGCGAGGGCCCCGAGCCACGTCACCACGAACAGCCCGACGATCACGTACCCGACCGTCTCCAGGTCCAGCGCGGCGAGGGCGGCGAGCGGGCCGGTCGCCACGTCCAGCTTGTCCGCGAGCAGCTGGAGGAGCTCGATCACCCCGACGACCAGCGCGACGACCACGCTCAGCGCCGTGACCGTGAGGTTGTAGAAGACCTTCCGGACGGGCGAGATGAACGCCCACTGGTACGCGGCGGACATGAACACGCCGTCCGCGGTGTCGAACAGGCTCATCCCGGCGGCGAACAGCACCGGGATGACGAGGATGGCGTACCAGGGCAGCTGGGCCGCGGCGGCGCCGCCCGCGAGGACGAGCAGGGTGACCTCGGTGGCCGTGTCGAAGCCGATGCCGAACACGAACCCCACGACGTACATGTGCCACGGCCTGCTCACCGCCTTCAGCACGCGGTTGAGCAACCGGGCCAGCACGCCGCGCGAGCTGAGGTGCCTCTCCAGCGTCTCCTCGTCCAGCTCCTCGGTGCGCATCCGGGAGAACACGCGCCCGATCCCGACCATGGCCTGCAGGTTCAGCAGCCCGATGAGCACCAGGAACCCGCCGCCGACCAGCGTCCCGACCACGCCGAGGGTCTCCTTGACCGACGACGAGTCGTCCCCCAGCTCCCCCACCAGCGACCGGACGCCGAGGGCGAGCAGCAGGGAGAGCACGAACACCACCGAGGAGTGCCCGAGCGAGAACCAGAACCCCGTCCCGCGGGCGCGCTCGCCCTCGCTGACCAGCTTGCGGGTGGTGTTGTCGATCGCGGCGATGTGGTCGGCGTCGAAGGCGTGCCGGACCCCGAGGAGGTAGGCCGTGACGCCCAGGCCGACGCCGAACGTCGCGCCGCCGCCGAGCGCGAGCTGCGCCGGGGCGACGATCACGGCGAGCACGAAGAACCCGCCCGCCGTCAGCAGCGCGACGAACGCGGCCATGCCCGTGATGTGCAGGCGGTCGGTGCGGTCGAAGCGGGCTTGCGTCACGCAACAGGACCCTGCGGCACCCGCCCCTCGCCGTCAAGGTTGTCGAGATGTTCATAAGTTCCGGCTATCGGTACGGGCGGAAGAAGTCCCGCAGCTCCTGCGCGTAGACCTCCGGCTGCTCGATCGCCGCGAAGTGCCCGCCCCGCGCGGGCTCGGTGACCCGCACGAGGTTCGTGGTGCGCTCCAGCCACGCCCGTGGCGGGGGCAGCACGTCCCCGCCGAACAGCGAGAACCCCGACGGCACCTCGACCCGGCGGGCGTGCTGCGCGGCCGGGATCGCCGCGTTGGCCGCGTACATCCGCATGGACGAGCCGATCGTGCCGGTCAGCCAGTAGATCGTCACGTTGGTGAGGATCTGGTCACGGGTGAGCAGGTCGTCCCCCCAACCGTGCAGCTTCTCGACCATCCACGCGGCGAGCCCCGCCGGCGAGTCCGTCAGCCCGACGGCGGCGGTCTGCGGCTTGGTGCTGTGCATCGCCCCGTAGGCGCCCTCCGCGGCGGCCCAGGCGGCGAACGCGCGCTGCCACTCCCGCTCCTCCGGCGTCAGATCGTCCGGGACGTGGCGCGGCACGCCGGCATCCGTCCGGTGCACCGCGACGACCCGCTCAGGGAAGTCGAGCGCGAGGTACCGGCACACGTGGGAGCCCATGTCCCCGCCCGCCGCGCCGAACCGCTCGTACCCGAGTGCCGTCATCAGCTCGGCGTACCGGGCCGCGACGGCGACCGCGTCCACGGGGCTCCGGTCCGAGTAGCCGAACCCCGGCATGTCGGGGACGACGACGTCGAACGCGTCCGCGGGGTCCTCGGGCGAGATGAGCAGCGGGACCACCGCGGAGTAGCGCCAGAACGAGTCCGGCCACCCGTGCCCGAGCACGATCGGCAGCCCGCCGTGCGCGCTCCGCGCGTGGACGAAGTGGATGCCGTCGCGGCGGAACCGCGGGAGCGCGTTGAGCGCCGCCTCCTGCGCGGGCCAGTCGAACCCGTCCGCCCAGTAGGCGCAGAGGTCCCGCAGCGCGTCCACGTCCACGCCGAGTGACCACCCGGCGTCCTCCGGCACGTCCGGCCACCGGGTCGCCGCGATCCGCGCGCGGAGGTCGTCGAGCTGGGCGGGACTGGCGGTGCTCCAGAACTCGTCCACGTCCGCGGATTCTAGGACTCCGCCCTGTGGTCGAGCTGGATCTGCCGATCAGCGTAGATCTTGTGCCAAGGTGCGCGTCATGACCTACGCGATGGGCCGCTCGACGGCCGAGACCGATCGGCTGCGCCTGCAGGCCCGGATGTACGCGGGCCCGACCCGCGCGCTGCTCCTGCAGGCCGGGATCGCCCCGGGGATGCGGGTGCTGGACGTCGGGAGTGGCGCCGGCGACGTCGCCTTCGAGCTCGCCCGGATCGTCGGCGAGTCCGGCGAGGTCGTCGGCATCGACGCGGACCCGGAGATGGTGGCGGCGGCGGAGTCGGCCGGCAGCGACGCCCGGTTCGCGGTCGGCACCCTCGCCGAGCCCGGCCAGACCGGACCGTTCGACGCCGTGACGGGGCGGCTGATCCTCATGCACGTCCCCGACCCGGTCGCGGCGGTGCGCGGGCTCGCCCGGCTGGTGCGCCCGGGCGGGATCGTCACCTTCCAGGACTTCGCGGTCTCGCGCGCCCACACCGTCCCGCCGCTCCCGCTGTTCGCGCGCGTGCGGGACTGGGTCATGGCCGCACTCGCGGCGGCGGGGGCCCGGCCGGACGCGGGCCACGAGCTGCCCGGGATCCTCCGCGAGGCCGGGCTGGCGGATGTCGAGGTGGCGGTCGGCACTCCGGGCTCCGCCGACCCCGCGGGCCTGACCACCCAGCACGCGGCGGCGACCGTGGCGAGCCTCGCCCCGCTCCTCCTCGCCCACGGCCTGGCCACCGA
>Ga0207641_10004135_pt1 | contig 12646 bp, 10 predicted proteins | sample KBSSwiS62_FD_184306 | JGI IMG/M metagenome (GOLD analysis project Ga0207641, IMG submission 184306) | Switchgrass rhizosphere microbial communities from Kellogg Biological Station, Michigan, USA - KBS Switchgrass S6-2 (SPAdes) (version 2) | ecosystem: Host-associated > Plants > Roots >... | reverse complement strand
TATCGGCTTTGAAAAACTATACGAGACGGTGATCGATTCCAGTGTGTCCTTAAAGAATTCCAATTTGATCCCAGCAATATTCTGCCGGAGAGGTTCTTTGATCTTTTGGATGTAATTCCATCCAAGTTCAACGCTCTTATTTCCAAGTTTGAAACTTCTTAGATTTCCGCGATATTCCCCGATCAGTTCACGACCCACGACCGCCGTGTCAGGCAAAAATTGATTCGTCGATCTTACATACGAGATGCCCGTATTGACGTCATTAGGATAGAGTTGCAGGCCGAGTACATTCCCGGCTTCACTGACAGACATTCCTAAACGCAACCCACGAATGATTGGAGCTTTAGCGAGGGACAAGTTACAAGGTTTGGAAATCTGCGAGAAAGCGACCGTTGAAGATAGAACAACAACTGTGAGTATGGTTGTTTTTAACATAGGCTTTACCTCATCGGATGTCAGACGCGGCGATTATATAGAAAACGGCTGTAAAGGGATGTAAACTTTTGTGATTCTTTGTTTTAACTTTTCTCCTGATCGGGTAACCCGTCCGCTGGTTTCGGCGTCTAATCTTTTATATGAATGTCACGAAATTACGCTTCGTGGTGTTTTCCTTTTGGTAACGGCATAAGAATGTTTTAGAAGCGGCGGGCTGCTCGTTTTGCCTGTCGCGGGAGTTGTTTGCGGTGTTGCATTTTCTTAACACTGCCGCCCGAAATGTTTTACCGCGCTTCGTTCGCGATACGTTACTGCTGCGCCGATCTTCCTGCCATCGGGGCCCTTCCGATCAGACACACATGAAATCCAAAGGGCCCACCTTCTCAAAGGGTCCGAACGGCTCCGCTTTTCCTAATCTTTTTCCAAGGAGAACCCGATATATGAAAACGGCTGCTATCTGTTTGCTTTTTACAAGCGTTGCAATTCTCCCGGCTGCCACGCAGAGCCGTACAAGTCGAGCTCGCACCGTCGCCACGCCTACTCCACCTCCCGTTGTTCAAAATGCTCCAGCATCATCCGAACGTCGGCCCGTATTGGCCGATCGCAGTCGACCGGTACCGACACCAACTCCATCAAGTTCGGCGTCCGAGGATGACGTTGTCCGTGTCGATACCGATCTGGTTACGACGCCGGTATCGGTGCTCGACCGCAACGGCCGCTTTATTCCCGGGCTGAAGAAAAAAGACTTCAAGATCTTTGAGAACGATGTTCCGCAGACGATCACGTATTTCCAATCCGAAGAACAGCCTTTTACGGTCGTGCTGATGATCGATATTAGTCCCTCCACCAAATATGCGATGGACGATATCCATTACGCCGCTCTGACATTTGTCAACCAGCTTCGGCCCGCTGATAAAGTAATGGTTGTCGCCTTTGATCAGCGAGTTCATATACTGACCGAGCCGACGGGCGATCGACAGCAGGTTTATGCGGCGATCTATCGCGCGCAATTCGGCAGCGGAACCAGCATCTACGATGCGGTAACGACGGTCGCTAACCTTGACGTCATAAAGCAGGTGGGCCGAAAGGCAGTTGTGATGTTTACCGATGGTGTGGACACTACCTCGCGAAGTGCCGACTACCAGAGCTCGGTCCAGGACGTCGAGGAGATCGACGCCCTCGTTTATCCCATCCACTACAATACCCAACAGCAAAACAACAATGCTGCCCTGGCCGCGATCGCGTCCTTGCCGCCCGGAATTCAATTGCCGCCGGACATCGTCTATCGCATCCGCAAAGGCCAGAGTGCAGCCGAATATGAGACAGGCAAGGAATACCTTGAAACACTTGCTAACAACAGCGGCGGCCGCATCTTTGAAGCCGACTCGATCCAGAATCTAGAAACCTCATTCGCCGGTATCGCCGAGGAACTCCGGCGGCAATATTCTGTCGGCTACTATGCCGAGAAAGCGGGACAACCCGGCGAACGAAAGCGAATAAAGATCCTGGTCTCGCGCCCAAATGTCGTCACCCGTTCAAAAACAAGCTACATCGTGCACGACAAAAGTGAAGACAGCCCACAACCGCGCCCGCAGAGTATGAATTAGGAGTGATGCGAAGACTTTCCTATCAACGTAAGGTTTAGAGATCCGAACGGCGGAAAATACAAGCCTTACCCCTCAAGCGGGGCGTTGGGATTGCAAAATTCCAACAAGCGGTCCGTGTTTAGAGTATCTCGGCTGTGTCCTGGTCAGCAGTGTCATGAATGTTGCCGAGATCAAGAAGTTCGAGTTTGACGTCGTCACCTTCGGCGACAGGAAGATTTTCTCCGGTGAATTTTGAGAGTATGACTGTGATGTTGTCCTCGCCGCCATTTTCGTTCGCTACCTTTACGAGCTCGGCGCACGCCATCTCAAGCGTTTCAATGTTCTCAAGAACGATGCGCTGCATGGCGGCTGCATTTACCTTGTTTGAAAGGCCGTCGCTGCAGATCAAGAAAACATCATTTTGGTGCGGTTCGATGCGGGCTGAGACCGGATAGATCTCGTTCTGAGCGCCGAGTGCTTGAAGAATTACATTTTTCAGCGTGTGCGTCTCAGCTTCTTCGGGAGAGATCTGCTGAGCGTCGATGAGCTGCTGGACCAGCGACTGGTCCTTGGTTACCTGGTAGATCTTCCCGTTACGAACGAGATACGCTCGGCTGTCGCCCACCTGAACAATGTCCACGGAAGTGGGCGTAACACCGATCCCTGTAAAAGTAGCTCCCATGCCCTGATATTGCGGGTCGGACCGCCCTTGCTGATGGATCAAATAATTTGCGTAAATGGTCGCGTTATAGAGGCGGGAAACTAGATTGTGATCAGATTCCTCCGGCGTCAAGGTAGCGTCGGCTTCCTCGGTGATCATCTTTTCGCACACCGATTCCACTGCCATTTTGCTTGCTACTTCGCCGGCGAGAGCTCCGCCCATCCCATCAGAAACCGCCAGGACCACGCCATTATCATCTATATCGAACTTTTGCGATTCGATTACGAACTCGCCCGCGTCCTGCGAACTCGTCCAGGCTTTCGATTTCGTGATATTCAATAGAAGATAGTTATCTTCATTACCGCGGCGAACGCGACCGACGTGGGACGTGGCATGTATCTCAACAGTTACCATAATTTCTATAGCTGTGAGCGGCCCCAACGGAACAGGGTCGACTCTCAACTAACTAAGCGCTTGATCCAGATCCTCGATGATGTCCTCGACGTCCTCAATGCCCACAGAGATCCTGACAAGGCCGTCGGTAATACCCAATGCGTTCCGGGTGACCTCCGGAACCGAGGCATGAGTCATTGTCGCAGGATGCGAGATCAATGACTCAACGCCTCCAAGGCTTTCCCCAAGTGTACAGAGTTTGACGCTCTCAAGCACCTTTTTTGCGTTGTCCAGCGAGCCGGTCTCGAAAGAAACCATGCCCCCAAAACCACGCTGCTGCCGCTTTGCCAGCTCATGCTGCGGGTGCGACGCGAGGCCTGGATAATAAACTTTTTTTACGCCCGGATGCTCGGTCAAAAAGTTTGCTACGATGCGTCCATTTTTATCGTGCACTTCCATACGAACGGCGAGCGTCTTTGTGCCGCGAAGTACAAGAAACGAATCGAATGGCGAAAGTATGGCGCCGATGCTGTTTTGGACAAACTTGATCCACTCAGCATCTTTCTCGTCGTTCAAAGCCACAAATCCGCCGACGCTATCCGAGTGACCGTTCAAATACTTTGTGGTCGAATGAACGACAATATCGACACCCAAATTGATAGGATTTTGGAAATAAGGCGATAGAAACGTATTATCGCAGACCACCTTAGCCCCATTCGCATGTGAAAGCTTAGAAACAGCCTCAAGGTCGGTGACCGTCATTACAGGGTTTGTCGGTGTTTCGACAAAGACCATCTTTGTATTCGGCTTGAACGACCTCTCAAGATTGGCGACGTCCGAGGTATCCGCTAGATCAAATTCAATGTTGTAATTGGCCAGTATCTTGCTGAAAAGGCGATAGGTTCCGCCGTAGGTATTATCGCCGAGAATCACGTGCTCGCCGGCTTTAACAAGCTTGAGAACGGCGTCGATCGCCGACATGCCCGACGCGAAAGCATAACCGAATGCGGCGTTTTCGAGAGCCGCAATATTCTTTTCGAGAGCGGTTCGTGTCGGATTTTGCGTGCGAGCGTATTCGTAGCCTTTATTTTTTCCGAGGCCTTCTTGAGCGTAGGTTGAGGTTTGATATATTGGGACGCTCACCGCTCCTGTCGCCGTGTCTGGATCGTTACCGGCATGTATAGCAGTTGTGGAAAAGCCCATAAAAAACAAAGTCAGCCAACTCGCCAACTTAAAAAAATATTACATTATTTAGGCAGAATTAGGCTAATAGGGTGCCCCATTAACGCATGGTATGGTAGCGTGCATCAATTGAAAATGCAAACGAAAGGTCACCCGACGGTTGACTGTAAGTAATTGTTAATATGCGAGAAAGGGAGTTTGTGCGGCACGTCGGTCCTCGTATTGGGCGATCGCACTCGCGTGCTGCAGAGTGAGCCCGATGTCGTCGAGACCGTTAAGAAGGGAGTGCCTGCGAAATTCGTCGATCTCAAAGGAAGCTATGACGCCCGTCGCATCCGAGACGGTCTTTTCTTCAAGATCGATAGTCAAATTGTAAGCGGGATCATTTGAGGCCTTGTCAGCAAGACCAGCGACGATTTGTTCATCGAGGGTGATAGGCAAAAGTCCGTTCTTTATGCTGTTGTTGTAAAAGATATCCGCAAAGCTCGGCGCGATGATCACATGATAGCCGTGATCAGTCAGACTCCACGGTGCATGCTCTCGCGAAGAACCGCAGCCAAAATTGGCACCCGCGATAAGGATGGAACCGCCATCATAGCGAGCATCATTTAGTACGAAGCTTTCGCTTTCTGTCCCGTCAGAGTTAAAGCGCCAATCGTAGAACAGGAATTCACCGTACCCGGTGCGCTCGATACGCTTCAGAAATTGCTTCGGTATGATCTGATCGGTATCAATATTCGGCTGATAGAGCGGAACGCATTTGCCGGAATGCCTTGTAAACTTTTCCATCGTCTAACTAGTCCTTAAACTTCCAATTTCGGACATCAACAAAATGGCCGGTAATGGCAGCAGCGGCGGCCATTGATGGGCTAACAAGGTGCGTACGTCCTCCGCGCCCCTGGCGGCCTTCGAAATTGCGATTGCTTGTCGATGCGCAGCGTTCGCCTTCCTTCAGAATATCTTCATTCATCGCAAGGCACATTGAGCAGCCGGCATCCCGCCATTCAAAGCCCGCGTCAGTAAATATCTTTGCGAGGCCTTCGTCTTCCGCCTGTCTCTTTATCTGCATCGAACCGGGAACGACGATCGCATTAACCGCATCACTGACCGAATAGCCCTTAATGACGCGGGCCGCTTCGCGCAGATCCTCGATCCGCGAGTTTGTGCATGAACCAATAAACGCTCGGTCGATGTTGATCGTATCAATGCGCTGGGTCGGTTCCAGGCCCATGTAACTGAACGCCCGCTCGAACGACTTTCGCTGATTCTCATCGCGGGCATCGCCGAGGTCGGGAACCGTTTCCGTAACCTTCACCGACATCTCAGGCGATGTGCCCCAGGTTACGTAGGGTTCTAGCTGGCCGGCGTCAATTTCGACGGTTTGGTCGTAAGCCGTACCGGCATCGGTCGGGAGCGTTCGCCAAAACTCAACTGACCTTTCCCAATCCTCATCTTTCGGCGAGAACGTTTTGCCCTCGATGTAATCGAATGTTTTTTGATCAGGCGCTACTAGGCCCGCTTTCGCCCCGGCCTCGATGCTCATGTTGCATACGGTCATGCGGCCTTCCATCGAAAGGTCTTCGATAGCTTTTCCGGCGTACTCGATCACAAATCCAGTACCGCCACTGGTCCCGATGCGGTTAATGATGCCGAGGATCAGATCCTTTGGCGTTACACCAAACGGCAAAGAGCCGTCGATCTGAATCAGAAGATTTTTCGATTTGTTTTGCTGCAGAGTTTGCGTTGCCAAGACGTGTTCTACTTCGCTGGTCCCGATGCCGAAAGCCAGTGCTCCAAACGCTCCGTGCGTCGATGTGTGAGAATCGCCGCAGACAATGGTCATTCCCGGCTGAGTTAGTCCCTGCTCCGGACCAAAAACGTGGACGATGCCTTGCTCGATCCGATCCATGTCGTACAGCCGGACGCCAAAGTCCTTGCAATTCTTGCGCAGTGTTTCAACCTGCTTAGCCGCGATGGGATCATTAAAAGGAAGGTTTCGGTTTATCGTTGGGATCGCGTGATCGACCGTCGCAAACGTTCGTTCCGGTCGGCGAACCTTACGTCCGTTTAAACGCAAGCCTTCGAACGCCTGCGGCGACGTTACTTCGTGAACCAACTGCAGGTCGATGTAAAGAAGTATCGGCTTACCTGCTTCTTCACAAACCACATGAGAATCCCAGATCTTGTCGTATAAAGTTTTCACAAATCTACTTACGCCGCTTCAGCGATAGCCGCTCCAGCTGCATATCTCGCGACAAGGTCGCCGATCTCAGTCGTTGATGAGGTTTTCGCACCTTTTTCGGCGATGTCAGCAGTGCGATGGCCTTCGGCCAAAACTTTGTCAATGGCGGATTCGATCGCGGTTGCTGCAACGTCGTTCTTAAGCGTGTAACGAAGCATCATCGCGGCCGAGGCGATGGCCCCGAGTGGATTTGCAATGTTCTTGCCCGCGATATCGGGCGCGGAGCCGTGTACAGGCTCGTAGAAATCAACGTTGCCACCGATCGTTGCCGATGGCAGCATGCCGAGCGAACCGGTCAAGACGGCGGCTTCGTCGGAAAGAATGTCGCCGAATAGGTTCTCGGTCAACACGACGTCAAACCGCGTCGGATTCGTAACAAGATGCATCGCACAAGCATCGACAAACAGATGCTCAAGCTCGACTTCGGGGTATCTCTTCGCAACCTGTTCGACCGCTGCCCGCCAGACCTGCGAAGTTTCGAGCACATTGGCCTTATCGACCGATGTCAATTTTTTCTTTCGGCCTTGAGCGGTTTGGAATGCGATCTCCGCTACGCGAATCACTTCGTCTACCGAGTATCTCATTGTGTTATAACCTTCGGTCTTATCATCATCAAAACCTCGGGGCTCGCCGAAATACAAACCTCCAAGGAGCTCGCGCACGACAACGAGATCGGTTCCCTCGAATATCTCGCGGCGTAAGGGTGACGAATCTATCAGAGCTGAAAATGCTTTTGAAGGACGCAGATTGGCGAATCCGCCTAGAGCCTTTCTTAACGCGAGCAATCCCTTTTCGGGACGTTTGTCGGGCGTAAGGTGATCGAATTCCGGATCGCCTACAGCTCCAAGCAGAACTGCGTCGGCAGCCACACACGCTTCGCGCGTTTTATCGGGGAATGGCGAACCGGCGTCTCGGATCGCAACACCACCGATCAGATGCTCGGAGATATGGACAGAGAAATCGAATGTTTCTCCAACGGTTTTAAGTACGCGGACGGCTTCACGGGCGACCTCGGGTCCGATTCCGTCGCCCGGAAGAACTACAAGTTTCATAGATCCTATTCTACATCAGGCAGCGACTGCGGTCGGCACGCGATTGGAGACAAGTGCAAGCAGGTCCTGATCGTAAATATTTTTCTTCTTGTCGGCGAGGGCGACAAATCGCGAATAGATATCGCCGATCTCGCCCGCATCGAACTCATAACCGAGTTCGCCAAACCTGGCAAGCAGTGCATGGCGGCCCGAGTGTTTGCCAAGGACAATGTCATTCTGCGGAACGCCGACCGATTCGGGGGTCATGATCTCGTAGCAAAGAGGGTTGCTCAGCACGCCGTGTTGGTGAATACCCGCTTCGTGAGCAAACGCGTTGCGGCCTACGATCGCCTTGTTCGGTTGAACGCCGAAACCGATGATCGACGAAAGCATCTGGCTCGAAGGATACAACTGCCGGGTGTCAATACTATTCGAATAAGGGATCTTATCCGAGCGAACCGCGCTCGCCATAACAAATTCCTCGAGTGACGCATTGCCGGCGCGCTCACCGATGCCGTTAATCGTACACTCGACCTGTCGAGCACCTGCTTCGATCGCAGCCAGGCTGTTCGCGACCGCAAGGCCAAGATCGTTATGGCAGTGGACGCTTATGGTGATCTCCCTATCGCCCACAACCTTTTCCTTTATCGTGCGGATCATACCGGCATATTCGGTTGGCAGCGTGTAACCGACCGTATCGGGCACATTGAGAATTGTCGCCCCCTCTTCGGCGACAATTCCAAAAATATCGCACAAATAATCGATATCGCTGCGGGTTGCGTCCTCAGCAGAAAACTCGACCTCATCGACATTTTGGACGGCGATCCTGACAGCCTGCCGGGCCATTTCGAGAACTTCTGCGCGGTTTTTTTTAAGTTTGAATTCGAGGTGAATATCTGATGTCGCGACAAATATGTGAATTCTCGACCGTGACGCGCTTCGCAGTGCGTCGGCAGCACGGTAAATGTCCTCAGGGACTGTTCGGCAGAGGGCTGCTATCGTCGTGCCCTGAATTTCTTTCGAAACCGCCTTGACAGCCTGGTAATCTCCCTCCGAGGCGATCGGAAAACCGGCTTCGATCACATCGACGCCCAGGCGTTCAAGCTGGCGGGCCATGTCGATCTTTTCGTCAAGAAACATCGAGCAGCCGGGTGATTGTTCGCCGTCACGCAAGGTTGTATCGAAGATCGCGATCTTTTCGGTAGTCATATCTCCTAACCCCAGTTATCTAAGGGAAATCCGGTCAAATCACCAAAATCTTAACGATTGGGCAGGGTGAAAGTCAAGCTTATTCATTTGAAATAATAATAAGCAACAATTATCATAATATAATGGTAATCGACGAGTGTTTTAGGTAGTATAAGGAAAAGTTTTGTTATAAAAGCAAAAGTTTTGATAATATTCTTTCCAAAAATACTGCCCTTTATCTAAAAGGAAGTTCAGCAACTTTTATGGACATTAATCAGCTCGAGGTACTGGCTACCGTTGCGAGAGAAAAAAGCTTTTCGAGAGCGGCCGAGGTGCTGAACAGAACCCAACCGGCCATCAGCCAGGCGATACGCCGTCTCGAACAGGACGTGGGCGAAAAGCTTTTTGATCGTTCATCAAAGGACGGGACTCTAACCTTTGCCGGCGAAGTGCTGCTCGATCACGCACGTCAGATGCTCAATCTTCGACAATCGGCGGTAAATGCTATACGTGAGATGCGCGATCTCCAGCACGGCAAGATAACCATCAGCGCTAATGAACACACGGTCTTTTATCTTCTTCCGCTGATTCAGGAATTTCGAAAGATGCACCCGCTGATCAAGATCGAGGTCCAACGCGGCGTCGCGAGCCGGATCCCAAAAGAGATCACGGCGAGGGAGGTCGAACTGGGTGTGATCTCGTTCGAGCCATCGGACGACTCGCTTGTTTCAATACCCGTTTTGACTGATGAATTGACGCTTATCGTCGCGACCACTCATCCATTCGCCGAGCGCTCCGTTGTTTCGGTCAAAGAGCTTGGCAATGAGATCTTCATTGCTCACAACGCTCCGTCGCCTTACAGACAAAAGGTTCTGGAAACTTTTGATAAGCATAAAACGAGGCTGCATATTGCTGTGGAATTGCCGTCGCTTGAGGCGATCAAACGCCTGGTCGAACGCGGAGTCGGCGTGGCGCTGGTTCCCAAGTTAACGGCCCAGAGCGAAATAGCGAGTGGGCAGCTTAGGGGGATAGCCGTTAAGGAGATGAAGCTCGAGAGGAAGTTAAATATTGTTTACCGAAAAAGCTCGGAGCTTTCCTACGCGGCCAAGGCATTTGTTAAGCTTGCGCGCGAGGGAAGCAAAGCAAAAAGCGCCGGATAGGTTTTCTGACCCATTACGATAATCTTCGCCCACAAGGAAAACTCTATGTTTGACCAATATACGCTCGGAATAGAAGAGGAATTTCAGATCGTCGATCCGGAAACACGCGAGCTGAAGTCACACGTATCCGAGATCCTTGACGAGGGGCGTCTGCTTCTCGGCGAAAAGGTCAAACCGGAAATGATCCAATCCATGATCGAGGTCGGAACCGGCGTATGCGCAAATATACAGGAGGCGCGGGAGGACATCTCAAAGCTCCGCTGCATTGTTTCCGAGCTAGCACGAAAAAAGAACCTTGCGATCGTTGCAGCATCGACACATCCTTTCTCGAAATGGTCAGAGCAGGAGATCTACGACGGCGACCGGTATAAATTGTTGGTCGACGAACTCCAGATGGTAGCTCGCAGTTTGCTCATCTTTGGCGTGCATGTTCATGTCGGTATCGCGGATCTCGATCGCCGGATACATATTATGAACGCTGCCCGCTATTTCCTGCCGCACGTTCTGGCAATGACAACTTCGTCGCCGTTCTGGTTGGGCTTTAACACGGGATTGAAATCATACCGCTGTGAGGTTTTCAAAAAGTTTCCGCGGACGGACATACCGGACCACTTCGAGTCCTACCAGCAATTTCAAAGCTACGTCGATCTGCTCGTCAAGATGAACTGCATTCAGAATGGCTCCAAGATCTGGTGGGATGTTCGACCGCACCACCTGTTTCCTACGCTCGAATTCAGGATTTGCGATATACCGACCAAGGTTGATGACACAATCGCGGTCGCGGCTCTTTTCCAGGCCATTGTGGCAAAGCTCGATAGATTGATCGAAAAGAATTTAGGATTCCGGCTCTACCATCGCCGCCTGATACAGGAAAACAAATGGAGGGCGATCCGGTATGGCCTCGACGGCATGCTGCTCGACCTGGGTAAGCAGAAAGAAGTACCGGTAAAGGACCTGATCCGCGAACTTCTTGATTTCGTTGATGACGTCGTCGATCCTCTAGATTCACGAAAGGAGATAGAGCACATCCACACTATCCTCGAGCGTGGCACATCAGCCGACGATCAGCTAAAAGTATTCGAGGAAAGCGGTGGCGATTTCAATGCGGTTGTAGACATGCTGATGGTCAATACCTTAGAGAACGTGCCGCAGCAATGTTTTGTATGACACGGGCTTAATGGCGTTTGAAATATTGAACTTCGCGTTCGTGTTTTTCGGCCGCCTCGCGTGTCTTGAAAGTCCCTAAATTTTTGCGTCTTCCGGTCTCGGGGTCTTTTTTCTTGGAATACAGGCGATACTCACCCGATTTCAGTTTTCTTATCATTGTTTCCTCCCATTCAAAAAAATGAACCTAGAAAAGGGATGAACCTCGTCTTTTATCGGTTGGCTCGAAAAACTCGTAACAAAAACCGGTCATTTACGTAATATTCGTGTAGTCTTACGTCTGATCTTCTTTATTCTGGAGAACAAGATGGTACGCGAAAAGCAGTGCACCGTCTGGTAAGCATTTTTTGACGTTTTCGCAGAGGAGGCCTTGTTGCAGGCCTCTTTTTTTGGTGTTCAATGTTCAACCGTTCCGAATCGTTCAATTCGTTCAATTCGTTCAATCTGTTCAATCTGTTCAAGGTGTTCAACGTGTTCAACTTGTTCATTCGCGTTCAATTTGGCCCCAAAATGTACGAAAGTAATGCACCTATCGGTCAAGAGTTGAACATTTTGAAGGTATAAGGCTATGATTGGCAAGGACTTGCCTTAGAAAATCAGATTCGGGGAATATCAGAAAATGCCGTGCAATCCAGCCGAACTGGCCGAGGTACAGCTCTTTCAACTGCTCGATGAAAACGAGCTTGCTGAACTCGCTTCTGTCATTGACTCCAAAACCGTTGGAGCCGGGGAGATCATCTTTAACGCCGGGGAATTCGGCGATGCCCTTTATATAGTCCGATCAGGCGAGGTCGAACTCTCTGTAAAGGATACTGCCGGGCAGAAGATCGTTCTGACAAACGTTGATAAGCATGAGATATTTGGCGAGCTTTCGATGCTCGATGAACGCCCACGCTCGGCAACAGCATTGGCTTTGACGGATTCTGAGCTGCTCCTGCTCGATCGCGATGATCTGTTGCTACTGTTTCGAAAGCAGCCTGATGCCGCCCTTAACATGCTAGCCGCCTTAAGCACGATGCTGCGAAAGGTCGACCGCCTGCTTCAGACTCGTGTTTCGCGAAACGTAAACGAGGAGATGGAGGAAAGGCTGCCCACGCTCCAGCGCATCGCGGATTGGATCGCATGGTTCAGCGGCAGCATGCAGTTTTTGATAATCAACGGCCTGTGGTTCCTTGTCTGGATCGGCGCCAACACATTACCCCCGGAGAATAGACAGTTCGATCCGTTCCCATTCGGACTGCTCACCATGATCGTCTCGCTCGAAGCGATTTTCCTATCCTGTTTCGTCCTCATCTCTCAAAACCGGCAGGCAGCGAAAGACAAGATCCGAGCCGACATCGAATACGAGGTCAATATCAAAGCAGAGCTCGAGATCGCACACCTTCACGAAAAGGTTGACCATATTCACGAGGAGATTCTGGAAAGATTTGCGGGCTTTGACCGGCGCCGAAATAGACTTCGCAACGGCGGTAGTCAATCAACAGGGTGAGTACCGTCTCCTTTCTCCCAACATTCGAATCAAGAATCCTAGCAAAAGCTCGAGGCGCAGGGTGTGCAGAACGAAGATGTCATCCACCAAACATGAATGGCTATGCAACCTGTCA
>Ga0207641_10004132_pt1 | contig 12650 bp, 10 predicted proteins | sample KBSSwiS62_FD_184306 | JGI IMG/M metagenome (GOLD analysis project Ga0207641, IMG submission 184306) | Switchgrass rhizosphere microbial communities from Kellogg Biological Station, Michigan, USA - KBS Switchgrass S6-2 (SPAdes) (version 2) | ecosystem: Host-associated > Plants > Roots >... | reverse complement strand
CGCCTTGATGCCATCGTGGCACTCAATCTGAATCCTTTCGCTGCCGGATTGAAGGGAACAACCCCTTAACGCTTAGACATTTGCACTTTATTACCTTGCTCGCCTTTCTCCAATTCAACCATGCCCTTGTCACGGAGTGCGTAGAGGACCTTGCTAATCGATGTAGTCCCGAGCTTCTGCCTCAGCTCTACCGCCGTATGCCACTCGCCATCTTTCAGCATCTCCAAAGTCTTTGCTGCCTTGTCTGTGACCCTGCCTTCGGTTTTCATCTCCGCACCGAAGAGCTTGGTGTTTGCTCCTCCGTCACCCCTGCGGGGTATTTGGCGTCAAAGGCGAAATGGTCCCAGGGTTTCGCTGATGCTCCACCCTGGGCTACAGGTCCGTCGCCCCTTGCGGGGCTAGAAATGTCTCGTTTGTCGAGACACAACACCCCTCGATGAATCGAGGGGTTAATGAAATGTCCAATTCCACCGGTCAGAGCGGGGATTGACGCCGCCCCTTGCCGGGGCTACGCGGCCAGATGGCGTGGATGGCAATCATCTGAGAGTGAGATAAAGATATAATGTACTGTTATGGAGAGAGTGCACGGACGAGGACGAGACGTCGTCAGGTTGGGCGCACTGCTGGCTTGCATGCTGGTGATGTGTTATCCGTATTCATTCGCGTTGGACCCGGCGCTGGAGATCACGACGCATGTGCTGTCGGCCGATGGCGTAGCGGCCCTTGGCGACGTGCCGCAGGCGCGTGTGGACCCTCGCACAATCAGACTGCCTGTGGTCGACGGGAAGGGTATCCGTTTCACGCGACTCTCCACGGAGGAGGGGTTATCGCAGACGAGGGTGCCCCAGATTGTGCAAGACGATCAGGGCTTTATGTGGTTTGGTTCAGAGTATGGGCTGAACCGGTACGATGGCTACAAGTTCAAAGTGTTTAAGCACGAGCCCGGGCGCACGAACAGTCTGGACGGGATGTTCATTTATTCCCTGTTCAAAGACCGTTCCGGCTCGCTGTGGATCGGGTGTGAGGAGTTCCTGGATAAATTCGATCCAATTACCGAGACATTTACTCACTACCGTATCGATACCAAGGATGCGCAGGGCGAAACAGCTCCCGTCACCCACATCAGCCAGGACCACATCGGTATGTTGTGGCTGGCAACCAGCAGGGGCCTTTACAGATTCGATCCGTCTAACGGACGCACCATCCGCTATCGTCACGATCCAAACAACCCCTTTAGCCTGAGCAGCGATGAGATTAATGCAACCAGCGAAGACAAGACGGGGACGTTTTGGGTTGGTACCAGCGAAGGGCTGGATGCATTCGATCGGGATACAGGGAAGGTCAGCCTGCACGTTCCATTGCATGAACGTGGCGAGATGTCGTTCTTGGAGGACCGCTTCGGCGTGATCTGGATCGTCCATGTCACGGGAGCCGGGTTAGCGGCCTTCGATCGAAAGACGAATACACTCACTCATTATTCGTTCCATGAGGGTCATCTTTCTGACGCGCTCCCGACCGGGGCGATGGCGGTGCTCGAAGACCGCGACGGGACTCTATGGTTTGGGACGATGGGCGATGGCCTTCTCAAATTTGACCGGGAGGGTCGGAAGTTCATCCGCTACCGTCATGATCCCACCAACCCGGAAAGTCTCGGCGAAGACGATTTGGCTGTCCTGTTTCAGGATCGCGAAGGAAACATTTGGGCGAGCCCACACATGAGTGCGCCCAACCGCTTTGCCACTAGACCGCCGCTCTTTGAGAAATTCAAGCACGAGCCTGGCAACCCCAACAGCTTAAGCGGGACGATGGTGAGTGGTATTTATGAGGATCGCCAAGGAATCCTGTGGATTAGCGCGATTGAGGCGCTCAACCGCGTCGACCGTAAGACAGGAAAATACACCTTCTACCGGATCGAAGGACCGGGAGTCAATTGGAGACCGACTGCAATCATCGAAGATCGGTCGGGTGTCCTTTGGGTCGGTAGCGACGGCTATGGACTGATCCGTTTCGACCCTAAGACCGGGCTGTTCAAGACATTCCGGCACAGCCCCACCGATCGATTTAGTTTGAGTAGCGATCTTGTGGATCGACTGCTCATCGATCGCGCCGGTACGCTGTGGGTCACCACCCAGAATGGGCTCAATCGTTTCGATCCGATGACTTCTCACTTCACCGTGTACAAGGCCGACAAGGAAAGCGCTGGCCACATAGATATCGATATCAAGGAAGACCGTCAGGGAGCGTTATGGCTTGGCACGCATTACTCGGGTCTGCAACGCTTCGATCCAACCACCGAGCAGTTTATCGTTTACAAGCACAACGCAAATGACCCAACGAGTCTGAGCAACAACCGGGTAAACTCTGTACACTTCGATCACTCAGGGACCATATGGGTTGGCACTCAGAACGGGCTGGGCAAATTCGACCCCAGGACAGGCAGATTTAAGACCCACTACGAACAAGATGGCCTTTCTGGAAATGTGGTGAGCTGCATCCTTGAGGACGAGCGCGGCAATCTATGGATGAGCACCAACAACGGGCTGTCGGTATTCGATCCGTCGAAGCAAACATTCAAAAACTACTCCGCCGCCGACGGCCTTCCCGGCGCTGACTTAACCGGTTGGGGCCCTTGCTTCAAGAGCTCCAGTGGCGAGATGTTTTTTGGAGGATACAGTGGAGGCCTAGCATTTCATCCGGAGAAGGTGGTGGACAGTCCATATGTTCCGCCTGTCGTTCTCACCGATTTCCGGCTTTTCGGCCGCCCGGTGACGGTTGGAGCTGTTTCCCCGCTCAGTAAGTCCATCGGTTACACCAGTGCCTTGAGTCTTTCTCATGACAACAACATCTTCTCGTTGGAGTTCTCCGCACTCAGCTATTTCAATCCGGCGACCAACCGCTACCGGTACAAGCTGGAGGGATTAGATCGCGAATGGCACGAGGTGGGCAGCAACCAACGGCTGGTGACTTACACGACCCTGCCGGCAAGGATGTATACCTTTCGTGTGCAGGGCGCAACGAGCCGGGGTGCTTGGAGCGAGCCAGGCTTGGAGTTAGCTGTCGAGATCCTACCTCCGTGGTGGAATACATGGTGGTTCCTCGTGTCATGCGTGGCCATGTTTCTGGCGTTGCTGTGGGGGCTTTATCAATTTCGGCTCCGACAGCTGGCGCGGCAATTCAACATTCGCCTCGAGGAACGCGTTAACGAGCGTACACGCATCGCTCGCGAACTCCATGATTCGTTGCTGCAAGGCTTTCAAGGATTGATCTTTCGGTTTCAAGCGGCGCGCGAATTCCTTCCCGGGCGCCCCAGCGAAGCCATGGAGGCACTCGACATTGCTCTGGGACGCGCAGACAAGGTGATCGTCGAAGGCCGGGATACAGTCTCAGACTTGCGCCAGCCTGTAGTGGGGGACAGCGATATGGGGCGGGCGTTGACGGCGCTGGGCGAGGAACTGGCCGCGCAGAGCGGCAACGGCGCCGCGCCGTGCGTGCGAGTGCTGGTGGAAGGGAAACAACGAGAGCTCAATCCCATTCTGCGCGATGAAATCTACCGCATCGCGCGCGAGGCCTTGCGAAACGCTTTCCGCCATGCCCAGGCCCAAAAGATCGAAGCGGAAATTACCTACAGCGATTCCCAGTTTCTCTTGCACATTCGAGACGACGGAAGGGGAATCGACCCGAAGGTGACCAATCAGGGCGCTCGCGCCGGACACTGGGGCCTCCCCGGGATGCGCGAACGTGCCAAGAGATTTGGCGGGAAGCTGGAAGTCTGGAGCGAACCAGGAGCTGGCACGGAAATCGAGTTGAGTGTTCCTGGCGCAATTGCTTACGGCAAATCCGAACCGCGTCGCAGATTCTGGTTATGGCGAAAGAAAATTGGGGAATCCGATGGGCAGCAGTCCTAAGATGGTCACTAGTACTAGCCAAATTCGCGTACTGACGGCTGACGACCACCCTCTTCTCCGGGAAGGGGTCGGTGCGCTCATCGCGAGTCAGGGGGACATGCGGCTGGTCGCGGAAGCCTCCAACGGACGCGAGGCGGTTGAAGAGTTCCGGTCGCACCGGCCGGATATCACTTTGATGGACTTGCAGATGCCAGATATGAGCGGCATCGACGCCATCATTGCGATTCGGAGCGAATTTCCGGACGCGCGGATCATTGTGCTGACGACCTACGCGGGCGACGCGCTGTGCAAGCGGGCGATGAGAGCCGGTGCGCATGCGTATATCTTAAAAGGCAACGTGCGGAAGGATCTCTTGGACACGATCCGAGCTGTGCGTGCTGGAAAAAAGATACTCCATGCGGAAGTCGCCGCGGAACTTGCCACTCATGCTGCTGATGACGCTTTGAGTGAAAGGGAGATTGAGGTTCTTTCCCTGATTGCAGCAGGAAATTCGAACAAGCTGGTCGCCGATCAGCTAGCGATCTCGGAGGATACGGTTAAGGGCCACGTCAAGAGCATCCTTTCCAAGCTTGGCGTCAATGACCGAACCCACGCGGTGACCGCAGCTTTGAAGCGCGGAATCATCGAATTGTAAATCCCTTATAAACCACCCAAAAGAGTCTAAGGCGCCCCTCACATTTGGGGATTCGCTGGGGCAGCTATCCCGTTACATTCGCCTCGTAGGAGTGTGAAATCACGGCGAAGTAAGGGGAAAACTTGCAACGATTGTTTACGATGTTTCCTGGCGGTTGGCCCGGGGCTGGACTTCTCGTCCTGCGCCTAGCCGCAGCTATTCCATTGATTATTAGTGGCGGCGTTGCAGTTCGAGATTCACCGCAATCGGTGCCTCATGCAATACATTTCGCAACGATCGGCGTCGGAATTTTGTTGCTGGCCGGATTGTGGACGCCGATTGCGGGAGCTTTGCAAGCGATCATCGAGGTTTGGATTTTCCTTTCTAGAGGAGACAGCACCAGCTTGAACCTCTTGCTCGCGGCGCTCGGAGTAAGCCTCGTCATGCTTGGACCGGGCGCATGGTCTGCAGACGCTCGGCTGTTTGGCAGGAAGCGAATTGATATTCGTGGACGCTAAAGTCCCTCGTATGAAGGCATCACGAAGTACCCCCCACGTTGAAAACAACGGACTTCCATTTGGGTTCTTGGGCAGAGTTAGTTCTCTATCACCTAAAAGAGGTACTTCTTCCTACCTTGATATAGGCACTGGGCGCGCCCCGAACTAGTTGGGAGTCCGCGACCCCATTTGGGGTTGTCCTTAGACGAGACAGGCTCCACAATGCGCGCAATGACCAAAGAGATCTAGCAAGGTGCAACGATTCTAGGTCAGGGGCAACTCATGGCTAGCAGGGCAATATTCATCGCGGACCCAAAGCAGTCTGAAGAGAGACTCAAACACGAGAGCGTCGCCCGGCCCGAAGAAATCGATAAGGAATCGATGTGCGACGAGATCGTCGGGAGTTCTGGCGCCTTGCAAAAAGTACTCTCTCATGTGTCTAAGGTTGCTCCCACAGACGCCACCGTGCTGATCACTGGGGAGACCGGAACGGGCAAAGAACTTGTTGCGCGCGCGATCCATCGACAGTCACGGCGCTCCTCTCGCGCTTTTGTGAGTGTCAACTGCGCGGCAATCCCGCGCGACTTGATCGCCTCAGAGTTGTTTGGCCATGAGAAGGGCTCTTTCACTGGAGCGTTGCAGCGGCGCCTGGGGCGGTTCGAACTTGCAGAAGGAGGCACGATCTTCCTCGATGAAGTCGGAGAGCTTCCTCTCGAAACCCAGATTGCTTTGCTACGCGTTTTGCAAGAACACGAATTTGAGCGTGTTGGCGGAACTCGGTCCATCCAAACGAATGTCCGCGTGATAGCTGCCACCAACCGTAATTTGCCGGCGGCCATCGCTGCGGGAGCCTTTCGTAGTGACCTCTTTTATCGGCTCAACGTTTTTCCGATTGATATGCCTCCTTTGCGGGAACGACGAGAAGACATTCCTATGTTGGTCGAATGTTTCGCCGATCATTTCGCGAGGAAAGTAAAAAAGAACATACAGGGGATAAGCAAAGAAAGCCTCGACTTGCTTCGCTCCTACACCTGGCCAGGGAACATCCGCGAATTGCAGAACGTGATTGAGCGATCCATCATCATGTGCGAAACAGGGAATTTCTCGGTTGACAAGACCTGGCTTGCTCAGCAGCCTGTTGCAAGCGAGGCCAAAAGCCAGTCCAGCTTCTCACAAAAGCTTGCTTCCCAGGAGAAGGAGATGATTGAGTCTGCACTGCGGGAAAGCGAAGGGCGAGTCTTCGGACCTTCCGGCGCGGCTACCAAACTGGGCATAGCCCGATCTACCCTGGAGTCCAAGATTCGGTCATTGAAGATCAGTAAGAACAGTTTCAAAGACTTTGCCAAAACGATCCCTCTCCGATCTTGTTTGGAATCGGTTGAATAGCTCCAACGCGAATGTGCTAGGAAAATTCCGGCGACCGCGCGCTGGGTGCAGCATCAAGTGGCCTGTCGTCCGGAGCACGCTGAGTGTCACTCCTGTACGCGCGTGATGACCCTGCGAGTCAGATACAACCCCCGCCTTAAGAAACATGCTCGCCGTTTACGGCTTCGGACGTACGCAAGGAGCTAAACAACGCAGCACTGCACATAATGGAGACTGCGGTCGCAAGCGCGAGTGCCGCTGAGATCGAATAGCGTATGACGACTGCACCTAACGCTGCGCCGAAAAAGATTGCCAAGACTGAACCAACTCTTCTCGCCAACCTCGGGTTGTTGCCTTTCGCGAGTGAGGAATCCGCAGCGATGCCCGTGACCGTCAATGTTAGGACGGTCGTTGTCAGATCCGGAATCGCGAGCTTCCGAACGGCGGCATTCCGCGTGCCCATGGCCAGCCCCGTGAAGGCGATCAGAACAAGCGGTTGAAGGGAATGTTCCAGCAAATCGCCTCTGTATCCGATGCTGCAAAACGACGCCACAGTGAGGAAGATTACCTCGAGAAGGAATGCTTGTGCCGCGAACCGAATCCGTGAATCGGTGCTCGCGCTGGCCGTAATTCGTCCGCCCAGTATCGCGCCTACAAGAAATGCTATGAGCGCCGTTAACGAGCGTGCCACAGACAGTCCAGGCGTACGTGCCGTTGCAAACGCCAGAATCAAGATGTTCCCCGTCATGTTCGCAGTGAAGACGTTCCCGAGGGACAGAAAACTGACGGCGTCAACGAGACCGGTAACCGCCGTCATTCCGAGGAGGGCATAGGGGGCGATTTTTTCCGCCGCAGGATTAGCGCTTGTCAAGGAGTTATTCATCATGCCTGCGGTAGTATTCTTTCCAGCGTCGATCTTGTTTTCATTTTGGGGTCACTCCTTGCCCCTAAAACTTGTATCCCGTCCATAATGCCCAGTAATTCAAGTTGCGGCCTGGCTGACTTTCTTTCACGAACTTGCCTGCATAGAAAATTCCGTAGTCGGCTTGAAACCACAGATGACGATTCGCCTGCCAGCGCAGTTCCGTGCCCGGGCGGTGCCCGACAAAGCGCGCATTACTTTTTCCCGCAGGAATGATCAGAAATCCAGGCACGGAGTACACTCCGTCCTGCAAACTTTCACGCCACTGAAAGATCCAATCGACGGAGACAGTCACACCCCGCGGCAGCGTTGCTTCAACGCGAGGGTGTACGTCAATAAAGTTAATGGGGCCGGGGCCGGCCGTGGCGAGGACGCCAAAATAATTGCCCTTCGGGAACAAGGGATTGAAGGTGCTAAGCGTGTTCGTGCTCGGATCGTCGCCGCTCGAGATATCCGCCTTGGCGCTGAATCGGGGTTTCAGTGGAACAGTCGTAAAACGATAGCCAGTTTCCGAGGCGACCGTCCACGCCCGAATGTCTCCGGAACCGAAGGTTCCGAATTGCCAAAGCGCTTCATAGTCGAAATCCCAGCCGGGGTTCCGCTCGGCGATGGGACGAGAGAGACGGGCACCGATACTGTGCCGTACTTCATGGCCGACACCTCGGTTGAATGTAGCCGTTTTTCGATCAAGACCAAGGTAGTAAGCGTCCAGAGTGATTGTCTTCGTCAAAGGTCGGACGCCGTATACGCCCCAAAACCCGACGGCGTGATTGGGGGCGTTATCGAAAAAGCCCGGCTTGTCCAGGTCCGGGCGCACGGCGAAGCCGTCAATTTTCCAAGAACCGATACCGGCCTTCACCTTGAACCCGTCAAAGCTCAGGCGCACGTTCGGGCCCTCACGAACATCGATCAGGCGCCCGGAACCATATTCGAGCTCGTGTCTTCCGGCTCTGAACTTGATCCAGTTACGCTCATCTCCCGTTCCGACTTCGAGAAATGCCACTTGGAAATCGAGTTTTTTTTCGTCGATCGGTCTCGGACCACCGATGCGATAAGAATTGAGACCACTTTTGAGCTCCACGAACGAGCGAAAGTGCTTACCGTAATGAACGTCAAAGTAAAGCATGTACCGTTCATTGAAATAGCCGTTCATGTAAGGCTGTTGGCCCCAGTTGTCGTTTCCGATCTGTTCCCAAACCTCACGAGCTTCGCCGCCCATGGATAGGAACCAGTCATTCCGCCCTGGCCGCAGACGAATGTATTTGATGGGGTCCCAAAACTCCTGCCGCTTGGTCGGATCAGCGAGAAAACTCCAGTCATCGTCCTCGCGAAGCAAGTGATAAATCCGTGCCGGCGGCAGGGATACAGGGGTAGGAACCGATTGGGCTCGCGAGAGGACCGGCGTCGCAAGAGAAACGACCATTAAAATCATCAACGTTCGCATGTATCTCTTATTCGTTCTCAAGCCAGGGTTTGCTTCTCACCCGCCGCCATCGTCGGAAGTTGATTGCGCGTTCTATTTCTTGATTATGGAGTGGATTTCCGCGACGTATCCTCCCGGGAACTGCACGACAACGGCTTCCCGTTCGTCGGTTTTATACGGGGGTACGAGCACGTTGACGCCGCTCGCTTTTGCCTTGGTAACCGTTTCCGTCAGATTCGTTACCTCGTATCCGGTCGTCTCCCTGCCGTAGGGATACGGAAGGTGACCGTCGGTAACGAGCGCGGTTAACTTGCCGAATTTAGATTCAATCCTCACTCGGCGATAGGTCTCCGCAGTTCGTCCGATTTCGACTCCGGGTGCGCGCGGTTCATCAGAAACGACACTCCCGTGAGAAAACGCGATAAAGCTACGCACGAACGCCTCCGCCCGGTCCGGTGAAACATAGACTCGATTCTCTGGAATAGTTTGGAGCGGGGCATAAGATGGCGTGGTGGTGTGCCAGTACAGTTGTGTGTTCACGCCACCCGGCCATTGAATGATTGCGTCCCTGCCGATCGGATCATCGAATGGAGCGACTGACACGTCTGCACCGGTTGCCTTGGCAGCGCGGACCGCTTCGTCCATGTCGGTAACTAGATAGCCCGTTCGCTCGCCCCCGAACGGATAGGGAATCGGAGTTTTGAAGCCGAACACCGACACACTCCCCGCGGGGGTCAGAACCAACTGCGACATGGTGCTGCTTGGAGTAGGGGTTACCGTGAAGACTCCCTGCTTCGTCGTTGTGCCGCCGAACGTCGCAATCAGGCTCGCGACGAAGCGGTCAAAGTCCTGAGGACTTACGCAGACGTGCGTCGTGTCGTACTGCGGGGCGACAGCAATGCCCTTGGTTTCGGCTGGTCGCGCCGTTTGGGCGAACGTGCTGAAGTGCTGCGAGTCGCTCGTGAACGCAATCGTCAAAAAGATTGCAACAGAAGTTCCTGCGAGTATCTTTTTCAAATCCATTCGTCTCTCCCGGATCTGCAAATTCCCGCGACTGGGAAGTTAAGGCGCTTCCGACCGATGTGGCCGGTCGTAGCGCTCACCGACAAGGCAAACCGATGCGGCATGCGAAACGTCCAGCTTTTTCGTCTGGACCCAAATCCCAAACTGTTCGCCTATCACCATTCCCAAGAGGCCGAGCAAGGCGACGATGGGCGGCGCCGGACTCTTCACGCGGATCAGACCGTACAAAATCCCTACACCCAAACCAACTACAAAGGATATGAACAACACTTTCATCGCATTCCTCCTGCATATGTCATGCCGGAAGGCTCCAAGAATCTGGACAACGTGACGCGCAGTAAAGGCCGCATAGTTTGTCTCCGTGCTAGAAGTCCAGAGCCGTGGGCCGGATGACGGCCTCGCCGATTTCTACGTCGGCTGGTTGCTCGATGGCGTAAGCTATCGCGCGAGCAATTGACTCCGCCGGAATAGCGATCTTGTAGAACTCGCGCAAATTCTTTCTGGTGGTTTCCTCCGAGCTACCTTCGGGTAGTTCCGTTGCAACCGCGGCCGGAGAGATCACGGTGCAACGAATGTTGTCGGCCTTGAGCTCCATGCGCAGGCCCTCAGTCAGCGCCCGCACGGCGAACTTCGTCGCGCTGTAAACGGTGCCGCCCGGCGCGAAGACTTTGAAGCCCGCGACAGAAGCGATGTTGATGATGTGGCCCAGCTTTTGCTTTTGCATAATCGGAAGCACTGCGGCCACCCCATATAAGAGGCCCTTGATGTTCACATCGATCATTCGATCCCATTCTTCGACCTTGAGCGCCGCCATAGGTGCGATGGGCATGATCCCGGAATTGTTCACGATCGCGTCGATTCGGCCGTACTTGTCAACGGTGCCTCTCACTAAAGCCTCGACATCTCCGCGCTTTGTCACATCAGTCTTGAAACCGAGAGCGCTGCCTCCCTTGGCGTTAATGTCCCTGACGAGGGCGTCGATCCGATCTTTGCGCCTCGCTCCGAGCGCGACTTTCGCGCCACTCCCTGCGAGAAGGCGAGCCGTGCTTTCGCCAACACCGCTGCTAGCCCCTGTAATTACTACAACCTTGTCGGCGATATTTGACATTCTGATTCTCTCGTTCTGCCAACTAAGAATTCGGCCTGCTGCCTCTCAGAAGGCGAAACAATCGCAACCCAGCCCCCATAGGCCAAATTCACCCATCACTTGAAGGTGCGATTGCGTCCCGCCATGAGCTGGCGCCGTAACATGCGAACAAGAAGCGGAGTGGGACGCGGCAACCGGTTGAGTCGGCTGCTTTGCGTAACCACCGAACACTTTGACGGGCGACCAGCTGGGGCTCACAGGCAGTTCGGGCGGCGCGAGTTTTGAGAATTCTTCGGTGGCATAAACAACCTTCCCACCGACGATCGTAAGTACAGATTCGAGATGCTTGATTTCTTCCTCGGGAATGGAGAAATAGTCGGCAGAGAGAACAGCCAGGTCAGCCAGTTGGCCTGGGGCGAGAGCTCCTTTTTTTCCGTCCTCCGTCGAAAACCAACTGCTCCCCATGGTGTAGAGCTTGAGTGCTTCCTCGCGATCCAATCGGTTCTCTTGCGGATAAAGACTGAGACCGCCGACGGTCTTGCCGGTGATAAGCCAGTAGAGCGAAAGGTAAGGGTTGTAGCTCGAAACGCGGGTTGCGTCGGTCCCTGCTCCCACGGGAACACCTATCTCCAGCATGCGGCGGATCGGCGGAGTACGTTTGGCTTGCTGTGAACCGTATCGCTCGACGAAATACTCGCCTTGAAAAGCCATGCGGTTCTGCACAGCGATGCCGCCGCCCAGCGCCTTCACGCGCTCGATGTTGCGGTCGGAAATTGTTTCACAGTGATCAAAGAACCAGTGCAGGCCGTCGAAGGGAATCTCCCGGTTCACCTCTTCATAGACATTCAGCGCCCGCTCGATGGTCTCGTTGTAGGTGGTATGTATGCGAAACGGCCAGCGATGCTCCACGAGATGGCGAATCACCGCTTTCAGCTCGCTTTCCATCACCGGAAGCATGTCCGGGCGCGGCACGAGAAAATCTTCGAAATCGGCCGCGGAGAAAACCAGCATTTCTCCTGCGCCATTGAGACGATAGAAGTCGTCCCCATCACCGGCCTTGGTCATTTTGGTCCAACTCTGAAAGTCAGCCAGTTCCTGCTTCGGCCTCTGCGTAAAGAGGTTATATGCGAGACGAATCGATAGCTCACCATTGCGATGCAGTTCGTTTACTACGCCATAATCGTCGGGATAGTTCTGAAATCCGCCGCCGGCGTCGATCGCGCTGGTAATACCGAAGCGGTTGAGCTCACGGAAGAAGAGCCGGGAGGAATTCAGTTGATCTTCGCGGGAGAGCTTTGGGCCCTTGGCGAGGGTGGAATAGAGAATGTTTGCGTTGGGCTTGGCGATGAGGAGGCCGGTGGGATTTCCGTGGCGATCACGCTGAACCTCACCAGCTGGAAAATCTGGGGCGTTCTTGTCGTAGCCCACGGCACGCAGGGCAGCTGCGTTCAATAGCGCCCGGTCATACAGATGCATCACGAACACGGGCGTGTCCGGAGCAACTGCGTTGATCTCATCCAGCGTCGGCATGCGGCGTTCGGCAAACTGGAACTCGGTCCAACCTCCAATCACCCGTACCCACTGAGGCGCGGGCGTCCGTGCAGCCTGTTCCTTCAACATGCGCAGGGCATCGGCTACCGAAGGGACGCCATCCCAGCGCAATTCCAAGTTGTAATTGAGCCCGCCGCGTATCGGGTGCATGTGGGAATCGTTGAGACCGGGGATGATGGTTCGTCGTCCACCATCAATTACGCGCGTTTGCGGACCCCGCAGGCGCAGAATTTCTTCGTCCTTGCCCACAGCGGCTATCTTTCC
>Ga0207641_10004127_pt1 | contig 12657 bp, 12 predicted proteins | sample KBSSwiS62_FD_184306 | JGI IMG/M metagenome (GOLD analysis project Ga0207641, IMG submission 184306) | Switchgrass rhizosphere microbial communities from Kellogg Biological Station, Michigan, USA - KBS Switchgrass S6-2 (SPAdes) (version 2) | ecosystem: Host-associated > Plants > Roots >... | reverse complement strand
GCGCGGGTCACCCGGGCGAAGAAGACGATCGCCGCGGCGGGAGTGCCGTTCGAGCTGCCACCGGCCGAACAGCGGCGCGAGCGGCTCGGCGGCGTCCTGAGCGTGCTGTACGTCATCTTCACCGAGGGCTCGACGGCGACGGCCGGCGACCGGCTGCTGCGCCCCGAGCTTGCCTACGAGGCGATCCGGCTGACCCGGATGCTGTCCGCGCTGCTACCCGACGAGCCGGAGGTGTTCGGCCTGCTCGCCCTGTGCGAACTCACCGCCGCGCGTTTCCCGGCCCGCACCGGGCCCGACGGCGAGCCGGTGCTGCTGGAGGACCAGGACCGGCGGCTGTGGGACCGGTCCGCGATCCGTCGCGGTCAGGCCGCGCTCGCCCGCGCCTCGGCGCTCGGGCGCGGCCTTGGACCGTACGGGCTGCAGGCCGCGATCGCGGCCTGCCACGCGTCAGCGCCATCCGTCCCCCAGACCGACTGGGAACGCATCGTGCTCCTCTACGAGGCGCTCGGCCGGGTGGCACCCTCGCCGGTCGTCGACCTCAACCGGGCCGTCGCCGTCGCCATGGCGCACGGGCCACAACAGGCCCTGGAGATGGTCGACGAGCTGGCGACCTCCGGCCGACTGTCCGGGTCCTACCTGCTCCCGAGCGTCCGCGGCGAACTGCTCACCCGGCTCGGCCGGACCGAGGAGGCCCGCGCCGAGCTGACCCTCGCCGCCCGCCTGTGCCGCAACACCCGCGAACGGTCAGTCCTGCTCCACAAGGCCGCGGCCCTGGCATGACGCCTCAGGGTCGATCGCCTGCCGACCCGCAAGGCCCGAGGTTCACGCACACGTGGCCGGCGGCGTTCTCTGCGTGTCAGGGGTGCAGGTGGCTGCCTTTGAGCACTTTGTCGACGGCGTTCTTGGGTCCGTGCAGCGCGATGCCGATGAAGCACAGGTCTATGACCGGCCACTGACGGCTCGTTTGCCGCTGGTGTCTCCGCCTGCCCGGTCGCCGCCGGTGCGGGACAGGCCGGCTCGGTCGGCCGCCGCGAGGTAGGCGCTCTCCACCGCGTCGGCGCCTGGCTCCGCCCGTGTCTCCTCCCGCTGGGTCCGAATGGCAGCGCAGGTATTCAGGTTGACGAAGAGTAGCCAACCCTGGAGATCCCGGCATTCCCTCGCTCGGTGTCTGCGCTGATCAGCCGGCCGGTACCGCTTGTTCGCTCGTCTTGAACCACCGAAAGCCGGACTGTCACGCCGCGCGCGGATAGTGTGAAGCGGTCGCATAACACGGGAGTCGTCGACCCAGAACGACGGTCGACCTGGTGCGCGGCAAGGCGATTGATCGGCCCTGATCCGTCATCTTCGTCGACAGGAACGAGCGCACGGGCATGAGCACACTTGAGGTCACGCCGTGGCGGAGGTTTCAGCATGATCGGCTTTATGTGAACCTGCCGGACGGACAGAACGTGGCCTGGTTCGACCTGCGGACCCAGCAGCTCGAAATCAAGCTCGAGGCCCACCGCGACGCGGCGCTCGACGCCCTCGCGGCCTACCTGGCGCAACGGCCCGATCTGCCGGGCCTCGCGCTGCCGCCGTCCGCCTCGTCACCGCCAGCCGACCCGTGGCCCACTCCCCCTGCGCTCGGACAGCCGACGGCTGGCTGGACTCCAGAGATCCCCGAACAGCCAGCGGCGAAACCGGCCGTACCGCCGACGGCCGCACCGCGTTCCGAGCCGCCATCTTCGGGGACCTCCGCCGCTCTCGGCCCGGCCGGTGCGCCACCCCATCCCACGAACGCTCTCGATCCCGCCGACGATCTCGCGCGCAACCCGCCTGGCGCGGCGCTTCGCGCGAAGATCAAGGAGCTGACGCCCGGGTTCTGGCGAGCCCTGCTGAACTGGCTGCTGAGCCGTCCGTCGGAGGACCTTTCCAGTTGGCACAAGGGTCTGGTCGGTGAGCAGACCGCGGCGAACGAGTTGCAGCGGCTGACCCCTTGGGGATGGCGGATCCTGCATTCGTTACCGCTGGCCGAGGAGGTCGATCTCGACCATCTGCTGGTCGGTCCTGGCGGCGTGTTCACGATCAACACGAAATATCTGCCCGAGGCTGACGTCTGGGTGGGCGACCAGGAGATCTGGGTCCGAGGTCAGGCCACGAAGTACCTGCGAAAGGCTTGGGCCGAGGCCAACCGTGTTTCCGCGATACTGAGCCAGGCCTGCGGATTCACGGTGCGTGCCGAGCCGGTGCTGGCATTCGTCGCCGTGCGGAAACTGGTCCTGGCGCCCCCTCGCGACAATGCTCGTTCCAGACAGGTCCGCGCCATCCACTGCGCCGAGTTCGTCACCTTCGCCGGACTTCCGGAGGTGTGGTCGCCGGCGCACGTCGAGCGGATCTACACCGCGGCCCGAGACCGCCGCAACTGGCCGCGGGCCTGACTGTCCGGCGGGTCGCCCGCGCCGCCGCGGCTGGGCACTTGTCACGCGCGAGCAGGTGCGACTTCGTCCGCGCCGTCTACCACCGTTATCCCTGGAACAGCCTGATCGATGAGGGCTACTGGCCGAAGGTGTAGCGCAGGTTGGCGTTCGTGGGCCTCCCATTTGTAACGTCTTGCGCATGACGGACCGGGGTCCCGGGAGGGACGGGAAGCCGATCATCGACCTGTATGCGCGGCTGTCGAAGGCTGCGGACGGTTCGACGATCAACGTTGATGAGCAGGAAGAGATCGGGAAGGCGGACATCGAACGGCGCGGCGGTGTCGTCGGCCGTGTCTTCAAGCGGGACAATTCTAAGTCGGCGTGGAACCCGAAGGTGGTGCGCCCGGACTGGCTTGAGTTGATGGAGCGGCTGGAGTCCGGGGATTCTGCCGGGGTTTGGGTGTTGGACCTTACTCGGTTCACCCGTAAACCCAAAGAGGGTGAGTGGCTTATTGAAGTCGCTCAAGAGGGGGTTCTCGTTTGGTCGCAGTCGCTGGAGTTTAATCTTCTGACTGCCGATGGGCGTGCGGCTTTCCGTGACGCGATGACGAAGGCGGCATACGAGTCCGACAAGATCTCGGAGCGGACCAAGCGCGGGAAGCGGCGCAAGGCCCGTAATGGTAAATGGGTGTTCGGTGCGCGTGGGTATGCGATGCCCCGATGGGCACCGCCGCCGCCCGACTGGGAGCCTGGCGACCCGCGCGCGATGGTCTCCGAGTCGCTCATTGAGGCCGAAAAAGAGATCATACGCGAGTGTTACCGGCGAGTGCTCGCCGGGGAGACGAACGTTAATGCGCTCGCAGGTGAGTTGAACGAGCGGAACGTGCGTACGGTGGCTGGAGGCCGTTGGGGCCGGACCACTTTGCGAGAGGAACTGATACGTCCCGGGCACGCCGGTCTGATCGTATTCGATGGTGTGATTCACGGGCGGCGGAAGAATTTCGATCCGACGGTGACTGAGGAAGAGTGGGAGCGGATGTGCGCGCTGTTGGCAGCGCGTGCCCCCGGTCGTCCGCCCGGTCGTGTCTATGTTCTGTCCGGGTTGATGCGGTGCGCCGACTGCGGCCAAAGAATGCTCGCGCTGCCGCGCTCCGGACGCGCCGGAAAGCTCACCTACCGATGCCGACCGAAGCCCGGAAAGCACGGGGACGGCTGCGGCGGAAATGGTATTGACGGCGCGGTGGCGTTCGCCGCTGTGTCAGCGGCGGTAAAGGAGCGACTGAGTGATCCGCGCCGCGCGTCCGCGATCGCGGAAAGAATGGCGACCGTGGGCGCAGAGCGCGCCGCACTCCGGACCGAACTGGAATACCTAGAAACCGAGGCCGACAGCATCGCAGAGAAGACGAAGAAGTGGGGTTCACGACGGGTAGACAAGGCGCTTACTCCAGTGCTCGCCCGTATCGAAGAAATCCACGCTGAATTGGAAAATCTGACTGACGATCAAGAGTTGGACGTTCCGTCGGATATTGCGGCGCAAGAATGGGACCGCGCCGTGGAGGCTGGTGACATCGATGCTCTTCGCACCATGATTAGGCACGCGCTCCCGAACTTGAAAGTCCGTCGGGCGCAGCGCTGGAATGACCATTCCGTTGCCCGGTTCGACTGGGACGGGACCGGTACCGAAGCGGCGTTGAGCCTGTCATCACGAGACACGGTCCTTGCCGCCGTGCCGGTCAGCCCGCTTACCGCGACCGTTGGTGAAATCGCCGGCAAGGTCGAATTCGTCCGGAGTACGGCTGATCGGCAACTCGCGCGGCTCGTCGCTGACGGGCTGGTTGTCAGGCTGGAGGGCCGTAGCGCGGCGAACCGCCGGATCTTCCTCTACAGCCGTCCGCCGCAGGACTGACCGCGCCGCGCGCGTCCCTGAAGGTTTCCCGCCCGTCACGAGGCGGGAGCGGCGCACGCATCCGTGCGCCCGTTTGGCGGCCCCAACCCGACGTTCCCGCGCCGGGCCGGGGCCTTGATCCCCATCCCCTGCTCCCACAGGAGACGAAGACCCATGGCCAGTGTCCAGCCTTCCGGCGGTTTGCCGGAACGTGCCCCCCGTGTCGTCGTGACCTCAACCGGCGACCAGCACCGCGTGACGGTACTCCCGGGCGCCGACCCAGCGATGATCGTCGCCAAGTTGGCCTTGCTCCCACTGTCTGCCTACCTGACCTTTGAGCTGATGCGCCACCGTGACCCTGATGGGGTCGTGCTCGTGTTCCGCTCCCTGCCTGCCCCTGCCCCTGCCCCTGCTGCGCCGGACTGTCCGGCCGTCGACCCGCCGACCGTGCCCGCTTCGGGCTGGGTGCCAGATGTCGCGGCCCCGGTCGCGGACGTGTCCGCCGATGTGCTCGGCGCGGCCCGGTCGACACATGACCATGCGCGGGTGCCCGCGTGGTGGACGACCGTCTATGGAACGGTCGTCGGAGGGCCGTGGGCGGACCGGGGGGACGCAATCCGGGCGGGGGCCGATGATCCGGACGCGCGGGCCATCTACGGCCGCGTCCAGCCGGACGGCACCGTCGCGGTGCGCCCGGCCCCGGAGGAACTGGCCTGGCAACGGCATCTGTGCGTCCACGTCGATCGGTTGCGTGACGACCACGGCGGCCCGGTACAGGCTCTGCGTGACGACATCGCCGGATTGGCGGTCCGGGTCGCGGGGGCGCTTGTCGCGGCTGGGGTGCCGATCGCCGATGTCGGCGGGGCCGAGCCGCACGGCGGGGCGCTCGTGGTCCCGGCCCGCCACGCCCACCCTGCCGGGGTCGCGATCGGCTGGGCCGCCCATCCCCACCTGCCCGCGCTCGGCCTCGTGGGTGGCGCGACGGCCGGCGCGCTGCCCGACGTGATGGGTTACGCGCTCGCGTCGCTGCTGGGCATGCTCGGTTTCCAGGTGCGACGGGGGCCGGGCACGCGCGCCCATATCGTGACCGGCGGTCCGAATCGGTAGCGCCACCGGCACACGGCACGTAGCGGCCCCAGCCTCGGTGAGGCTGGGGCCGCTGTGCTGTTCCGCGCGCCGCCCCGGGGTGGACCGGGGGCGGCCCGGTCAGCGGCGCGATGCGGCCGGTTGTCCCCAGCGGTTGGAGGCGGCGCGCGCCGATAGGCCCACGCGGGCGCCGATCTGCGCCCACGTCTCTCCGGCGTCGCGCCACGCGGTGACCGTCGCGGCGTTGACGTCGCCGGGCCGGGCCGTGATCCCGGGCACTGCCGCCAAGTCGGCGATCAACAGTGCGGTGGCGCCGTCGCGGCTTCGGTGGCGTCCGCGCGACGCCATGGAGGCGACGTCGCGGGCTTCCCACCCTGAGCGGCCCCGTGCCCCGTAGGTGGGCCGCAGCCATCCAAGGGTGGTGCCGCCGAGGGTGATCCGCCACTCGCCGTGCTCTGCCCGGACGAACGCGGGTGCGGCGCCGGGGGCGGCCAGGCGGACAGCGCGCACGGCGGCGGCCAGAGCCTCACGGTCCTTCCGCACCGCCGCCACGACGTCGGTCGTCTCGTGACGATCGGTGGACGCCGGGCGGTCGGCGCCGGTTGTCTCGTGACGATCGGTGGGGGCCGTCGTCGGGCCGCGTGGGTTGGGCTCGGCGGGTCCCGCGTGAGGGGCGTCGGTCGTGTCGTGACGATCGGTGGGCGCCGTCGCCGGGCCGCGTGGGGTGGGCTCGGCGGGTCCCGCGTGAGGGGCATCGGTCGTCTCGTGACGATCGGTCGGCAAGAGGGCGCCCGCGCGGTCGAGCAGGGCGGCGGCGCCGTCGCGGACGGCGGCCATCTGCCCGGCGGTCGGGACCGCGCCACCGTCGACGACGCGGGCCAGTTCCCGGACGGCCGTGAGAAGGCCCGTGACGCTCGGCGGGTCAGCGGGGCGGGCCGTGGTGCGGCGCCGGTAGGCCCGTTGGCGGCATGCCGCCGTGGCCCATGCCGGCGCGCGGCCGCCCCGGGCGGGGGCCGGACCTACCGGCGCGCCGCAGCCGCACCCGCACACCGTCTCGTTGGTCACCGTTTCGATCGTCACGTTACGACCGTACACGGGGTGGCGCCGCGCGGACAGGCTTATGCCCCACTCGCCGCCGGGCCGGGCAGGGGAGGTAGTAGCACCCACCACGCGTAGCGGCCTCAGCCTCGGTGAGGCTGGGGCCGCTACGCGCTTGTGCGGGGGCTACGTCGTCGGCCCGTCATCGGGCCGGGGTGCCTGCCGCTGGCGGCGTTCCCGTAGGACGGTCAACAGGGTGACGATCGCGTCGGTCTGATCATCGGTGAGCGGCGGCATCGCGAGCACGGCCGCTCGAATGGCCGCGCGCTCCGCGTCGCTCAGCACAACCCCGGACGCGGCTAAGGGCGGCGTAGCCGCGTCCGGGCCGCCGTGCCCCGGGTTGGGGGAGGCTCGGGCCTGTGCGTCGTTCTGAGACGGTTGTGGGGCGTCGTCGCGGCTGGGCTTCGGCATGGTAGACATCGGATGGTTCCTCCGATCGTCGGGACGGTCGTGTGGGTGGCGGGTGCCTCGTGGTCGGGGCCGGGGGTAACGGGTACCGGCGTGCTCGGCCCGCCCGGACCGCTGTGGGGCCGTTTGCGGCTGTCGCCGGGGCGGGGCGTTACCCGTTACGCGCGGGTTTTGGTGCAGGTCAGCAGGGGTGCGCCGGGTAACCGGGGGCGTAACGGGGGCGTTACTGGCCTGGCGTGCCGTTACCGTCGGCGGCCCGGCGTCGGTGGGCTTCGCGGACCGCGTCCGCGCGGGCACCCTTGAGGACTTGGCCGTCTCGGCGCACGCCCACGGACGGGATGCCGACGGCGCGGAGTTGGGCGCTGATCGCGTCGGCGGTCAGGTCGCGGTAGGTCTCGGGGTAGGCGGTCGCCAGCCGCGCGGCGAGTTCGGTCCAGTGCAGGCCGGGGGCATCGGCGAACACCGACAGGGCGTCGGCTACCACGTCGCGCTCGTCGCGGTGCGCGATGTGTCCAGCGGCCTGACCGGAGAGCGTTCCTGCTTGCTCGCGTAGGCGCCGGGCGATCGTGAGAATGTGCGCGGTGTCTTCCGTGTCGGCAAGGTAGGTGCGGACGGTCGGGTTGGCGTCGGACGCGCCACGCAGAATTCCGACACCTTTGTGTTCGCCCGTGAGGGTCGACGAGTCGAGTCCTTCACTGAAAGCACCAGCGCCGAGGATAAGGTCAGAGACTTGCCACGATCCGGCGCGCAGGGCGAAACGAACCAGGTGATTGTCTCTGTAGTCCGTGAATTTCTTCGCGACGTCCCCTGAGCCGATTCCCGACGGCCGTTGTGTCGCGCTTCCGATGATGACACCGGCCGCCGAGACAACCCGGATAAGATACACGAGAAGTGTGGCTATTTCGGTGTCCGCGGCCGGGTTTCCGGTGGAAAAGAACTCTTGGAACTCGTCCAGTAGAAGGAACCGTACGGGCATGTTGTAACGGGGGTTTCGGGCGATGTCGCGGGTGAGTTTTGATTCGGGCACGATGTCCGGGGGAAGGTCGGAAAGTGCCAGGTAGCGGGCCTGCACATCGGAGCGGATTTCGCGCAACGTGTCGATGAGGATATCTACAGGGTCGCCGTCCCGGGTAGGGGCCAGGCCGAACACGGCGCGGTCCGCGATGCTCGCGAACGCGCGCCAGTCGGGTTTCCCGCCACCGTCGGCCACGGTGATCCGCACATACGGATCCAGTGCGGCGAACAGGGCGAGCGCGCGGAGCGCGAACGTTTTTCCCTGCCTTGGTTGGGCGCCGACGAGGATCGACTGCCAAAGCAGGTCTATGGTGACGGGCCGGGCGCGTTCGTCCAGGCCGAACGGGGCTGGGGTCCAAATGTCGGTGGGCTGTCCGCGTAGGAGTGGTGTTCGGCCGGCGGGAATCGCGAGCGGGTCGCGGTCGGCTACCCATAGGGTGTGCCGGCGGTTCGAGGACTTGTCGCGTGTTAGGAAGACCTGGGATATGGCGACGTCCAGGCCGGATGCTATCGCGCCGTGCGCTTTCACGGCGTCGGAGAAACCTTTGCCGTAGGGCAAATCCACGTCGACGCGGGAACCGTCACCATCGCGGGCCATCGTCGAACCGAAGGTGATTTCTTGGCCTGGCTTGTCGGGTGCGCCGAGCCGCGCGGCGTAGTAGGCGCGCAACACAATGTCGGCGGACAGTTTGCGGAAACGCGGGGTCACGATCGCGGGCGGGATGAGCGGCCCACCGGTCGGCCGTCCGGCCCGCGCGAGCACGGCCAGCGCGGCGAGCGTGGCCAGGGTGGTCAGCGGCCAGGGTGCGCGGGCCAGGGTGCCGCCGAGCGCGGCCAGGCCGGTCAGCGTGCCGCCGGCGGCAGCCAGGACGAGGACGGTACGGGTGCGTCGGTGGGACCGGGCCTCCCGGTCCAGCTTCAGCCAGATAGCCGCGTCGCGGGACTCCACGGCCGTCCGGAGTAGCGGCGCGGACTCCGCTACCGACCACCACCGCACCAGCCGCACGACCAACCGGCCGGCACCGACCACGGCGGCCCGCGCGACGAGCACGACATACCAGGGAGCGCGCACGGCGTGGTAGGCGGCCACATGCGCCCACCGGCCCGCCGCGTGCCGCACGGTCGCGCGGAGCTGGGCTCGGGCGAACTGCGGCGGGATGATCGGCCGGCGGGTGATCTCCACCGCCGTCCCGGACACGGGCGGGGGGTCGACGGGTACCGGCCGCCCGTCGGGCGCCGAGTCGAGCGCCCACTCATAGGAACTCTGCGACCGTGCGGGCAGCGACGGACGGATTTCCGCGAGGACAGCGGGAATGTCGGGCACCCAGCCCGATGGTTCGGCGGGTACCGGAAGATTATCGGACACGGTGAAACCCCCAACACGGGAAAGCGGAAGGAAGGGGCGTGCGCCCCGCCGTCCGTCGGGGCGGCGGGGGCACGCGAGAACAGCGACGGTGGTTAGTAGCGAACGGTGGTGGTGGCTAGTAGCGCAGTGGCAGGGTTTGGAGGAATCCGTGTATCGCGGCGCCGACCGCTGAGAGGGTCGGCATGAATCCGCCGAATGACCAGTACCAGCCGAGAAGAATGCAGATGACCGGAACCAGGCTCCGGGTACGCGTCCGGGGCGCGAGCAAGCCGACAGCCAGAAGTAGCGCCAACAGAATGATGATCGTGATGGGCATGGGGATTCAGACCTCGCCGTTCTGGGTCGGGTCGTCGGGCAGGTCCGGGGAAATGTCGAGCCCGGACGCGTAGGCCCATTCCGCGTAGGTCACGCGCCAATGCTCGTGGGTCTTCTCCCGGTAGTCGCGGATGAACTCCTTGGCCGCGTCGATAAGCGCGGACATGTCCTCGCCCCGGTCCGGAATGGCCATGAACGCGCGGTGAAGAACCTCGACGGCCGTGTAGGTGTCTATGTGGTCGGCGTACGCCTGATCGGCACGCAGCGCGAGATCGTCCAAGGTCAGCGGCCCGTAGCCGATCACGGGCGTCTTGTTGTCGATACGGATCACAGCAGCACTCTCTTTCGTGACGGTGAACAGAAAACGGGGGTTAGCGGATTGTTGCGGTGAGGATTAGCGGTGTGAAACGCGCGGCTGACGCGAGCAGCCACAGCAGCGCGACCCATACCGCGACGGCCGGGCGGGGGGTTTTAGTGGCGCGCCAGACCAGGCCCAGAACGACCACGGTTTCCCAGAGCCACCACACGACATCCGACACGGCGAAGAAACCCGGACTCGGGGTAGTAGGGCGGACGCCGGAAAGCGGGTCAAAACCGAGCGCGACAATCACCGGTCACGGCTCCGGCGCACCAGCGCGACCGCGCCATAACCCAGACCAGCGACCGCCAGATACGGCCCGGCGACCGGCAGCACATGACCCGCGACATACGCCAAAGCGAACAGCGCGAGATACAGCGCGGCGACCACCGCGGACCAGCGGAAAATCAGACCCAGCGCAGACGGCCGATACACGTAGCGAGGCATAGCACGCTCCAGGAAAGGGAAGGGAAGGGAATCTGCTCTGTCGCCCGGCCTTACCGGCGACGCATTCACCATCCCGCCCGAACCCCCGACCGGTCATCAGGGAAAACAGCGGAAAATTCTGGGGGCACTGGGGGAAAACCGGGGCGTGAAATGGGCGCCCACTGGTGGCGGACAGGGGCGCCCACTGGTGGCGGACTGGTGGCGACCGCGCGGCCCCGCGTAGCCGCACCCGCCGTGACGATCAACAGAGGGCGGTTGCTGGCGGACCCGCGCCACGGTGGCCGAACCCCGCCAACCCGGGCAAAGAGCCCTCAAACGGCTGTACAGCGCGTTGCCGCACGGTCACGATGGAGTCCGTCGATCACAGCACGGACCATCCACGGCCTACGCCGAAAGTCCGCTCAGGAGACCCCGCCGGCCATGACTACAACCCCCGCCCAACCCGCCCAACCCGTCCCGCCCGCTACCCCGCCCGTCTTCTATGACTGGATCAAGCGGGACGTTCGCGCCCTCATGCGTGCGGGTGACCCCACACCCGCCGGCCTGCTGCGCGTCGCGCCCTGCCTACTGGCCGCGCTCACCGGCAGAGCCACCCGCGCGACCGCCCCCGCCGGGATTGCCTCCCTAGAGTCCGCGCTCGGCGCGCTCCCTCACGCCCCCGCGACGGCCATGCGGATCTTGCTCGGCTTCGGCCAACCGATACGAACCACCCTGACCGACCGGCGGATCCTCGCCGCCGACGCCTACCACGTCGGCTACGAACGTTTCCGGGAAGCGTGGGAAGACCACGCTGTGGAATCCCTTGTGTTCGCGCTCGTGGAACGAGCCGATCCCCTCGCCACCATGCCCACATCCCCCAAACGGCTCAAGGCCCGGCTACGCACACCCCCGCCACCCATCACCGCCTACCGGCCCATCGCCGCCTACCGCACCCGCACCCGCCGGCCATCCGAACCCGGACAGGACGGCCACACACCCTGACCAGCGCTTGCACACGTGCTAACAAGAGCAAGCCCGCCCCCGTCATCCGGAGCACGCCATGAACCCGCGCACCATCGAAAGCCACCGCAGATACCGGTCCGACCTGCACCACAGTCCGCCGCAAGAAAGCCACTGGGGACCCATCAGCGCGATTCTGCTGTCCATCGCGATTCTGATCGAAGGCATGTGGGTCGTCCTCGGAATCGTCGTCGGGCACAACCCCCACCACGGGTCCCGAATTTGGCTACTCGCCATCCGCCCCGCAATCGTGACGGCGATCGCCACGATTGCGGAAACATTCATCGCCTACCTGATCACCCGCCCATACCCCACACCGGTAGCCGACAAACTCGCCTACCTACTCGCCGTGGTCGCACTCGCAGCCGCGACCACACTCGCAATCGTTTAGCCCATCGTCCGCCAGCGAACAGCAACACATCACTCCGACAGCACGCGCCACCGGACCACATGAACCGCCGGCCACCGCGTTGACCCGCGCTTGCAGCCTGCTAACTATTGCAAGCAGACCGCCTCGACGCGCAAATTCGGGGCCAGTGGACATCGAGAACCGTCGGACCCGGACCGCGCGCGGCCCCTACTCACGAACCCCCGACTACCGCCCTTGACCTGCGCTTGCACCGTGCTAGCAACTGCAAGCGCTGGATCGCGGGGCGACGGTTACTCGCGCTGCTTTTCAGGCGCTGAGTAGTCCGACGTCGCGGGCAAGACGGCCCGCCCGTTCCTGGCGTCGGACGTCTCTCACGCTGAGGTCTTCAAGGATGATTTCTCGTGCGAACCCGTTGTACCGGATTGTTTCGGGCGCCGTGGCGTACGCGGTTTCTAGCGCGTGGAATGCGTCCGCGTGTTGCCGCTCCAAGCGGTACGCGCGTGCCTGTTCGATCCAATGCCGAGCGCGGCGCGGGTTGGACGGGATCGACGAGGAAAGCGACCGTTGAGCCTGCCTGACCCCTTCGCCCCCCTGGTGTAGCTCCACAGCCACCGTGACGGCGTGCGCGTGCATGACGGCGCGGCTGAATGAGGTCACAGGGTGGAAGTAGCCGGCGGGTAGACGCTGGGCGATGGCGTCGGCTTCGTCCCAGTAGCGCCAGGCATTGCCGATCTCGCCGCGCCGGGCCGCCGTGTAGCCGGTCTCGAACAGCAAGGCCCCATAGAGTGCGGCCAGTTCGTCATCCGCCGGGCCACCCGATGTCAGTTGGCTCTGGATCAGTGCCGCCGCCTGTGTGGTTACAACGTCAGCGGCGTCCCAGTCGCCGGAGTCGCGGTGAGCCTGGCCCATGAGCCA
>Ga0207641_10004126_pt1 | contig 12658 bp, 10 predicted proteins | sample KBSSwiS62_FD_184306 | JGI IMG/M metagenome (GOLD analysis project Ga0207641, IMG submission 184306) | Switchgrass rhizosphere microbial communities from Kellogg Biological Station, Michigan, USA - KBS Switchgrass S6-2 (SPAdes) (version 2) | ecosystem: Host-associated > Plants > Roots >... | reverse complement strand
GAAATGATCTGGGAAACCTTTTCCCACCAGTTTATTTCCACTTCTGTTATTGAATAATGATCCTTAGGCTTTAATGCCAAAAAAAATCCGCTTAGAACTGTAACTTTTCTATTCACTGACCGTATTACTTAAAGCAGGGACGTTAAACTACCTTTGCCTGCTACCCCGACTGTTTATGACCGAAAGAGAGTATAACGAGTGTGTCACTACTTACGCAGACAATGTGTATCGATTTATCCTGAAAAACCTCAGGAATGAAGAAGATGCCCGTGATGTGGTGCAAACAGCTTTCGAAAAGATGTGGATCCATCACGATGAAGTTGACGCCTCAAAAAGTAAATCTTATCTCTTTACCGTTGCCTACAGGCAAATGATCGATCATATTAGAAAAGTGAAAAGGATACAGTTAAAAGAAGAATTCAACGAAAACGTAAAAGTGCAAAACAGGCCTGCAAATAATTTGAAGAAAATATTAGATGAAGCATTGGCAAGGCTTGGTGAAACCCAAAGAACATTGGTTCTTTTAAAAGATTACGAGGGGTATAGCTATGAAGAGATCGGTCAAATAACTAACCTGAGCGAAAGCCAGGTAAAAGTTTATTTACACCGGGCAAGGGTTCAGCTAAAAGAATATTTGGTAAAAGTGGAAAATGTGATTTGAGTAAAATAGAAAACATGATTATTAATCGCCATAATTACGAAGAGTGCTTTATCCTTTATTGGGATAATGAACTTTCTGCATCGCAAAAACAGGTGGTTGAAAATTTTGTAAAAGAAAACCAGGACCTGGAGGAAGAATTCACTATTCTTGGTCAAACACGTTTTGTTCCCGACAACAACATTCAGCTTGAGAAGAAAGAATTTTTGCTCAATAATTCATTTATAAACATTACTAATTACGAAGAGCAGCTTCTTAATTATATTGATGATGAAGTAACTGCTGATCAACGAAAAGAAATAGAAAGATTCACTGCTCAATATTCAGTTGTTAAACAAGAACTGTCTTTACTCCAAAAAACAAAACTTCAACCAGAAGCAGAAGTTGTTTTCCCTGACAAATCAATTTTATACAGAAGAGATGAGAAAGTTCGTGTGATCAGTATGACATGGTTTAGAGTGGCTGTTGCTGCTGCTATTATACTGATTGCAGGGTTTGCTACTTTCAGACTAATTAATAGTAAGAATGGCGATACTTCTTCTTTTGCAAAAATTGATAACACAAAAGATCAATTATCTGATAAAAAAACAGATCAGTCAATAAGCAATCCCAGTGAGAAAATTTCGAAAGACACGAAAAATGATCTTGTAAATACAGATAAAAAATCAACTAACGAACAACCTACAGATAAGAAAAATCTTAAAAGGACAGATGATGAAGCTGTTGTTCCAAATACTTTGATAGCTAAACGGGAGAATAAAAATAATTTGCCTGAGGAAAGGAAGAATATTAATCAGCAACCAGACAACATGAATACAACAGGTGATGGAATTATTGCTGAAGCTACTGTGCTTATAAAAAAGGATGATCGTACCGCACAAGCAAATCAACCTGATGCAATTAATACTGGTTTTGAGAAATCAGATGTAACACTTAAAGCTAATCCTACGTTATACATACCAGAACAGGAAGAAAGAGAAAAAGGCGGCATCAAAGAATTCTTAAGAAAAACAACCCGGGTATTTGAGCGCCGCACAAGAATTCAAACCACAACCGATGACAACAAACTGCTAGTTGGAGCTTTTGCAGTATCATTAAAATAAATTTTAAACAGGAAAAACATTTTTGCATGAAAAGTATTTTACTCGTATGCGTAGCAGCTTGTCTATTCAGCACAGCTTTTGCCCAAAACGATACAACCATCAAGAAAGGAACAGATACCACTATCAAAAAAGAAACAAAAAATGACACTATTCACATCGGTGGCATGATCATTATTAAAAAACCCGGCAGCGAAGATCGTGAGATCATAACCCATGATCATCATACAGTGCATATCCCCAGCAGAAGAACGCCCGAGAATTTGACAACCAATTGGTGGATCATCGATATTGGTTTTTCAGGTTTCAATGATAAAACGGATTATGCTTCTGCAGAAGCACAGGCTTTTGCTCCCGGAAGCACTGAAGACTGGTTTGATATTAAGAGTGGCAAATCCAGGAATATAAATATTTGGTTTCTTATGCAGCGGCTGAATTTGATCAATCATATAGTGAATCTTAAATATGGTATCGGTCTTGAGCTGAATAATTATTTCTTTGATGATGAAACAATCCGTTTTCAGAAGAATCCCACATTGGTGGTCAAGGATCCTAATATCAAGGATGCAAAAAAGAATAAACTGGCCGCCGATTACCTGACAGTGCCGTTAATGCTGAATTTTAATTTTACTCCTGACAGGAGAAATGGTTTTGGTTTCAGCGCCGGTGTTAGTGCAGGATATATGTACAGTGCAAGACAAAAGGTAAAGATCAGCGATGATAAGTTTAAAGTCCATAATGATTTTGACTTGCAAGACTGGAAATTGTCTTATGTGGGTGAGATAAACCTGGGGCTGGTAAAGCTATATGGCAGTTACGCATTTCAAAGCATGTGGGAAAGAGGCCTTGATCAAATACCTTTTAATGCAGGTATAAGACTCAGCAACTGGTAAGAGTTCTTTAATTTCTCATGATATAACCATTCGCCAGATTGCGGATGGTTTTTTTATTCACAGAAAAAATAATAAGTAAGTTCTCCGGTTTACTCACATTCATTTACCACATTTTTCCAAAAAAATTTCATGGTAAATTCCAGTTTGAAGCTTGCTGAAAATTCTGTTGTTTTGTAAACGTATCGTTAAAAGATTTCCACCCACTGTAATAAAAGACTACGGCACGTCGTTTGAAATTCAATCCCGGACTATTGGAGGTTAACGTATATGAAAACTTTTTGGGTGCTCACATCATTCATAGCAGGTAGCAGCGTTATTGCCACGCATAATTATACTGACAACAATCCAGACAAGAACCGAAGTAAAAGTTCTGCACCAGTGGGTACGGTGTACGTCATCATTGACAAATCAGATTATGAATTGAGCCTGTATGATGAGCAGGGTTGGTACGCCACCTATCCCGTAGTATTTGGCAATAGTTCACTTTCAGATAAAAAAATGGAAGGAGATAAAAACACTCCGGAAGGAATATTTCATATAGCCTCAAAACGTGTTCACGACAAATGGGACCGCTTTATGGCGCTGGATTACCCAACAAAAGAAAGCTGGGAGAAATTTAACCAGCGAAAATCAAGTGGAGAGATTCCTGCATCAGCAAAAATTGGCGGAAGTATCGGCATTCACGGCACCTGGCCGCATGAAGATTTCCAGATCGATCGGTATAAAAACTGGACGATGGGTTGTATCTCAATGAAAAATGAGGACGTGGAAGATCTGTATAAATATGTACCGATCGGAACCAAAATTATTATTCGCCGCTAATTATCATTTAAAAATTCTGTCACCGTTTCATCCCATTTCAACTGATTGCCGGAAATCAAAGGGCCATGTCCTGCTCCTGCATATATTTCCAGTTTCTTTTTTGGAGAATTGATTGAAGCAAAGATCCTTTCAGTTTCTTCTTTCATAACATATTCATCGCTGCTACCCCATTGAAGTAATACAGGACAGTTTATATTTTTTACATAGCGGGATGTTTTGTGACCATAGCCCCAATAACCTTGTTCAAGGCCTGACCAGAAAGTGACAAAAAAACCAAAGGGTTCCCCGGGAAAACCACTTATTCTTGCTCTTGCCCTTATATGATCTTGTATCCTGTCAAACGGCATTTCGAGAATTACTTTTTGAGGTTTTAAGTCATATTGCCAGATCGCTTTGGAAATAATAACTGCACCTAAAGACATTCCCCATAATACAATATTCTTTTCGCCTTTTTTTGAAACATGATCATAAGCCAACTTTACTTCTTCCGATTCTTTGTATCCGAGGCCGCTAACTATGCCTTCGCTATTTCCATGAGCCCTCAGGTCCACAAGCATTGTATTGTAGCCAAATGAATTAAATTCTAAAGCTTCTCCCAATACATTTCCTTTATTTGAACCCAATCCATGAAATAAAATAACGGTGCCCTTTGCTGAATCAGCCTTCATGTACCATGCTTCCAATTTTTTTCCATTGGCCGTAGTTAATAGAACTGTATCGTAAGGTATGGTTGGATAATACTGAATATGTGACCTCGCTAATTTTTTTCCTGTCATCATTCGCCAGGTGCGCAGAAATGGTTTGCCTTGTGAAGGCTGTTGATTTCTTATTTTGTCATCATCATAATAATGTGTGAGGCGGTATGCATGAAATGCTGCACTAATGTTGATTAGTATCAACTGAACAAGCAACACACTGCCGATCCATTTGAATATACGTACACTCTTTTTACTAACTTTTTTGTCTTTCATAGAATGGAAACAAATCAAGAATCAATTCAAAAGTAGATTTTCATTTTAGAAAATCTTAATTAACTGTGGATATTTTCTTGATAGCTTTTCAAATTGAAAACGCGAATGAATATATTTGAAGACTAAATTCGCTGACAGTAATAGTTACTAACCCTTCAACATATTTCGAAAAACCTTTTAAAGCAGCTGACCCGGCTGCTTTATTTCTTATAACCTGTTATTCTTTATTTCATCAACAACTGCAGGATCAAGTAAAGTTGTAGTATCACCAAGATTAGAAACTTCTCCTTCTGCGATCTTTCTTAAAATTCTTCGCATGATCTTTCCGCTTCTTGTTTTTGGTAAACCGGAAACAAATTGAATTTTATCAGGCTTTGCAATGGGACCAATTATTCTTGTTACAGTTTGTAAAATATCTTGTCGTCTCATATTTTCATCACCATGATGACCATTATAAATAACATAAGCATAAATTCCCTGTCCTTTTATATCATGTGGATAACCAACTACTGCACTTTCTACAACTCCGGCATGCGTGTCGATCGCATTTTCAACTTCGGCCGTACCAATACGATGGCCACTTACATTTAATACATCATCCACTCTTCCTATTATCCTGTAAAAACCATTTTCATCTTTCAATGCACCATCACCCGTAAAATATAAATTTTCGTAGGTGGCAAAATAATTTTTCCGGCATCTTTCATGATCGCCATAAGTAGTTCTTATGATACCTGGCCAGGGAGCTTTGATGCAAAGATTCCCTTTTATAAAACCATGCTCATCTTTCTCAGTTGCTTCTTTCCCATTTTCATCAACCAACACGGGTTGCACACCCGGCATTGGTAATGTTGCCCAAGATGGTTTCGAAGGTGTTACTCCAGCTAGATTTGAAATAAGGCAAGCTCCGGTTTCTGTTTGCCACCATGTATCTACTATCGGGCATTTTTTCTTACCAATATGCTCATCATACCAATGCCATGCTTCTTCATTAATAGGTTCACCAACCGTGCCCAAAATTTTTAATGATGAAAGATCTTTTCCTTTTAATGGTTCTAAACCAAATCCCATTAAACTTCTTAATGCCGTCGGAGCTGTATAAATAATATTGACTTTATGTTTATCAACTATATCCCAGAACCGTCCTGCATCGGGATAAGTTGGAATTCCTTCAAACATTACTGATGTAGCTCCAGCAGCTAATGGCCCGTAAATAATATAACTGTGCCCGGTAACCCAACCAATATCTGCTGTACAAAAATGAATAAGGCCGGGTTTGTATTGAAAAACATTTACAAAAGTGTAAGTGGTCCAGATCAAATAACCGGCACAGGTATGTACAACACCTTTAGGCTTGCCTGTACTTCCGGAAGTATATAAAATGAATAATGGATCTTCTGCATCCATTTCTTCTGCAGGAAAAGAAACCACACCATCTTTCTCCACTTGTGTTTCGGCATGATCCATTTCGTCTTCCCACCAAAGATCTCGTCCTTTGATCATTGACACCGGAGTTCTTGTTCTTGTATAAACAATTACTTTTTTTATTTTTTTATTTCCGATCAAGGCATCGTCGATCACACTCTTCAAGGGAATATCTTTTCCGCCGCGATAAGCACCGTCACAAGTAATGATATATTCTGCCTGTGCATCGTCCAATCTGTCTGCGATACTCTGTGCACTGAAACCTCCGAATATTACGCTATGAATTGCACCAATTCTTGCACAGCCCAATATTGCATAAACCAACTCAGGCACCATGCCCATATAAATACAAACCCGGTCACCTTTTTTTACACCATTATTTTTTAACATCTGCGCAACCTGGCAAACTCTTTTATGCAAACGATTATAGGTAACTACTCTTACTCTTTCCTCAGGATTATTCGGCTCCCAAATAAAGGCCGTCTTCTCGCCCATCGTCTTTAAATGCCTGTCAATGCAATTTTCAGTGATGTTTAGTTTTGCTCCCTGGAACCATTTTACATTTGGCTCTTTAAAATTCCATTCTAAAACCTTGTCCCACTTTTTTCGCCATTGGAAGTTTTCAGCAACAGAAGCCCAGAACTCTTCGGGTTGGTTTACGCTTACCCGGTAAGCCATTTCATATTGATCCTGTGATGTTATCTGAAAAGGGTATGACATAGCAATTCTTTTGGGCTTTAAATGTACGAAACATGATCCTTTCTAAACATGATGATCGCTTATTAAAAGTACTTTCTTTATAAAATATTTATATAAGGGTTATGTATTTTAATATATCCCTTATACCTTAAACTCTAATTTTGGTTTTGAATCAATCATCAATATGTCCGCTTTTGTTTTAAATAAATTATCCCGTTCGAAGCAAATAGCATTCAGTCTTATTTTGGTCATTGTCGTTTCTGGAATCTGCTATGCCTTCAATTATATTATTGACTATAAAATAGTGGCTTTTATACTGCTGCTTACCGTTTCATTCCTGGCAGTTGTGTTTGATCTTTTGCCGGTATTGCTTGCAGCCATTGTAAGTGCCCTCATCTGGAATTACTTTTTTATCGAACCAAGACACACTTTCATGATCCATTCGGTGGAGGATACAGTCCTATTAAGCATGTATTTTTTGGTGGCTACGATCAATGGAATACTTACTTATCGTATGAGGCGTATTGAAAAACAAGCAATGGAAAAAGAAGAGAAAGCAAAAACGATCAAACTTTACAATACTTTATTTAACACACTTTCCCATGAATTAAAAACTCCGATCGCGACTATTATTGCCGCAACTGATAACCTGAAAGAGAATACAAAAAACTTAACAGAAAAAAATAAGGAAGAATTAATAAGTGAAATATCTGTTGCCTCTCTCCGTTTGAACCAGCAAGTTGGCAACCTTTTGAATATGTCAAGACTTGAATCAGGAAACATGACCCTGAAGAAGGATTGGTGCGATGTTAATGAACTGATCTATTCAGTTGTAAACAGGTTGGAAGAAAATCTCAGGCATCATCATGTTCATATTTCTATTGAAAAAAATATACCATTTTACAAACTAGATTATGTATTAATTGAACAAGTAATTTACAATCTGCTTTACAATGCCTCCATTTATACTCCCGAGCATTCTGATATTTTTATTTCAGCAAAAAATAACAGCGATAAAATATTTGTTTTAGCTCCTTCAAAAAAAGAAAAAAGTGAACTGGCGTCAGAGATAAATTCATTGGTGGTACAAGTGGAAGACAGGGGTGCCGGTTTTCCTGAAGATGAACTTGAAAAAGTTTTTGACAGGTTTTATCGTTTACAAAACACTAAAACTGGTGGTACGGGTCTTGGCTTATCTATCGTAAAAGGATTTGTTGAAGCACATGAAGGCAAAGTGTTTCTTGAAAATGTTCCGCATGGCGCCAGGTTTACCATTGAAATTCCTGCCGAAGTTTCTTTTATAAACAATTTAAAAAATGAGTAGTGAGAATACAATATTGATAATTGATGATGAATTGCAGATGCGACGCCTGCTCGAGATCACACTCGAAAGCAATGGCTATAATATTATCGAAGCTGTTAATGGAAAAGAGGGGATCAATCTTGCGGCAAGTCATCAACCTTCATTGATCATTCTTGATCTTGGGTTGCCCGATGGATCAGGTCATTTAGTTTTAAAACAATTGAGAGAATGGTTTACTAACCCTATAATAATTCTTTCTGTTCAAAGTAGTGAAGAAGATATTGTAACAGCACTTGATAATGGTGCCAATGATTTTTTGATAAAGCCATTTCGCACCGGGGAATTATTGGCAAGGATTCGTTCTGCACTAAGAAGTATAGATAATTCAGAAGAAAATGATTCTGTATTCAATACTGGCGAGTTGCAAATTGACTTTGTAGCAAGAACAGTAAAAAAGAAAGATGAATTAATAAAACTAACAGTCACCGAATACAAGCTGATAAGCCTTTTTGTACAACAGGCGGGAAAAGTATTGACACATCAATACCTGCTTCGTGAAATATGGGGCCGGGATATATTAATCAATCGCAGTACCTAAGAGTATTTGTCGCACAATTAAGAAAAAAAATTGAAGACGATCCGAACAGGCCGGTCTTAATTATAACTGAACCGGGTGTCGGTTATCGCTTCACGGCACAGGATTAATCACTGACTATAAAAATTTTTAAAGATGATCTCGAATTCAATTCATTCGAAGAAGATAACTATTGCCTCATTGTTAGTGGCGCTGGGAATCATTTACGGTGATATTGGCACCAGCCCACTTTATGTTCTAAAGGCAATTGTAGGGACCAAAGTAATCGATGAAACATTAGTACTTGGTGGTGTCTCCTGCATTTTCTGGACATTGGTTTTTCAAACCTCCATTAAATATATATGGCTGACATTAAAAGCAGATAACGATGGCGAGGGCGGTATCTTTTCTCTTTATGCATTGGTTAGGCGTTATGGAAAAAGTTTAGCGATACCTGCAATATTAGGCGCTACCACTTTATTGGCTGATGGAATTATCACACCGCCCATTTCTGTTGCTTCCGCAATTGAAGGTTTAGATATTGTGATTCCGGGTATACCAACAGTGCCGATCGTCATTGTAATAATATCCTTATTGTTTTTCTTTCAGCGATTCGGTACACAAAAAGTTGGAATCACTTTCGGACCAGCAATGATTATTTGGTTCACGATGCTATTAATACTTGGCATAACACAGATCACTCATTATCCTGCGATCATTAAAGCACTGAGTCCTCTCTACGCATATGACTTACTTGCCAAATATCCATACGGCTTTTGGTTATTGGGCGCCGTATTTCTATGTACAACCGGGGCTGAAGCTCTATATTCTGACCTCGGACATTGTGGTAGAAAAAATATTCGCATAACCTGGGCATTTGTAAAAGTTTGCCTCATGATAAATTATATGGGGCAGGCTGCGTGGCTTATGCACCAGGGGGTTCCATTGCTTGGCGGACGAAACCCTTTTTTTGAGATCATGCCACATTGGTTTTTAATTCCGGGGATTATTATTGCTACTGCTGCTGCTATCATTGCATCACAGGCATTGATCAGCGGGTCATATACATTGATAAGCGAAGCAATGAACCTTAATTTCTGGCCAAGAGTTACTGTAAAACAGCCTTCCGATCTGAAAGGCCAGATCTATATCCCCAGTGTGAATACAATTTTGTGGTTCGGCTGTATACTTATGGTTTTATACTTTCAAAACTCAGCACATATGGAGGCGGCCTATGGATTTTCCATCACCATCGCTATGATGATGACAACAATTCTGCTTAGTTACTTCCTTTTATATAAACTAAAGTGGAATAGATGGCTTGTGCTAGTGTTTCTTTGCATTTTTATTATTACGGAATCATCTTTCTTTATTGCCAACGTAGCAAAGATCAAACAGAGATGGATGTTCCTGTTCTTTGAATTATTTATTTTTCTTACCATGTATATATGGTATTATGCAAGAAAGATCAATAACCGTTTTGTAAAATTTACGGACATTGGTAAATATATTCCGAAGTTGAAAGAGCTAAGCGAAGATGATGCCATCCCAAAATTTTCCACACATCTTATTTATCTTACCAAAGCCAATACCCGGTATCAAATAGAAGAAAAGATCATCCGCTCTATCTTTTCAAAAAAACCGAAACGAGCCGATGTTTATTGGTTCCTTCACATCAATCGGACTGAAGATCCCTATACATTAAGTTATGATGTATCAGAACTTTCGGACGATAAAGTGATAAAAGTGAATATCAATGTTGGTTTCAGAATACAACCCAAGACAGAAATTTATTTTAAAAGAATTGTTCAGCATCTCGTTGCTAATAAAGAATTAAAATTACATATACGTCCCGACGGTTCTACTCCTTACAATTCTGAACCGGATTTCAAATTTGTCGTAATAGAAAAATTCATTTCAATAGAAAATGAATTTTCTTTAAAGGAAGGTCTCTTGTTAAATACTTATTTCTTCCTGAAAAATTTGGGGCAACGGGATGAAAAAGCTTTTGGCCTGGAGAAAAGCGATGTGGTTGTGGAAGAATATCCATTGGTCTATCAACCAATGCACGAATTTGATCTAAAAAGAACTAATGCCTGATCCATGAAGCGGCTTGCCGGTTTTTTGCTTTTATTGTTTTCTTTTCCGTCTTCTGCGCAGGATTCCACTGACAATGAAAAAAAATCAAGCTTGATCATTTCAGGTTACGCTGATATCTATTATCAGTATGATTTTAATAAACCTGTCGATAAACTAAGACCGCCTTTTCTTTACAATTTTAAAAGACATAATGAGATAAATACAAATCTTATTTTATTGAAAGCTTCTTATAATGGGAAAAAAATCAGAGCAAATCTTGGGATTATGGCAGGTAATTATGCAAAGTATAATCTTGCGTCTGAAACAGAATTATTCAGATGTATCTATGAGGCTAATATTGGATATAAGTTTTCCGAAAGGGTTTCTATCGAAGTTGGCATTTTCCCGTCCCATATTGGCTTTGAATCGGTAATTACGAAAGACAACTGGAATCTTAGCAACAGTATTCCAGCAGAAAACTCCCCCTACTATGAAACGGGTATTAAATTCAATTATCAGCCTAATGAAAAGTGGAGCGCATCTTTTTTTGTTCTTAATGGCTGGCAGAATATTAAAGATCATAATTCATCAAAAGCGATCGGGACACAGGTGGTTTTTAAACCAAATGAAAAATGGGTCATTAATTCTTCAGGTTTTATTGGAAATGAAAAACCTGATAGCGCAAAACAGTTGCGTTTATTCCATGATTTTTATTCGTCATATAATATCAATTCAAAACTGAGAGCATTATTCATCCTTGATCTCGGCGCCGAAAGAAAAATTGATAGGGAAGGCTACAACAAATGGATGGGAATAGCCTTACTATTTCAATATTCCTTTGCAAAAAAATTTGCTGCTGCTGCAAGAGCAGAATTTTACAGGGATAAAAATGGGGTTATCATTTCCAATTATCTGCCGGCACAATTTGAAACAACCGGTCTTGCTTTTAATCTTGACTTTCATCCAAGAAAAAATTTTGTGATCAGGACTGAAATGAGGTCATTACATTCTAAGAATAAAATATACACCAGGAATAACCTTGCTGTACAAAGCAACTTTGCCTTGCTAACTTCTGCGGCATTCTACTTCTAACAACTGTTGGCATCGATTGTGATAAAAAGTTTTCGTTTGTTTCATAATTAATTACCTTAATCGCATGAAACCAACGAGTATCCGCAGTGTGATCCTTGCTTCTTCTGTGGGCACACTGATAGAATGGTATGATTTTTACATTTTCGGAAGTCTTGCCACTGTTATTGCCAGCCAGTTTTTTCCCAAAACAAATCCAACGGCAGCATTACTTTCAACATTAGCAACTTTTGCAGCAGGTTTTATTGTTCGGCCTTTCGGTGCATTAGTATTCGGAAGATTGGGAGATCTGATCGGTCGCAAATACACTTTTATGCTTACACTCATCATCATGGGTGGTTCCACTTTTGCAATTGGTCTTATTCCCTCTTATGAAAGCATTGGGGTATTTGCCCCTATTCTGATCCTTGTTTTAAGATTGTTGCAAGGATTAGCATTAGGAGGTGAATATGGTGGCGCTGCAACTTATGTTGCTGAACATGCACCAGCAGATCGCAGAGGTTATTTTACATCATGGATCCAAACAACTGCAACTCTTGGTTTGCTCTTGTCCCTTGGAATTATTTTAATTACCCGTCATAGTCTTGATAAGGATCTTTCAACATCAATAAGCAAATTCAATGATTGGGGCTGGCGAATTCCTTTTCTTATTTCAATAATTCTCGTGGCCGTTTCCATTTATATAAGGCTAAAGATGAAAGAGTCTCCTTTGTTCTCAAAATTGAAAACTGAAGGAAAGACTTCTGTAAATCCATTAAAGGAAAGTTTTGCTCACAAAGGCAACTTGAAAATGGTATTACTTGCTTTGTTTGGCGCCACAATGGGACAAGGTGTTGTTTGGTATACCGGCCAATTCTATGCCCAATCATTTATTGAAAATGTTTGCAAAATAGATTTTGAACAATCCCGAACTATTTTGATCTGGGCCATTGTTTTTGCCACACCACTTTTTGTTGTGTTTGGAAAATGGAGTGATAAAGTAGGACGAAAATGGATCATGCTAGTCGGAATGTTGTTAGCAATTTTTACTTATCGTCCGCTTTTC
>Ga0207641_10004120_pt1 | contig 12675 bp, 14 predicted proteins | sample KBSSwiS62_FD_184306 | JGI IMG/M metagenome (GOLD analysis project Ga0207641, IMG submission 184306) | Switchgrass rhizosphere microbial communities from Kellogg Biological Station, Michigan, USA - KBS Switchgrass S6-2 (SPAdes) (version 2) | ecosystem: Host-associated > Plants > Roots >... | reverse complement strand
GTCGCCGCCGGAACGAAGTGGACTAACTGGGCAGGCCTGCCTGGCAACGAGAATGTCTCGAAAACGCTTCGGGCACAAAAATGGGATGCTCCCGCGGAAAGGGGTGAAAACGCGGCAGCTGTCGAAGCGGCCATAGCGAAATGCTCCAAAACAATTTCCGCATTTTACGAGCAGCCATATGTGAGGCATGCGCCGATCGGCCCGTTTGCGGCCGTCGCTGACGTTCGCAGTGACGGCAGTGTGACCGTGTGGACGCATTCGGCCCAGTCGCAGGGTCTGCGCGCACGGATCGCTCACATGCTCGGAACCACGCCGGACAAAGTCGTGATTCGCTGGGTGGATCACTCGGGCCAGTATGGACGCACCACGCTTGGTGGCGATGGTGCCGAAGCCGATGCAGTGATTCTCTCGCAATTGACCGGCAAGCCCGTGTCCGTCCAATGGACCCTGCAAGAGGATTTAGCCTGGTCCAGCGTCTCTCCAGCATGGATATCCGACATCCGGGCCGGTTTCGACGCCAATGGCCGCGTGATCGCGGTGCGCAGCTCGTTTTATTCGCCTCACATGTTAGATCCGCGCCCTGTTGGTGCCCTTCTGGCCGGTATGCCTTGCAGCACCTCGAAGCCGAGCGGATTTGTCGCGACGCAATGGCCGTACGACAAGATTCAGAACCGGTCCGAACACGCGTATGGAATGCCAAACCTGGGAGCCGACACGCCATCCGGCGGGCTGCGTGGCCACATCATGCGTACCCCCGGACAGCGTCAGCAGAACTTTGCATTGGAGTCGTTGATCAACGAAGCCGCTGCATCGGTAGGGGCCGATCCAATTCAATTCCGACTCGACCACACAACTGATCAGCGTCTGATCGACATACTCAACGCCACGGCCAAGGCCGCAGGATGGGAATCGCGGCCCTCGCCGCACGCAAAAGCGCGCAGAAGCGGCACTGATCCAGTTACGGGCCGCGGCGTCTGCATAATTGTTCGTCAGAATTCCTATTGGGCCGGCATCGCCGAGGTTGCCGTGGTTCCTGCTACGGGCGCGGTGCACGTAACAAAATTTACTATTGGTGTCGAGCCCGGAAAAATCATCAACCCGCGGCAACTCGACCGTTGCATGAAGAGCGGGGTCGTCATGGGTCTCAGCGAAGCGCTCAAAGAAGAAGTTACCTTCGACAGGAGCAAAGTGACCAGTACGGATTGGAGTCGCTACAAGATCTTGACCATGGAGGAGACCCCCGAGATCAAAGTTGTGCAAATCTCCCGCGATAACAAGGGCTTCGGCAGTGGTTCAGAGGCTGCCAACGCGGTCGGTCCCCCTGCTGTCGCTGCCGCGTTCTTCGACGCAACCGGAGTTCATGCCCGCAGGATTCCGCTGACGCCCGCGTATGTGACGACGCTGCTGAAGGACTAGCCTGCTGCCCTTTTCAGAACGCTGATAGCCTGCTCACCCAGGTAGTCGGCGGCGCAAACGCACAGCAGCCGATGAGAAAATAATTCTTTGGTAGCTAAAGTTGGTAGCTAAGAAATCCGCGATGTTGGTGTGGCGCGTGCAAGTATTTGATTCTGCACCGCAATTTGGTGCCGGCTGGGCGGAATGCACTGTTCCGGCAGTGCCCGTATGAATTAGAGTGAAGTAACGCGCGTCGGGCCGTCCGATTCTGGGCCACGTCGGGAATCTCCCTGGGAGCTTCGACGAGCGATCGCAGTCACCTTGCGCTGATGTCCATCTGGTTTTCGATCAGGGCTCGTTCGCGTAGCAGTTCCCTTTGCAGCTCCTCCTCGCTGGGCAACGTGAAGCGATAGCGCGAGGCGAACAGTTGCTGGCTCTCGTGCAGGACAGAATAACGAGCAACGGCCTCGTTCTTCTCGGAGCAGAGAATCAGACCGATAGTGGGGTTGTCGCCTTCGAGTCTGTGCTGTTCTTCATAAAGGCGGACGTAGCCATCCATCTGCCCGATATCCTGGTGGGCGAGTTCCCCTATTTTCAGGTCCACCAACACGATGCACCTAAGCAGGTAGTTATAGAACACCAGGTCGATGTAGAAATCTTTGTCGGCGAAGCGGATACGTTGCTGGCGTGCTATGAATGAGAAGCCACGGCCTAATTCCAGCAAGAATTGCCGAAGGCGCGTGATGATGGCGTCCTCGAGCTGGCTCTCGTGCAATTGCGGTACGCTCGGTAGATCGAGGAACTCCAACACGTAGGGATCCTTGAGCACATCGACTGGCCGCAGTACCTGTGCGGACTGACGTTGACCCTGCCGCACGCCGGTCTTGTCGGCGCCCGTTAGCAATCGCTGGTGGTAAAGGCTGTTTATCTGCCGCTCCAGATCGCGGCGAGACCAGTTGGCGCGCACGGCTTCGGCTTCGTAGAAGTGGCGCGCGTCGGCATCAGTCACCCGCATCAAGGTGCGATAGTGGGACCAGCTTAGATTGGGGTGGAACCTAGGGAGCAATTCCCCACCCGCTGGGTGGGGAATTGCTGCTGGATCGGGATGTGCCTGTGATTCGCGACCCGGCGGGTGGGGAATCCGGTCTCGGTACGCCAAGTAGAACTGACGAAAATAGCCTAGATTGGTTGCGGAGAACCCCTTGCCATAGCGATCGGTCAACTGATGAGCCAAGCGCTCGATTAAGGCATTTCCATAGGTCGCTCGCTCACCGCCCTGCTGAAGCGCTTCGACCACCTCGCGGCCGATGTGCCAATAGGCTGAGACCGTGGCATGGTTAACCGCGCGCACGACCTGGCCGCGTGCGGCGTCCAAAATGGACGTGATGCGCCCAAGCAGATCGTCCGTGGCCTGCAAACGAGCGCTGTCAACACCTCGGCCACTCATGGCGCCGACCGCCGATCGCCGAAGGACATCGCTTCACATTGATGAGCAACGAGCGCTGTAGCGTTCCAGGTATTCATCGCTGAGAATCCGGACTCGATCACCCCAGAATTTGGAGGTCGGTCAGTTCCGAATGCTGAGTTGGGAAAACCGCAACTGTCTGCGACCAACCAAGTGTGGCGCCACCGACAAGAGTCGGGCACCACCCGCGCAGGTTAGCGCTGCTACGTCAACAAACCGGGAGGGGGTTTCAGCAATGGCCTCCGAATCCAACGAGCCCCATGCGCCCCGCGCAAGCCTGCCTGTAATGCGCCTGCATCGAAACCCGGCCCCCGTGGCTGCGATCCGCAGGACCAACTCGCTGATATCACCCGGTGCCTTAAAGTAATCGGCGCCATCGCAATCACCGTCGAAATCGCTCTCAGAACGCAAAATGGTGAGCAGGACGCCGACATCGCCAGATGCCTGCGACACGGGGTAGTCGATGCGCTCTCGACAGAAATTGAGCGCATAAGCCGGCTCCGTTCCTCCGCGGCGAGCGACGCGCCGTGAGTCTCACCCACGCGAAATTGCTGGCGCTGGCCGCGAGTTGGCGCGCCCGTGCCAGATCCTGCATGCACGAGGCGCAGGGGTCCGGCAACGTCGGCGGCGTAAACGGGCCCCCACGATGAGCGCGAGCAGCGTCAGTGGTCACAATTGCGGAACGGCTGTGACGACCGTCAGCAGAAGTGCCTCGGTCGACTCTATCAGGAGCGCGTGGCAGAACTGAGAGGCTCGATGGAGACGTCAGTCTTTCATTTTCGAGGCTTCTCAGCCGACTCAGGTTCTGGATCTCGACGGAGGGAACAGGCCTGGACATATGGGTCGCCAACCGCCCAGGCTCTTTGGGTCTTCGTTTCCGATCAGATTGGATCGGGCAAGGATGCTAAATACTCCGCGGTACAGCGCCAACGCGCAATGTATGCCCGCGTCGGGCCGGAGAGCTTTCTCATCATGATGGGTGGTATCTATCTGGCTCAACCAACCCACGGTAGGTTGGAGTTACTCGTATCGGCGCGACTGGACGACGACTGGGAGCTACCCGAATTCAGACCACTCCCCGGAAACCAGACTTGGGTCTTCTTGCGCGCGAATCACCTGAGTCAAGGAATTCATACCGAATACTACGGCGCGCTTTTTGTTAAGCCATTGCTAGGCAAAGAGCCCACCGTCACTTTGGTGGACATAGCGTCGTTCAGTGACATAGACGACGAACTGTGCGAGGAAAACGGGCGCGACAACGAAGACGCTTCGCAGGCTCAAATACTGTCGACGGCTCAACACGTCGATTCAGTTGACGTGACGGACGTCAACCATGATTCCAGGGACGACATTGTCCTTCGCGTTTCGGAGCAGGACTGTCAGACACGGGATACCACGGCCAGAAAGCATATTTTCGTGAATACAGGCACAGGCTTCCCGCAGGATTGCGCAGGCTGCCACCGAAATCAGAGTCGTCCGGCGGCCGGTAACATTCGCAGTGCAAGCCCGACTGCCGCACTGCCGCTGCTTCCGCCGGCGGACCGCGGGTTGTAGTGTGGGATCCCTGTCCGAACTCTGGTGTGTTTGGTTTTACCGATGAAGATCGCGCCGGCGTTTTTGAACACGTACGGCTTATGGTCACGGAAGAGGACGAGCCCATGTGACTGTAGGGAGAACCGGTTGCGCGTTGGATGGCCAGAGACCGCGATGAGTACGAGCGGCCGATCACTCCCGCCGAGGTGCGCGCTCTGCTCGCGAGCGCCCGCGCCCGGTGTCAACCTGCTGGGTGACGCCGAGCGCAACTACTTTCCCAGGCCGCCCGATGCCGCGGGGGCTGGACGCCATTCTCGCCGGGCGCACCCGCGGGGACGTGAACGATTGTTCGGGCCGCTCTGTCAGCTCGTCGGCGATGACGATCAACTCCTGAAGGGTGCGGCGCACAACGCGGTGCAGATCGCCGCGGCCCAGCGGTCGGGGATGAGGGGGCGCCGGTCCAGGCGGCGCAAGGTTGCGCGCTTGCCTTCGGTCGTCCCCTCGATTAACCCGCTACGCCTTCCGGCCTCTCACGGCACAGTGAACCGTGTCGCATGGGTGGTGCCGCTCACATCCTGTCCCTGGAGGTGCTTTCCCGACAGGTCGAAGTTTTGGATTGCGAACGTACCGTTGTAGGCCTTGCCGTCGGCGCTCACGGTATCGGTCTGGATCTCGGTGAAATAACCGACCAGCGTGACGCCTGTCGGGTCGAAGTTCCAGCCCACATGGAAGAGCTTGACAGTCCCGGAAGCGATCTTCACCCAAGTCCCCTGACACATCGCCCCGAGCTGCAAGTCCGCCGCCTCGAACTCCGTACCATCTGCGTGCCATGTCTCGAAAGATTCAAACGCAGTCACGCCGCCCGAGGTGTAGACGGCGTGCCACAGGCCTACGATGGACCTTCGGTGGAACTGGCCATCGTTGCTGGGCGCGGCCTCGCCACTGCTGAGCCCGATTTCCGCACCGGGGCTAGCCGGCACAGCGAGGACATGAGGCCCCGAGGCATACGACGTTCTTCCGCAGGACGCAGCGAGAGCGTGGCTCGGAATACCCCAGGAAATTGTCGCAAGAACTGCGCAACCAAGCAGCATCCGTAGCGAGTTGACGGTCGTTTTCATGTCGGCGTTCTCCTTGTTGGGATCGCTCATACGAGCTATCCTCATTCGGCATGCTTTGTTGTCTCCAATCAGATTTCTCCGCAATGGTTCGCCATGTTAGAAGCGGCGAATCACATGTAATAAGACTTACAGCTCGAATATAACGCCCGAGTTTTCAGAACTGCAATCGTGGAATCCGCCATATTTTTCGCTGTTGTGCAGCAGAAAGGGAGTCGGTGTTATATCGAAGCAGCTGGTTTTCCCGCTGGATTCGCTCGAACACTTCCTGCCGGTAGATGGTGACCGTCTTGGGTGCGGCGATGCGATGTGCACCTGGCGGCCGTGCGGGCTCAACACCGTCAAGATCAGATTCCCATCACCCGCCCCATGTCGGAAGTTGAGAGGAGGGTTCAGCTGTATGTGGGGAGTCGATTACCACAGACCGAGACCAGAGATGCTTCGCTACGTCTACTTCGGTACCAACAACCTCGAGAACGCCATTACCTTCTACGACGCGGCCCTGGCTCCGCTCGACATGCAACGCTGCGTCACAGAAGACCCAGAGTGGGATCGTGTCGCTGCGGGCTGGGGAGTATACGAGGATGCCGGAGCTCGCGAGCTAAGATTTTGGGTGGGCAAGACTTTCCGACCAAAACTACATCTGCGATCTTGAGGGCCTCAGGCACGCTCGGCGGTGGCGGGCCATTGCAAGCAAGTGCAGATAATGCGGGGAGCAGGCAAATTAGCTCTGCACAGGTGCTGTCCCCCCGGACCTTCGATGCGCTTGAGAATGCGCGCGGCATGCAACTCAGTCTCCAATCATGGAACATCTTTATGTCGGTCTCGAATCAAGGAACACCATCGACCGCGCTTCATCGCCAGTCTCATCGTCAAGGAGCACCGACACCTTTGTCGGTGTTCCGAGATACGCGAACTGGTGGCGAGATTCGTGGATCGGTGCGGAAGATTCGCGAACTCAGTTCAGGGACTGGGCAACAAACTGGAGCCAGCCTGTCTGCCGCCGAGACGCCTGTCGTCCGTTCACGGGTCGGTATATGTCCGTGAGCCTGCTTCTTCCCGTTTCCCGGCGCTCTGCCCGCGGCGTCGCCGTCGCTGCGACGCCCTGTGCCCGTAGATGACGTGCGAACTCCTTACGCCACTCACGAGCATCCCTTTGCGGATGTTGAGGTGCACCCCGTCCTCCGTCATTACCTTTCACGACGACGTGAACATGCGGATTTGGTTCGTCTGTGTGGAGTGCAAGCGCATACTCGATGCCGATCCGCAAATTGCTGCTGGGCAAAGTTGCGCACCGCCGCCAGGAGTTTGTCGGGCGTGACCCATTCAGCGACCATTCGGTGCAACCACCAGTAGTTGTAGCGAAATTCGATCTCTTTGCTACCTGTGTGACGGCGCTCAACGGGTAGACACTAGACGTATGGACTCAGCGTCAGAATGCCCGCGCCCCAACCGACAAGAGAAGCATCGCCGACGATGCTATGCATTTGAAGGAGCTGGATCCCTTCATAGGGGACCTTCCTCTCCGCCAGGTGCACATGGGATCTCTTCAGACGTTCATTGCGAAACGCAAGACTGACAAAGTGAAGACCTCGACCATCAACGGAGCGCTCGCGATCACGCGACACACTCTGAAACTTGCTGGCGAAGAATGGATGGACGATCAGGGCATCACGTGGCTTGAGCGTGTACCCAAGATCAAACTTCTGCCGGTGAGGGACGCGCGTGCCGCATATCCGCTCTCGAGAGAGGAGCAGGCGATGTTCTTCCCGGAGCTGCCGGATCACTTGGCAAAGATGGCTTTGTTCAAAGTGAATACTGGGTGCCGGGAGGAAGAAGTCTGCGGGCTCAGGTGGGACTACGAGGTAAAGGTGCCGGAGTTGGAAACGTCGGTGTTTATCATTCCGGGCGACAAGGTGAAGAATGCCCAAGATCGGTTGGTCGTTTTGAATCGGGTTGCACGCTCCGTGGTGGAGGCACAGAGGGGCATTCACCCTGAGTACGTCTTTGTGTTCACCCCAAAGCCGAAGAAGACCAAGAAAGGACAGGCGCCGAACCAGCCCAAGGAGCCACAGCCACGGCGCTAGCGAGGATGAACGGGACGGCCTGGAGAAACGCACCGTGAGAGAGCCGCCAAAAAGTGGGAGAAGGAGTACGGCGATAAGGCGCCGATGGGATTCAGAAGAGTGAGAGTCCACCACATGAAGCACACCTTCGGGAGAAGGCTCCGTGCCGCCGGCGTCTCATTCGAGGATCGGCAGGATTTGCTGGGGCACAAGAATGGGGGGATTACTACCCATTACTCGCGGGTGGAGCTGGCGAGCTTGATTGAGGCGGCGGAAAGTGTGTGTCCGGCGGAGTCCCACAATTTCCCCGCAAGCACCTTACTAAGGCGGAAATCGGGGAGAAATATAACCGCTTGAAAAATCGAGAAGATGTTGGTGCCGGCTGAGGGATTCGAACCCCCGACCCCCTGATTACAAAATCGAGAGGGCCGAAGGCCGTTCACGCGCCGGGACATGAAAGTTGTTGATTTTGTTCAAATTGCCTTATTAAGCGCCGCGCGACACTCGTTGCATTTGTCACGACTGAGCACGATAAGGCAGCACCAAGTCCTACAAATCCCCCACAAACACCTGATATCGATCAAGTGCTCTCCCCTTCACCATCGGGCTCCTGAAAGACACGATAGAATTCTTCAACACAGCCTCTGCAGATAGCTTTACCTGGGTCGCCTACCATGCCCGTCACGTCAAACGGCCGCTTGCCGCAAGACAGGCACTTCCATCCCCCGGTCTCGTCTTCGTAATAACTAAGCGCAGCCCCAGCGTCACTGCCAACTCTTCCGCAAGCTGAAAGAGTTCTCTGGCGCTGGCCGCCTGCCGCTATTTCGCCGTGTTTAGTTTGTCCCGCCACATTACCAAGACAGCTTGCACTGCAGCAGGCAACGAAAGTGTCGTCCTGTCGTCCAGAGTGACTCCGACTACCCATGCTTCCCGGAATACTCCAGAACCCCAAGGCGACGTGAAAGCCCCGGGAGGCGATGAGATTTGTTCGGCCGATGTGAGGCTTCGGTTTCGACGATCGAGTTCGGCGTGCTTCGTCGCGTCCGCAACGTCTGCAATTAGAGCGAACGGCGGGCATTCGATCCGTAACTGATCACGCAGGTTCGACGCGCTTGGCGCATGTCCATCATGGGCCCAGTAGTCGGCCATCTGGTTCAGGACGATTGCGGCGAAGCAACCCATGCGCTGATCGCCCTTCGTTTCCAGAAAATCTCGGCCGGTAGGCTCGACCATCCTCTGGAAGAAATCGGTGGATCTCGACATGCGGTCAGTCCAGTGGCCTATGTCAATTGAACTCGCCAGCTATCGCATTTCGTCGGGTTGATGAACTCCGGTTCGGGGAACGGCACGATCCCACGGATGGCACCCGCCGGGAGTGAGGTCACCGCCTAGCCTTCGTGGTCATTGTATATCCCGCATTCCAGCTAGTTAAATTGGCGTTGATTACGGTCTTGAAGTGATCTCTCAAGGCAGATATCGCGCGAAGGATTGCGCGCAGGTCGTCGTGATTGGGGCCGTGAGGCCATTGCCCTTCGTTCACTGCCCTGGCGATCTGATTGATGTTGCGGCCGATGGCGCCCACTTCGGCCACAGATCGCTTGAGCGCTTCGAGTTCAGCGGTCGGAAGGGGCGCCAGCGCGCGCAGATGCGAACGGACGAGCAGGGAGACATGCGTGCTGGTCGGTATCTCTCGCGCACGAGATCGCTCTCGCAGAAGTAGGAGATCATCAGAGCGCAAACGCACGGAGATGCGTCCGCTCGCTGCAATCGGGCCGACGGGCTCCAGCGTTTGCTCGCCCGCACCGCCGGTGCCAACGAGTGCCGATTCGACCACCCGCCTCAGCAGCGCTGACTCGGATACGCGCTGCGCCTTCGCAAGTTCGGCGAATCGCGCCTTGGACTCGCGGCTTATCCAGGTGGTGAGGTGAACTCGATTGCCCATGTGGAGCGGAGTTTGATCCACTGAGCTGCCGGTAGGTTATCCTGCAAATCAGTCGAATCACGATACAACTACAACACCGCCCTCCTCTGTCAGTGTTCCTAGATCCGTGAACTGGTGCCGAGATCCGTGAACCGGTGCCAAGAGGTCCGAACTGAGTTCAAGATCTCGGCACCAGTGGGCGACACAGCCGGCGGGCGCGCTTGGTCGCTATCGGTTCAGCCTTCGCGAAAGACCGCCTCCATGTTGTTGCCGTCCGGATCGAGCACGAACACGGCATAGTAGCCTCGGTGGAGCCCCTCCATAGACAGGCACGGGGTTTCGAGCCGACCGATGAGCAGGTATTTCCCGAAGAATGGGCCAAATTCCCATAAATGTACTCAGTAGGAGGAGTGGATGCGAGTATGCTCAAATCCAGTCAAGCTGACTGCGGGAAGCGGAAGGGAAGTATGACCCGCGGCAGACCTATAAAAGCCGAACGCATATCGATTCGTGAGGCGTCACCCTACTCACGAAGTCCCTGAATCCCCCAGTTGAGAATGAAATGCTCAAGATCCTTCCCGCAGAATCTGAATTGCAGTACCAGCAAGTGCGCGAGTTGTTGGCCGAGCATATCGCGTGGGATACCTCTCAAGTGAGCGAACTCGGCCTTGATGGGCAAGAGGCCTTGGATTTCTATTACGCGTCGGGTGACCTAGCCTTACCAGGCGCGTACGCACCCCCGCAGGGCGGCATATTCCTCGCAACCCATTCGTCAAAGGCTGCCGGCTGTGGAGCGTTTCATAAAATGACGCAGGAAGCTTGCGAGATGCGGCACATGTACGTGCGTCCGGAGTTTCGACGGATGCAGATTGGACGACGATTGACGGAGACGCTGATCAAGGCGGCCAAAGAGGCGGGCTACGCGGTCATGCGCCTAGAGACGGTTACATTCATGGACAAGGCGATTGCCATGTACTCATCTTTTGGTTTCAAGACGTGCGCGCCGTACTACGTGATACCGGAGAGCTTTAGGGCCATCACGGTCTTTATGCAAGTGAATCTGCGGACGTAAGGTGACATGAAGTCATCCCTTGTCAGGGGACTGACGCTGATTCCGGCGACCGCGCTCATTGTAACCAACGTCATCGGAACAGGTGTCTTCGTCAAGGCGCGTGTCATGACCTGCAATGTCGGCACACCATGGATGGTGCTGCTCGCCTATCTGTTCGCGGGGATTCTAACGCTCGGCGGAGCACTCACGTTCGCTGAACTGAGCGCCATGATGCCCCGTTCGGGTGGACAGTACAATTACATTGGGGCGGCGTTCGGGCGAGTCTGGGCCTTTCTTTACGGATGGATGGAGACGCTCCTCGACGGGGCCGCGAGCATCGCCGCGCTCGCTATCGTATTCGTCATTTTCTTGAATGACCTTCTCGGAGGCACGTTGTCGTCCTTGCAGGTCCAATTGCTGACGGTAGGCACCATCGTGGCGGTGACGCTGTTGACTCTTGCATCGATGCACACCAACGGGATGCTCGCCACCGTCATCACGGCATTGAAGGTACTGCTCGTCGCGGGAATCGGCATGGCAGCCTTTGCATTCAGCGATGGCTCTTGGGCGCACTTCGCGGCCAGCGGTGCGAGGGGTGCCTGCGAGGGCGTCTCGGCTGGCGCGCGGTTGGGAGTCACCGGCTTTGGAGCCGCTGTCATTGGCGCTCTTTGGGGCTACAACGGATGGGCGGACATCAGTTTCGTCGCTGAGGAAGTCCGCGCTCCCGAGCGCACGGTGCCCCGCGCGCTGATTGGGGGAAGCGTACTTATTATCGGGCTCTATTTGCTCGTCAATGCGGGCTATTTCTACGCACTTGAACCACAGACCGTGGCGAGCGTGCCTGAAGCATCCTCGGTTGCAGGCGTTGTGATGTTGCGAATGCTCGGAGCCGGTGGTGCTTCGTTGCTGACGATCGGGATGATGCTCTCCACCTTTGGCGCGCTCCACTCTCTCAGTCTATCCGTGGCTCGCCTCCCATTTGCGATGGCCCGTGACGGCCTGCTGCCGCGCACGTTCGCCACCATATCACCACGGGCGCGCGTGCCTTCCCATGCAATCCTGCTTCTGGGCGCTTGCGCGATCGGGTTCGCCTTTTCCGGCGCATTCGATGTTCTCACGGATCTAATCGTCTTCATGCTGCTGCTGTTCAACGGTCTGGCGGTCGCCTCAGTCTACGTGCTACGCCGCACGCTTCCCCATACCGTGCGGCCATACCGAGTGTGGGGCTACCCGGTAGTGCCGATGCTCTTTCTCCTGGCCACGGCTTACCTGATGATCAACACGCTACTCGCAACACCGGGGAGAGCCCTCGCTAGCGTCGGCATCGTCGCGCTCGGCCTCCCGCTCTATGCCTACTATGCGCGGCGCCTACCACCAAGTCGCCCGGAGGATTGGGTCGGTGCAAGGGAGACCGCCCCAACGCATGAGGATGGTCAATAGGGCCTCTGCGGTTCGTAACTCATGTGTCGCCAGAACCTGCGCTCACCACCTCCTTCCCGGAGCTGTCGGACCACTTGGCAAAGATGGCTTTGTTCAAAGTGAATACCGGGTGCCGGGAGGAAGAAGTCTGCGGGCTCAGATGGGACTACGAGGTGAAGGTGCCGGAGTTGGAAACGTCGGTGTTCATCATTCCGGGCGACAAGGTGAAGAACGCCCAAGATCGATTGGTCGTTTTGAATCGGGTTGCACGCTCCGTTGTGGAGGCACAGAGGGGCATTCACCCTGAGTACCTCTTCGTGTTCACCCCGAAACCGAGGAGAGCCAAGAAAGGACAGGCGTCGAACCAGCCTGAGGAGCCACAACCACGGCCGCTAGGATGAACGGCAGTCGAGCCTGATCGCGGCGGCGGAAACTGTCTGCCCCGCAGACTCCCACAATTTCCCCACAGTCACCTTACTACGGAGGAAATCGGGCTAGCCGGCGAGGGCTAACCGCCTGAAAAACCGAGAGAACGTTGGTGCCGGCTGAGGGATTCGAACCCCCGACCCCCTGATTACAAATCAGGTGCACTACCAACTGTGCTAAGCCGGCAAATCAAGAGTTCCGTGAACAAGAGACCCTTCCCGGGCCGGGTCACGGTCTGCGTCCACTCTGAGGGGAGCAGACGACAGAGCCGCGCAGTATCGCGC
>Ga0207641_10004119_pt1 | contig 12675 bp, 10 predicted proteins | sample KBSSwiS62_FD_184306 | JGI IMG/M metagenome (GOLD analysis project Ga0207641, IMG submission 184306) | Switchgrass rhizosphere microbial communities from Kellogg Biological Station, Michigan, USA - KBS Switchgrass S6-2 (SPAdes) (version 2) | ecosystem: Host-associated > Plants > Roots >... | reverse complement strand
GAGGCTGAAGGAATTGCACAGCTATCGAGTGCCGGAGTTTCTTGTGCTGCCGGTCGAAAGCGGGAGCTCGGCCTATCTTGAGTGGCTGTTTGGGTCGTTGGCAGGGGCGAAGTAGCCTATTTATCTCTCGTTCAAGCGCGCCTGACCGCCGGCTGCTCTTCATGCTCGGTCTGGTATTCTGGGCTCGGTCGTGATGCGCTGGTTACTGATCGCGCTTCTGGTTTCTGTGGGTGGGCTGCTGCTGGCCGCCGCGGGTGTTGTGCGTCATATACGGCTGCAACGCAAGAGACCAAAAGAAGGTTCGGCCGGGGGGGATGCGGCCGTGCTGAGTACCCGGGAAGAATCCGATTTAGAGTCAGAGAGATAAGGACATCATCGTGGAAAACAGACTGCCGATGGCTTCCGACGTTGCGAACCCCGCCGTCTCGAGTGGGCTGCGCGGTGCTGGAGTGGTTCTGGCGGGAAGCGTGCTGGTTGCGCTGTGCTCGCACATTTCCCTGCCGTTGTGGTTTACGCCGGTTCCGCTGACGCTGCAACCCTTCGCGGTGCTGCTGCTTGGCCTGGTGCTGAGCCCGAGGCTGGCTGCGGCGACATTGGGTGCGTATCTGCTGGAAGGTGCGGCAGGATTGCCGGTGTTTGCGCCGGGACTTGCTCTTGGGGCCGGGATGGCTCACTTGCTGGGGCCGACGGGCGGATACCTGATGTCTTACCCAGCAGCGGCGGCGCTGGTGAGTTGGCTGCGACGTGGTTTGACGCGTGGCTTCACGGGAGCAGTGCTGAGCGCGGCGGCCGGAAATGCGTTGATACTGCTGTGCGGGTTTGTGTGGCTGACGGTGTGGACGCACGCGGCCCCTGGTTCCGCATTCGCCCTGGCGGTACTTCCCTTCCTGGCCGGTGACGCGCTGAAGGTTGTAGCGGCGGCGAGTATTGTGAGCGGGCTGGACCGTATAAAGCGGAATCGATAGCCGTATCCTGAGAGAGACGGGCACAAGAAGTTTGCCGAAAGGATTGTTGTCTCAAGTGAGCATCACGAGTTCTGGATCTACAGTTTCCAATTCCATCCGGGAGATTTCGATTGCGCACAGCCCGGATTCGGATGACGCGTTCATGTTTTATGGCCTGGCGACGAACAAGGTTCGTGTGCCGGGCTACAAGTTCACGCATACGTTGTGCGACATCGAATCGCTGAACCGGACGGCGCAGAATGAAGCGTTTTACGACGTGACGGCGATCAGCTTCCATGCCTATCCCTACCTGCAGGACAACTATGCCCTGATGGGTTGCGGCGGAAGTGTGGGCGAAGGCTACGGGCCCATGGTGATTGCGCCGCGGCAGATTTCGCCGGAGAGTTTGAAGCGCATCAGGGTGGCTGTTCCGGGAACGCTGACGACGGCTTACCTGGCGTTAAAGATTTTTGACCCGGAGATTGAAACCGAGGTCGTGCCGTTCGATCAGATCATTCCGCAAGTTCTGGCCGGGAAGTATGACGCGGGGCTGATCATTCACGAGGGTCAGCTGACCTATAACCGCAGCGGCCTGCACAAGGTTATCGACCTGGGCGTGTGGTGGCGGGAGACGACGAAGCTGGTGCTGCCGCTGGGTGGAAATGCGATCCGGCGTTCGCTGGGAGCGGAGGCACACGGGATTATTTCGAAGGCCCTGCGTGACAGTATTCAGCATGGACTGGATCATCGCGATCAGGCGCTGGAGTACGCGATGCAGTTTGCCCGCGACCTGGATACGAGCCTGGCGAGCCGATTTGTGAGCATGTATGTAAACGAGCGAACACTGGACTACGGACCGGACGGGCGCGAGGCGATCAGGAAACTGCTGGAGATGGGCTACGAGCGCGGGATTATTCCGATCGAGCCGAAAGTAGAATTTGTGGACTGATGTGTTTCGTTGCGAGACAGGATCCGGGCTGAGGCTCCGGATTTCTTTTTTGGGTCGAATATCTGGGGGCTCCCATATCGGAGGAAATTAGCGCTCACAAGGAATATGCGGACTTCTTCCTGAAGATTTTCTCATGTGTGTCGATGAACTGAAGTATTGAGGGATCCTGATGCTTTTGAGCCGGGATGAGTTGATCGCTGCGTTGTTCCGGGAGACGGATCGAGCGCAGCGGATGAGTACGACGCTGGCAGTGATCTTGTTCGGAATCGATGGATGGGGGGATTTGCGATCGAGATTCGAAGGCTCTGTGCTGGCGGAAGCAGAAGATGTGCTAACGGCGCGGACCGTTCGGCTTTTGCGCTGTTACGACCTGATGGGTCGATGGGGAGACGGGCAGTTTGGACTGGTGTTGCCGGGGTGCAACAGTTTCAACGCAGTTACGATGTCAGACCGGCTGAGTCTTGCCTTGTTCAGCACTGCGGTGAGAGCCGGTGATCGGGATCTAGCTTTCTCAGGATGCTTCGGGGTAGCCGGAAGCGGAGGGCGATCCCCGCTGGTGGTTCTTCGGAATGCGGAGAACGCGCTGACGAGCGCCATGGCACGGGGTATGGGATCGATTGTGCGGAGTTCGTATGATGCAGAGCCAGACCCTGCATCGCTCCTGATGCCGGTGATCCAGGATGGAACTTTGCGCTGGTGAAGATCATCGAGAAGCGGACTGCGGTTCGGTTGCGGCGGTTTCAAGGAATTCCTGAAAGACATCATTGGATAGCAACCGACCCAGCGGAGTCAGACGGACGGTTTCATGATCAGCGATGACCAGGTCGCGGGCTGCGAGCTGGCTCACGGTTTCGAGAGAGCGCGCGACGCGTAGGTTGCCGAATTCGTGGCGAAGGGTGGAGATGGAGACGCCTTTATTGAGTCGAAGACCGAGAAACCATGCCTCTTCGTGTTGGCGATCGGGTGAGAGCCAGGAGGTTTCGGGCGGTTCTGAGCCTTCTGTGTAAGCTGTCAGTTTGTCCGTCGTGGTGAACCGGAGAACGTGGGGCGGTTCGCCTGCTCCGGAGGTTGCGGCGCATTCGCGCAACATGGAGGAGGCGTCGAGGCCCAGGCCCAGGTAGGGGCGGCGATGCCAGTAGCGGAGATTGTGGCGCGACTCGCGATCGGTCCGGGCGAAATTGGAGATTTCGTATTGCGCGAGGCCTGCGGACCCGAAAGCTTCGATCGCATATTCGTACATGCGGGCAATGGAGTCGTCCGTGGGGACAACGTCGGCGTGGTAACGCGCGCCGCCCGAGAGGAGTTCCCTTCCCAGACGCGATTCGTCGTCGACTTCGAGCATGTAGACGCTGGCGTGCGGAACCTCGGTTGCGATGAGGGTGGCGATGGACTCCTGCCACGAAGCGAATGTCTGGCCGGGAAGGCCGGCGATGAGGTCGAGGCTGAGGTTGCAAATGCCGGCGGAGCGAAGGCGGGAGAGGTCGTTGAGCACGATGGCTCGGGAGTGAAGGCGGCCTGTGTGGTGCGCTTCGCTGTCGATGAAGGACTGGACGCCTAGGCTGATGCGGTTGACGCCTGCTCGGGTGAAGGCGGCGAGAGTGGCATCGGAGAGCTGGCCGGGAGCGCATTCGATGGTGATCTCGGCATCGGTATCCACAGAGAATCGGGCACGGATGGCCGCGAAGAGCTGGTCGATGAGATCGGGTTCAAGGAGGCTCGGGGTTCCGCCGCCGAGATAAATTGTGTCGACACGCTCAGGCAAATGGGCGCCCAGATTTTCGCTCCATTGATGAGCCTGGTGCATCTCAGTGATCAGGCGCTGGACGTACCGCGCGTGTTCACGAGCGGGAAACACGCCTGAAGCAAAATTGCAGTAAGTACACTTAGAGCGGCAGAAGGGGATGGAGATATAGAGACCGAGCGGGTCGCTATCGAGTACAGCCATATCCAGATTCTTTCATGCCTGCAGGGGACGGCGGGGCTGGTGCAGTTCATGGCCGAGGTTGAGAAGGAGACGCTTTTTTGAAGGCCTGGCCGTCGGTTGCCATTCTCTGGGTTCAGTGTTTCATTTGCGTCGCTCACTGGTTCCTGTACGAGACGTGGGTAGTCTTCTGGTGGCCCATGAGTGCCGGTTCGCTGGTGGCGCTGCGGATAGCGATGACGGTTCTGTCGCTGGCATTTATTCCTGTTTCGTTGTTGAGCTTCCGGTTTTCCAGTCCTGCCGTGCGGATGCTCTACCGCACGACCGCGCTGTGGATAGGGCTGGCAAACTTTTTGCTTGTAACTGCGCTGCTGGCCTGGATTGCGGATTTTGCGCAGAGGCTTGCACTGTCGTCTTCTTCGCGGATATCAGACCGGCCGTATGTTGCGGGCGTGCTGCTGGCGAGCGCGATTGGGACGTCGATCTTCGGTGTGATCAATGCGCGAATGCTGAGAGTTCGAAAGGTCAGCGTAAGGCTGGCGAGATTACCGGAAGCCTGGCGAGGACGACGGGCACTGCTGATTTCGGACATGCACCTGGGACATGTGAACGGAGCGGAGTTTGCGAAACGAGTCGCGGCAGAGGCTCGGGATCTGAAGCCGGAGATTGTCTTCATTGCCGGCGATCTGTTCGATGGAAGCAAGGTGGATGCAGCGAAGATGCTGGCGCCATTGAGGGAGATGAGGCCGCCGCTCGGTATCTTCTTCGTCGGCGGAAATCACGAGGAGCATGGCGGGGCGGCCAAATTCGAGGCTGCCGTCAGGGCAGCCGGCATTCGCGTTTTGCACAACGAATGTGTGACGGTGGACGGAATGCGGATTGTTGGGGTGCCGTATGGGCCAGCCGCATATCCGCTGCATATGCGAGCCTTCCTGGAGGAGCTCCACCTGAAAAATGGGCCGGCGAGCATCCTGCTCAACCACGTGCCCAACAGGCTGGCTATCGCCGAGCATGCGGGAGTGAGCCTGCAGCTTTCGGGACACACCCATGGGGGCGGACAGTTGGTACCCTTCAACTTCATCACGCGGCGGGCATTCGGGGAGTTTACCTACGGATTGCACGGGTTTGGCGAGATGCAGGTATACACGTCGAGCGGCGCGGGAACGTGGGGTCCGCCGATGCGGGTGGGGACGAACGCAGAGATCGTGTTGCTCACTTTCGCATAGACGTGATTTGATAATCCTTCCTCTTGAAGAGAATGCTGAACTGACTCGAAAGGCAAGGATGATGAACTCCAAAAGAAAACGCTTTCACGTACTCCTGGCTATGGCTTGTTTATTGACGTGCGCGGCGCGGGCACAACAGGGAAACCCGGATTCGCGTTCGGAGGCGCAGAAGGCGACCGAATTTCCGACTGTGCTATACGGCGCGGCTTACTACAACGAGTACATGCCGGGAGATCAGGATGCGCGGCTGACCAAAGACATCGAGCTGATGAAGGCGGCCGGGCTGAACGTCGTGCGGATGGGCGAGTCGACGTGGAGCCTGTGGGAGCCGGAAGACGGCAAATTCGAGTATGCGTGGATGGACCACATCGTGGACGCGATGGGCAAGGCGGGGATCAAGGTGATTCTGGGGACGCCTACGTATTCGATTCCTGCGTGGATGGCGCATCAGCATCCGGAGATTCTGGCGGACCGGATTCCTCCGGGGCAGTTTGGCGGCAAGGCCGTGCCGAGCGTGTACGGATTGCGGCAGAACATGGATACGGATTCGCCTGCCTACCGGTTTTATGCGGAGCGGCTGATCCGGCACATCGTTGCGCACTACAAGGACAATCCGACGGTGATTGGATGGCAGCTCGACAACGAGACGTCGAGTTATGAAGCTGCGAATCGCGATGTGTTTATTGGATTCCAGCACTACCTCGAGAAGAAGTTTGGAACGCCGGAGGCGCTGAGCAAGGCCTGGTTTCTCAACTACTGGGGCGAGGACCTGCACAGATGGGAAGATCTGCCGACGCGCGAGGGGACGATCTCGACGAGCTACAAGCTGGAGTGGACGCGGTGGAGCCAGATGCGGGTGACAGATTTTCTGCGCTGGCAGGCGGCGCTGGTGCGCGAGTGTGCGGGCGCGCGGCAGTTTGTGACGACGGACTACGGCGGCATGACGAGACACGACGTGAATGAGGAAGCGATTGCCGAGTCGCTGGATATTCCTGCGGACAACATCTATCACGGGACACAGGAGCACTACGACGGCGCGACCCAGGGATTCCAGGGGGATTTCACGCGATCTCTAAAGCATGGGAATTACCTGGTGACGGAGACGAATGCGCAATCAACAGACTGGTCGTCGGCATTCCAGTATCCGCCGTATGACGGGCAACTGCGGGAAGACGTGTACACGCATCTGTCGAACGGCGCGGATATGGTGGAGTACTGGCATTGGGCTTCGATCGCGGCGGGACAGGAGACGTACTGGAAGGGAATCCTGTCGCACGATCTGGAACCGAACCGGATGTATGCGGAGATGAGCAAGACAGCGCATGAGCTGGAGAAGATTGGTCCGCACCTGGTGGGGCTGAAGATCAAGAGCGATGTGGCGATTCTGTGGAGTCGCGATTCGGCGAATGCGATCGGCTTTATGCCGTTCACGTCGAATGCTTCGATGCCCTGGGAGCCCGGTCGTGCGACCGCGGGATACGACTCGCTGGTGCACCAGATACATCGCGCGCTCTACGACTTGAACGTGAGCACGGATTTCGTGTTCCCGGAGACGAAGGATTTTTCGGCGTATAAGGTGCTGATTGTGCCGGCGCTGTATATCGCCGATGATGCGCTGCTGGAGCGGATTGCAGATTACGTAAAGGGCGGCGGGCATGTGGTGATGACGTTCAAGAGCGGATTTGCGAATGAAAACTCCGCAGTCCGATGGGTAAGAGCGCCAGGTCCTTTGCGCGAGGCCGCGGGGTTCAGCTACCAGGAATTCTCGAATCTGGAGAAGCCGCTGGCACTGAAGGGCGATCCGTATCAGACGGGTGCGGAAAACAAGGCGAGCCACTGGGCGGAGTTTCTGATACCGGAGCATGCGAAGGTGGTGGCGACCTACGATCATCCGTTCTTTGGGAAGTGGCCGGCGATTACTGAGAACCAGTTTGGCTCGGGGACGCTGTTGTATGAGGGTACGTATCTGTCAGACGCGCTGCAGAAGGCTGTGCTGAAACGCGCGCTGGAAGGAGCCGGCTTGACGGGACCTGATCAGCCGTTGGCGGCGAGTGTGCACGTGAGGCATGGAGTGAATCGGATGGGAAAGCGGATTCACTACTACTTCAACTACTCGGGTGCGGAGGTAAAGCCGGCGTATTCGCATGAAGCCGGAACGAATCTTCTGGACGGGAAGACTGTCTCGAAAAACGGGGTGCTGGCGATCGGGCCCTGGGATGTAGCGATCGTGGAGGAGAGGTAGGGGAGAAGGCGTTTCCGGGTTGCCTGAATTCTGCTTCTGATTCGCGAGACAGAGTAAAGACTGCCTATTCTACACCCCATCCAGGCCGTGCTCGGACCCGCGGAATTGCACCCTCTATCCGTATGAATCAATGAGGTTTGCAAGGCATCGTATCGTCATCGGCGATCTCAGCAAACGGACAACCTTCACTCGAGAGGCCGGCATCCCACGATGTCAGCCAGCGTTACGTACTCGAAAGATGTGCAGCGCGGCTCAGGAGCAAGTTGTATGGCAAACACACAAGGTGGGACAGGTTCGACCAGTGGAATGAAGAGCGACAAGGACCGCGATATGAATCAGCAGAGCGGCCAAGGGCAGCCCTCGCAACAGAGCGGCAAGAAGGACGATCAGAACCAGGGCAATCAGGGCAACCGTGGCGGGACAACGCAGTCGGGCAGCGGAAGCGGCTCGCAGCACTCCGGCAGCGGCGCCAGCAACCCGAATCCATCGAAGGGGAATACCGGGACGAGCGGCGGGCAGTATTCCGGCGGCTCGGGCGGAACGGGCGGCAGCGATCGCTGATTGCAACTGATGACGCCGTTCGATGACGGCCTCTCGAACTAACTGAAAAAGGCCCACGGCTCTCAAAAAGAGCGTGGGCCTTTGTGCGTCTGGAGCTGCTATTGGTGATGCAGGCATCACAGGCGGCGACGTGCTGATTGGCTATGATCAGTTCTTCCGGAGGATTCGCTTGACCGCCTTTTCCCATTCGATTCCCGATACCGATCTCAAAACCAAAAGCAACGTCATTCGCACGCGGCTGCATGGGGTGGAGCTGCTGTTCAATTCGCGCCTGAACAAAGGGACCGCGTTCAGCGAACAGGAACGCGATATGTTCGGGCTGCATGGATTGCTGCCACCGCACATCGGGACGCTTGAGGATCAGCGTGAACGACGGAAGCGGGTGCTCGATTCGCGCGACACGTGTTTTGGCAAGTACAGCAACATGCGCGACCTCGAAGACAACAATGAAACGCTGTTCTACTCGATGATCGAGCACTACACGGAAGAGTTGCTGCCGATCGTCTATACGCCGGCTGTGGGCGAGGGATGCCAGCGATTCTCGGAGATTTGGCGACGGCCGCGCGGGCTGTTTATCAGCTATCCGAATCGCGAGAGGATCGATCAGATTCTCTCCGACAAGCGCTATGACGAGGTGCGCTGCATCGTGGTGAGCGATGGAGAGCGCATTCTGGGGCTCGGCGACCAGGGCGCGGGCGGGATGGGAATTCCGATTGGGAAGATGGCGCTATACACGGCACTCGGTGGAATTCCGCCGGAGCATTGCCTGCCGGTGCTGCTGGATGCGGGGACGGACAACGAGAGTTTACTGAAAGATCCGATTTACATCGGATGGCAGCATCATCGCGTGCGCGGGCAGGAGTATGACGATTTCGTGGAGGCGTTTGTGACCGCAGTGGAGAAGCGGTGGCCGCACATTCTGCTGCAGTGGGAGGATTTTGCAGGCACGAATGCGGCGCGGCTGCTGGAGCGCTATCGCGACCGGCTGTGCACGTTTAACGACGATATCCAGGGAACGGCGGCCGTCACGACGGCTACGTTGCTGGCTGCGGTGCATGCGACAGGTGTGCCACTGTCGCAGCAGACGATTGCGATGTTTGGAGCGGGAGCAGCGGGGATCGGGATCATCAATCTGATGACGGAGGCGATGAAGGAAGACGGCTTAAGCGAAGAGCAGGGGCGGAGGCGGATTTATGCGTTTAACCGGTACGGGCTGCTGGTGGAAGGAGCACGAGGAATCAAGGAGAGTCAGCAACACCTCGTACGCAAGCGGTCGGATATTGATGGTTGGACGCTGGACGGTGGCGAGGATGTTTCCCTGCTCGACGTGATGCGCAACGCGAAGGTGACGGTGCTGGCGGGCGTGTCGGCGCAGGCTGGGGCGTTTACCGAGGATGTTGTTCGCGAGATGGCGGGGCACACGGAGCGCCCGATCATCTTTCCGCTGTCTAATCCAACGTCGAAGGCTGAAGCGGCTCCGGCGGATCTTCTGCGATGGACCAATGGACGGGCGCTGGTGGGCACGGGAAGTCCGTTTCCCCCGGTGGAGATCGGTGGGAAGGTAACGAGGGTTTCGCAGGTGAACAACTCGTTCATCTTTCCGGGGCTCGCGTTGGGGATTCTGGTTTCGCAGGCACGCCGGGTGACGGATGGGATGATCATGGCGGCTGCGAAAGCACTCGCTGGACTATCGCCGTCGCGCGCGGATAGCAGCGCACCGTTGCTGCCGGCGATCGGAGAGTCGCGCAGGGTAGCAATGGTGGTCTCAGAGGCCGTGGCGCGACAGTCAATCTCGGAAGGTGTTGCAGGCATTGAGAATGACGCGAGCTTATCGGAGCGGATCGGCGAGTATGCGTGGAATCCAGTGTATGTGCCTTACGAGCTGGTTGAGCTTTCGCGTTCCACTGACACACCTTAGCGACGGAAAGCGACCTGGATACAGCGCGTGCCCGGCCTTTGTTGGTAGTATGGTGGGCGCCAAGATAAACGTTTTACCAACGAGGGAAATATGAAGCACACAGCCTTGCGTGCCGGTGTTCCGGCAATTCTATTTTTAGGCTTTGCCTGCATGACGCAGTTGGGAGCGGCGCAGCCTCCGCAACACAAGCCGCACCCCACGGGACCGTGGATGAACACGAGCCTCTCGCCAGATGAGCGCGCCGACCTGGTGGTGAAAGAGATGACGCCGGACGAGAAGATCGCGCTGCTGCACGGCGTGGGGATGCCGACGGACGATCCGGTGACTCCGGAAAATGCGCCTTCCAATCGCGGAGTGGGCTATGCGGTAGGCGTGCCGCGGCTGGGCATTCCCGGTATCGATATGAGCGATGCGGCGTACGGCGTGCGATCGAGCGGCGTGAACGGACGCTACTCCACAGCTCTTCCCGCGAACGTGGCAGCGGCTTCGAGCTGGGACGTGGATGCGGCGTACGAGTATGGTGCATTGATCGGCCGTGAGCTTCGCGCGCAAGGCTTCAACATGACGCTGGGTGGAGGCGTGAACCTGACGCGCGACCCGCGCAACGGTCGCACTTTCGAGTATCTTGGCGAGGATCCGGTGCTGGCGGGAACGCTGGTGGCCCGGCTGATCCAGGGAACGCAATCGCAGAACGTGATTGGCGACATTAAGCACTACGCGTTGAACGACCAGGAGAGCGGCCGCAACGCAGTGGATATCACCATCAGCAAGCGTGCTGCGCGGGAGAGCGATCTGCTTGCCTTTGAAATTGGCGTGGAGAAGGGACAGCCAGGCGCAGTGATGTGTTCGTATAACCGCGTGAGTGGCGACTTTGCCTGCGAAAACCAATGGCTGTTGACGGACGTGCTGAAGAAGGCGTGGAAGTTTCCAGGGTTTGTCCTTTCAGACTGGGGTGGAACCCACAGCGCTGTGAAAGCGTCCGCTGCGGGACTGGACAACGAGCAGCCGGGCCGGTTCTTCTTCGAAAAGAAGTTCAAGGAGGCACTGGATGCGGGCAAGATTCCGCAGGCAGAACTCGACGATCATGTGCATCGCATTCTGCGCAGCATGTTTGCCGATGGCGTTATCGATCATCCCCGTCAACGGTCGGTGATCGATCCGTTTGTTGGATTTGAGACAGCGCGCAAGATCGAAGAGGGCGGGATTGTTCTGCTGAAGAATGAGAAGGCAGCGCTGCCTTTGAGCGCTGCGAAGCTGCGGACAATTGCCGTGATCGGATCGCACTCGGATGTGGGCATGATTTCCGGCGGCGGCTCGGCGCAGGTGGATCCGATCGGCGGCAACGCGATCAAGCCTGCAGGACAGGGCCCGACGCACTGGATGGAGGAAATCTGGTTCCCGACTTCGCCATTGAAGGCGATCCAGGCGCGGGCTCCGCGAGCGACGGTTAAGTACGACGCGGGCACCGATCCGGCTGCGGCTGCCGCAGCGGCGAAGGGCGCGGATGTTGCCATAGTGTTCGCATACCGCTGGGCGAGCGAAGGAATGGATCTGAAAGACCTGACGCTGCCGCATAACCAGGATGCGATTATCTCGGCTGTTGCGGAGGCAAATCCGCATACGATCGTGGTGCTGGAGACAGGCAATCCGGTCACAATGCCGTGGGTGGACAAGCCGGCGGCGATTCTGGAGGCATGGTTTGCAGGTAGCGATGGCGCCAGTGCGGTTGGGAATGTGCTTTTTGGAACAGTGAACCCGAGCGGGAAGCTGGTGAATACGTTCCCGAAGAGCGAGGCGGACCTGCCGCATCCGAAGATCACGATGCCTCCACCGGCGTCGTCGGGCTTTGATGGCGCGGCTACACCGGAGAAATGGGCAGCGGGATTGCCTCCTTTCCCGATGGCGTATGACGAGGGCGTGAAGGTCGGCTACAAGTGGTACGACGCGGAGAACAAGAAGCCGCTGTTCCCGTTTGGATTCGGGCTTTCGTATACGACCTATCGCTATTCGGGCTTGAAGGTGACGCCGGGCGAGAAGGTGACGGTGACGTTCACGGTTACCAACACCGGTTCGCGCGAAGGCGCAGAGATTGCCGAGGTCTATGCGGGATTGCCGGCCGCCGCGCAGGAACCACCGAAGCGACTGGTAGGCTTTACGCGCGTGAAACTGAATCCAGGAGAGAAGAAGAACGTGACGGTGGAGATTGAGCCGAAATATCTGTCGATCTTCGACGAGCAGAAAGATGACTGGTCACTGTTGCCGGGCGACTACTCGATTATGGTGGGTGGTTCGTCGGATAATCTGCCGCTGAAGGGAACGGTGAATCTGAAGTAGCTCATACCAATCGTGATTACTCCCAGGCCCGAAAACACGGACCTGGTGCACTCAACTTAGTGGCGGATCCGACATTCGGATTCGCCATTTTGTTTTAGTCAGGATTTTTCGAGGAGTTTGGGATTGGTTTTGTCGAATTTGAGGATGAGTTCGCCAAACAGGGTGTTGGCCCAGGCGAACCAGTCGCGGGTGAACTTTGCGGGGTTGTCCTTGTTGAAGCTCTCGTGCATGAAGCCGGTGCCGGCGTGCGTGCTCTTGAGCCATGCGAGGCATTGGCGCTGCTCGCTGTCGTCGTTGGTGGTGAGTGCACGGATGACGATGGCCATCGGCCAGATCATGTCCTGCCCGATGTGGGGGCCACCGATGCCCTCGGCTGCGGTGCCGCGGAAAAAGCAGGGATTGGCTTCGCTGAGAACGAAGCGGCGGGTAGCGAGATAGGTTGCGTCGTTCTCGGTGCAGGTTTCGAGATAAGGCATCCCGAGGAGACTGGGAACATTGGCGTCGTCCATGCAGAGGGCGTTCCCGAATCCATCGATCTCGTATGCCCAGATTTCGCCGGCGGCGGGGTGGCGCGTGTGGG